>Ga0302311_10003391_pt1 | contig 17452 bp, 16 predicted proteins | sample III_Palsa_N1_3_FD_200449 | JGI IMG/M metagenome (GOLD analysis project Ga0302311, IMG submission 200449) | Peat permafrost microbial communities from Stordalen Mire near Abisko, Sweden - III_Palsa_N1_3 | ecosystem: Environmental > Terrestrial > Soil > Palsa > Peat permafrost | place: Sweden... | reverse complement strand
GGGGTTCCTCGCGTGGTGGATGTGGCGCACGATCTACCTGGCCAAGCTTCCCGGGGTGGTGCGCAAGCTGCGGGTCATGATCGACTGGACGTTCGACCTCATCTTCCCGCGCGACATCAGCCAGATCCTTCCGCCCCCGGAGGACGCCGTGAGGGCCATCCACCTTGAGAAAGGCGAGACGCTCTTCATCCAGGGCACTCCCGCCAGGGGATTCTTCTATGTCAGGCAGGGTTCGCTGACGCTCTCGACGAAGGGCCTACCCGACCGAGCCGTGGTCGCCGGGACAGTGATAGACCAGGCGGAGCTCGACTCCTCGAACCTCTGGGAGTCAACGTGCACGGCGGAGGAGGCGAGCAACCTCGTGGTCTTCCGAGGGCGCCTCATCGAATACCTCAGGCGCGAGCTGCGCCTCGTGAAACGCTAGCACTCCCGGATCACGCCAGAGCCGCGCGCACCAGGGCCGCGATGGAATCAGGCTGGTCGATCCCCAGCGCCAGCTGCTGGGCCCTGGGGCTCATCTTTCGCCAGCTCTTCTTCACGATGTCGACGAACTTCTCCTGCGGATAATCGGCATGCTGCGCGGCGAAGGCCTCGATCTCGGACTCGAGGAAGACCAGGACCGCGGCATCCTCAAGCGCCTGGGTCCCGGGGTTTGTCCTCAGGCCGACCTTGGAAACCCAGATGGCGACGTCGGCGGCGACGGCCGGTTCGATCCCGGCCTGGGAAAGCAGGTCGCGCGCGCGCTCGGCCTGCTTCACATAGAGCGACCGCCGCCACGAGAGGTAGCCGGGCTTGCCCGCGGGGAATGAGGACCTCGGCACCTTCCAGCGCTCCAGGTGCTGGCAACGCGCCGCCAGGCGCATAGGCGCATCCGCCTCCGGCACGACGAGCGCCATCCATTTTTCCATCCGGTCGGCATAGACGAGTTCGGCCGGGCGCCCGTCCGGCGCCTTTCCGGGATCCTCCGCATGTGCCTCGTCAATTAGCGCCCGCGCGCGTTCAAAGGCGTCCATCGTGTCCGGGTCAGTAGACGTGCTCCTCGAGGAGCGCGAACAGCTCGGCCTCGCCGATTCGCCTCTGCTGCATCGAGTCCCGCTCGCGCAGCGTGAAGGTGCCGTCCTTCTCAATGGTCTCGAAGTCGATGGTCACGCACCAGGGTGTGCCGATCTCGTCCTGCCGGCGGTAGCGCCGGCCGATCGCCCCCGACTCATCGTAGAACACGGCGTATTTCCTCTGGAGCTTCTTGTGGAGCGCCTCGGCGCGGGCGACGAGCTCGGGCTTGTTCTTGAGGAGCGGCAGCACCGCCACCTTGACAGGCGCGATCCTCGGGCTCAGCCGGAGCACGGTCCGCTTCTCCACGTTGCCCTTGTCGTCCTTCACGTCCTCCTCGGCGTATCCCGCGCAAATAATTGCTAGGAATATCCGGTCGACGCCCACGGCGGGCTCTATCACGTGCGGGATGAACTTTCTCTTTGTCGCCTCGTCGAAGATCGTCTGGGGAACGCCGCTGCATTTCTCATGCTGGCCCAGGTCGTAGGCACCCCGCGCCGCGATGCCCCAGAGCTCCTGCACGCCGAAGGGGTACCGGAACATGATGTCGGTGGTCCCCCGCGAGTAGAACGCGAGCTTCTCCTTCGGGTGGTCATACTCGGAGAGGTGCGAGGCCGGCAGCCCGATCGAGAGCAGCCAATCCTTGCACCAGTTGATCCATTCGCGGTGGCACTTGGCCCAGTCCGCGTCCTCATGGATGAAGTATTCCATCTCCATCTGCTCGAACTCGCGGGAGCGAAAGATGAAGTTGCGCGGCGTGATCTCGTTGCGGAACGATTTTCCGATCTGTGCGATGCCGAAGGGAAGCTTCACGCGGCCCGTGTCCACCACCGACTTGAAGTCCGCGAACATGCCCTGCGCCGTCTCGGGGCGCAGGTAGGCGACTGAGGCCGCGTCGGTCATCGCGCCGACATTGGTCTGGAACATCATGTTGAACGAGCGGGGCGCCGTCAGGCTGCCCGGCTCGCCCGTCGCGGGGGAGGGTATGAGCGGGATCTCCTCCGGCTTGGCCTCGGTCATGTCGCGGGGCTCGACTGCAGCGAGCTTGCCCTGGATCGCCTTCTTGCGCTTGAGGGTCTCGGCAGCCTCCTGGAGCGCCTCCCGGGTGCGCTCGCTCTCGAGCGCGCTCACATAACCCGCAACCTGGCCGTCGACGATGACCGGCGCGAAGAAGAGCTGGTCGGCGCGGTAGCGCTGCTTGGACAGCTTGCAGTCGACAAGGGGGTCCGTGAAGCCGGCGACGTGCCCGGAGGCCTCCCAGACCTTCGGGTGCATGATGATGGAGGTCTCGATCCCGACGACGTCGTCGCGCCTGCGGACCATGTCGTTCCACCAGCAGTCGCGGATGTTCTTCTTCAGCTCGGCGCCCATGGGGCCGTAGTCGAAGAATCCGTTTATGCCGCCGTAGATCTCGGACGACTGAAAGATGAAGCCGCGGCGCTTGCAGAGCGCGACGAGCGTTTCCATCGACACGGACGGGGCGGAGGGTTCGGGCATGGCCGTCGATACATACCCGGCGGCCCCTCCCGCGGTCAATTCCCGCCTTCGTCGAGCCCGCGGAGCCTCAGCAGGGGGCCGATCTCGGGATCGGTGCCCGTGAACTGATGGAAAAGGGTCATCGGTGCGACGCTTGCGCCATGCGAGAGCACCGTGGACCGGAACCGGTCCCCATTCTCGCGTGTGAGCCCCCCGTTCTTCTTGAACCACTCGATGCTGTCCGCGACGAGGACGTCGGCCCAGATGTAGGAGTAATACTCCGCCGAGTAGTTGCCCTCGAAGACATGGGAGAAGTACGTGGACCTGTACCGTGGAGGCACCGGCGCGAAGCCGGCCCCGTACTTGGCGAAGGTGGCCTGCTCGAATGCGGGTATGTCTGTCGGAATGCCGCCCGGCTTCAGGGTATACCAGGCCTGGTCGAGGAGCGTCGCCTTCAGGTACTCGGTCGTCGCGAAGCCCTGGTTGAATTTCCTCGTGGCAAGCATCTTGTCGATGAGCTCCTGAGGCATGCGCTCACCCGTCTTGTAGTCCCTGGCGTAGTTCCTGACGACCTCGGGCCACGCGGCCCACATCTCGTTCACCTGGGAAGGGTACTCCACGAAATCCCGCGGGACCGCGGTTCCCGAAAAGCTGGGGTAGTTGACGCGGGAGAACATCCCATGGAGCCCGTGGCCGAACTCGTGGAACAGCGTCACCACCTGATCGAAGGTAAGGAGGGTCGGCTCGCCGGCCTCCGGCTTCTGGATATTGTGGTGATTGGCGACGACTGCGAGGTCACCGTGGAGGAAGGACTGCCTCACGTACGTGTCCATCCACGCGCCACCCTGCTTGGAAGGCCGCGCGTAGAAGTCCTCGAGAAGAAGGGCGAGCGGCTTGCCGTCGACGTCGTCGACCTCAAAGACCCGCACGTCGGCCTCGTAGACCGGAAGATCGTGGCGTTCCTTGAAGGTGACCCCGTAGAGGCGGTGCGCCGCAAAGAAAACGCCGTCGGTCAGGACGTGGTTCAGCTCGAAGTAGGGCTTCAGCTGGAGGTCGTCGAAGGCGAAGCGGGCCTTGCGCACCTTCTCCGCATAGAGCTGCCAGTCCCAGGGCTCGAGCTGGAAGCCGCCATGCTCCTGGTCGATCAGGGCCTGCATGTCGGCGGCCTCGCGCTTCGCCTTTGCGACGGCCGGCGCGACGAGCTGGGCAAGCAGGCCTTCGACCGCGGCTTCCGTGCCCGCGGTCTGGTCCGCCACCTGGTAGTCGCCGTGGGTCGCAAACCCCAGGAGGTTGGCCCGCTCCGCGCGCACGTCGGCGATGCGCTCGACGACCATCTCGTTGTCGTACGAACCTCCCCGGCTTCCCCGCGCCAGCGAGTGCTCCATGATTGCCTGGCGCAGCGGGCGGTACGTCAGCGAGGTCATGGCGTCCTGTCCCGTCGTGTTGATGAGGCGTATCTCATAGGCGCCCGGCTTGTTGTCGGCCTTTGCGGCGGCCTCGAGGCTGGCGATGGCCGCATCCGAGAGGCCGTCGAGCTCGGAGCGGTCGGTCACGAAGACCGAGGAGTCATTCCTCTCGGTGAGCACGTTCTGCCTGAACTCGGTGGAGAGGCTGGCAATCTCCGCATTGTAGGCCCTCAGCTTGGCCTGGTCGGCAACGGAGAGCTGGGCCCCCGCCCGGATAAAGACGAGGTGGTAGTGCTCGACGAGGCGGACAGATTCCGGATCAAGGCCCAGCGTGGCGCGATTCCTGTAGATCTCGTCAATCCGCGCGAAAAGCGCGGTGTTCTGGTGGATGGCATCCTCATGCGCTGCGACCTCGGGCGAGACGATCCGCTCGATTTTCCTCATCGTCTCGTCCGATTCGAGTTTCTTCACGTTGTCGAACACGGCGCTCACCCGTGCCAACACGCGGCCGGACTTCTCCAGGGCGAGGATGGTGTTCTCGAACGTCGGCTTGTCGGGGTTCGCCGCGATGGCCTCGACCTCCCTGAGCTGGTCGGCCATGCCCTTCTCGTAGGCCGGAAGGTAGTCCGACTCCTTGATCCTGTCGAAGGGCGGGAGGTGAAACGGGAGCGTGCTCTCGCTGAAGAATGGATTTTCATCCGCCGGGGAACCCGTCTTGGGGGCAAGTAGCGCGGCGGCGCACACGGCGCCCAGTAGCGGCAGCTTCCTCACAGGCGCCAATGAAGGTCTAGCCCAGCAAATCGGCAAGCCCCGACGCCAGAATCTCGGCCGCCGAATTAAAATGGTCCAGTCCGGGCAGTACCTTGGATGACACGCTCAAGCCCTCGAAGGGCCGCTCCCTAAGCTGTGCCTCCAGCAGCTCGAGGTCGCCGAGCATGGAAGGCGTCTCGTCCCCGCCGACCCCGAGGTAAAGGCGGGCGGGAAGGCTCGCCGTGCGGTCCCGGAGCTTTGCAGCCAGTCCCAGTATGCTCCTGTCATCCCACCACACGGAGGGAGCGCCTGCGAGCGCGCGGTCAAAGAAGGGCTTCTCCTGAAATAGGGCGAAGAGCACGGCGAGCGAGCCGAGCGAGTGTCCGGCAATCACCCGGTGGGTTTCCCGGAGCGGGTAACGCTGGGCGAGCTCGGGCCAGAGCGTGTCGGTGAGGTAGCTCAGGAATGCGCCGGCGCCGCCGCTCGAAGGTTCCTCCCTGGCATGGGTCGGCGTATAATCCCTGCCGCGGAAATTTCCTGGTTTTCCAAATCCGACGCCATAGCCGACCCCCACGACCACGCAGTGCGGAATTATTCCAGCCTGCGCGAGGGTCCTTCCCGCATGGACGCCCGGGTCGAAAAAGGCATCCCCGTCCATGAGGAGGACTGCGGGGAAGCCGTCTCGGGGAGGCGCGACCCTGGGGGCGTCTATATATATAGTGTAGTCCGTCCGGTTCTGCGGCGCATGGGACACGAACGCGGGCTTGGCCTTGGTTGTCTTGGGTCCCATGGGGCAGATGCGTCCTTATTCCGCGGCGGGAGAGGCTCCCGGGGCATGTTTCACATTGGGCAGGAACCACGTGAGCAGGCCGATGAGGGGCAGGTAGCCGCACACGTTGAACACAAACTCGATGCTGGTCACGTCGGCCAAGTGGCCGAGCGTCGCCGAGGCGATGCCCCCCATCCCGAAGGCGAAGCCGAAGAAAAGCCCGGAGATGGCGCCCACCTTGCCGGGCACAAGGTCCTGTGCGTAGACGAGGATGGCCGGGAAGGCGGAGGCGAGGATGAGACCGATGAACACGGTGAGGATGACGGTGGCGGTGAGGCCGACGTGGGGGAGGAGGATGGAGAAGGGCGCCACGCCGAGGATAGAGATCCAGATGACGTACTTGCGGCCAAAGCGGTCCCCGAGGGGGCCGCCCACGATCGTCCCCACAGCGACGGCGGCCATGAACACGAACAGCAGGTACTGCGAGTGCTGCACGGAGAGGCCGAAATGCTCGATCAGGTAGAAGGTGTAGTAGTTCGTGAGGCTCACCAGGTAGAAGTACTTGGAGAACATCAGGGCAACCAGGATGCCGAGGGAGATGGCCACCGTCCTTCGGGGCAGGCCGTTGGCCTGCCGCTCCGCGATGTGCTTCCTGTGCGCCGCGATGTGTTGGCTGTACCACACGCCCACCCGGGACAGGAGAATGATGCCGCCGAAGGCCAGGGCCGTGAACCAGAGGATGGAACCCTGGCCGTGCTTCACGACGATCAGCGCGGCGAGGAGCGGCCCCAGCGAAGAGCCGAGGTTGCCGCCGGTCTGGAAGACGGCCTGCGCGAAGCCGTACCTCGTGCCCGCCGCCATGTGCGCCACGCGCGAGGCCTCGGGGTGGAATATGGCCGAACCCATCCCGATGAGCACGGACGAGAGCACGATCATCGGGTAGCTTCCGGCCTGGGAGAGGAATACCAGGCCGACCAGCGAAATCGCCATGCCCCCGGCCAGCGTGTAGGGCATGGGATGGCGGTCGGTGACCCGGCCCACGACGGGCTGGAGGATCGACGCCGTCAGCTGGAAGCTGAACGTGATCATCCCGATCTGGCCGAAAGTGAGGCCGAACGACTGCTTCAGGAGCGGATAAATCGAGGGGAGCAGCGCCTGCAGCGTGTCATTGGTCATGTGCGACGCGCACAGGGCCAGCAATATGCCGTAAAACGTCTTCCGGGCGGCGCCTCGGCCGCCCCCGGACGGATGGGTGTCACTTTGCACCCGACCTAGGTATCCGGTCCCCGGCGATCTGCAATCTCGGGCATCAGTTTGGCACGGGCCTCGCCCTGTGGGCCACCGGCGGGGGAGTGAGGCCGCAGCGGCGCGCGAACCGGGCGGACTCCGCGCGGGACCGCAGGCCCAGCTTGCGCATGATATTGAACCGGTGCTTCTCGACCGTCTCCGGCGAAAGCCTCAGCTGCGCCGCGATCTCGGCGTCGGACAAGGGCTCGCCCACGAGGCTCAGGATGGTCTGCTCGCGGTCCGTCAGCACCTTGTCGAAGGCGACGGGGTTGCGGCTGTGGGCCCGCCGGGCCTCGGTGAAGGGCTTTGGAAAGTACGTCGATCCCTTCTCGATCGCGGTGATGGCGAGGCTCAGCTCCGCCACGGTGTTCGTCGACTTGTCGATGAAGCCCTGGACGGCGGCCTGCTCGATGCGGCAGAGCGTGTACTCGTCAAAGTAGGACGATATGACGAGGGTGCGAATGAGGGCGCGCTTGCGGCGCAGGGCCCGCAGCACCTCGAGACCGTCCATGTCGGGCAGGTGGATGTCGAGGACAAGGAGGTCGGGAAGCGTCGCGGGCACCACCTCGAGCGCTTCCTTGCCGGTTCCCGCCTCGCCCACCACCTCGTGCCCAAGGTCCGACGCGCACGCCTTGCGCAGCACGTCCCGAAAGAGGCGCTCGTCCTCGACAATGGCGATCTTCATTGGGGCGAGGATCGTGGCGTCCGTATGTGCAAAGGAAAGTGCCCATGCTACCGGAATGCCGGTAAGACCGGGTCCTAGTAGATATAGAACATCTCCTGGAGCCGCGCGGGGTCGTCGGTGCGGGTCAGGCCGAGCATGAGGAGGATCCGGGCCTTTTGGGGATTGAGCTCGTCCGCGGCGATGAAGCCCAGGCCGTCGTCGTCCATCTCGACGTTGCGTTCCACGATGCCCCCTCCCGTGCGGGAGCTGCGAACAATGGCGACGCCCGCCCGTGCCGCGGCGGCCGCGGCCTCCAGCGCGTCGGCGCCCAGGTTGCCGTTTCCGACGCCCGCGATGACCAGGCCACCCGCCCCGGCGCTCACGGCCGCATCGATGAGTTCCCGCCCCATCCCGGCGTGGGCATAGATGATGTCGACGCGGGGCAGCGTCCGCGAAACGGGAACCCTGAAGGCGCTTGCGGAGGTGTGGCGCCGCACGGGCTTGCCGTAGAAATGGATGCGCCCCGCGCTCACGAGGCCCGCTAGCCCCCGGTGGGTGCTCTTGAACGTCCCCACCTGCGTCGTGTTGGTCTTCGCCACCTCCCGGGCGAAGTGGATCTCGTCATTGGCGACGACGAGGACGCCCCGGCCCGCCGCGTCGGGATGGGCGGCCGTCGCCACGGCGTTGTAAAGGTTCATGGGGCCGTCGGCGCTTATCGCCGTCGCCGGGCGCATGGCCCCGACGAGGACCACCGGCTTGGCGCTCCGCAGGACCAGGTTCAGGAAATAAGCCGTCTCCTCCATCGTGTCCGTGCCATGCGTGACGACGATCCCCGAGACCCTCGGGTTGTCGAGGGCCTCCTGGGCCTTGCGTGCGAGCGAGCGCCACACGGCCTCCCCCATGTCCTGGCTGCCGATGCTGGCCACCCGCATGACGTCCAGCGTCGCGAGCGTTCCGATCCCCGGGGCGGCCCTGATCAGCGACTCGATCGCGAAGATGCCTGCCTTGTAGCCCCTTCCGGCGCCCGCACCGGCGATGGTCCCCCCCGTCGCGAGGACGGCAACGCGCGGGCGGGCGGGGTTGCTCGGGCGATTGCGACGTCGGGCCATGCCTGGGACACTGGGCCGCCGCCGGCCCAGTGTCTAGCCGCCCGCGGCTTGACGCGCGGCGGCGTTTGGGCCGTGTTGCAGAAGGAATGGCCCCCACGCTCCTTGTCCTCGCCGCCGGTATGGGCTCCCGCTACGGCGGCCTGAAGCAGATTGACCCTGTCGGCCCGTCAGGCGAGACGGTGCTCGACTATGCCGTCTTCGATGCGATGAGGGCGGGCTTCGGCCGGGTGCTGTTTGTCATCCGGCGCGAGTTCATGTCCGAGTTCCGGGCGGGGGTCACGGCCAAATACGCCGGAAGGATCGAGGTCGATTTTGCCTTCCAGTCGGTGGATGACCTTCCTGCGGGGAGCACCGTTCCGCCGGGCCGGGATAAGCCCTGGGGGACCGGGCACGCGGTGTGGTGCGCGAGGAATGCGGTGAAGGGGTCCTTTGCGGTGATCAACGCCGACGATTTCTACGGCACGGCCTCGTTCAAGAGCCTCGCCTCGTTCCTTGCGTCGGCCAAGGGCCCGCAGTTCGCCATGGTCGGATTCCGCCTCGCGAACACGCTCTCCGAAAATGGCACTGTGTCCCGGGGCGTATGCGCGGTGGCGGGCCGACGCCTGGTCTCGATCACGGAGGAGCGCTCGATCGCCCCGGCCGAAGTCGGAAACGGCGGGCGCTTCACGGGCGACGAGGTCGTCTCCATGAACTTCTGGGGCTTCACGCCGGACTTTTTCAAGGGTCTTGATGCCGGGCTTCGCAGGTTCCTGGCGGCCTCGGGATCCGATCCGAAGGCCGAGTTCTACCTGCCGGCGGCGGTGTCGGCGCTGGTCTCAGCCGGCACGGCGACGGTCGACGTCCTGGCGAGCGGCGACTCCTGGTTTGGAATCACCTACAAGGAGGACCGCCAGCATGTCGCTGCAGCCATTGCCGCCCTCGTGAGCAGGGGCGTCTATCCGGCGCCGCTCTTTCCCTGACGACCACGCCTCCCATGGCCGACGAAAAACCACGAAGCATGACGAATGGGGAGCGGGCCTGGCATGTCGTCCTCGCCTTTGGCCTGCTGGCCTACGGGACCTATGGCGTATGGGTGGATGACCTGTACATCCCCGGGAAGCACTCAAGGGGCATACATTTTCACGGGGCCGCGGCGGGGATCATGCTGGGCGCCTTCGTCTGTGCCGCGGTGAACCTGGTATCCGTCGCGGTGGACCACTATGACGACACGACCGAGGAAAGGGTCTACCACTTCGTCGCCCGCGCCACCCAGGTCGCAGGGTGGGCCCTTTTCGTCGGGGCGGTCGCCTTCAGCTTGTTCCCGTCCCGGCGCCAGTGGTAAGGGGGGGCGCTAGGCGCCCCGCGCGAGCAGCATGCGGACGCCCTCTATGGGAGCCTCGGTGACCTTCCCCAACGGGAAGGGCGCCCTCGCGGCGAGGACGGAATACGAGAAGGGATGGTTGAGGATGTGGCCGCTGACTCCCGCACGGAAGGTGTCGGGCCTCTTGCCCGGAAACAACTGGTCGGTCACCGAGACCGCGAGGGCCAGGAGATGGCCGACGGATCCCGACACCGCCTCGGCTGCAGCGGCGTCACCCGCGCTCGCGAGCCGAAGGACCTCGGGGGCAAGCCCGGCCACCCCGTTGTTGGTGGCGGGATCCCCGTAGAAGTAGGTCGACACGGCGCCGGAGGTCGTCTGGCCCGTTCGCTCGCGCACAAGGGCGCCGAGGCCGGACGCCGGCGCCCATCCCTGCAGCTCCAGGAGCGCGCGGCCGATCGCGCGCTTTCCGAGGTCATAGCCGCTGCCCTCGTCCCCGAACCGCCACCCGATTCCCCCGGCGTAGTGCACCTCGCCGTCCGGCGTCCTCGCCGCGACGAACGATCCCGTTCCCGCATGGATGACGATACCGGGCGCGCCACGGGTCGACAGCTCGAGGACGGGCACGGAGTCGTCGACCGTGGAGACGCCCCCGAAGCCCCTGAGGCTTTCGCCGAACGTCCTCCAGAACGCGCGGCTTCCCGCCATGCAGAGCATCGTCGCCGAGATCTCCGCCTGGGGGTGCCCCTTGCGGACCTCGTCGAGGACCTCCGCGGCGATCGCCGCGGCCTGGTCGGAGCCCACGAGGCTCGGGCTGCACCCGGGACCCACGTGCCGCGCCGCGATCGCGCCCGACGCGTCGACGAGGATGCACTCCGTCTTCGTGCCGCCGCCGTCCACTCCGATTTTCCAGGGCATCGGCCGGGTCATGCGAGCTGGCGGCTGAGGCGGCCCTTGTAGCGCGAGCCGAGTTCGCGGTTGTACTCGATGGCGCCGGGAAGGTTCTGGCTCTTCAGGACCGGAAGGGGATGGCCGTTCGCCTTGAGCCACTCGGCGACCGCGAGCATGAGCCAGTTCAGGACAGAGCAGCCGATGAGGGTCGAGGTGGGTCCGCCGCTGACGCCGTCGACGAGCTCCACGATCGCATCGCCCGGCACGCCGCCGTTGTCGAGCACATGCTCGGCGACCTCGTAGAGCTTCTTGCCCGACGCGTGCTGCGAGGCCGTGGCCTTCGACATGGCCATGCAGGTCAGGGCGACGACGGTCATGCCCTTGGCCTTCGCATACAGCGCGACATCGATCGGCGAGGCGTTCTTTCCGGAATTCGAGATGACGATGACGACCTCCCCCGCGAGCATCTGGTACTGGCGGTCGTACCGCGCGACGAGCTTCTCGCCGTAGCCCGGGAGGTTCTCGATGAAACCCCCGGTGGGATCGATGATCCCCGTGACGCACACGAGGCCCCCGGCGCGGCCGATGATCTCCCGGGAAATGAGCTCGCTGTGCCCGCTTCCGAACGTATGCACGACGCCGCCGCGCGCGATGGACGCGCCGATGATCGGCGCCAGCCTCGCAATCGCGGGGGCGTTGGTCTCCCGCGCGCGGGCGAGGAGGGAGTTGGCGCGCTCGTAATACTGGTCGGCGAGGGTGGGCATGGGATTGGGACTCAGCGGCCTTTCTTCGGGTTGGCCTGCCAGCGGCCGTAGATGCCGCAGGGAAGCACCTTGCCGTCGCGCTGTACGGGCAGGCCGACCTCGCCGGCGGAGATGCCTCCGGGAAGGTCGCGGAGCAGCTGGGACAGGAGGTTGGCGACGACGGTCGGCGAGAGGCGCGCCGTGTAGGCGTTGATGAGGAAGAAGAGCGGGTTGTCGGTGAGGACCGCCCGGCATTCCTGAAGGAGCGCCCAGAGATGGTCCTCGAGGCGCCAGAGCTCTCCCGTGCTGCCGCGCCCGTAGGTGGGAGGATCCATGATGATGGCGTCGTACGTGCGGCCGCGCTTCACCTCGCGCCGCACGAACTTGAGGCAGTCGTCGGCGATGTAGCGTATCGGCCTGTCCGCAAGGCCGCTCAGGACCGCGTTCTCCTTGCACCACTTGACCATCCCCTCGGCGGCGTCGACATGGCAGACCGAGGCCCCCGCGGCCGCTGCGGCGCAGGTCGCCGCGCCTGTGTAGCCGAAGAGGTTGAGGACGTTCACCTCGCGCCCGGCCCCCTTGATGGTCGAGTGGATCCAGTCCCAGTTGACCGCCTGCTCGGGGAAGAGCCCCGTGTGCTTGAACGACGTCGGGCGTATCTTGAAGACGAGGCCAAGGGCGTCATAGCGGATCTCCCAGTGCTCGGGAAGGTCGCGCTTGAACTCCCAGCGTCCGCCGCCCGCCTCGCTGCGGTGGTAGAACCCGTCCCAGTTGTCCCAGCGCGCGCCGGGTTCCGCGTCCTGCCTGGGCCACAGCACCTGGGGGTCCGGGCGAACGAGCGTATAGGGTCCCCAGCGCTCCTGCTTCATTCCCTCGCCGCAGTCCACCAGCTGGTAGTCGCGCCACCTGTCGGCGACGAGCAGCGGAGGTCGTTGAACGGCAATGGGCATCGGGTCGGGCTTGGCCCGAGGCAATCGTCCGCAAGTGCGCATGTAAAGACGCGAGCGACGCCGGGCAAATCGCGGCGAAAATTTTCCGAACTCGGCGTTTGACTGCGGGTCGGACAAAAGGTCCCCTTCTAACCCCCCGGATTGGTCGGGGATTTTTTTATACGAAATGAACAACAAAACGATTAGCTCATTCGCGGGCAAAATGCTCCTGTGCGCCGCGCTTTTCGTCGCGGCGCGGGTCTCGGCGGACACCGTCGAGACCGCTGACGGGGCGCGCATAGTAGGCAAGATCACGAAGATCCATGGCGGCGTGGTCACCATGGAAACGGATTACGCCGGCGAGCTTAACATCAAGCAGGTCCTGGTCACGAAGATCACGACGGACCATGTGGTTTCGGTGCGCTTTGCGGACGGCACGGGCCTCATTGGGAAGATCTCTGCCGTGGCGCAGGACAAGGTCCGCGTCACCGGCCCGAACTCCTCGGTCGACCTTCCCGTGGGCAACATTGCGGCGACGTGGGCCGCGGGCGGCGAGGACCCCGACGTCGTGGCGCTGCGGCGCAAGTGGAGCTACGAGGCCGATGTCGACATCGGAGGGCGCACCGGCACGCAGGCCCAGCTTTCAACCGCCCTTGGCTACCGCGCGATGCTGGTCGGGCCCCTGGACACGTTCCAGTACTACACCAACTACGCGCGCCAGGAAACGGACGGCCAAGTCTCGGCCGACCAGTTCAAGCTGGGCGCGGACTATGCTGACCTGTTCACGGCGACGACGTCGTGGTACGTGCGCGACGAGGGCGGTTATGACCGCGTGAACGACATCACCCTCTATGACATCGCCGCGAGCGGCTTGGGCTACGACTTCATCAAGGTGAAGGACGAGACGTTCACCGGCCGCGCGGGCCTCTCCTATCGGTACGACCAGTACACCGAGCCGACGCCGTCCCTGAGCAGCCTCGGCGCGGACTTCGAGCTGGAGTACATGCTCAAGATCAAGAACTCGCAGTTCACCGACAAGATCTCGTTCGTCCCCGCATTCCAGGACCTCGGCAACTTCATCGTCACGCACGAGGCGGCCTTCACGGTGCCGATCGACAAGTCCCTCTGGAAGCTGAGCATGGGCGTCTCGAACAACTACGACAGCAGGCCGGTTCCCGGCGTCGACAAGCTGGACACGCTCTATTTCACGCGGCTCGTGCTTGCCTGGGGCGAGGGCGCTCCGAAATAGCCCCTCAGGTCCCGTAGAGGCGGTCGCCGAAGTCCCCGAGTCCGGGCAGGATGTAGCGGCGCGGGTTGAGCGTGCGGTCGAGCACGCCCACGTGGACCGACGCATCGGGGTGGTGCTTGGCGACCTCCGCGACGCCCTCCGGCGCCGCGATGATGCAGACAAGGCGCGGGGCGACCGCGCCGTTCTGCTTCACCACCTCGATCGCCTGCGATGCGGAGCCGCCCGTGGCGAGCATCGGGTCGACGACGAACACGCGCCGGCCGTGAAGAGGAGGCAGCTTGCAGTAGTAGTTGCGGGCGACCGCGGTCACGTGGTCCCGCTCGAGGCCGACGTAGCCCACGCTGACATCCGGGAAGACGTCCATGAACGGCTGCACCATGGAGACGCCCGCCCTGAGGATCGCAACCACCACGATCGGCTGGTGCGCCAGGACGCGCCCGGTCATGGGCTCAAGGGGCGTCTCGATCGCCTTGTCCTCCGTGGGGAGATCGCGCGTCGCGTCGATCGCGAGCATGAGCGTCAGCTGGTAGGCGAGGGCGCGGAACGTCGCGGGCTTCGTCGTCTTGTCGCGCAGGTGCGTGATGATGTGGTCGGCGAGGGGATGCTGGAGGACGCGGAGCATGGCGGTGTCAGAGCAGGTCCCTCTGGACCTTGCGCTCGAGGTGGTTCTCGAATTCCCGGCGCAGCTGCTTCTCCTTGCCGCGGAGGCCTGGCATCAGAGGGAGCCAGTTGTAGATCTCCTCGCGCAGGTGCTTCGGCATGACCGGGGGGAGGTTGCGCACCCGGTCGAAGGCGCGCACGACGGCGCCGGCAATCTCGTCGCACATCCGCTGGGCGTCTGCCGAGCTATGCTGGCCCGCCAGGCGTATCACCTCGTCCATCTTGCGGCGCCGCTTCTTCAGGATTGCCTTGTAGGCGCCGAGGCCATCGACGGTGACGATTGCCGTCCTCGGATAGAAGTTGGCCATCATGTTCCACTGCGAGGCGCCTGAGCCGGCCCCCCGACGGTCGCTGCGCAGGATCACCGACGGGATGTCAGCGAACTTCGCGATCATGAACTCGGCCAGTGTGCCGCTGTCGAGGTCGGGGCCGTCGAAGCTGAAGAGCGCAAGGTCGCAGCCCGCGAGCGTGCGGATGTGGTGGTCCCGGATTGCCCGCGGCGCCTTGCCGCGGGGGTCGAAGTCCTGGGGAAGGGCGCAGAGGTAGGCACCGTGGGACTTCTCGTAGATCGCCTCGGCCAGGTAGGCGTTCCCGATCAGGTGCTTCAGGTCGAAGAGCTCGCCGGCGAAGAAGACGGTGAGGCTGCGCTGCTTTTTCTTCATGGCGGCGTGGTCCCCACTAAGCGACGAAGGCCCGCGAGCGACAATTCAATTCACCGCTCACGGCGCGAGGGCGACGGTGTGCTCCGTCATGCCCGGCAGGAACGGCGTCGGGTCGCCGTGCACCCATGACTCGTGGCCGGCGCGAAAGAAGGGCGAGCAGGGGTTCGAGACCTGGCCGCCGGGCATGTGGAAGATCCCCGAGGCCTCACGGCCCGGCGAGACGACGAAGCGCTCGCTCGAGCCAAAGTCGACGTCCTGCCATCGCGGCATGTGCGAGTCCCCTGGAAGCTCGTCGGCGGGCATGCTGATGTACCTCGCTAGCCACCAGGGGAGCATCCTCCCAAACGGATGCTCGATCCTCGCGGTGTTGCGCTGGCCCCACGTCGCGGACCTTGGGTCCAGCCCGTGCTTGGCGTACGCCGCGGAGACGTCGTCCGCCGCGGCGCCGAGGAGGTCGGCCCACCCGTGGTACCCGGGGTCGAGCAGGTTCGCGGGCCTGCCCCTGATGATCGCCAGGAGCGGTTGTTCATAGTTGAGCCTTGTCCACGTGAAGTCGGGGTCGCGCTCGACGCACGCAGCGAAGATCGGATCGAGCACCCGATGCGCGACGGCAAGGCGGAAGTCGCGGACAACCCTGTAGCCGACCGAGGACGTGTCGGCCCGCCCGTCCCATTTCTGGGCGGCCTCAAGCAGTGCGGAGCGTCCCGGGTTCGCGGGGCCGGCGTCGGGCTTAAGCGCCTCGACCATGAGGTCATGCCACGGGGCCAGCATCATGCCGCGGTCGTCGAGCTCGATGCTGAGCAGGTCCCTGGGCTCCACTGGTCGGCCTGCACCCACCAGCGCGCTGAGGTCGTCGCGGATCTGGCGGGCGCGCGCGGGTATGTCATACCCGGCGTCGCCGAGCTCGGCCAGGGCCTTGCCGCCGACCGTCCGGTTGTTCGCCGTCCACAGGAAACCATTTGCCGGGGATATGATGGAGGGCGCCTCGTCCCCCAGGTAGCCGTCCCATCGGCGGTCGCCATAGAGCCACGTGACCGGAAGGCGGCCGTCATACCCGACGCGCCTGGGAATCTGGCCAGCGACGGTCCAGGCGATCTGGCCCTCCGAATCCGCGACGACGAAGTTCTGGGCCGCGATGCCCATGCGGTGGGCGACGGCGATGGCCGACCGCACGCCCGAGGCATCCTCAAGGTCGATGATGGCGAGGTTCGTGGCGGCGGGGTCGTCCGCGCTCCAGTGGTACACGAGCTGGTGGCCGTTCGCGCCCTCGGCGACAACCGGCCCCCACACCGTCCACTTGAACTCCATCGTGGCCGCCTTCGAGCCCCTGACAGGGACGGTCTCGGTGCGCCTTTCATAGGCAACAAGGTCGCCGCCGTGGGGACCGTGGTACATTTCGGGAGAGATGCTGGGATCGACCACGATGATGTCGCCCGTGCCGGCGTCGGAGTTGGTAAATCCCCACGCCAGCTTGCCGGTGCTTCCCGCGACGATTACAGGCACCCCGGGGAGCGTGACGCCGGTCTCCTCGTGGCCGGGCCATTTCAGGGAGAGCCGGTACCATATGTTGGGCACGCTCAGGTGAAGGTGCATGTCGTTGGCCACGAGGGCGCCGCCCCCCGCGGCGAGCGAGCCGGCGACGGCCATGTTGTTCGAGCCCGGCGTCTCGTTGTCCGGCCACGATGCGTTCCCCAGGCTCGTGGTCGGCGCGGGCGTGTCGCCGGTTCGGAGGTCCACCTCGGACGCCGGGGGCAGGGGAGGCACCGGACCCGTCGACCCGTCAAGCGCCGCGTCCCCGGTGGTGTAGAGCGGGGCGAAAAAGGCCAGGGAGGCCGGACCCATCTCGTCGCGGATCGTCGCCAGGACACGCACGTAGTGCCCGGTGCCCTCCTGGAGATCGAGCGTCATCGCGAAATTGACGAGAACGATGTCCTCAGGGGTCCAGGGCTTGGGCTCGATCCGCAGGACGGAGTATTCCCAGGGCTTGGCATGCAGCGCCGCGAGGCCCGCGTTCACGCCCTCCGTGTAGGCCTGGATGATCGCCCGGTGCCCCGCCGGCTCGCGCTCGAGCACCTCGTGCGCAAGCCTGAGGAAGCCGTGCATCCGCGCCTCGCGGTCGAGGGGCAGGGTGGCGGACCCAAAAATCTCGGACAGCTCGCCGCCCCCGCGGCGCCTCAGGACGTCCATCTGGAAAAACCGGTCCTGCGCGTGGAGCCAGCCCGTGGCCCGGGCCACGTCGAGGCGGCTCGACCCGGAGATGGTTGCGACCCCGAGCGCGTCCCGCGTGATCTTGACGGAGGAGGCCAGCCCGCCGAGCCGGGCGTCGCCATCGAGGGTGGGAAGGCTCGCGACCATGCGGCTGCGCAGCCAGAACCCCGCCCCCGCGGCCACGAGCACGACGATGAGGAGGATCTGCGCCGCAATGATCGAGAGGCGGCGGCCCAGGAGCTTCGTCCCCGTCATAGCGAAAGCACCTCCCGTATTCGGCTGACGAGTACGCCAGGCGCGTG
>Ga0302311_10003386_pt1 | contig 17464 bp, 13 predicted proteins | sample III_Palsa_N1_3_FD_200449 | JGI IMG/M metagenome (GOLD analysis project Ga0302311, IMG submission 200449) | Peat permafrost microbial communities from Stordalen Mire near Abisko, Sweden - III_Palsa_N1_3 | ecosystem: Environmental > Terrestrial > Soil > Palsa > Peat permafrost | place: Sweden... | reverse complement strand
CGGTCGTGTGCTCGAGGGGGGCGAAGAGGCTGAACCCGGCGTTGACGAAGAGCAGGTCCAAGGTGCCGAACTCGGCCTTCGCCCGAACGGCGAGGGCGTCGAGGTCCGTCAGCGAACGCGCGTCGCTCGAAACCACGATGGCGTCCTTTCCAATCTCCCTCTGGGCCGACCCCAGGCCGGCTTGCGACCGCCCCGTCACGAGGACGCGCGCACCCTCATCGAGGAGCATCTTCGCCGTCGCGAGCCCTATGCCGCTCGTGCCGCCGATGATCACCACTTTTTTATCTTGGTACCGTTTCATGCGTACTCTCCTCGCGACACCAGATGCGCCTAGCTAATTTTGAACTATTTTGTACGATAATGAGGCACTGCGGCTGTGGTCAAGGCGTTTTTGAACTAGTTATTTCAAAATATCGCAAGACCCCGTGAACACCACCTAGCGCCGCGACCGGCGCTCGTTCAGGACACCGCACTCAAGGATGCTGGGTAAGACCAGTCGACGCCGGAGACCTCGACGACGGCCTGCCACGCGGCTTCCTGGTTGGCGCGATCGTGAAAGTGCGGCTGGCGCATCGCCTCAATCGGGCCGGTGAGCTTCTTGGGCGCCGAGGCGAAGAATTGCCCCGAGACGTCGGTTCCGAACGCCGATGCCTGGAGGTATCGATGGGCTGCGGTCTCCGGCGTGTGAGACATGCCGGGGATAAGCTTCACCAGCGGAACCATCAGCCACTTCAAGGCCGGGCCAGCGTTTCGCAGCCCCTTGGTGTCGGGCGTGCTACCGGGCGAGACGGCGTATACGGCCATGCCGGGGAGTAGCCGGCGCGCCAGCGCCGCCGCCCACCAAGCGACGACGATCTTCGCGTCGGCGTACGCTCGGTTGGGCTCGTACTTCACGTTCGGCCCGTTGCGCACCAGGGCTTCCACCGCGGCGCTTCGGTCGCCCTGGTGTTGCGTGACCGCAAGCGCCGCCACGTCGGTGTGGCTGAACAAGGGTACATCCCCTCGAGCAGCTTCCGAGCCGGCGATAACAATCCGCGCGTTGGGGCTCAGCAGGTCGGCGCGGAGCAACCCGACAGTCAGTTGATGATGGCCGATGAGCGGGGCCTGAGACGCCTCGACGCCCGCCGCGGTGATCACGCGCCGCTTGCCTGGGACCAACCCGGCATTGAGCAGCAGGAAATCGATCGGCCGACCTCGCTTGACGAGCATGGCGAGGGCGGACTGAACGCTGGACGGCGTGTCCAGATCCAGCTCCAACGGCGTGAAGACCTGTCTTTTGGTCTCAGCCGCGAGCTGAGCGGCCGTTTCCTGGGCCCGACCCAGGCTGCGTCCGGTGACGATGATCTCGCGCCAACCCTCGCCGGCAAGAGCGCGGGCTGCCGCATAACCGAGCCCGGAGGTGGCGCCGGTGACGAGAGCGATCGAACGTTCCATGCGCGGCTCCGCAGTGAAGGAGAAGGTCGAGCCGCAAGCCCCCCCCGGAGCCAGGGTCGGCTTGCTAATTTCGAACTATTCGGTTATATATATTGGCGTGACGATCAGGGTCAAGGATTTTTGAACTAAATGATTCAAAATGTCGCCAAGCTGCGCGGCCGACCGCGCAGCTTCGATGAGAGAGAGGCGTTGGAAAAGGCGACTCAGGTCTTCTGGTCGAAGGGCTACGACGGCGTGACGATCGACGATCTCGTCGCCGGGATGGGCGTGGGACGGCCGAGCCTGTATGCCGTCTTCGGCGACAAGCGGACGTTGTTCTTGCGCGTGCTTAGGGCGTATGCAGAGACGAAAGGCGCTCTCGCCGCGAAGGCACTCTTCTCGCCGCAGTCTCTTCGCGACTCGCTAGCCGGCTTCCTGCGGCACGCCGTAGAAACTGCGACCGAGGAAGGATCCGCCCCGGGATGTCTTCTTATATGCATCGCGCCGCTCGTGGACGATGCGGAGGTCCGGCAGTTCCTGAAGGATGCGGCCGCCGGTGCCATCGCGCTGCTGGAACGCCGTTTCTGCGATGGGATCAGCGCGGGGGAAATTCCGTCTGACTTTCCCGTAGCCGTGCGGGCGAGCCAGGTCCTCGACCTTGGCCGCGGTCTGACGATGCGTGCACAGATGGGCACGTCGCGTAAGACGCTACTCAATGATGCCGAGGAAGCGGCCGACTTGGTGCTCCTGCCGCGGCGTGGCGTCGCGACGCCGGAAGGTTGATGCTGGACGGCGTGAAGGTCGGGGCGAGCAACTTGCCGCTCCTAGTGCCGCTCGGCCCCCTCGGCTAGGAACCGCCCGCGCCCCGTGTTGCGAATATCAAGAACTCGCCCCGATCAGCGGCGCGGGTCTTTCCAGCCAATTGCCGGTGCAGAATGCCCGTGCGAATGTCCGCGATCCGCCATCTGCCGCCGAGAACCAGACTGGCAGCAAACCAACCAAATCAAAGCGTTCGCGCCCGACAGCGCCTCGCCTAACCCTGCCCTCACCAAACCGCCTTCGGCACCTTCATCAGTCGGGCCGGGCCCATGTAGAGGGCGCCGTCCTGGATGGTCAGCGGCGTCTTCAGCTGCGGCGTGCCGTCGGCGCCGTGCTGGGCCATCATCGACAGGCCCATGCGGGCGAGCGACGCCTCTTGCTGGTGGATATGGCCGCTGGCGATCAGCGCATCCAGGATGGCGTCATAGCCCATGATGCGGGCGCTGAAGGCGCCCAGCGGCTGCATATCCTTGTCGAGGGCGAGCGTCCCGTCGGCGGTGACGGCGAGCGGGCCCCAGCCGAGGTCGATGCCCTGCAGCTCGATCGTGCCGCCGTCGTCGCGCCAGGCGGCGAGCGCATCGGCGAGCTTGCCCGGCGGCAGGGGCCCGCGCCAGGTGCCGTCCAGCATCAGATGATCGATTTGGGACCCAAGCGGCTCGACCGCGGTCGGCAGCGTCACCTTGTGCGCCTGCAAAGCCAGGGAAAACAGCGGCTCCTCATGCGCCTTCGGCGCTTCGGGCGGCAGGCGCAGCGTCACGCCGGCGCGGGCGGCCTTCAGCACCCGGTCGCCCTGGCTGATCACGATATTGTCGACATGCAGATCGGCCAGATCGCCGCCCGGCGTGGCGCCGGGGCCGAGGATGGCGCTGGCATGGCCGCCCAGCAGATCGAAGCCGACATGGCCCTCGGGGCCGTCGATGGTGCCGCCGCCCAACAGCGAGAAGCGCCAGGCGTCGAGCTGCCAGGGCCGGGCCCAGGCCACCGCCACCGGCACGGTCGCGCGGCCGTCGGGCACATGGGGCAGCCCCGCGGCCACGATCCCGGTCAGGCGCACCTCGATCAGGAACGGGAAGCCCTCGATCGCCTGGGTCGCGACCGTGAGGTTCACACCCTGATCATGCTGGCGCGCGATATAGGCGTCGACCACCACCCGGACGCGATGGGCAAGGAACAGCCAACCGGCGGAATAGAGGATGACGAGGACGGCCGCGAGTGCTGCGCCGAGGGAGAGCTTGGAGCGGAAACGGAACATGGCGCGCGGGTTATACGCGCGTTCCCGGGCCCGGTCGATGGTTACGACGGCAGCGAGGTTCAGGGGGGCGTCGGCAGCCCCTGCTTGGTCTTCCGGCCCAGCACGTCGAAGGTCCTGACGCCGACCTCGGGCGGCATCGGTGCCAGCCAGGGCGAGACCTCCAGCGTCTCCCGGGCGTTCGACAGACCGTCCGCCCAGCGGGCGCGCATGGTGGTATGGCCGAATTCATAATCCTTGGCGGAGCCCTGGATCTTGGCCGGCCGGTAGATCAGCTCGACGATATCCATCGTGGTGACGCAGCCGAATTCGTAGAGGAACCTGCCCTCGCGGCTGTCGCGCAGTTCCGGCAGGCGCTCCAAGAGATCGTTGATGACGTGGCGGACGTCATGCATGGTGCGGAACATGTCGGTGCCGGCGCGGGTGCGGCTGGAATAGCGGATGTCCTTGTCGCGCTCGCCGACCGCCTCGAGATCGGTCGGCACCGGTCCCCGCGCGCTGAACAGATCGACCTGGAAGGTCAGGCGGCTGCGGCGCGGCACGTAATCCAGCACATATTGCAACGGCGTGTTCGAGACGAGCCCGCCGTCCCAGTAGAATTCGCCGTCGATCTCGACCGGCGGAAAGCCCGGCGGCAGCGCGCCGCTCGCCATGACATGCTCCGGTCGGATCGTGATCTCTTCATTGTCGAAATAGGCGAAATTGCCGGTGCGCACATTGACCGCGCCGACGCTGAAGCGGATCTCCTTGGCGTTGATCCGGTCGAAATCGACCAGCCGCTCCAGCGTGAGTTTGAGCGCACTCGTATCGTAGAAGCTGGTCGGATGGCCGCCGAACAGCCAGTTGAGCGGCGGGCGCGGCGCGAAGAAACCGGGTTGGCCGAACAGCAGGGCATGGACGGCGCTGAGGCTGGGCGTATCCAGCGCCGCCGGCAGGCTGACGCCCGGCCAGAGCGGCTTCGGCGTGGTGATCTCGTCCCAGAAGGCGCGCAGGCGATCGACCCGGTCCTCGGGCGCGTTGCCGGCGATCAGCGCCGCGTTGATGGCGCCGATCGAGATGCCGGCGACCCAGTCGGGCGGATAGTCGGACGCCGCCAGCGCCTCGTAGACGCCGGCCTGGTAGCTGCCGAGGGCGCCGCCGCCCTGCAGCACGAGGGCGACCTTCTTGTCATAGGACGCGGGGCGGGACGGCGGTGCCATGGATCATCTCCGGCTGGTTGCCGACCCAACCTACAGAAGACCGGGCCGGACAGAAGTCAATTTTCCGGGAACGTCCCCTGTCCCTCGGGCGATCGTCCCGCGTCCGGCACATGGCGGCCCGGCACGGCCGGTGATTGCGGCGGCCGGGTCGCCCGCGCCAAGCTGACCGCCGTCTTGCCGTTCGGGATCGATGGATGACCGTTGCACCGCCGACCCTCGCCCTGCCCGCGTCACCGTTGCAGCGCGCGGCCCCCGTCCTGTTCGTGCTGCTGTGGTCGACCGGCTTCATCGGGGCCAAGCTCGGCCTGCCCTATGCCGGGCCGATGACGTTCCTGGCCGTGCGCTTCCTGGCCGTCGCCGCCCTGACCCTGCCGCTCGCCCTGCTGGCGGGCGCCCGCTGGCCGCGCCCGCTCCTCATGCTGCATGTGGCGATCGTCGGGCTGTTGATGCAATTCACCTATCTGGGCGGCGTGTTCATCGGTATTTCCCGCGGCGTGCCCGCCGGCATCTCGGCGCTGATCGTCGGCCTGCAGCCGATCCTGACCGCGGCGCTGGCCGGCCTGGTGCTGGGCGAGACGATCCGGCCGCGCCAATGGTTGGGCCTGGCCCTGGGATTGGCGGGGGTGGCGCTGGTCGTGGTCAATCCGGCGCTGTTCGACCGCGACCGGCTGGATGCCGCCGGCATCACCATCGTCGCCATGATCGGCATCACCATCGGCACGCTCTATCAGAAGCGGTTCTGCACCGGCGCCGATCTGCGCGCGGCCATCGTCATTCAGAACGCCGTCGCCGGCCTCGCCATGGCGCCTTTCGCCCTGGCGTTCGAGCCGGCGACCATCACCTGGTCGCCCCGCTTCATCTTCGCCATCGCGTGGCTGGCGATCGTGCTGTCGGTCGGCGCCAGCATGCTGCTGCTCTATCTGATCCGCCACGGCGCCGCCTCGCGCGTCTCCAGCCTGTTCTACCTGACCCCGGCGGTGACGGCGGTCATGGCCTATCTGCTGTTCGGCGAAAGCCTGAGCCCGCTGGCCTTGGTCGGCATGGCGCTCGCCGCCGCCGGCGTCTGGGCGGTCAATTCGGGTGCCCGCGTCTGATGCTCTGGTCGGAACACGCGCCGGCGCCACCGGCCCTGCCGATGCCGGACGGCCCGCTCTGGGTGTTCGGCTACGGCTCGCTGATGTGGAACCCGGGCTTCCCGCATGAGGCGATCCTGCCGGCCTGGGTCGAGGGCTATGCCCGTGCCTTCTGCGTCCGCTCCTCCGGCCATCGCGGCACGCCGGAACGCCCGGGCCTGGTCGTGGGCCTGACGCCCGGTGGCCGGTGCCGCGGCTTGTTGATCCAGGCGCAGGAACGGCACAAGGCCTCGATTCTCGACTATCTCTGGCGCCGCGAGATGGATCTGGCCGACGGCTATGTGCCGCGCCGGGTGGCGGCACGCCTGGACGACGGCCGCGAGATCGAGGCGCTGACCTTCGTCGTCGACCTCAGGCACGCGGCCTATGCCGGCACGCTCTCGATCGACGAGACCGCGCGCCGCATCGCCGCGGCCGAAGGGCAGCGCGGCACGAACCGCGATTATCTGGAACGGACGCTGGCCGAGCTCGACCGGCTGGGCATCCAGGATCCGGGGCTGATCAGCCTGGGCCGGGCGGTCCGCCAGCTCGGCTGACAGATTCCCCTGTTGACTGCCGCCGCCGTCCGCGCAATCTGCGCGACGCTCCCGCGATGGAGGAGCGAGACCAAGGTTTTGGGGACGGCAAGGGATGACGGAGCAGACACAGAACAGCGGGAGCCAGACGGTCCGGCCGATGTTCTTCAACAAGCTGATTACGCTGGACCGGCAGCTGCATGCCGACATGAAGTTCGACACGCAGGCCGGTTACGCCTTCGCGGCCAAGACGCATCTGATCCCGATCACGATCGCCGAGTTCCGCTTCGTCGCGCGCCAATACCCGATCATCTTCAGCGCCGGCGAAGTGCCGATGCCCTTCGCGGTCGTGGGCTTGCGCGAAAACACCAACCTGATGGTCGATGACGAGGGCAAGTGGCGCTGGCGCAGCTATATCCCGGGCGCCGTCCACACCTACCCGTTCATCCTGCTGCCGATCCGGAAGGATTCGGACGAGGTCTCGGTCGTCATCGATCCGACGGCGACGTCGCTCGGCGACAAGGGCGAGGCCCTGTTCGTCGACGGCAAGCCGACGCCGGTGCTGGATCGGATCGTGCAGCTGACCAACCAGTTCCGCGCCGGCATGATGGCGACGATCGCGTTCGGCAAGACGATTGCGCAGGCCGGCCTGCTGACGCCGCGCGGCGTCGAGCTGGTGCTGAACGACGGCAGCAAGTTCCGCATCGACAATTTCCTGACGCTCGATCCGGAAAAGTTCGACAAGGTCGCCAACAACATCTTCCTGCGCTGGCGCAAGGAGGGCGATCTGCTGCCGATCTACCAGTATCTGCAGTCGATGGATGCCTGGACCACCATCGCCGATCTGGAAAGCGACCGGCGTGCGGCCGCCAAGGCCGTGGCCAAGATCGAAGCGGTCTGACACCGAACCGGGGTGGGGCATGGGTTGCCCCACCCACCGGGTTCAGGCCGTGCAGCGGTCGACCGATGCCAGGCGCCGCAGATGCTCGGCACCCGACCAATTGTCGAGACCGAACTGGCGCGCAATGTCCTGGGCCGCGCGCGCGCCCAAACTCGCCCGCAGCGCCGGCTTGGCGGCCGCGTCCTTGAGGCAGACGATGGCGTGCTGGACCGACGGATCGGCCCAATCCATGTCGTGATAATCATAGGTCTGCTGCGGATCTTCGGCCGGGATCAGCGAATAGTCGATCAGCATCGAATTATCCCGATGCATGAAATCGAGATTGCCCGACCAGCCGGTCGCGATCACGAGCTTGCCCAACTGCATCGCCCGCGCGAGCGGCAGGCCGAAACCCTCGGTCCGGTGCAGCGACAGCAGGATATCGATGGATCGCAGCAGGTCGGCCATGTCCTGCTCGGTCAGTTTCTGTTCGATCAGGTGGATGTTCGGATGGCCGCCGATCGCCGCCAGCAATGACGCCCGAAGCTCGGGTGCCACGCTGCCGTCGTTCATCTTGACGATCAGATGGGTCTTTCTGTCGTTGCCGAAGGCACCCAGAAACGCCTCGACCGCGCCCAGCGGGTTCTTGCGGGCGAAGGACGACCCCATGTGAAAGATCGTGGCGACGACCAGGGCGTCGGCCCCGATGCCCAGCCGTTGGCGCCAATCGGACTGCTTGGGCGGCATCGGCAGCATCGGGTGCGGCACGATATGCACCGGGACATCGACCTCGGCGCTGACCGCCTTGGCGGTGAAGCGGCTCGGCACCCAGATCTCGTGGACGAACGGGCAGCCGACCCGCCAGCTTTCGGGAATCCGCGGCAGTTCCCAGGACCAATAGCCGATGACGCGCTTGCTGCGCGTCGCCGCCCGCCCCATCGCCAGCAGGGCCAGCGGCAGATAGGGCGCGTTGATATGCACGATCATGGAGCCGCCGGAGGCACCCGCCAGCGACGGCATCCGGTCGCTGCCCGGCATGTCGGCCAGGTCGAGACGCTCGCTGAAATCGAGGCTGGCCGGCTTGATGTCGAGCGCCTTGAGCGCTGCCAGGCACAGGCGCGCGCCCTCGCCGATGCCGGTCGTGCTGCGCATCAGGCCCGCAACGGTCACGGGCGTGCCGCCGACGGCGTCGTGCCGCGGGCGCGGGGCCAGCATGGAAGTCAGCGTGAAGAGAGCTGCACGACGGGGTTCGCTCGGCAGGCAGCGCCACAATTCATGGACGCGCGACCGCCAGCTGAAGCCTCCCATCGGGGTATTCGCTGTTTCGACTGCCACAGCCTGAGCTGTCTCCCGTTTCTGCCCGTTACACCAACGCCATTCAATGGGGTCAGTTGCTTACCGGGCAACATTTTATGACAGTCGCATCTTGCACTGCAAATCGATCCGCCGCCACCCATACCGGCGCAAACCACGATCGCAGAGCGGCAAGCCGGCGTCGCGAGCAATATTTCGCAATGTTGAGGCAATCGGATCAAAATATTGAATCAGATTTTGCTGATCTGGCCTGATTTGCCGACATGATGAAACATTATCTGTGTTTGGAAGCGCCAGGTCCGGCGAATCCTTCTGGACGCCAACTCATCATTTCCGCCGATTCTTCGGCCCCCGAGTCCCCCGTCGCCGGCAGCCCCTTTCACTGGACATCAATTCGGCTATGGTGGCGAAGCAAACGATAGCGAGCCTGCGCGGGGGAAATTTGACAAAACATGTCATGACGGTCCGGTCGGCCCAGGTGTCACCATCATGACGTCCGGCAGCCGTTCCGCGCTGATTTTCGGCGTCTCCGGCCAGGACGGCGCCTATCTGGCGAAGCTTTTGCTGGACCAGGGCTACATCGTCCATGGCACCTCGCGCGATGTCGAAGGCAGCGCCTTCGGCGGTCTGCGCGCGCTCGGCATTCTGGACCGGGTGCGCGTTCACTCCGCGACCCTGCAGGATTTCCGCAGCGTCGCCCAGATCATCCAGCAGGTCCGCCCGGCGGAGATCTTCAATCTCGCCGCCCAATCCTCGGTCGGCCTGTCGTTCCAGCAGCCGGTCGAGACGATCGACAGCATCATGCATGGCACGATCAATATTCTGGAGGCGATCCGCTTCCTGGGCTTGGAGACGCGGTTCTACAACGCATCGTCCAGCGAATGCTTCGGCAATACCGATGTTGCCGCCGACGAGACCATGCCGTTCCAGCCGCGCAGCCCCTATGCCGTCGGCAAGGCGGCCTCGTTCTGGGCCGTCGCCAATTATCGCGAGGCCTATAATCTGTTCGCCTGCTCGGGCCTGCTGTTCAATCACGAATCGCCGCTCCGGCCGACCCGCTACGTCACCCAGAAGATCGTGCGCGGCGCCGCCGATATCGCCGAGCGCAAGACCGACAAGCTGACCCTCGGCGCCCTCGATCTGGCGCGCGATTGGGGCTGGGCCGAAGACTATGTCGATGCCATGGCCCGCATGCTGAAGCACGACCAGCCGGAGGATTTCGTCATCGCGACGGGCGTCGCGTCCAAGCTCGAGGATTTCGTCGACGCCGCGTTCCGCTGCTTCGGGCTCGACTGGCGGACCCATGTCGAGACCGACAAGGCCTTCATGCGACCGTCCGACATTTCCTTGAGCGTCGGCAATCCGGCCAAGGCCGCACGCCTGCTCGGCTGGACCGCGACGACGAAGATGCCGGACCTGGTCGGCAAGCTGGTCGAAGCCGAACTGGCCAAGCGCGCCGCCGGGCGCTGAGCCTTGCCCGACCGATGACCAGCCTGTCGCGTCGCTTCGTTCGGGCCTTGCTGCCGCCGGTCCTGCGCAGCGCCTTGCGCCAGAGCCTGATCGCGCTCGCCGTGCCCAAGGTCCGGCTCGATGCATCCTGGCCTGAGACCGGACGGGTCACCGTCGCCGGATTGCTGCGCTCCGCCACCGGCATCGGCCATGGCGCGCGCCAATGCGCCCTGCATCTGGCGGCCCTCGGCTACGAGGTCGGCACCATCGATTTGACCGCAGCCTGGGACGCGGCCCTCGATCTGCCGCCGATGATCCCCGGCGGCGGCATCCGCTCGGGCGATGCCGGCGGCCCGCTGATCCTGCACCTGAACCCGCCCTATTATCGCAAGGCGCTGCTGCAGCTCCGGTCCCGGATCCGGCACCGCCCGCTGATCGGCTATTGGAATTGGGAGCTGGCGGAGATCCCCGGAAACTGGCGTTCCGCCTTCGATCATGTCCACCAGATCTGGGCGCCCAGCCGCTTCACTGCCGACGCGCTCAGCGATGGTGCCGGCCCGGTGCCGCTGCATATCGTGCCGCATCTGGTCGCCGCCCCGGCCGTAGGCACGCTCCCCGACTGGGCCGTGACGCCCGACGGCACGCTCATCGTGCTTACGGTCTTCTCCTACAGCTCCGGTTTCGAGCGCAAGAACCCGCTGGGCGCCATCGCCGCCTTCCGCGTGGCGTTCGGTGAGCGACAGGATGTCCGGCTCATCATCAAGGCCGGTGGTCACGACCCGGCACCGGGCGAGCGCGAGCGGCTGGAAGCCGCGGTCGCGGGCGCCGCCAACATCACGCTCCATCACGGCGCACTCGATCCCGGCACCTATGGCGCGTTGATGGCGCGAGCCGACATCCTCTTGTCGCTCCATCGGGCCGAGGGCTTCGGCATTCCGCTGGTCGAGGCGATGCGGCTCGGCAAGCCGGTGGTGGCGACCGCCTGGTCGAGCAATCTGGATTTCATGACCGAGGCGATCGGGTGCCTCGTGCCCTGCGACCTGATCCCGGTCGATGATCCGCGCGAGGCCTACGCCGGCGCCCGCTCGTCCTGGGCCGATGCCCGGATCGAGGCTGCGGCAGACTGGCTGCGTCGGCTGCAAGATCCCGGCCTGCGCGCCGCGATCGGCGAGGCCTCGCGGCGGCATGTGGCCGAGCTCTATTCGCTGGCGTCCTATGGCGAGGCCGCGACCCGGGCGCTGGGCGCGCTCGGCTGCGTGCTCAAGCGCTCCGGAGCGAACTGACGAAGCGATCGACTTCCTGCTGCAGCTCGTCGAACTGCTGGCCGAGGCGCGTCGCGCCCTCCTGGACATGGCCGGCCGCCTCGCGGGTTTCGCCGGCGATGCGGTTGACGTCGGCGATATTGGTCGAGACTTCCTGGGTCCCGGCCGCCGCCATCTGGATATTGTGCGAGATCTCGACCGTGGCGATGCCCTGCTTTTCGACCTGGCCGGTGATGCCGACCGTGATCTCGTTCACGTCCATGATGGTCTTGGCGATCGAGCGGATCGCCGCCACGGCCTTTTGCGTGGCCGCCTGGTTTTCGGCGATCTGGACGCCGATATCCTCGGTCGCCTTGGCGGTCTGGGTCGCGAGATTCTTGACCTCGCTCGCCACCACGGCAAAGCCCTTGCCGGCATCGCCGGCGCGCGCCGCCTCGATCGTGGCGTTGAGCGCCAAGAGATTGGTCTGGGTCGCGATGCTGTGGATCAGACCCACAACCTCGCCGATCTTCTGGGCGCTCGCCGCCAGCTGATCGACCGTGGCGCCGGTCTCGCGGGCCTGATTGGCGGCTTGCCCGGCCATCTGCGACGACCGGGCGATCTGGCGGGCGATGTCCTGGCCGACCATGGTCAGGTCCTCGGACGCACCCGCCACGGTCTGCACGTTCGCCGACACCTCTTCGGACGCCGCCGCCACCGCGGTCGATTGCCGGCTGGTCTGGTCGGCGGTGTCGGCCATGCCGCGCGCGGCCGCCATCAGGTCTTCCGACGTGGTCGCGACGACGGTGACGACCCGGCGCACGCTTTCTTCCAGCGCCGTGGCCATGGATTGCAGCGCCTCCTGCTTTTCCGCGGCGGCCTGCTGGGTTGCCTGGGCGCGTTCGGTCTGCAGCAGCTCGACATGGAGCGCGTTTTCCTTGAACACCTGGACCGCCTTGGCCATGGCGCCGACCTCGTCGCGCCGACCGAGCGACGGGACCTCGGCCGAGGTGTCGCCGCCGGCGAGCCGGTCCATGGCATCGGTCATGCCGGCGAGCGGACGGAGCACGGAGCGCGCGGTGAACCAGGCCATGACGATCGCCATCAGGGTGACGATCGCGGCCCCGGCCAACTCGACATAGGTGCTGCGGCTGACCGCGGCGAACGCCGCCGCCTCGACCGCGCCGGCGCCGCGATTGGCCTCGACCCGGAGCGATTCGGTCATGGCCGCGAGGTCGCGCCCTTGCGCATCGAACTTGGCGAAATGATTGCCGACCTTGTCCTCCAGATCCTCCATTGCCTTCAGTTGATCCGACAGGCCTTTCATGCCGGCGCGGATCGGATCGAGGGCGGCCTTGGGTGCCGGATCGGTCAGCGCGCCCGACAGCGCATCGCCTTCCTTGAGGGCGGCCGCCAACGCCTTCTTGGCGTCATCGACCAGCAGCGAGTCGTCGGTCGCCCGCGAGCGTTCGATATCGATCAACGCGGTGGCGAAATCATCCACCAGGCGCGAGGCACCGGCGAGCGCGTCGCCCTCGAGGCCGTTGCTGCGCAGCTTGCGCAGCTTGTCGAGGATCGCCGGACCCGGATCGTCGATCTTGTCCTGGAACTGCTGCGCGCTTTGGTTCTCCAGGCCCTGCTGGTCCTGCCAGCTCTTGCGATACTCGACCAGCGCCTCGCTCAGCCGGTCGAACAGCTTGATCTCTTCCGCCTCGGTCGCTTGCGCCCGCGCATCCTTGACCATCTTGTCGAGCGAGGTCAGCAGTTGCTCGATCGTCTCCAGGCCGGTGTCGGTCGGGCTCTTCAGCCAACGGCCGATCTCGACGCGGGTCTTCTGGAGCGCGGTATCGATCTTCTCGATCTCGCGGCTGCGGCCGAGCGACGCCTCAAGCGCCACGATGCCGGTGCCGATCTGTTTCGACAGCTGGATCCCAAGGCCGCCCATCGCGATGACCAGCGTCATGATCAAGGCGAAACAGCCGTAGATCCGGGTCCGCAGGGTCAGTCTCATCGCATGTACTCCGAACTCAATGTCCTATGACGCCTTCGACCTTGTGGAACGGCCGCACCCGATCGATCAGGCCGGCAATCGCCGGCGACAGCAAAACCGCGCCCAGCATGTTCGCGACGAACACGAACGTCAGCAGCAGCCCCATGTCGGCCTGGAAGCGCAAGCCGGACAGGATCCAGGTGCAGGTGCCGGCCGCCAAGGTCAGGCCGGTCAGCAGGATCGAGCTGCCGGTCTCCCGCAGGGTCTGCAAATAGGCCTCGGCAAAGCTTCGCCCGCCGCCCAGATGCGAGTTTAGCCGGCTAAACATGTACATTCCGTAATCGACGCCGATGCCGACACCCAAAGCCGCGACCGGCAGGGTCGAGGTCTTGAGGCCGATGCCCAGCAGCGCCATGATCGCGTCGGTCAGGACCGAGACCAGCACCAACGGCACGATAACGCAGACGCAGGGTGCCAAGCCCCGGAACATCACCAGGCACGACAGCAGCACCACGCCATAGACATAGAGCAGCATCGGCGTCTCGGCCGCGCGCACCGTCTGGTTGGTCGCCGCCATGACGCCGACATTGCCGGTGGCGAGCCGGAACGTGACCTTGGGCGACGGGTGCGCTTTGAACCAGGCCTCGGCCGCGTTCGTCACCCGGTCGATCGTCTCGGCCTTATGGTCGACCGTGAACATGATGATCGGCATGGCCGAACAATCGTCGTTCAACAGCCCGGTCGAGGTCTCGATCGGCGCCGAGGCGCGCACCAGCACGCGGCTGTCGCGCGGCAGCTCGCGCCATTTCGGATTGCCCTCGTTCCAGCCGGCATTGACGATCTTCATCGCCGTCGGCAGCGACAGGGTCGAACGCACGCCCGCCACATTGCGCATGTGATAGTCGAACCGGTCGATCGCCTCGACCACGTCATGGTCGACGCAGCCGTTCTTCGGCCCCTCGGCGATGACCTGGATGATGTCGACGCCGATGGCGAAGGTCTTGGTGATGAAGGCCGCGTCCTTGTTGTAGCGGCTGTCGCTCCAGAGTTCCGGCACGCCCGCATCGAGATCGCCGACCGCGCGGTGCTTGGCCTCGACCGAGGCGAAACCAAACACGACAACGGCGATGGCCACCGCCGGGATGGCACCCTTGGGCGTCGCCAGCACGGCGATCGCCCGCCACAGCCCGTCGAGCCGGCCATAGGTCTTGGCCATGCGCTGGCTGTATTCGGGACCGAGCGGCAGCAGGCTCATCAAGAGCGGCAGCACGAACAGATGGGTGGCGATGATCAGCACCATGCCGAGGCTGGCCGCGACCGACAGCTCGCGGATCGACGGCACGTCGATGAGGGTGATGGTGAGGAAGCCCAGCGCGTCGGCCACAAGCGCGCCGACGCCGGGGATCAGCAGCCGGTTGAAGCCGGCAAGGCTTGCAGCCTTCACATCATGGCCTTTGGCCATTTCCTGGGTCAGCGTGCCGATGTTCTGCACGCCATGGCTGATCGCGATGGCGAACACCAGGAACGGCACCAGGATCGACAGCGGATCGATGCCGAAGCCGAAGAGCACCAGCAAGCCCAGCTGCCAGATGACGGTGACGACCGAGACGCCCAGCAAGGTCACCGTCAGCGCCAGCGAGCGGCCGTAGAAGGTGACGATGCCGGCGGTGATCAAGAACGCGAGGCCGAAGAATTTGAGCACGCCGCCGGCGGCGTCCGCGATATCGCCCATCACCTTGGGGAAGCCCAGGATATGGACGTCGGCGATCGGTCCGTCATACTTGCCGCGCAGGTTCTTCTCCAGCGCCGCCGCCACCTTGAACACGTCCGGCATCTCGCCGGTCGCCGGATCGCGCTGGACCAGTTCGGCCGAGATCATGGCACTCGAGAAATCGGCGGAGACCAGTCGGCCCAATTGCCCGGACTTGAGGATGTTCTTGCGGACCTCCTCGATGCCTTCGGGTGTGGGCTTGAACGTGCCCGACACGACATTGCCGCCGGCGAAGCCGTCGCGCACGATCTCGATGAAGCGGACGTTGGGCGTGAAGATCGAGGTGACGCGCGAGCGATCGACGCCGGGGATGAAATAAGTCTCCTCCGTCGCCTTCTTCAGCACATCCAGGAATTCGGGCGTCAGGATCGAGCCGCTTTTCGAATGCAGCGCGATCAGGATGCGGTTGGCGCCGCCGAACTGTGCCTGATACTGCTTGAACGTCGCCATATAAGGATGGGACTCGGGCAGCGTCTTGTCGAACGAGGCATCGATCTTGAGTTTCGACGCTTCAAAGCCGAGGCCGAGCGTCAGCAGTGCGAACAGGATGAGCACGGCCCGGCGATAGGCGAACAGAGCCTCGCCCAGGCGGGGGATGAATGCCTGCTTCATTATGGCGTCGCCTTGAGCGTCTGCTCTTCAAGCCGGCTCGCCCCGCGTTCGCCCAACAGCACGGCGACGCCGTCGACCGGCAGCACCGCGGTGAGCGCCGTCGGCGTCGTCAGATGGCGCGGCAGGAAATGCCCCCCGGGCGCGTCTTCGACCAGGATCGTCCCATTGAGGCCGACCACGAGCAGACGCCCGTCCTTCAGCAGCCCGGCCGAGGTCAGGCCGGAACTTTGTCCGGTTTCGACCGGCCGCCAGGTGGCGCCGGCATCGGCCGTCTCGAGCATCTTGCCTTCCAATCCGAAGATCAGCCAATCGTCGGCCGATTTGGTCAGGATCCCGAAAAAGGATCCGCCATAGGGCGCCTTGTCGACCGTCCAGCTCGCCCCCTGGTCGGTGCTGAGGAGGATGCGGCCGGCCTCGCCGACCACGACCCAGCGGTCGGGGGCCGGAATGGCGGCGGCATAGAGATGGGAATCGGCGCCGTCGTCATCGGCGTCCGGAACTTTGGCGTGCTTCCACGTCGCACCGCCGTCGGCGGTCGTCAGCAGCAGGCCATAAGCGCCGCCGGCGACGCCGTGCTGGCCATCGGCGGCGAGCGCCACGGTCAGCAACGGGCCCGCGTCCAGATCGCGCTGCACCAACTGCCAATGCCGGCCGCCATCCTCGCTCTTGAGGATGGTGCCGTCATGGCCGACCACGATGCCGTGCTTGTCGTCGGCGAAGCTGACCGCCGTCAACAGCACGTCGGTCGGGCTCGGCTGCTGGGTCCAGCTCTTGCCGTCGTCCTCAGAGATCAGGATGATGCCGTGCTCGCCGATCGCGACCAGGGATGATCCGGCGCGGGTAACCCCCAGCAACAGACCGTGCGAAGCCTGCGGTACGAGTTCGGCAGCGACCGGCGGATGATCTTCGGCGGCGGCAGTGCCGCAGCCGAGGATCAGAGCCGCCAGGATCGTCGTTCGTTTCAAGAGATCAGCGAACACCGGCATTCCTGAGGGTTTCTGGGGTGAAGTCTTCCGGCGTATATTTGACGGAGAAGTCGATCGGGGCTGTTTCGTTATTGAAACCGATTGCGGTGTACCGGCCGGACTGCAGGTCGTAGATCGCATCGACGGCGCTCTCGGAAACCGGCACCTGCCAATAGTCGATGCCGTAGCTGTCGCCGACGCGCCAGAGCTGGCCACGCTGGTCGTAGCTGTCGGACGTGAGCGCGCGCCAGGTGTCCTCGTCGAGATAGAACACGCGCTTGGCATAGAGATGGCTGACGCCGGGCTTCAAGGTGGCTTCGACGACCCAGACCCGGTGCAGTTCGAAGCGCAACAGGTCCGGGTTCAGGAACTTCGGCTTGATCGCGTCCGCGCTTTTGATCTTGTCCGAGGCGAGCAGATAGTCGTTGTAGGGAACATAGAGTTCCTTGCGGCCGACCAGCTTCCAGTCGTAGCGGTCGGGCGAGCCGTTGAACAGGCCGAACTGGTCGTTGGTCCTGAGACCATCGGACGCGGTGCCCGGATTGTCGTAGGCGACGTTGGGCGCGCGGCGCACGCGGCGCTGGCCGGGGTTGTAGGTCCAGGCCTCGCGCGGTTCGGCGATCTGGTTGATGGTGTCATGGACCAGCAGCACCTCGCCGGCAAGGCGCGCCGGGCCGGTTACCGCCTGTTCGAAGTAGGTCTGGACATTGCCGGTATCGAGGCCGGAGGCATAGGCGGACAGGATCTGCTCGTCGATGGTGATCGGCGTATAGTCGCCGCCCTCGGTCGGATTGACCTGCAGGACCACGCGGTGCGAGGCAAAACCGGCGAAATGCAAGAGATGGTTCCAGATCGCCTGGAGACCGTTTTGCGGGATCGGGAACGGCACGCCGCGCTTGGCGCCCTCGACGCCG
>Ga0302311_10003378_pt1 | contig 17484 bp, 12 predicted proteins | sample III_Palsa_N1_3_FD_200449 | JGI IMG/M metagenome (GOLD analysis project Ga0302311, IMG submission 200449) | Peat permafrost microbial communities from Stordalen Mire near Abisko, Sweden - III_Palsa_N1_3 | ecosystem: Environmental > Terrestrial > Soil > Palsa > Peat permafrost | place: Sweden... | reverse complement strand
GCGGCGTCGGCCGGGCGGCTCGATGGCGTGGCGTTCGCCGCCGCCGGCGTCTCGATCGACACCCGCACACTGGAGCCGGGCGACCTCTTCGTCGCCCTGGCCGGCGAGCGCGACGGGCACGAGTTCGCCGCGGCGGCGCTGGCGCGGGGCGCGGCGGGCGTGCTGGCGACGCGGCCGGTCGGCGGTCCGGCGGTGCTGGTCGATGACACGCTGAAGGCGCTGGAGGCGCTGGGCGGGGCGGCGCGGCGGCGGGCGGCGGGGGCTCGGCGCGGCGCGGTGACCGGTTCGGTCGGCAAGACCAGCGTCACCCAGGCGATCCGCGCCGGCCTGGTCCGCGCCGGCCACGCGCACGCCTCGGTGAAGTCTTACAACAACCACATCGGCGTCCCGCTGACGCTGGCCCGGATGCCGCGCGATACGCTGCGCGCCGTCTTCGAGATCGGCATGAACCACGCCGACGAGATCACCCCGCTGGTCCGCATGGTCGAGCCGCACGCCGTCGCCATCACCACCGTCGCCCAGGCCCACATCGAGAACTTCGCCGACGGCGAGGCCGGCGTGGCGCGCGCCAAGGCCGAGATTTTCGCCGGCCTGGCGCCGGGCGGCCGGGCCGTGCTCAACGCCGACAACCGCTGGTTCGAGTTCCTCGCCGGCGCGGCGAAGGCGCACCGCGCCGAGGTGCTGGCGTTCGGCTCGGGCGACGCCTGCGCCGCGCAGCTACTCAACTTCCGCCTGGAAGCCGGCGGCGCCCGGGTCGAGGCGCGGCTGCGCGGCGTCCCGATCAGCTTCGCCCTGCGCCAGACCGGCTCGCACTGGGGCCTGATGAGCCTGGCGGCGTTGCTGATGATGGAAGAACTCGGCGTGGCGAGCGACGACGCCCTGGCGGCGCTCGCGGCGTTCGAGCCGCTGGAGGGACGCGGCGCGGAGCGGCAGGTCGAGATCGCCGGCGGGCCCTTCGCCCTGATCGACGAGAGCTACAACGCCAACCCGGCCTCGGTGGCCGCCGCGCTGCGCACCCTGGGCCTCAAGCCGGCGCGCCGCCGCATCGCCGTGCTCACCGACATGCTGGAACTCGGCGAAGATTCGCCCGCCTATCACGCCGGTCTCGCGGCCGAGATCGAGGCCGCCAAGGTCGACCTGGTGTTCTGCGCCGGGCCGATGATGAAAAGCCTGTTCGAGGCGCTTCCGCCGACTCGGCAAGGGGGCTACGCCGAGAGCGCAGCGGCCTTGGCGCCGCTGCTCACCCGGGCCGTAGAGCCTGGGGACGTGGTGATGGTGAAGGGGTCGCGGGATTCGCATGCCAAGGCGCTCTTCGAGGCCTTGAGCGGCCTCGCGTCCCGGTCCGGGGAGGCCGCCTGATGCTCTATCTGCTCTACGAGCGGCTGGCGGACAACCACCACTACATCCCCGTCCTCAACCTGTTGCGCTACCTCACCTTCCGCTCCGCCCTGTCGCTTGCGACGGCGCAGCTCACCGTGCTCGCCATGGGCTCGCGCTTCATCCGCTGGATGCAGGCCAAGCAGGGCAGGGGCCAGCCGATCCGCGCGGACGGCATCGAGCGCCACATCGTCGAGAAGGCCGGCACGCCGACCATGGGCGGGCTGATGTTCCTGGCCGGCATCGCCGTCGGCACCCTGCTCTGGTCCGACCTCACCGACGTCTACGTCTGGATGGTGCTGCTGGTGACCCTGAGCTTCGGCTTCCTGGGCTTCCTCGACGACTACGCCAAGGTGACCAAGCAGACCACCGCCGGCATCTCCGGCTGGGGCCGGCTGCTGGTGGAGGGCTCGATCGCCGTGCTCGCCGTCTTCCTGATGGTCTGGTTCGGCCAGCCGTCGCCGGAAGCCGGGCACCTCTCGACCTCGGTGGCCTTCCCGATCTTCAAGCGCGCCCTCCTCGACCTCGGCTGGTTCTACGTCGGCTTCGGCGCCCTGGTGATCATCGGCGCGTCCAACGCCGTGAACTTCACCGATGGCCTCGACGGCCTCGCCACCGTCCCGGTGATGATCGCCGCCGGCACCTTCGGCCTGATCGCCTACCTGTTAGGCAACTTCCGCTTCTCCGACTACCTCGAACTCCACTTCGTGCCCGGCGTCGGCGAGGTCGGGATCTTCTGCGCGGCCATGGTCGGATCGTGCCTGGGCTTCCTCTGGTACAACGCCCCGCCGGCCAAGATCTTCATGGGCGATAGCGGCTCGCTGGCGCTGGGCGGCGGCCTGGGCGCCGTGGCCGTGGCCACCAAGCACGAGATCGTGCTGGCCATCGTCGGCGGCCTGTTCGTGCTGGAGACCGTCTCGGTGATGGTCCAGGTGGCGTCATTCAAGCTGACCGGCAAGCGCGTGTTCCGCATGGCGCCGATCCACCACCACTTCGAGCGCCTGGGCTGGGCCGAGCCGACCATCGTGATCCGCTTCTGGATCATCTCGGTCATGCTGGCCCTGGTCGGCCTCGCCACCCTGAAGCTGAGATAGGGGAGGGCGGACGCGCACGTCATGATCCCGGTCCGCGGCTTCGAGGGAAAGAAGGTGGCTGTGTTCGGCCTGGCCCGCACCGGCCTCGCCGCCGCGCGCGCCCTCGCCGCCGGCCACGCCCAGGTGGTGGTCTGGGACGAGCGCGCCGCGGCCCGCGACGCCGCCCGCGCCGAGGGTTTCGTGCTCGAGGACCTGACCACCGCCGACTGGACGTCGCTCTGCGCCCTCGTGCTGTCGCCGGGCGTGCCGCTGACCCACCCCGCGCCGCACTGGACGGTCGAGAAGGCGCGGGAAGCCGGCGTCGAGATCGTCGGCGACATCGAACTCTTCGCCCGCACCGTCGCCGCCGCGCCGGCGCATCGGCGGCCGAAGATCGTCGCCATCACCGGCACCAACGGCAAGTCGACCACCACCGCCCTCGTCGGCCACGTCTGCCGCCAGGCCGGCCGCGACGTGCGCATCGGCGGCAACATCGGCGTGGGCGTGCTGGGCCTGGAAGATATGCACGGCGGAGCCGTGTATGTGCTCGAACTGTCGTCCTACCAGCTCGACCTGACCTCGAGCCTGAGGCCCGACGTCGCCATCATCCTCAACATCTCGCCCGACCACCTGGAGCGGCACGGCGACATGGAGGGCTACGTCGCCGCCAAGAAGCGCATCCTGCTCAACCAGGGCAAGGGCGACACCGCCGTGGTCGGCGTCGACGATCCCTGGTGCGCCCACATCGTCACCGAGATCACCGCGCTGAACCGCCGCACCATCGTGCCGATCAGCGCGCGGCGGTCGATGGGCCGCGGCGTCTATGCCCTGCAGGGCATGCTCTACGACGCCACCGGCGAGCGGGTGACCGAGGTCGCCGACCTCACCCGCGCCATCTCGCTGCCCGGCCGCCACAACTGGCAGAACGCCGCCGCCGCCTACGCCGCCGCCCGCGCCCTCGGCATCCCCGAGCAGGTCGCGGCCGAGGGCCTGCTCACCTTTCCGGGCCTCGCGCACCGGATGGAGACGGTGGGCGCCATCGGCCGGGTGCGGTTCGTCAACGACTCGAAGGCCACCAACGCCGACGCCGCCCGCCAGGCGCTCGCCAGCTATCCGAAGGTCTACTGGATCGCCGGCGGCCAGCCGAAGGCCGGCGGCATCGAGAGCCTCGCCGATCTCTTCGGCGTCGTCGCCAAGGCCTATCTGATCGGCGAGGCCGAGGACGCGTTCGCCGCCACCCTGAACGGCCACGTCCCCTATGCCCGCTGCGGGACCATGGACGCCGCGGTGCGCGCCGCCTTCGTCGACGCCAGGGCCGACGGCGAGGACGCCATCGTGCTGCTCTCGCCGGCCTGCGCCTCCTTCGACCAGTTCGCCGACTTCGAGGAGCGCGGCGAGGCCTTCCGCGCGGCGGTCCATGAGTTGGCCGTTCCGGCGCAGCGGGAGGTGCGCGCCTAGGATGGCCGACCTCGCCGACGCGCCCGCTGGGACCCACGCCTTTTCCCGCGCCGACCGCTCGCGGCTGGGGCTGTGGTGGTGGACGGTGGATCACTGGCTGCTGGGCGCGACCCTGGCGCTGATCGGCCTGGGCGTGCTGCTCTCGTTCGGCTCCAGCCCGGCGGCGGCGCAGCGGCTCGATATCCCGTTCCCGTTCCACTTCGCCGTGCGCCAGTCGATCTTCGCCGTCGGCGGGGTGGCGATCCTGCTCGGCGTCTCGGTGCTGCCGCCCAAGGGCGTGCGCCGGGCGGCCTTCTTCATCTACCTGGCCACCATCGCCATGATGCTGGCGCTGATCTTCCTCGGCCACTCGGCCAAGGGCGCGACCCGCTGGGTCGAGATCGCCGGCTTCACCCTGCAGCCGTCCGAGTTCATGAAGCCGGCGCTGATCGTGCTGGTGGCCTGGATGTTCGCCGAGGGCCAGAAGGGCGAGGGCGTGCCGGGCGTCACGATCGCCTTCCTGCTCTACGTCGTCGCCGTGGCGCTGCTGCTGGTCGAGCCCGACGTCGGTCAGACCGTGCTGATCACCATCGCCTTCGGCGCCGCGTTCTGGATGGCCGGGGTGCCGATGAGCTGGGTGATGGCGCTGGGCGGGACGGCGATCGCCGGCCTCGCCAGCACCTATTTCGTCTTCCAGCACGTGGCCAGTCGCGTCGACCGCTTCTTCAGCCACGACAAGACGCTCGACACCCACCAGGTCGATCGCGCCGCCGAGGCCATCGCCGCCGGCGGCTTCTTCGGCCGCGGGCCGGGCGAGGGGATCATGAAGCGCGAAGTGCCCGACATGCACACCGACTTCATCTACTCCGCCTCGGCCGAGGAATATGGCCTCTGGTTCTCGCTGATCCTGATCTTGCTGTTCATGTTCCTGACCCTGCGCGGGCTCTTCAAGGCGATGCGCCTCTCGGATCCGTTCGAGCAGGTGGCGGCGGCGGGCCTGTTCGTGCTGGTGGGCATGCAGGCCTTCATCAACGTCGCGGTGAACCTCGACCTGATGCCGACCAAGGGCATGACGCTGCCGTTCATCTCCTACGGCGGCTCCTCGATGCTGGCGTCCGCCCTCACCCTGGGCATGGCCCTGGCGCTGACCCGCCGCCGCCCCGGCGCCTACGCTCCGGCCGGGCGCAAGGCCGACCGGCTTGCCTGAAACCCCGAGCGGCAGGCTGGCGGTCGTTGCGGCCGGCGGCACCGGCGGCCACCTGTTTCCCGCCCAGGCGCTGGCCCAGGCGCTGGTCGGACGCGGCTGGCGCGTGGTGTTGGCCACCGACGAGCGGGTGCAAACCCTGTCGGCGGACTTCCCGGCCGAGCGCCGCATCGCGCTCTCGGCCGCCACCTTCAAGCCGGGCGATCCGCTCGGCATGGCGAAGGCGGGTCTGGCGATCCTGAAGGGCGTCCGCCAAGCGCGCGCCGAGCTGCGCGCCCTGAACCCGGCCATCGTCGTCGGCTTCGGCGGCTATCCCTCGCTGCCCGCGCTGATCGCCGCGATCACCCAGGGCCGCCGCACCCTGATCCACGAGCAGAACGCGGTGATGGGCCGCGCCAACCGCCTGCTCGCGCCCCGCGTCACCGCCATCGCCTGCGCCTTCCCGACGCTGCAGAAGGCGCCCGCCGCGGTGAAGGCCCGCGCCGTGGTGGTTGGCAATCCGGTGCGCGCCGAGATCCAGGCGCTCTACGATGCGCCCTACGCCGCGCCGACCGACACCTTCCAGCTGCTGGTCACCGGCGGCAGCCAGGGCGCGCGCATTCTGTCGCAGGGCGTCCCACGCGCTGTCGCCCTGTTGCCCGAGACCCACCGGCGTCGACTGAACGTCCAGCAACAGACCCGCGCCGAATACCTCAAGACGGCGCGCGAGACCTATGAGGCGGCGGGGGTGACGGCCGAGACTACGCCGTTCTTCGCCGAGATGGCCGCGCGCCTCGGCGCCGCGCACCTGGTGATCGGCCGGGCCGGCGCCTCGACGGTGTGCGAGATCGCCGTCGCCGGCCGCCCGTCGATCCTGGTCCCGCTGAAGATCGCGCTCGACGACGACCAGGGCCAGAACGCGCGGCTGTTGGCCGAGGCCGGCGCGGCGGAGGTGGTCCGCGAGGACGCGGTCAGCGACGCCTCGCTCGCCGCCCTGCTGCAGCGTCTGATGGACGACCCGGCCCGCCTCGTCGCCATGGCCGCGGCGGCCCACCGCGTCGGCAAGCCGGACGCGGCCGACCGACTGGCGGACGTCGTCGAGGCGACGGCGGCGTGACGGCTCAGGCCGCCAGCTTGGTCCGTCCGGCCAGCAGGTCGTCGATCATCGCGGGCGGCACCGCCTCGCTGTAGAAGAAGCCCTGGTAGAGGCTGCATCCGAGCCGGCCCAGGCGTTCGACCTGGGCCTGGGTCTCGACGCCCTCGGCGATCACCTTCAGCTCCAGCGCCTCGGCCAGATCGAGGATCGCCTTGATGATCGCGCTGGACTCGGGCCGCCGGCCCAGATGGGTGACGAACGACCGATCGATCTTGATCTTGTCCACCGGGAAGCGCCGCAGATAGCTGAGGCTGGAATAGCCGGTGCCGAAATCGTCCAGTGCGATCGAGAAGCCGAGCCGGCGGACGGCGTTCAGGGTCTCGTAGGTCAGCGCCTCGTCGGCGAGCAGCACGCCCTCGGTGATCTCGAGCTCGAAATTGCGCGGGTTGGAGCCTGAGTCCGCCAGCAGGTGCTGCAGGGTGTCCACCAGGGCGCCGGACCGCACCTGCGCGGCCGACACATTGATCGCCACCTTCAGCCCCGGCCATTGCTTGGCGTCGAAGAAGGCCCGGCGCAGGGCGAAACGGCCCAGCGCCTCGCTCAGCCCGCAGTTCTCCGCCAGCGGCACGAAGATGCCGGGCGGCACCTCGCCGCGCCGCGGGCTGGTCCAGCGCATCAGCCCCTCGACCCCGACCAGCGCGCCCTTGGCGTTGACCTGCGGCTGATAGGCCATGGTCAGGGCGTCGTCGGCCAGCGCCTGGCGCAGCTCCACCTCGAGCGCCTTGCGGTTCTTCAGCGCCCGGTCCATCGACGCCTCGAAGACGCAGGTCTGCGCGCCGCCGAGCTTGCGCGCTTGCGACAGCGCCAATTGCGCCTGCCGGAGGACTTCCAGCGGCTGCGCCGCCTCGGGCGTCAGGAAACCGACCCCGATCGAGCAGGTGATCACGGCCCGGCCCGCGGCCGCCTCATAGGGCGCGCCGAGGCGCGTCATCATCTGCGCCGCCAGCGCCTCGGCGGCCTCCAGGCTCGCGTGGGGCCACAGCACGGCGAACACGTCTTCGCTGAGCCGGGCGATGGTGTCGGCCTCGCCGCCGATCTCGGCCAGCCGCGAGACGAGTTCGGCCACCACCTCGTCGCCGCTGTCGATCCCGAGCACCTCGACCGCCTCTTCGAACCGGTCGAGGCCGATCTCGAACACGCCGAACCGGGCGGCGCTGCCAGCCGCGGTGACGGCCTTGGCCGCGAGCCCCAGCCGATCCACGAACAGCGCCTTGTTCGGCAGTCGAGTCAGGGCGTCGTGGGTCGCGACATGCCGCGCCCGCGCTTCGCTCGCCGCGAGGCTGTTGGCGGCCTTGCGCAGTTGCCGGAACAGGATCAGCCCGCCCGCGCCGAGACCGGTGATCACCACCGTCAGCAAGGGCCGCGCGCCGGGATAGCTTCCCGCCACGACGCAAAGCAACGTCACGAACGATGCGATCGCTCCGACCGAAACCAGGGCCAGCACGTCTGGCGCGGCGCGCCGCTTTTCGTCTGCCATTTTTGTCCGACCGAGCATCCAGACGCCGAACCTAATCGCGAGTCACTCATTTCCGGTAAAGGCGTCGGACTACTGAGTGCAGCGGCATTCCACTTGGCGTCGAGACGCCGTCGCGGCGCGCCGGGATCGTCCGGGCTAGTGTCAGCCGCGCCGAAACTGCGCTAACCAGCGGCCATGAACCGTCGTCCCGTCCCGTTCGACCTCGGGCCCGTGCATTTCGTCGGCATCGGCGGCATCGGCATGAGCGCCATCGCCGAGATCATGCTGCGCATCGGCTACCAGGTGCAGGGCTCCGACGCCCGCGCCGGTCCCAACACCGAGCGGCTGGAAAAGCTGGGCGCGAAGATCTTCATCGGTCACGACGCCAGCCACATCGAGGGCGCCTCGGCCGCCGTCTTCACCAGCGCGGTCAAGCCGGACAATCCGGAGCTGGCGGCCGCCCGAGCCCGCCGCATCCCGCTGGTCAGGCGCGCCGAGATGCTGGCCGAGCTGATGCGCCAGCAGCACTCGGTCGCCGTCGGCGGCACCCACGGCAAGACCACCACCACTTCGATGGTCGCGGCCATCCTCGACGCGGCCGGGTTCGATCCCACGGTGGTCAACGGCGGCATCATCAACGCCTACGGCGCCAACGCCAAGGTGGGCGAGGGCGACTGGATCGTGGTCGAGGCCGACGAGAGCGACGGCACCTTCCTGCGCCTGCGCCCCACCGTCGCGGTGGTCACCAACATCGACCCCGAACACCTCGACCACTACGGCGATTTCGATGCGGTGAAGCGCGCGTTCCAGAGCTTCGTCGAGAGCGTGCCGTTCTACGGCTTCGCCGCCATCTGCATCGACGATCCGGACGTGCAGGAGATGGCCTCCAAGGTCGAGAACCGGCGGCTGATCACCTACGGGACCAACCCGCAGGCCGAGATCCGCGCCATGAACATCGGCGTCGGCGCCGAGGGCTCGGCGTTCGATGTGCTGATCAGCGCGCCGGACGGCGGCGCGACCACCCTCTTGGGCGAGCTGACCCTGCCGATGGCCGGCCAGCACAATGTGCTGAACGCGCTGGCCGCGATCGCCATCGGCCGCGAGCTGGGCGCGTCGGAGAAGGCGATCCGCAAGGGCCTGGCCGGCTTCGGCGGCGTGCGCCGGCGCTTCACCTTCACCGGCGAGGCCCACGGCGTGCGGGTGGTCGACGACTACGGCCACCACCCGGTCGAGATCTCCAATGTGCTGAAGGCGGCCCGCGCGGTGACCAAAGGCCGGGTGATCGCGGTGGTGCAGCCGCATCGTTACAGCCGGCTGAAGGACCTGTTCCAGGAGTTCTGCCGCTGCTTCAACGACGCCGACGTGGTGATCGTCGCCGACGTCTATCCGGCCGGCGAGGCGCCCATCGAGGGCGCGAACCGCGAGGCCCTGGCCGAGGGGCTGCGGCGCCATGGCCACCGCAACGTGCTGGAGCTGTCCGGCCCCACCGCCCTGCCGGCCCTGATCGCGGCCGAGGCCAAGGACGGCGACCTCGTGGTCTGCCTCGGCGCCGGCGACATCACCACCTGGGCCCAGGCCCTGCCCGCGCAGCTCGAGGCGCTGGCGGCGTGAACATGCCCCCCGCTTGCGCCCCCTCCGTCACTCGCCGCTCCGCGCCGAGCGCCACCTCCCCCGTTTCACGGGTGAGGAGCGAAGCGGCGCCACGCTGCTCCTCCACCGCGAAGCGGGGGAGGGGGACCAACCGGCGCAGCCGGTTGGTGGAGGGGGCGCAAAGCCGGACGGCGCCCACATGACCTGGCGCGATCATCTCCCGCCCGTCCGCGGCAAGCTGCTCTTCGACGAGCCGCTGGCGCCGTTCACCTGGTTCCGGGTCGGCGGTCCCGCCGACGTGCTGTTCCTGCCGGCCGACGCACAAGACCTCGGTGGCTTCCTCGCCGCGTTGCCGCCCGAAGTCCCGGTCACCGTGCTCGGCGTCGGCTCCAACGTCATCGTCAGGGACGGCGGGATCGAAGGCGTGGTGGTGCGGCTGGCCGGGCGCGCATTCGCCGACATCCACATCGAGGCGGCCGACGCCTGCGTCGTCGCCGGCCCGGGGGCGCTGGACGCGGCCGTCGCCCGGGCGGCGATGCGGGCCGGCATCGCCGGGCTGGAGTTCTACGCCGGCGTCCCCGGCACCATCGGCGGCGCCCTGACCATGAACGCCGGCTGCTACGGCGCCGAGACCAAGGACGCGCTCAAGGTCGCCTGGGGCGTGGGCCGCGACGGCGTCCAGCAGGCGCGCACCGCCGGCGACCTCGGCTTCACCTATCGCCACAGCGCCGTCCCCGAGGGCTCGATGATCTGGCTGGGCGCGGTGTTCCAGGGCCGGCCCGACGATCCGCCCTCGATCGAGGCGCGGATGGCCGAGATCACCGCCCGGCGCGAGACCACCCAGCCGATCCGCGAGAAGACCGGCGGCTCGACCTTCAAGAACCCGCCCGGCATGAGCGCCTGGCGGCTGGTCGACGAGATGGGCTGGCGCGGCAAGCCGTTCGGCGGTGCGATGTTCTCGCCCCTACACGCCAACTTCATGATCAACACCGGCGCCGCGACGGCGGCCGACCTCGAGGGCCTCGGCGAGGCGGTGCGCGCCGACGTGGCGGCGAGGGCGGGCGTCCTGCTCGAATGGGAGATCAAGCGGATCGGCCGCCCCGCCTGAGTCCGCATTTCGCTTGCCAGCGATTCAGCCGCGGACGAGGGTCGCGCCGCTTGGCGAAGCGGGAGACCGACGGTTCAGAGGCTAGCGATCATCCTGGCGGTCCTGCTGGCGCTGGGCGCCTGTGGCAAGGACCATCGTCCAGCCTGCACGCCCGGCGCGCGCTGCCTGCTCTACGGCAACGCCGCCGAGCCGACTTCGCTCGATCCGGCCAAGATCGACGGCACCTGGGAGGGCAATATCGTCAGCCAGGTGATGATCGGTCTCACCGATCGCGACGTGCATGGCCACCCGGTCCCGGCCATGGCCACATCCTGGAGCACCAGTCCCGACGGCCTGACCTGGACCTTCCACCTGCGCGACGCGGTCTGGTCCGACGGGACGCCAGTGACCGCGAGCGACTTCGTCTTCGCCATGCGCCGCGTGCTGGAGCCGGCCACCGCGTCCTACTCGGCCTTCCTGCTCTATCCGATCGTCAACGCCGAGAAGGTCAACAAGGGCAAGCTGCCGACCTTGGCGCTCGGCGTGGCGGCGCCGGATCCACACACGCTGGTGATCCATCTCCAGCATCCCTGGATCAACCTGCCGATCTACACCTCGACGCGGGTCATGTGGCCGGTTCCCGAGCACGCCGTGCGCCGATGGGGCGACGCCTGGACGCTCCCGGGCCGCTATGTTGGCGATGGTCCGTACACGGTCGTCGCCTGGCGGCTTGGCGACAAGGTGGTGCTGAAGAAGAACCCGCGGTTCTGGGACGCCGCCCACGTCTGCTACGACGAGGTCGACTTCTTCCCGACGTCGGACGCGGTCTCCAACGAGCGCAGCGTCCGCAAGGGCGAACTCGACGTCTCGACCACCGTCCAGTCGAACCGCCTCGGCTTCCTGCGGCGAAGCGGCATGGCGCCCTATCTGCACGTCGCGCCGCAAGGCGGCGTCACCTATCTCGCCTTCAATCTGAAGGAGCCCGGCCTGAAAGACGTGCGGGTCCGGCAGGCGCTTTCGATGGCGATCGATCGCGAGTTCATCGCCCACAAGCTGCTGCGCGGCGGCCAGACCCCGGCCTACAACCTCGTGCCGCCGGGCCTGCTCGGCTACGACAATCCGCCCATGCCCTATTGGGCGGTTTGGAGCTTTGCGGCGCGCCAATCCGAGGCGCGTCGGCTGCTGGCGGCGGCCGGCTACGGCCCGTCGCACCCGCTGCAGCTGGTGATCAAGCACCGCAACAGCGCCGATCCGACCCTGTTCATGCCGGCGATCCAGGCCGACTGGAAGGCCGTCGGCGTGGACGCCACGCTGCAGCCGAACGACGTCCAGGTCGCCTACCAGGAATATGAGATCCACGATTTCCAGGTCGCGGACGCCGGCTGGATCTCGGAGGACCCGATCATCTACCTCGACCTCTCGCGGGCCGACACCGGCGGCCAGAATTACGGCGACTACGACAATCCGGCCTATGACAGCGAACTCGACGCCGCCCTGGCCAGCGCCGACCCGGCGACCTATGACGACCATATGCGGCGCGCCGAGGCGATCCTGCTCGCCGACGCGCCGCTGGCGCCGCTCTATTTCGTCTCCAGCCGCAACCTGGTGGACCCCGCCATCACCAACTGGGTCGACAATCCGACCGACAACCACCCCGTCCACCGGCTATGCCGCGCGCCGCCATCCAGCGCCAGCGTGGGCGCCGCGGCCTCTTGATCCAGCGACGGCGCCGCTCGGCCTTGACTCGAAATCGCCCGGCGCGCACCGCGCTGGCGCAGTGGCTTGGGAGGGGAAGATGCGCACCTGGCTGACGGCTCTGGCCATCCTCGCGGTCGCCGCGGCGCCGGCTTTCGGGGGTCCGCTGCGCGCTGGCGCCGAGGCGGTCCGCGACCGGGCGCTGAAGGACAGCACCGCCTACGACTACGTCGAATCGCTCTCGGTCGAGGTCGGCCCCCGGCTCGCCGGCAGCGAGGCGGCGGCAAGGGCGCGCGACTGGGCGCTGGCCAAGCTGACCGCGCTCGGCTTCGTCAACGTGCACGTCGAGCCGTTCCCGATCACCGCCTGGCTGCGCGGCCCGGAGGCGGCCGAGATCGTCGCGCCGCATCCGCAGAAGCTCGCCATCATCGGCCTCGGCGGCTCGGTCCCGACCGCGCCTGAAGGGGTCGAAGGCGAGATCGCGCTGTTCCACACCTATGCCGACCTGCTGGCCGCGCCGCCCGGCTCGCTCACCGGCAAGATCGCCGTCGTGACCCAGCCGATGCCGAGAGCCCAGGACGGCAGCGGCTATGGCGCGCTCAATCCCGCCCGCCGCCAGGGGCCCAGCGAGGCGGCGCGGCGCGGCGCCGTCGCCTATCTGGTCCGCTCGCTCGCCACCGGCGTCAGCCGCGAGCCCCACACCGGCGCGATGAACTATGCCGCCGACGCGCCGAAGATCCCCGCCGCCGCCCTCTCGGTGATCGACGCGATCCTGATCGACCACCTCGCCGAACGCGGCCAGCCGATCCGCATCCGCCTGAAGCTCGCCTCGACCACGGAGCCCGCCAGCGCCTGGACCGTCGCCGGCGAGATCCGCGGGACGGAGCATCCCGAGCAGATCGTCCAGGTCGGCGGCCACCTCGATTCCTGGGATCCGGGCACGGGCTCGATCGACGACGGCGCCGGCATGGCCATCGCGGTCGCCACGGCGAAGCTGGCGGGGACGCAGAACCCGCCGAAGCGGACCATCCGCGTCGCCCTCTTCGGCGCCGAGGAGATGGATTTCGCCCGCGAGGCCTTCGCCGCCGCCCATATGGCCGAGGCGCCGCGCATCGTGGTGATCGGCGAGTCCGACATCGGCGCCGACGCGGCCTGGAGCGTGCAGATTCCGGCCGGCTCGCTGAAGACGCCGGAGATGCAGGACTATGCGGCGACCGTCGCCCCGCTGGCCGTCTACGTTTCGCCGGAACCCGCGACCGGCAGCGGCGACGACGTGGCCAACCTGATCAAGGCCGGCGTGCCGGCTGTCGCTGTGCGCCAGGACGCCAGCCGCTACTTCGACTGGCATCACTCGTCGGAGGACACGCTCGACAAAATCGACCCGACGCAGCTCAGCCAGGCGGTCGCGACCTGGGCCTCATTCGTCTACATCGTCGCCAATTCGGACATCGACTTCCGCGCTTTGGCGGCCGCGGCCGCCCCGGCCAAGCCTGGCCCTTAACAGCCGCCCGCGATTCAGCGACAACCGGCTCACCCCTCCGGAGCCGCGCCATGTCCAAGCCTCTCGACGGCCACCACGTGGCGGTGCTGCTGGGCGGCCTCTCGCCGGAGCGCGAGGTCAGCCTGGTCAGCGGCGCGGCCTGCGCCGACGCGCTGGAGCGGCTCGGCGCCAAGGTCAGCCGCGTGGATGCGGGCCGCGACCTCGCGGCGGTGCTCACGCGGCTGCGGCCCGACGTCTGCTTCAACGCCCTGCACGGCGTCTGGGGCGAGGACGGCTCGGTGCAGGGCGTGCTGGAGACCCTCGCCATCCCCTACACCCATTGCGGCGTGCTGGCCTCGGCGCTGGCGATGGACAAGGCCAAGGCCAAGGCGGTGATGGCGGCGGCCGGCGTGCCGGTGCCGGGCGGCGGCCTCTTCAACCGCTTCGAGGCGGCGCGAGACCACGTCATGGCCCCGCCCTATGTGGTCAAGCCGAACGCCGAAGGCTCGTCGGTCGGCGTCATCCTGGTCTTCGAGGGCGCCAATAGCCCGCCGCAGGAGCTCGTCGCCCCGTCCTGGACTTTCGGCGACGAGGTGATGATCGAGCCCTATGTCCGCGGCTTCGAACTCGCCGTCGCGGTGATGGACGGCAAGGCGCTGACCGTGACCGAGATCATCCCGCGCACCGGCTTCTACGACTACGACGCCAAGTACGGCGAGGGCGGCTCCAGCCACGTGGTGCCGGCGCGGATTCCCGACGCGGTGGCCGCCGAAGCCCGGCGCTGCGCCGAGCTCGCCCACGCCGCTCTTGGTTGTCGCGGTGTTACCCGCAGCGACTTCCGTTATGACGACATTAACGCGGTTCTGGTCCTTCTAGAGGTCAACACCCAGCCCGGCATGACGCCAACCTCTCTCGTTCCCGAGCAGGCGGCTCACCTCGGTATTGGGTTTGACGACCTTGTGCTCTGGATCACGGAGGACGCGTATGCCCGCGGCATTGCGGGGGGCCGGACGCACCAGCGCCAAGGCCCGGGGCAAAAGCCCCGCTAGTCCCCAGAAGAGCCGCTCGGCTCCGGCCAAACCCGGAGCGGCGGCGCGACCCCGCATGTCCGTCTCGCCGCGCATCGTCTTCGCCCTCAGCGGCGTGGCGGTGGCTGGCGTCGTCGCCGTGGCGCTGGCCACCGATCATCGCGGCGCCCGGCTCGTCGCGTCCGCCGGCGACGCCGTCGTCCAGGGCGCGGCCCAGGCCGGCTTCCGGGTGGAGAACGTGCGGCTCGAAGGCGCCTCGCCGCAGTCGGCGGCCGATATCCTGCGCGCCGCGTCGCTGACCCGGGGGGCGCCGCTGTTCGGCCTCGACCTGGCCGGCGCCCGGGGCCGGGTTGAGCAGGTCGGCTGGGTCAAGAGCGCCCACGTCATCCGCCTCTTTCCCGATAGCGTGGTGATCGCCGTGGACGAGCGCCGCCTGCTGGCCGTGTGGGAGCATGGCGGCCACGTCGGCGTCATCGACGCCAGCGGCGTCGTCGCGCCGGAAGCCGATCCCGGCAAGTTCGCCAGCCTGCCGCTGGTCGTCGGCGACGGGGCCAACGTCGCGGCCGCCGCGATCCTGCCGCTGATCCAGTCGCGGCCGCGGCTGCTCGACCGCCTCGACGCCCTGGTCCGGGTCGACGAGCGGCGCTGGGACCTGCGGCTCAAGGGCGGCGAGATCATCCAGTTGCCGGCGAGCGACGAGGAAGCGGCGCTGATCCGGCTCGACCAGCTCGACCAGCAGTCGCGCATCCTCGACTTGGGTTTCTCCCGGATCGATCTCAGGGATCCGGAGATGGTGGCGGTGAGGCCGCGGGAGAATCCCGCGGCCGGTGCAGGGGCGAATGGGGCCGGATGACAGTTGCTGTGAGGGAAGCCAGACCCGCGTCGGCCGAAGCCGAGCGCAAGGGCGGTGGTCGTGACACGCTGAAGGCGGCGCTCAGCCGTGCGCCGGCTGCGGCGGCCGTCGACCTGGGCGCCTCGAAGGTCGCCTGCTTCATCATGAAGCCCGACGGCATCCGCGTCGCCGACCGCACCATCACCGCGGCGGGCGTCGGCTACGTCCAGTCGCGCGGCGTCCGCGGCGGCGTCGTAGTCGAGGTGGACGAGGCGGCCAGCGCCATCGCCAAGGCGGTCGAGCGCGCCGAGGCCATGTCCGGCGTCACCGTCTCCGGCGTCACCGTGACCACCGCCGGCGGCCAGCTCGCCAGCAAGCGCGTCTCGGCCAGCGTCTCGCTCGGCGCCCGGCCGATCGGCGACAACGATCTTTCCCGGGCCATCGCCGCGGCGGTCTCCGGCCTGCGCATGCCGGGCCGGCGGCTGATCCACCTGCGGCCGATCGCCTGGTCGGTCGACGGAAATCGCGGCGTCCGCGATCCTCGCTCGATGTTCGGCCGCCAGCTCGGCCTGCAGCTGCTGCTGGTCTCGATGGACGAGCAGGTGTTCCAGACCATCGCCCACTGCGTCGAGCGCGCCCATCTCCAGTTCGAGGGCGTGGTCGCCGCGCCGTTCGCCTCGGCCCTGGCGACGCTGGAGGAGGACGAGAAGGACCTCGGCGCGATCCTGATCGACATGGGCGGCGGCTCGACCTCGCTGGCGGTCTACGCTGGCGGCAGCCTCACCCACGTCGACAGCCTGCCGGTGGGCGGCGGCCACGTCACCCAGGACGTGGCGCGCGGCCTCTCAACCTCGATCGCCGGCGCCGAGCGGATCAAGACCCTGCACGGCTCGGCCATCGCCTCCACCAACGAGGACCGCGAGATGATCGAGGCGCCGCCGCGCGGCGATGATCCGGGCGCCGGCCCGGTGGTCGCGCCGCGCTCGCTGCTGAAGGGGATCATCGCCCCCCGCGTCGAAGAGACGCTGGAGCTGCTGCGCGAACGGCTGAAGGCCTCCGACGCGCCGGTCGAGCCGGGCGCCGGGGTGGTGCTCACCGGCGGCGCCAGCCAGCTGGCCGGCGTCCGCGAAGTGGCCGTGCGGGTGTTCGACCGCCCGGTCCGGCTCGGCCGTCCGCGCCGGGTGCCGCACCTGGCCGACGCCGCGTCCGGCCCCGCCTTCTGCGCCGCCGCCGGGGTGCTTCATAGAGCCGCATTCGGCCCGCGCGAAGTCGGTCCGAAGCGGCAGGTGACGGCGCGGCCGGGGCAGGGCGGCAGCGGCGTGGTGTGGCGCGCCGCGACCTGGCTGCGGGACAATCTCTGAGCGGAAAACGGGCTCGACTCATGCGACACCGCGTCTCCCGAGACTTCGCCAGCCGCGAGCAAGTTCAAGCGCAGCAATGGAAATTTGAGCTTGGCGAGGTCGACGCCGATACGACTCATATTATGCAGTTAACGCGCAATTAAGGATGGTGGTCGTTCAGTTAATCCGATCCGCGAAGCAGGGTCGGCCGGCGGGTGGCCGACCTTCATTTGACAGGCCGAGCGGAAGGACGCGGGGTTCCTGATGACGTTCAAGGTATTTGCACCGGAAACCAAAGAGCTGAAGCCGCGGATCGTGGTCTTCGGCGTTGGCGGGGCGGGCGGCAACGCCGTCAACAATATGATCGAGGCGGGGCTCGAAGGCGTCGAGTTCGTCGTCGCCAACACCGACGCCCAGCAGCTGGCCTTCTCGAAGACCGAGAAGCGGGTGCAGCTCGGGGTCCAGGTCACCCAGGGCCTCGGCGCCGGCGCCCACCCCGAGGTCGGCATGTCCGCCGCCGAGGAATCCACCGTGGAGATCGGCGAGCACCTCGACGGCGCTCACATGGTGTTCATCACCGCCGGCATGGGCGGCGGCACCGGCACCGGCGCCGGGCCAATCATCGCCAAATGCGCCCGAGAACGGGGCATCCTCACCGTCGGCGTGGTCACCAAGCCGTTCCACTTCGAGGGCCGCCACCGGATGCGCCTGGCCGAGGCCGGCATCTCCGAGCTGCAGCGCTACGTCGAC
>Ga0302311_10003376_pt1 | contig 17487 bp, 17 predicted proteins | sample III_Palsa_N1_3_FD_200449 | JGI IMG/M metagenome (GOLD analysis project Ga0302311, IMG submission 200449) | Peat permafrost microbial communities from Stordalen Mire near Abisko, Sweden - III_Palsa_N1_3 | ecosystem: Environmental > Terrestrial > Soil > Palsa > Peat permafrost | place: Sweden... | reverse complement strand
CATCCGCGCCGCCATCCGCTGGCTACGCGCCCATCCCCCGGCGCCGCCGGAAAAGGTCGGGGTGGTGCACGGCGACTACCGCTCCGGCAATTTCCTCTATGACGCCGAAGGAGAAATCCACGGCATTCTCGACTGGGAGATGGCCCATCTGGGTGATCCGCTGGAGGATCTGGGCTGGAGCCTGAACCGCATCTGGTGCTGGGGCGCCGACGACCGCCGCGGCGGCCTGGTCCCCCGCGAACAAGCGATCGCCATCTGGGAGCGGGCGTCGGGCCTGAAGGCCAACCCTGCCGATCTGCACTGGTGGGAGCTGTTCAACTGCGTCAAGGGCCAGGGTATCTGGATCTCCAGCGCCAAGGCCTGGAGCGACGGCGCGAACCGCGAGCCGATCCTGGCCTTCTCCGCCTGGCGGATGCTGAATTCCACCGACCGCGCGGCGCTCGAACTGATGGGGCGGCTATGACACCCAATCCGATGCTTGTGCTCGGCGACTTCGCCGGCCGGCTGGCCCAGGTCCTGGCTCCGGACCTGAAGTCCCCCTACCTGCAGGGCTCCGCGGGGCTGATGTACGCCACCATGGGGATGATGGTGGAGGAGTGGGACCGCCTGGCCGCCCGCCTGGCCGAGGAGAACGCGGCCCTGCGCACCCTGTTCGCCCAGGCTTCGCCCCTCGCGCCCGGAGGGCTTGCCGCCCGTCTGGATGAGCTGGCCAAGGCGACGGACGCCGACCTGAGGGTCTCGTCCCTGCAGCTGGCCAACAATGCCCTGCGTTCGGCCCTGATCGACCTGCAGGCCTGGTCGGAGGACCAGACCGGGTCGGCGGCGATGGCGCTGAACGTGGCGATCTGGGCGGAGCTGTCGACGTCGACGGAGCGGCGCAGGTTGTCAGCGACGCCGTTCTGAGACGAAGGGGAAAAGTTTGAGTTTGGCAGATGCCAGTGCGTGGTTCGAGACGCGACGAAGGCGTCGCTCCTCACCATGACCAGCTTTTTTGCAGCCCCAAATCTTCGTCGTCCTGAGGAGCCCCTCTTGGGGTGTCTCGAAGGGCGCACACGCGTCGCGCAACGCGCTCATGCTTCTCCCGCGCGGCAAGAGCGTCTAATTCTTACCCCATGATCACCCCCGACCAGGTCCGCCAGATCGCCCTCGCGCTCGAGGGCACGATCGATGAGTCCAAGGACGACCGGCTGGTCTTCTCACGGACCGGCAAGAGCCAATACGCCTGGAGCTTTCTCGAGCGCATCCACCCGAAAAAGCCCCGCGTCCCGCGCCTGGACATTCTGGCGGTGCGCTGCCCGATCGGGCGTAAGGAAATCCTGCTGGACGCGGCTTCGGACATCTATTTCGACGATGACCACTATCGCGACTATCCGGCCATTCTGGTCAGGCTGGATGTCATTCCCGAGGACGAATTTACGGCGCTGCTCAAGGACGCCTGGCGGCTCTAGATTCCCGCCACGGCCGTGATAGAGGCAATCAGGTTGTAGGCGCCAGTGAAGGGCGCGCGGAGGGCGTTATGCGGTTTCAGATCAATTGGCGCCTGGTCGCCGGCGCGCTCTCGGGCGCCATCCTGGCCAGCGGCGCGCTGGCTGGCGCCGCCTGGTCGGCGCCGTCCCTGGCCGAGCCCTCCCTGTCGCCGGACGGATCGGAGGTCGTGTTCGTCTCCGGCGGCGACATCTGGACCGCGCCGACGCAGGGCGGGGTGGCGCAATTGCTGGTGTCCGATCCCGCCACCGAGTCGCGGCCGATCTTTTCCCCCGACGGCTCGCGGCTGGCCTTCATGTCCAACAGGGGCGGCACCACCAACATCTATCTGCTGACCCTGGCCACCGGCGAGGTGAAGCGGCTGACCTGGGCCGACGCCAGTGAACAGCTCGACGGCTGGTCCAGGGACGGCAAGTGGGTTTATTTCACCTCCGCCGTGAACGACGTCGGCCGCCAGGGGGATATCTTCCGCGTCTCTTCGAATGGCGGCACGCCGCTGGAGGTGAGCCGCGAGGTCTATCTGAACGAATTCCAGAGCGCGCCATCCCCTGATGGGACCAAGATCGCGCTGATGGCCAAGGGGCTCTCCAACAGCCAGTGGTGGCGCAACGGCCATAGCCACATCGACGAGACCGAGCTGTGGCTGAAGCCCATCGCCGAGGGCGCGCCCTATACGCGGCTGCTGGCGGCCGACGCCAAACACGCCTTCCCCATGTGGCGGCCGGATGGCGCCGCGCTCTATTACATGAGCGACCAGAGCGGGGCCGAGAACATCTGGATGACCCCGGTCTCCGGCGGCGCCCCGACCCAGATCACCCATTTCACCGACGGCCGCGTCCTGTGGCCCTCTATCGGCTATGACGGCCGCGCCATCGTGTTCGAACGCAACTTCGGTGTCTGGAAGCTGGACACGAGCACCGGACAGGCCAGCCAGATCGTCATCACCCTGCGCGGGGCGCCGGCCTCCGAGGGCGTCAAGCACCTGAACATCTCGGCCTTCAAGGGCCTGGCCCTGTCGCCTGACGGCAAGAAGGTCGCGGTGATCGCCCACGGCCAGGTGTTCGCCGCCCCGTCCAAGGACCCCGGCGCGGCGCAGCGGATCAGCCATACGATCGGCTCCAACATGGAGCTGGTCTGGTCGCCCGATTCCCGCCGCCTGACCTATGTCTCCGAGCGCGGCCTCGACAGCCTGCTGATCCAGTACGACTTCGGCTCCGGCAAGGAGACCGGGCTCACAGCGGGCAAGGGCGTGGTCTATGCGCCGGCCTATTCGCCCGACGGCAAGTCCCTCGCCTATGTGCGCGGGGAGGACGAGCTGCATGTGCTGGATCTCGGGCCTGACGGCGCGACCCGGGGCGACCGCATGCTGTTCAAGGGCGCTTTGGAAGGCGACGGCGGCGCGCCGACCTGGTCGCCGGACTCCAAGTTCATCGCCTTCGTGCTGACCGACCACAAGGCCTTCCGCAACATCGAGGTGGTGGATGCGGCGGGGGGCGAGGCTCGGCCGATCACCTTCCTCGCCAACGGCAACACCGGCGGCAAGATCGCCTGGTCGCCGGACGGCAAGTTCATCATCTTCGACACCTCGCAGCGGTCGGAAGACGCCAAGCTGGTGCGGGTGGATCTGGTCCCGCACCTGCCCAAGTACCGCGAGGACGCCTTCCAGGAGCTGTTCAAGTCGACGCCGGACAAGACCGCGCCGACGCCAGGCAAGTCGGCCCCGCCGGCGGATCACGCCGCCGCGGCGCCCGCTGACGCCCAGGCCAGCGCCGACGACAAGGGCGACAAACCCAAGGCGCCGCCCAAGCCGGTGAAGATCATCTTCGACGGCATCCGCGAACGGGCGAGCATCCTGCCCCTGGGGATGAGCGCCGAGCGGCCGCTGATCTCGCCGGACGGCAAGACCCTGATCTTCGCCGCCCAGCAGGGCGAGCGGCAGAACCTCTTCAGCTTCAGTCTGGACGAACTGGCGGTCGAACCGCCGTCGCCCAAGGAACTGACGTCCAGCGAACACGGCAAGGCCGACTACGCCTTCACTCCCGACAACAAGACCGTGTTTTATCGCGACGGCGACCGGGTGTTCTCGACCCCGCTCGAATCCCCCGGCGCCAAGCCGCTGGCGGTCACCGCGGAGATGGACGTCGACTTCAACACGGAAAAGCAGGTGGTGTTCGACGAGGCCTGGGGCGCCCTCGACCGCCATTTCGTCAACGCCGACTTCAACGGCCAGGACTGGAACAAGCTGTACGACCGGTTCGAGGTCCAGATCCAAGGGGCGCATACCGGGGACGAGGAGCGACGGCTGATCAACCTGATGATCGGCGAACTGAATTCCTCGCACTCCGGCATCGGCAAGCCCGGCGCCTCGGGCGACTATGACCATGTCGGCGACCTGGGCCTGCGGTTCGAGCGCGAGCCCTATGAGGCCGGCAAGGGGCTGATCATCCGCCAGGTGGTCGCGCTCGGCCCGTCGGCCATCGAAGGCTCGATCAAGCCGGGGGACCGGCTGGTGGCTGTCGACGGCGCGGCTATCGGCCCGCATGACGACCTCGACCAGCTGCTGGTCGGCAAGGTGGGGCGCCGCACGGTGCTGACCATCGCCGGCGCGGGGGGCGCGAGCCGCGAGGCGGTGGTGCGGCCGGTGAGCACGGTGGTGGCGGCGGGGCTGGTCTATCGCCAGTGGGTCGACAATCGCCGGGCCTATGTCGACAAGGTCAGCGGCGGCAAGCTCGGCTACGTCCACATCCCTGACATGTCCGACGAGTCCCTGGCCCAGCTCTATCTCGACCTGGACGCCCAGAACCAGGGCAAGGAAGGCGTGGTCGTCGATATCCGCAACAACAATGGCGGCTATATCAACGGCTATGCGCTGGATGTCTTCACCCGCAAAAACTACCTGATGATGACCGAGCGCGGCGAATTCCCGGTGCCGAGCCGCAGCGCCCTGGGCCAGCGCTCGCTCGGCCTGCCGACTGTGCTGGTTATCAACGAGTCGTCGCTGTCGGACGCCGAGGACTTCACCGAAGGCTACCGGTCACTCGGGGTGGGCAAGGTGGTGGGCGTTCCCACGGCGGGTTGGATCATCTTCACCGATGGCCAGCTGCTGATCGACGGCTCGGCCGTGCGCCTGCCGTCCTACCGCATCCAGGATTTGCGCGGCCAGACCATGGAGATGAACCCGCGTCCGGTGGATGTGACCGTGGAACGGCCGCTGGGCGAAAGCCAGACCGGCCATGACGCCCAGTTGGACGCGGCGGTGAAGGTGTTGCTGGAGCAGATTCAGACGCCAGGCGCCGGCCGGTAAGGCTTGCTGCGGCGAGGCCGGGCGCGACCTTTCGGCCGGTTGGGCGGCATAGGCGACTGGTGCTAGGGTTAACCCATGCGCGAAGGTCGCAACACAACGGGCGCCGATACTCCCCTCCTGAGCGATCGGGAGTGGGACTGTCTCTGCTATGTGGTCGAGCGCTATAGCAGCAAGCAGATCGCGCTGCGGCTCGGCGTCGCGCCCAAGACGGTCGACAGCTATCTCGACACGGCCCGTGTCAAATTGGGCGCCCGCACGCGCCAAGAAGCGGCCCAGCTTCTGGTGGCGCGATACGGGCTGATTTCCCCCCGGAAACCATTCCCACCCGATTTGGCTCCGGGAGACGGCCGCGCCGAATATCCGTCCACTGATCTCGTTGCATACGAGGGAGTTGGACGTGGACAAGTTGTCGGCGGCGAATCTGGAAGCGCGTATCGAACTGGCCCAGTTCCGGTCCAGGAGGACGAGCGACTTCCTCTGCCGCTTTCCGGAAATGGACCTATCGCCGGACGACAGACTGCCGGCGATCGGCTGGGCGCAGCTGGAGCGGCAGCTTCGCAGCCTGGCGGGGCCGGACTGCGAGCGGGCGTCCTGGGAGATGGAGGTCTTGAGGGTCTCGGCCCGGACCAATCCGCCGGAGCTGTTCTTTCGCGACCTTCTGACCCTGGCCTGGAGCCTGATCGACGGAATTCGGCCGCCGCAGCTGACGGAGGACGCCATGGATTAGGCCCCCTCCGCACCATACTGGCGATCGGACTGGTCTCAGTCCTGTTCGCCCTTGCCGCGGGGGGCGCCTTGGCCGGCCTGGCCGCGCTCGAGACCTTGCTCGAGCACCACGCTCCCGTTGTGGCCTACACCCATCCTCAACCTCTTCTTCCAGGGCCGCGACGATAGAGCGTGGCGGCCGAAAGGACCGACATGCTTGCAAAACGCCGGAACGCCATGGACGCCGTGGCCCCTGAACTGTTCGCGATGGAGAGCGCCATCGACGACGCCATCCTGCAATCCACCCGCCTGACCGCCTCGCTGATCAATGAGCGGCGCAACGCCGGCCTGGCCGCGACCATCGGCCACGACGCGATCGAACGCTCCAGCGCGACCTTCTCCACCCTGATCGCCGCGCGGCGCGAGATCGTCGCCACGCACGAGGAGTTGGGTCAACTCAAGGAGCGGGTCGGCCTGGGAGCGGTGATGGTCGGCAATGGCGGCACCAAGCCGGGCTTCGTCATCCCGCCGATGGGCCTGAAGGCGGTCGGCTAACCACATCGTCAAGCGAATATAATCGGTGGTTCAACGACGCCGCCGAATTGCCTAGTCTACCCGAGGGCCGGCCCGCATCGCGCGCCGGCCCGAGGGGGTGTGGGATGTTTCCCGTCGATTTGGCTCAGTGGCTAGGCTGGATCAGCTTGGTCTTGACCTGCGTGGCGGCGGCCTGGCGCGGCGGCCTGCCGGAGCGGCTGGGCGCGGGATTGGTCGCGGCGGCCTGGGTTCTGACCCTGCTGGTCGAGCAGCGGCGCAACTGGCTGGAACCCCAATTCGGCATGTTCGCGGTGGATATCGCCACCTTCCTGGGCCTCGCCGCCCTGGCCTTCCTGTATCGCCGGTACTGGGCGATCTGCGCCGCCGGCTTCCAGGCCATCGCCGTGCTGACCGACCTGATCTTCATGATCAATCCGGCGGTGTTTTACCGGGCCTACTACATGAGCAATTTCTCGATCGGCTTCCTGCTTCTGGGCGCCATTCTCGCCGGGATCATCTTCGAGCGGGCGAAGCCTGGGCCGGTCAGTCGTCGGTGATGGTGTCGACGTCCGGACCAAGAGCCCGCATCAGTTGCAGCAGGACGCGGCGCAAGGCGGGGTTCGGCATGGCGCAGAAGGCCTCCACGGCCTTGCCGGCGGCGGGGGTGTCGCCCAGCCGGCGCAACAGCACCTCGGTGGTCTTGGCCTTGTCGTCCGGCGGCAGCAGGTCCGCGGCGCGAACGCCCAGGAATCTGGCCGCCTTCACCAGCATGGACGCCGACACGCGGTTCGCCCCGCGCTCGTACTTCTGCACCTGCTGAAAGGTGATGCCGAGGGCGTCGCCGACGTCGGCCTGGGACAGGCCTCGGGCCCGGCGCGCGCGACGCAGGTTGAGGCCCACCTCCACATCAATTGGATCGGGGCCGCGCGAATGTTCAGTTGTCGCACTAAGCGCGGTCTTTGCCATGACGAAACACTAACGTGACACGATCCGGCGGCCAAGCCGCGATCGGCGACAATCGTGGTTACCGCGACAGGCCTTCGCGGCTCAACCGACCCAGATGGTCCAGCCACAGCCGGTCCCGGTCGCGTCCCAGGCGATAAAGCTCGTCCCAGCTGTAGAGGCCGCTGTCGTGGCCGTCGTCGAAGGTCAGCCGCACGGCATAGCGGCCGATCGCCTGCGCCCCGGTCAGGGCGACGGCCTGTTTGCCGTCCACGGTGCGGCCCGGCCCCGCGCCATGGCCGCGATCGGCTGCGCTGGGGGTCATGACCCGCAGGTATTCGGCGGGCAGTTTGAAGGTCTTGCCGTCGTCGAAGTCGATTTCCAGCGTCCGCGCCGCGCGGCGAATGCGCAGCTCCGTCGGCCAGGGGCGGGCGGCGTCGGTCACTCGTCGTCGCCCAGCACCCGGGCTTCTTCCACCAGCATGATCGGCACGCCGTCGCGGACCGGGTAGGCCAGCCGGGCGGACTTGCTGATCAGCTCGCCCTTGGCGCGGTCATAGGTCAGCGGCGAACGGGTCATCGGGCAGATCAGCACTTCGAGCAGGCGCGGGTCGACTTCCACCGGCTCGGCCAGGGTCAGGTCATGGGGTTCGGCCATCGGTCACCTATGGGGCCTACTGAAGAGGCGTTGGGGCGTCGTCATCGCCTGTCCGGCCCAGCGTGTCGATCTCCATCAGCGCGATCAGGGCCTCGCGCCGCTCGATCAGGGTCGCCGCTTCCAGCAGCGCCTGTTTTTCCGCCACGTCGAAGGGCAGCAGCATGGACAGGCTGTTGACCAGGGCTTCGCTGGGCGCGGTCTTGGCCGCTTCCCAGTCCACGTCCAGCGCCCGCCGCTCCAGATAGGGTTTCAGCGCCAGCAGAAAGCGGAACCGGTCGAAGCCGTCGTCGTCCAAGGGCGGGCGCAGGTCGGTCTCGAAGTCGGCGTAGCGCGCCTGGATCTGGCGGTAGGGCAGGCGCAGGGGCAGCTCCTCGCCGACCTCGAACCGGCAGACGCCGGTCAGGGTGATCAGGTAGCAGTCGTCGGTGGTCTCGGCGAAGCTGGTGATGCGGCCCAGGCAGCCGACCCGGGCCAGGCGCGGGCGCTCCGGTTCGCCGCCAGCGCGGGTCTGCACCATTCCGATCATCCGTTCCGAGGCCATGGCGTCGTCGATCATGTTCAGATAGCGCGGCTCGAAGATGCGCAAGGGCAGCTGCGAATGCGGCAGCACCAGAGCGCCGTCGAGGGGGAAGATCGAGATGACCCGCGGCAGGTCCTGGGCTTTGCGATGGGGTCCGGCGGCCATGGCGGCCTCCTTCTGACGCTCTCGTTACGAGAACAGGATCGAGGATAACTTCCGGCGACCCTGTTTGGCCACTTCTGAACTGGGTCCGACGGCCTCGAAAATGGTCAAGAGCTGTTTGCGGGCGGCCTGCTCGTTCCATTCGCGGTCGCGGGCGATGATGGTGAGCAGGTGATCGGCCGCGCCGGCCATGTCGCCGCGTCCCGCCAGGGCGGCGGCGAGATCGAACCGGGCCTGGTGATCGTCGGGGTCCGCCGCCAGACGCCGATCGAGGTCGGCGGTCTCGCTCACGGGCTCGCTGGCCAGCTTCAGGGCCGCCCGCACGCTGTCCAGCTCGGCGTCCTTGGCGCCGGCGGGCGCCATGTTGACGACTTCCCGCGCCCGCTCGGCGTCGCCGCCGGAAAGGTAGCAGCGCGCCAGGCCGGCGATGGCCTTGGTGTTCTCGGGCTCCAGCTGCAGCACCTGGGCGTAGGCCTGGGCCGCGCCGCCCATGTCACCCACCTCCAGCGACTCAAACGCCATGGCCAGTAATTCGTCGACCTCCGACGGGGCGGGCTCGCCGACCAGGCGGTCGATGAATGTCTTGAGCTGGCTGTCGGGCACGGCGCCCATGAAGCCGTCCACCGGCTTGCCGTCGACGAAGGCATAGACGGTGGGGATGGACTGGACCCGCAGCTGGCCGGCGTAGGCGGGGTTCTTGTCGACGTCGATCTTGACCAGCTTGACCGCGCCCTTGGCCGCCATCACCGCCTTCTCGATCGCCGGGGTGAGCTGGCGACAGGGGCCGCACCAAGTGGCCCAGAAGTCGACGATCACCGGCTGGGTCTTGGAGGCTTCGATGACGTCGGCCATGAAGCCGGCGTCGGAGCCCTCCTTGATCAGGTCCGATTTGGCGGGGGCCGGGGTGGTTTCACCGATCATGGCGTCCTCTGACGGGGCGTTGGCGTGCGGCCGCTAATGTGGTCGCTCGACCCGCCCGCCGCAACGGCGAATGAGGGAATTCCTTACGGCGTCTTCGGCGCGCCGGCGGTCAGGCTGTTCGGAGCATGGGCCACGGCCAGCATCAGGCGGGCGGAGTCGGAATAACGGCCGGTGCCGTACTGTTGCAGGTCGAGCTCGGCCTGGACCAGGGCCTTGCGCGCCGCCAGCAGCTGGCGGGCGGTGGCGCCGCCGGCGTTGAAGCTCTTGCGCACCATGTCCAGCCGCGCCTGCGCCTGGTCCAGCACCCGCTGCTGGTCCTCATAGGCCTGGTTGTCGTGGGCGATCGCCTGCAGGGCGTCGTCGACCTGGGCGAAGGCCTCCAGCACGGTCTCCTCATAGTTCAGCAGCGCCGCCCGCGCCGCGGCCTGGGCCTCGCGCTTCTTGGCGTGCAACTCGCCGCTGTGGAAGATCGGCAAGGTGAGGCTGGGGCCGAAGTTGTAGCTGTTGGACAGGCTGGAGAAGATGGTCTGCGGCGTCAGGGCGTCCTGGCTGATCACCCCGGTCAGGCTGATGTTCGGATAGAGGTTGGCGGTGGCGATCCCGACTTCGGCGGTGGCCTGGTGCAGTTTGGCCTCGGCCTCCAGGATGTCAGGCCGCTCGTGCACCAGTTCGGACGGGATGCTGACGGGCAGGCTGGGGGGCAGGGCGCCGGACTTGGCGTCGAAGTCAGGCGCGACGAACTCGGACGGGGCCTTGCCCACCAGCACCGCCATGGCGTGCCTGGCGGCGGCCAGGCGCTGACGCTGCGGCGGCACGGCGCTGGAATCGAGCGCCAGCTGCTGGCGCGCCATGGCGACGTCCGCCTCGGTGGCGCCGCCGGCGGCCTTGGCCTTGAGGATCATGTTCAGGTCTTCGCGGTCGGCGTCGGCGATGGCCTGTAACGCCTGCATCTGGATATTGGCGTCGGCCGCGGTCAGGACCTGTTCCACCACCTTGCCGGTAAGGGTCAGATAGGCGGCGTCCAGCTCCCGCGCCTGAGCCTCGGTCTGGGCCTTGAGAGATTCCCTCAGGCGGCGCTCCCCGCCGAACAGGTCGAGGTTGTAGCTGACGCTGCCGCCGATCGAATACAGATTGTACTGTGGATTGGTGGGGAAGCTGAGCCCGCCGGGCAGGCTGGACGGCGAAAAGGCGCCCCCGGAGAAGGCGATCAGGTTGGCGCGCTCGCGCTTGTAGCCGGCGGTGGCGTCGGCGGTCAGCAGGCCGCCTTGCGCCTTCTCGGCCGACTGCGCCTCGGCCAGGTGTACGCGGGCCTGCTCCAGGGTCAGGTTGTTGGCGATGGCCTCGCGCATCAGCGCGTTCAGGCCGGGGGACTGGAACAGGGTCCACCAGTCGTCCAGCACCTTGGCGCCGACGTCGGTCTGCAACTGGCCGGTGTTGGCGATGTCGCCGGCCATGGCGTAGCCGTGGTTGGCGGGCGGCTCTGGCGGCTTGTAGTTGGGGCCGACGGCGGCGCAGCTCGCCAGCAGCAGGGCGCTGAGCGAAAGGCCGGCAAACCGGGCCAATGTTTTTTGAGAAGCCATCGTCATCGCCTATTCCATCGCGACGTGTTGCGCGGGTCCGCCTCGGCGAGGGGGACGCATGAAGAGAAGCAGGGGCAGAACCGCGATCCCCAGGATGAACATCATCTTGAAGTCGTCGATATAGGCGACCATCGCCGACTGCCTGCCGACCTCGCCTTCCAGGGCGGCAAGTCCGGCGGGGGCGGTCAGGCTGAAGGGCGCGTGCAAGGCTACGGGCGGTCCGCTTGGGCCATTGGTCAGGCCTTCAACCAGCCGGGAGTGGACCTTCTGGGTGTTGGAGGTGAGCAGGGCCTGCATGATCGAGATGCCGACGCTGGCGCCCAGGTTGCGCATCAGGGTGAAGACGCCGGCGCCGTCGGCGCGATAGCGGCTGTCCAGGGTGGCGAAGCCCAGAGTGGTCAGGGGCACGAACACCAGGCCGATCCCGATCCCCTGCGCCAGACCCATCCAGACCACCAGGCGGGAGTCCATCGCCAGGGAAAAGCCGCTCATGCCGAGCAGGGAGAGGCTGGACAGGATGATGCCTACGCCCACCATCAGCCGGGTGTCGATCCGGTTGATCATCCGGCCGACGATGAACATCGAGATCAGGCTGCCGACCCCGCGCGGCATGGTGACCAGCCCCGTCGTCACCACCGGATAGCCCATCAGGGTCTCCAACATCGGCGGCAGGAGCGCGAGGGTGGCGAACATCAGCACGCCGACGAAGAAGCCGAACATGGTGGCGCTGGCGAAGTTGCGGTCCTTGAACAGGGCCAGCGGTATGAAGGGCCGTTCGGCGGTCAGGGTGTGGAAGGTGAACAGAAGCAGCGAGACGCCCGCGACCGCGGCCTCGATCCAGATCTCGGTAGACTCGAACCAGGCCTTGTTGTCGCCCCGGTCGAGAAAGAGCTGGAAGGCGCCGATCGTCAGGCTGAGCAGGGCGAAGCCGGTGAAGTCGAACGGCGTGCGGCCTTCCTGCGGCCGGTCGTGGATGAAGAAGAAGACGCCGGCGCCCGCCAGCGCGCCGAGCGGCAGGTTGATGTAGAAGACCCAGCGCCAGGAGAAGGCGTCGGTCAGCCAGCCGCCCAGGGCCGGGCCGACGATGGGACCCAGGATGGCGCCCATGCCCCAGATGGCCATGGCGGGGCCCTGCTCCTCCGGCGGATAGACGTCCATCAGCACGGCCTGGGACAGAGGCACCAGCGCCGCGCCGAACGCGCCCTGAAGCAGGCGGAAGATCACGATCTGGCCCAGGCTCTGCGCCGCGCCGCACAGGGCCGAGGCCAGGGTGAAGCCGATGATGGCGGTCATGAACACCAGCTTGCGGCCGAAGCGGTTGGCCAGCCAGCCGGTCATCGGCGTCATGATCGCCGAGGCGACGATGTAAGACGTCAGCACCCAGGTGATCTGGTCCGCCGAGGCTGACACCGAACCGGCCATGTGTGGCAGGGCCACGTTGGCGATGGTGGTGTCGAGCGAATTCATCACCGTCGCCAGCATGATCGACGCGGTGATCAGCCCCCGGTTCGGATCGCCCCCAGAGACGCCCCTTGGCGGGGTGCTCATCTCGGTTCGCCCATGTCCCTGGAGGCGGACTTCGCCTGATGGCCGCCGCCGAACAGGCTGCGATGATGGGTGGTGTCGACGGTCACCGAGGCGCTGAGGCCTGATTCGAGCGGCACGTCGGGGCGCGGGGTGAATTCCAGCCGCACCGGCACGCGCTGGGTCACCTTCACCCAGTTGCCGGTGGCGTTCTCGGGCGGCAGCAGGGAGAAGCTGGACCCCGTGCCGGGGCTGATCGCCTCGACCTTGGCGTCGAACTTGGTGTCCGGATAGGCGTCGATCTTCACCTTCGCGGTCTGGCCGGGCCGCATGTATTCGAGCTGGTTTTCCTTGAACTCGGCTTCGATCCAGATGTGGGTCGAGACGAGGGAGAAGACCGGCGCGCCGGCGGTGATGTAGTCGCCGACCTGCAACTGATCGACCTTGGTCACCACCCCGTCCTGCGGGGCGAGCACGTCGATGTAGGACTGGTTCAGGCCGGCGGTGGCCAGTTCGGCGGCCGCCTGCATCACGGTGGGGTTGCGCGAGGTGGGCGCGCTGGCGTCGCCGCCCAGGGCGGCGAGGGCCGAGGCGGCCGCCTGTTGCGCGGCGGCCAGCTTCTGGCGCGCCTGGCTGACCTGATCGGTCGCCGAGGCGGCCTGGGACTGGGTCGAGGTGCCGGCGGAAACCAGCGCCTTTTGACGTGCGGCCTCGCCTTCGAGGTAGGTGACGCTGTCCTGCGCGGCCTTCACGTCGGCCAGATGCTGCTGATAGGTAGCCTTCATGCTCTCGACCTGCGCCGTGGCGCCGGCCAGGGCGGCGTTGGCGCGGGCATAGGCGGCCTGATAGGGGCGGCCATCGAGGCGGAACAGGACATCGCCCTGTTTGACCACCTGGTTGTCATGGACGAGCAGTTCGACCACCCGGCCGGAGATGCTGGCCGCGACATTGACGCGAGCGCCCTGTATGGACGAATCGTCCGTGGCTTCGTAGCGGCCGCCGGTCAGGTAGACGATCAGGCCGATCAGGACCGCCAGCACGACGACGCCGATCATGATCGGCCAGCGCAGCCTTTGCAGGCGCGTGCGCGACGGGCGTGCGGGTGCGGCGGGACCGCTGGCGGCGGCGCCAGCGCCGGGGACGGCGTCCGTCGCCGAAACAGGCTGCACGGAAGGATCAGATGAGTCGGCGGGGCTCATTGCCGGGTACGTGCGCTCATGATGGATTTCCCAGCTCGGGACACACGTCCCGAGTCGTTATGCTATGCAGGTAGGGTGTGATGTGCCATGAGCCAAATGACAATTCCTCACACCCATCATGCCTGAAATTCATTTTCCCGCCCTGGACCTGAATCTGCTGCGCGTGTTCGACGCCCTGGCGGAAGAAGGCAGCGTCACAAGGGCCGGCGTTCGGCTGGGTCTGACCCAGTCTGCGGTGAGCCACGCGCTGGGCCGTCTGCGACATATACTCGATGATGAACTGTTTGTCCGAGGACCCGATGGGATGCGTCCCACCGCCCGCGCGCTGGAAATCGCACCCCGCTTGCGCCAGGGGCTGGACCAGTTGCAGCACGCCCTGACTCCGGCGGTCTTCGTGCCGGCGGAGACGCAGCGGCGGTTCACCATCGCCGCCAGCGCCTTTGTCACCACCACCCTGATGCCGCATGCGGTGAGCCTGGTTCGCAGGGAGGCGCCGGGGGCGGAAATCCGCCTGCGACCCATCACCCCCACCATCGGCGAAGACCTCCAGACCGGCCGGGTCGACGTCGCCATCGGTGGCTTCGGCGCGCGGACGCCGCGGTTCGAGAAGGAGGTGCTGTTTCACGAGACCACGGTCTGGGCGTTGCGGGCGGACCACCCTGCCTGCCGCTTCGATAGCCTGACCCTGAAAGCCCTGGCCGATCTGACCCACGTGATCCTGGCCGGCGCCGAGGAGGATCGCGCCATCGACGGGCGGATTTCCGAAGGCGGTCTGGAGCGGCTGGTGATCTGGGACGATGCGGCGGCGCTGGACAAGGCGCTCTCGGAACGCGGCTGGAAACGCACCATCGGCCTGATCACCCAGGATGCGGTAAGCGCCCTGGCCATCGCCAGTCGGACCGACATGGCCGCCCTGGCGCCCCGCCGGCTGGCGCTGACCTTCGCAGGAGCCCTGGGGCTCAAGCTGTTCGAGCCGCCCTATCGCTCGCCGCCGGCGCCGATCGAGGCGCTATGGCGTCATGATCTCAGCCAGTCGCCGCCGATCGAATGGCTGCGTGGGCGGCTGCGGGCCGCGGCGGCGCAACTCTAGGGCGGATCGCCCCCACCGCCAAAACTGCCTGGGCGGGAAGCAAACGTTAGGAAATCACGCGATATACCTTGCCTGGATTGGGGTTTCGGTGGCCCCGGGTCGGGACCTTGCCCATGGGCGAAGACGAAACCAGCGCGGTAGTCGGCGCGAGAGGCTTGTCGTTCGAGAACCGCATCGCGATCTCGTCGCTGGTCACCGCCGTGGTGGTGCTGATCGCGGCCACGGGCCTGTTCGTGCTCGAACAATACCAGGCTGAACAACGGGACCTGCGGCGAGGCCAATCGGAATTGGCCGAGGTGATGGCCGCCGAGCTCGCGCCGCCGATGGCGGTGCAGGACCGGGGCGCGATCGGCCGCATGCTGGTGACCCTGGTCGCATCCCCCGAGGTGACGGCGGCCGAGGTGGTCGATCCGCAAGGCCATGCCGTGGCCCGCGTCGCCGAGCCGGGCAGCATCAACGATTCCCATTCCTTCACCCTGCGCGAGCCGCTGGTTCGCGACGGGCGCAAGGTGGGCGAGCTGGTGATGACCTCCAGGCAGGTCGGCATCGGCGCCATCCTGCCCCGCTATCTGGCGGTCTGCGCCGCCCTCTTCTTCGCCACTGCGGGCCTGGCCCTGTTCATGGGCCGCTGGCTGGCGGGGCTGGTGATCGAGCCGGTCAACCGGCTGTCGCAGGCCATGCGCGAGGTGACCGACAGCGCCGACTACTCCCAGCGCCTGCCGATCTGGGCGCAGGATGAGTTCGGCCTGCTGACCGAAAGCTTCAACACCCTATTGACCCAGCTGCAGGCCAATGACGGCGCCCTGCACCGGGCGATGATCGACCTGGTGGAGGCCCGTGACGCAGCCCAGACCGCCAATGTGCTGAAGTCTCAGTTCCTGGCCAATATGAGCCACGAGATCCGCACCCCCCTGAACGGGGTGCTGGCGATGGCGCAGATTCTCGCCATCGGCGACCTGACCGATGTGCAGCGCGAACGGGTGGATGTCATTCGCCGGTCGGGGGAAGACCTGCTGACCGTGCTCAACGACGTGCTCGACATCTCCCGCATCGAGGCGGGCAAGATGGAGATCGAGAACGGCGAGGTCGATCCCGAAGCCCTGGGCCGCAGCGTCCACGCCATGTTTGATTCCGTGGCGGCGACGAAGAAGAACCTGACCTTTGATGTCGAGGTGGCTCCCAGCGCCATCGGTCAGCGGCGCGGCGATCCGACCCGCGTCGGCCAGATCCTCAACAACCTGGTCTCCAACGCCCTGAAATTTACCGCCGACGGCCTGGTCCGGGTGGTGATCGAGGGCGTCGGCGAGGGGGGCGAGCAGGGGCTGAGGTTTGTCATCAGCGATACCGGCGTCGGCATCCCCGCCGGCAAGATGGCCCATCTGTTCGAGAAGTTCACCCAGGCCGACAATTCCAACACGCGCCGCTTCGGCGGCACCGGCCTGGGTCTGGCGCTCTGCCGCGAGCTGGCGCAGATGATGCGCGGCGACATCGAGGTGCGGAGCGTGGACGGGCAGGGCTCCGTCTTCATCGCCACCCTGCCGCTCACCCGCATCGCCGACGCGGTGGCCGCCGAGGTCGCTGGCGCCGACGACGACGTCCGGCCGCTGCGGATCCTGGCGGCGGAAGACATTCCCACCAACCAGCTGGTCCTGCGCACGGTGCTGGAAAGCTTCGGCGTCGACCTGGACATGGTGGATAATGGACGAGAGGCGCTCGAGGCCTGGGAGAAGACCAACTACGACGTCATCCTGATGGACATCCAGATGCCGGAGATGGATGGCGTCGCCGCCACCCTGGCCATCCGCGCCGCCGAAGCCCGCACGGGCCGGGCGCGCACGCCGATCATCGCCGTCTCCGCCAACGCCATGTCCCACCATGTGAAGGAATATCTGGCCGCCGGCATGGACGGCCACGTCGCCAAGCCGATCGAACTGGCCAAGCTGCACACCGCGATCGAGGCCGCGACCTCATCCCCTGCCGCGGACGGCGCCTCCGTCGCTGCCTGAGGCTGGGCTGGCGCACGGCCCTGGCGCGACGATCCGACCCGTCGCCTAACCGCCCGGATCACCGCTAAAACACCGCTGAAGCGGATAACGGCGGATGATGGACCTCGGTCTACCCAGCGAGGGCGAGCTTGCGTTTCGTCCCGACCACTTCTTCCTGGCCCCCACCCAGGGTCGGGGCATCGTGCGCGACCGGTTCGGGCGCATGATCGACCGCTGCGAGGTGTTGACCCAGGGCCGCTGGGACCACAACCACGGCGCTCTGCATTTCGACGAGACCTTCACCTATGAGACCGGACGGGTCGAGACCCTGAACTGGGCCTTTGGTCCGGACGCCCAGGGCCGCATGAGCGCCTCGGAGGCCAGCGTCACCTCGCCGGTGCGTGGCTGGGCGGACGGGCAGGACTATCGGCTGCGGTTCAAGCGCCCCGGCGCACCGCCGCTGGACAAGGCACAGATGCTCTACGACGTGCAGTTCACGCTGATGGAGCCGCAAATGGCGATGAAGACCGCCAAGCTGAAGCTGTTTGGCGTGACGCTGGGGGTGATGGTCGCCTACCACCGGCGGGTGGGGTAGGGGCCGGCGCGGTCGCCAAAATCCCGAAGAGCGGCGCAGCCGCCTCCGGGATAATAGTATCCAGGCCCTAGCCGTTCAGGTTCCGCTCGGTCGCGGCCGTGCGCATGGCCTTTTGCAGCTTTTCGAACGCGCGCACCTCGATCTGGCGCACCCGCTCGCGGCTGACGCCGTATTGGCCGGCCAGTTCTTCCAGGGTGGTCGGGTCGTCCTTCAGCCGGCGCTCGGTGAGAATGTGCCGTTCGCGGTCGGACAGTTCGGCCATCGCTTCCTGCAGCAGCGACATG
>Ga0302311_10003373_pt1 | contig 17499 bp, 24 predicted proteins | sample III_Palsa_N1_3_FD_200449 | JGI IMG/M metagenome (GOLD analysis project Ga0302311, IMG submission 200449) | Peat permafrost microbial communities from Stordalen Mire near Abisko, Sweden - III_Palsa_N1_3 | ecosystem: Environmental > Terrestrial > Soil > Palsa > Peat permafrost | place: Sweden... | reverse complement strand
TCCGGGGCGGTGGTGCTGGGCGGGCGGCGGATCCCGGCGGCGTGGCTGGCCGACAACGCCGAGGGCGCGCGCAGCCACGTCGGCGGCCATCGCCTGGCCGGGGCTTTGGCGCTGAGCGGCCTCACGGTCGAAGCGGCCTGGATCGACGGCGAGACTCTCTTCGCGCGGCTCAGCGACGGCGAGACCCGGCGCGTGCCGCTGGCGACGCTCGGCGAGCCGCCGGCGGACGACGGCGCGGCGCTTTGGCTGACGGCGGCGGCGGGCGAGGACGGGCCGCCGATCGACTTCACGGCCTATCTCGAGGACGACGCGGCCCTGGCCGAGGCGCTGACGCGGATCGTCCGGCGGGGGATCGTGTTCCTGACCGGGGCCGGGAGCGAGCCGGAAACGGTGGCGCGGTTCGTCGCCCGGTTCGGCTATATTCGCGAGACCAATTACGGGCGGCTGTTTGACGTCCGCGAGGAGGCGCGGCCGAGCCACCTCGCCTATTCTCCGGTCGGCCTCGATCTGCATACGGACAATCCCTACCGCGACCCCGAACCGACCCTGCAGGCCCTGCACGTCATCGAGGCGGCGAGCGACGGCGGCGAGAGCCTGTTCGCCGACGGTTTCGCCCACGCCGAAGCGCTGCGCGCGGCGACGCCGGAGCGGTTCGAGATTCTGACCAGGACGCCGGTCCCGTTCGCCTACGAGGGCGCGGCCGGCGAGCGGTTCCTGGCGCGGCGGCCGATCCTGGAGACCGACGGCGCGGGGCGGCTCCGCTCGATCCGGGTCAACCACCGGGCCATGGGGGCCACGCCGCTGGATGGAGCCGAGGCCTGGTACGAAGCCTATCTCGATCTCTACGGCCGGCTGCATGCGCCGGACGCCTGCATCGCCCGTCGGCTGGCGCCCGGGGAGATCGTTCTGTTCGACAACCGCCGCCTGCTGCACGGCCGGGCCGCCTACGCCGGCGCCGGCGGGGCGCGGGGCGGCCGCTGGCTGCAGGGCTGCTACGCCGAGCGGGACGGTCTGCTCGCCAAGCTGGCCCAGATCTCGCGATGACGCCCGAAGCGGTCGTCGCGGAGATCTTCGCGCTGTTCGCCGAGCGCGGGGGCGAGCGCTATGGCGAGCGGGTGACGCAGCTCGACCACGCCCTGCAGTGCGCCGAGCTGGCCCGCCGCGAGGGGGCGCCGCGGACATTGATCGCCGCCGCCCTGCTGCACGACTGGGGCCACTTGATCGAGAACCGCGGCCACATGGCCGAGCGTGACGGCCTGGACGGCGAGCACGAGGCGCTCGGGGCCCTGTCGCTGTCGGCGTGGTTTCCGCCGGCGGTGACCCAGCCCATAGCCCTGCACGTCGCCGCCAAGCGCTGGCTGTGCGCGCGCGAGCCGGGGTATTTCGAGGCCCTGAGCGCGGCCTCGCAGCTCAGCCTGGAGCTTCAAGGCGGGCCGTTCGAGCCGGGGGAAGCTGACGATTTCCTAACCCGGCCCTACGCGGCCGAGGCGATCCGGCTGCGACGCTGGGACGATTTCGGCAAGCAGCTGGAGACCGACGAGGCGCTGACGCTGGAAAGCTTTGCCGGCGTGTTGGCCGCGTCTTGCACCAGTTGATCCTCCCCTGCCGAGCGGGGGGCCCGTCTGACCTTCCACCTCTACCGTCATCGCCGGGCGCCAGTCCCGGCGACCCATGCACGCCGAAGGTCGGGTGGCCATGCCTCGCATGGTTACGACGAGGTGGCGAAGCTGGTTCGTGACCGCGACGCGCGGTCACACCAGCACGCGTGTTTATGGATGGCCGGGACTGGCGCCCGGCCATGACGGTAGGTGATAGGAATGCGGGCTCAACAGGCAGGGAGCGGGTCATGGCGGTGAAACCGAGCCGGCGGGGGGTGCTGGCGGCCGGGGCCGCGGCCTGGTGGGCGCCGCTGATCGAGCGGGCCCTGGCGACACCGGCCCAGAGCGTCACCGGCACGATCGCCGACGTGCAACACGTGGTGATCCTGATGCAGGAGAACCGCGCCTTCGACCACTATTTCGGGACCCTGCGCGGGGTGCGCGGCTTTGGCGACCCAAGGCCGCTGACCCTGCCGTCCGGCAAGAGCGTCTTCCACCAGCCGCTCGGTCCCGGCGTCGAGGAAGCGGTGCTGCCGTTCCGCCTCGATACGGCGACGACCAGCGCCCAGTCGCTGCAGAGCCTGGACCACAGCTGGAAGGCGCAGAACAGCCTGTGGCGCAACCACGACGCCTGGGCGCCGGTGAAGGGGCCCCTGACCATGGGCTATTTCACCCGCCAGGATATCCCGTTCTACTACGCCCTGGCCGACGCCTTCACGATCTGCGACGCCTATCATTGCTCGCTCTTCGGGCCGACCAACCCCAACCGCCTGTTCCTGTTCTCGGGCTCCAACGGCGTCTCGGCCGGCCACCCCGGGCCGCACTCGATCATGAATGTCGACGACGGCAACTGGACGGCCGACCCCAGCCGCAACGACAAGGCCTTCATGCCGTACAAATGGACGAGCTACGCCGAGCGGCTGCAGGCGGCGGGGGTGAGCTGGCAGGTCTATCAGGAGTACGACACCTTCGGCGACAACCCGCTGATGTGGTTCAGCGCCTATCGCGACCTGGCCGAGAGCGATCCGCTGCGCCAGCGGGCGCAGACCTGGGTGGAGGGCTCGACGCGGGCCAACGCCCCCAAGTCGCACGGCGAGCACCTGGTCGCCGCGTTCGCCAAGGACGTGGCGGCCGACGCCCTGCCGCAGGTGTCGTGGATCGTGGCCCCCTACAGAGCCTGCGAGCACCCTGACGCGGCCCCGGGCTGGGGCGAGGCGTTCACCGCCGGCCTGATCGGGGCCCTGGCCGCCAACCCCGCGGTGTTCGCCAAGACCGTCTTCATCCTCAACTACGACGAGAACGACGGTTTCTTCGACCATGTGCCGCCGCCGACCCCGGCCACCCGGCCGGCGCTGGGGGCCAGCACCGTGTCGACCCACGGCGAGAGCTTCGATGGCGAAGCGATGGGGCTGGGGCCGCGGGTGCCGATGCTGATCGTCTCGCCATGGACCCGGGGCGGCTGGGTGAACTCGCAGCTCTTCGACCACACCTCGGTAATCCGCTTCCTGGAGGTGAGATTCAGCGTGCCGGAACCGAACATCAGCCCCTGGCGGCGGGCGGTGACCGGCGACCTGACCTCGGCGTTCGACTTCGCCGGGGCCGACGTGGCTCCGCCGCGGCTGCCCGATGCTTCGGGGGCGGGGGCGAGGGTGGAGGCGGCGGCCAGGCTGCCGGCCCCGGTGGTTCCCACGTCCGGCCAGAACGTGCCGAAGCAGGAGCCGGGCACGCGGCCCTCGCGGGCCCTGCCCTATCGCCTGCACGTCCACGGCGCGGTGGAGGGCGGCGGCCTGAAGCTGACGCTGGTCAACGACGGCGCGGCCGGCGCCCACTTCAGCGCCCATACGCCGGGGGCGCTGGCGGGGCCGTGGTCGTACACCGTCGAGGCCGGCAAGACCCTGGCTACGGCGCCGCTGCCAGTCGGGCCCTACGACCTGACCGTCTATGGCCCCAACGGCTTCCTGCGCCAGTTCGCCGGCGGGGCGGTGGCCGGGCTGGAGGCCGAGGCGCGCTATGAGCCGGACGGCCGGCGGCTCACGCTGGTTTTGCGCAACCCGAGCGCCTCGCCGCGCACAGCCGTGGTCCGGTCGCGGGCCTACCTGAAATTCCCCACCGACCGGCTGGCCCTGGCGCCGGGCGGCAAGACCGAGCTGGTGTGGTTTGTGGAAGCCAGCGGCGGCTGGTACGACCTCGAGGTGACCGACGTCCACGACGGCGGCTTCCGCCGCCGCTTGGCCGGCCGCATGGAGAGCGGCAAGGCGTCGATCAGCGACCCACTGATCGGGGTTTAGGGCGCCGAGTCAGCCCCCTGAGCCGCTCAGCGAAAATGTCCGCTGTGGTCGATAGCGGCCGCCGGCACGGCGCTGGCGCGCGGGCCCTTCCGGGCGGTGGCGCGGGCTGGCAGGGAGGATTGCGACGCCAGCGCGAATCAACCGCCGTCGCGGTGAGTCGCGATGGCGGCTTTGAGAGTCTCGGCCGCTGCCTGATAACGCGCCCGTCTATCCCTTAAGGCGCGCAGGGCGACCTCCTCGCCGTTCGCCGACATGGAATTGATTAGTGCGGATACGAGCTCCGCAATGAGCTCGTCGCATTCTGCGACTTTGAGCTCTAATTCGCGAAGCATGTCGTCTGCGTTACTCACAAAGTGAGCATCGCGCCTCAAGCCGGAATCGGCAACGGATATGGTCCGCTTAGGGTCGGAACGGATGCCGTCCGGCGCAGGTTATCGCCAAGGCGGATCAGTCTGGCGTGTCAGCCGGACGCAACGCCGACGTCTTTAAGGACAACAGCCGTGAAACAATCCTTCTTCCTGGCCGCTTCGACGGCCCTGGTTCTGGCCGGATGCAACCCGCCGCAGCAGGCCCAGACCGTGGCTCCGGCCGCCGCCGCGCCGGTCGTGGTAGAAGTCCAGGGTCGTCCCCCGGCGCCGCGTCAGGTCGCCCAATGGCGCCCACAAGCACAGCATCCCGAGGCCAGGGCGCCCGCCCCGCGTCCGGCGGGGCTTGACCGTCGGCCGGACGAAGGGCGCCAGCCCTAGAGGCCTGGAGCCAATCCTCTGACAAAAGCCGCCCCTTGGTGGCGAAGCGCCAGCTCGAGCACTTCCACTATCACATCGCCGACATCCCTTCCGGGTCGACAGCGGACATTGACTAGGTCAACCACGGCGACGAGGGTCGCCCCGCGGGTCAAACACCAACGAGCCAGCCAAGATGCGGATTGATGGCGGATGTCACTGCGGCGCTATCCGCTATGAGGCGGAGGTCAATCCGGACAATGTCGTGATTTGTCATTGTACGGACTGCCAGACCATATCCGGCGCGCCCTACCGAACAAGCATCCGGGTGCGGCTCAGCAAGTTCAACCTGCAAGGTGAGCCCAAGACGTATTGGAAGGTTGGCGACAGCGGTCGCAGGGTCATGACCGCCTTTTGCGGCGACTGTGGCTCGGCTCTCTACTCCCACCGCAGCGACGCCGACTTCATAAACCTCCGCGTCGGCTCCGCGAGCCAACGGAAGTCGCTACCGCCAAAGGCTCAGGGCTTCTGCGGCTCCGCAATGCCCTGGGCGATGGACATCCGCGATGTGCCCGAAATTCCGCCCAAGCCACCTCGCTCGGCGGCCACCGACAGCTGATACGGCCACGGTCCGTTCGGGAGGCGGTCATTTCGAAGCCGTCTGGGCGGCCAGGATCGCGCGTTTCCAATCGCCGGGCGGCGCCAACCACGTGCGCGCCATCCAATAGGCCAGCAGAATCAGCGGAATGAACTGCGGCAGAAAGAACAGCAGGGGCACATGATAGGGGCCGGGAAGAAACCGGGCGAACCCGTTGGTGAACGCCGAGCCCGTCGCCAATGTCAGCCCGACGCACATGCGCCACAGGTGACGCGCGATCCTCGATCGCCCCGAGACGCCGCCGGGCATGACCACCCTCGCGTCGCCCACGGCGGCTATGGCGATGACAGCGGCGAAACTGCTGAGCGCGATGAGGATAGGCCCCTTGATCGCAAAGGCGCTGCTGAAGAGCTTAATTCCGGTCAGCAGTTGGAAGATGATGAGCGCAAACGGCGCGCAGATCGCGAGGGACGCCGCGAGCGCCACCTTCTCGGCGTTTCCGGCGACGCCGTCGGGCCTGCGGGCTGTGAGCCGGGCGGTCGCGACCAGGTAGAGCGCAAAGCCAGCGATGAAGAGGTTGATGATCTGCCCGGGCCTCAGCACGGCCAGGACAGCGGCGAAGATCGCCATGACCAGCATCGAGAAGAAGAACACATTGCCTGCGCCGCGATGAAGGCGGCCGCCCTTCGGCGCAAATATGGCCACCACGCCCGACAGCAGGGCCACCGAGCCCCCGGCGATGTGCAGGACGAACGCCAGCGTCAGGAGCATCGCCATCGGACCGAACCTTCGCGAGGGCCACGACCGCGCAGCCGAGGCGAGCCGCCATCGGCTTCAGCCTAGGCTTCCGCACGGGGCGCCCCAAGCGAAAATCAGAGCGCGCGACGTCCCCAGAGGCTCGGTCCACATTGAATTTTGGGGTCACTGGCGCGCGGCCGGGAAGCGGATGATCCGTCGAAGGCGATGGGCGGACGCCCCGGGCTATTCCCCACCCCGACATCGCGACCTAAGGTGAAGTCGGCGAGGAGGGTGAAGATGCGGTCCCAACGGTGTCATGCTTGGCGCGTGGGATGGATGGCTTGGCTGGCGATTTGTCTCTCGCCGTTCGGGCCCGCGATGGCTCAGAGCGGCGGGTGTGCAGCGCCGAATCCCTGGAACGAGTCCACCGCCCGCCACGGCGCGCCGGAAGCGGAAGTGGCGGCGTGTCTGAAGTCGCGGGCCTGGGAGACCCGCAGCCTCAACGTGCCGGCCAGCTCGGCCGCCGCCGGCATCGTCGCTCAGTGCGAGGTGCGGGTCGTGTTCTTCGAAGGTCCGGCGGGTTCCACCAGCCGCGCGCAGGCGCAGCGGCGGGTCGACGCCAACGATCGCGCGGCCATGGATGCGGCCGCGGCCGATGTCGCCTGGTCACGGAAGTGCGCTGGGCGATAACAGACGAAAGCCGAAAGGGAGATGACATGCACAGCCTCGCCACACTGATGGTCGCTTCCGCGACGCTGGCGGCCGCCGGGGCGTCGGCGCAGCCGCAGACCGTGCCGGTCATCGACCGGGTGTCGGCCGGCTATTCTCGGGTGCTGCGCCACACCATCGTCATCCAGGTGACGGCGGACCTGCCGAATTCCTGCTGGTCGAATCCGCGGCTGAGGCCGAACGTCACCGGACCCAGCCCGCGGCTTGGGATCGTCGGCTTCGCCGTCCAGGCAGACGTGAAGAGCGGCGTCATGTGCGCCCAGGCCGTCCAGACGGTGTCATTGCCGCGCTACAACTGGCGGACCTACCCCAGGGGCGTGCGCAGCATCCGTGTCGAGGGCTCGCAGAAACCGGTGACCGCCCTGATCCGGCGAACCGCGGGCTAGGGCCGACCGGCCTAGGCGGGGAAAAACGGAACCAGCATCGGCACGCGCTTGCGGTAGGCGTCGTAGAGATCGGGACCGAGCTCCTGGCGCAGAAAGGCCTCCTCGGTCCTGGCCTTGAGCCACCAGCCGGCGGTGATGAGGACCGCGCCCAGGAAGGCGACGGGCGAGGCCTTGTCGGCGGCGAGCGCGAAGGCGGCGGCGATCAGGCCGGTATAGATCGGGTGGCGGACGAGGCCGTAGGGGCCGGTGTCGACGATGCGGTGGTCGGCCTTGCGGGTGATCGAGCCGGACCACAGCGCGCCCAGGTGGATGCGCGCCCACCAGGCGAAGGCGCAGCCGGCGGCCGCGAGCGCGACGCAGGCCCAGCCGGCCCAGTCCGGGACAGCCCAGAGCGGCGTCGTTCCGGGGACGCCGATCGTCCAGATGCGAAGCCGGCCGAAGTGGCTAACCGCGCGGGGCCCGGCATTGAAGAGCAGGATCGCGCCGATGACGTTCAGCAAGCTGTAGCGGAGCTGAGCGCCGAAAGCCGGCCGGCTTTGCGCCCTGGAGGACCACAGGGCGGCGGCCAGGAGCCAGCTCGCCGCAAACAGGATCCAGATGGCGTAGATCGCGGCGACGGGGGTGAGTGGGGGCATGGGTTCCTCAGCGGCGCCAGGATTAGTGCGGTCCGCCTCGATGTGGGAGGGGCTTGTCCTGGCGCAGAACCTGGCGGCTGATTGGCGGCAGCTTCGACTTGCCGTGGTCTGTCTGGAGAAACCGTGTCCGATCGGCGGCTGGTGACGGCGGCTCTGAACAACGCCCGATGGTGCGCCGCCGTCTGGGCCGCGCATGGGCTCCCCGTGCGACGGTCTGACGGGATGTGGTTCACCCCCGTGCGCGCGCCGCAATACTATCCCAACGTGGTTACGGTTGACCCGCTGGCCGACCGGCGGGCGCAAGTCGCTCTGATTACCGAACTCGCAGCGCAGAGCGCCGACTTCAGCGTGAAGGACAGCTTTGCCGCCCTCGATCTCTTGGTCTGCGGCCTGGAGCCGCTTTTCGCCGCGCACTGGCTGTGGTGCGACGCCTCGCATCTTTCGTGTGGCGCCAGCCATCTGGCCTGGACCCGCGTCGATGACGCGGCCGGGCTGGAGCTTTGGGAGCAGGCGTGGCGCGGCGGGCCGGCGAACCTGCCGCGAATATTCCTGCCCGAACTCCTCGGCGATGAGCGCGTCTGGGTCCTGCCCGGCGTCGACGCTGTGGGCGAGTTGAAGGCCGGCGGCGTCGGCTACGACGCGGACGGGGCGATGGGGATCAGCAACATCTTCGGCGCCCCCGAGGACTTCCTGGCCGCCGTGATGCGATTGACCGCGCCGCGGCGCATCGTCGGCTACGAGCAGGCCGCCGCGAGGCGGGCGCTCGAGAAACAGGGCTTCGAGGTGCTGGGCGAACTGCGGGTCTGGCGGCATTCGGCGTGAGGCCGCTCTGGGTCACCCGGAACCGGACGCTCAGCCGATCTGCTTTAGGTGGTAAGGGGCCCGGTGCTTAGGAGCCATGATCATGGATACCCGGGGTTCTGATCGTCGGCGCCGGCCCCGTGGGTTTGACCATGGCGGCGGAATTGGCCCGCTTCGGCGTCTCGGTCCGCACGATGACCGAAATCACCGTCGGCTACCCGAGGAGCCCACTCAATGGGCCGGACATCGCCGGGGACGATTGCAAGGTCGGCCAGCGCTATCGGCCCGGGGTCGAGGTGGCGCCCGAAACCCCCGGGGCGCCGCCGCTTTTCTCACTGTTCTCCGCGTCCGGCGACACCGCGAAAGCTCTGCCCGCGGCGCTCACAGCCTTCATCGATGCGAAGATCCAGCCAGGGCTGGACGACCGCATCTATCTGGTCCGGCCGGATGGCTACCTCGCTTGTTCAACCCGCGCGGTGGAAGACGTGTCGTCGTACCTGGGGCGGATAGCGGTCGCGCATTGAGACGTTCGAAGCGGCCGCGGCTAGCTGGCTTCGCGTCCGCTGTGGCCTGACTGCTGTTGGCCGGATGACCGCCTCAGGCAGCGGGCTCAACTGATCGCCGCTACACCCTTCCCCGAACCAACGACGTCTCCGCCAGCCTTCTCGACCCTGGCCTTCACGATGTCGGCGATCAGGTCGTGCGGGATGGGCTGGTCCAGAGGAAACCTGAGGTTTCCCTTTTCACCGCGGTAGGGAAGCGCCCGACTTTGGAGTTCCTGCTCCCTCACAGGTGGATAAAGCCCAATGTGCCCCTTGAAGGCGCCGAAGTGGATGATGTCCCTGTGCAGGGCGAAGGTCGGCATTCGATAGCTGATCCTCTCGCGCGCCGTTGGCGCCGCCCGTCGAATCGTCTCGCGAATGTCTTGCAGGACGCGCTGTATCTCGGCCGGAAAGGCCGAAATGTAGTCGTCGACCGTGGCTGGATTTGCGGGAGGCTTCATGGGCGTGTGTCCGACCGTGATCGCGCGTCACAATGGCATGGCCGGCCGGCTGCCGGGAGTCCGTTGAGGGTGGTGAGCAGAGGTTAGCTGCGACGGACGCGCCGGGGATGAATCGATTCCCCACGGGCGAGCATGGCGACCAGTTCAGCAATTTTCTTGGCGCGGCCTTCCGGCGTCCTGGCGTGATGAATTCGATAGAGCACGGCGTATCGATTGGCCGAGTCGAGCGCAGCGAAGAACGCGCCGGCTTCGGGTTCGGCGGCCAACGCAGCTTCCAGATCGTGATCCGGGGCGGCTTGCGACTGAGATGCGTATGCGGCCACCCAGCGACCGTCGGCCTTGGCCTGATCAATTTGAGCCTGCCCACTTGGCTTGATACGCCCGGCGGCCGCCAGCCGCTCCACGCGTTCCCGGTTGACCTGCGACCACGCACTCCTTGGCCTGCGTGGCGTGAAGCGCGTTTTGAAGAAGTCGTCGTCGACACGGCCGAGCTGTCCGTCCACCCAGCCGTGAGCGAGCGCGCAATCGATGGCGTCGGACTTGCCGATGGTCAGCTCAGACGCGCCTTTCTTGGCGAACTTCAGCCATGCGCCAGGCGAATTGTCGGGTTGGTCCGCCAGCCAAGCCTCGAAGGTCAGGATGTCGCGAAAGATCAGGAGCGGGAGTTCGTCGGACGCCATCCGCCAAGTTTACGGCGGAAGCCAGAGGGCTCAAAGCGGGCAGCTCCGACAATCGCCACCGAGCAAAGTCGCCCACGGCGTCCCAACCGTCAGAGCCTGTCAGTCAGCGGCGGCGCCGGCTCGCGCGGATGCTGAAACGGCCAATCGATCAGGCCGCTGCAAAACAGGGGCCACCAGACCAGAACCGGCTGAAGCGCAAAGCGAGGTCCGCTGAAGTCCCAGCCGACGGGATGGCCGCGGAACGGAATGTGCTCGAAAGCCTGGCGGATGTTGGCCGGAAAAACGCAGACGGCGTAGAGCGCCAGCATGGCGCCGGCGAACTTGCGCACCCTCGGGATCAACAATCCGGTGGCGCCCAGGAGTTCGCACCAGCCCGTGAAGATCACCAGCGCGTGAGGCGCCGGCGCCCAGGTCGGCACGATGGCCTCGAAATCGCTCGGAGCCGTCAGATGCCAGGCGCCGGCCAAGTAATAGAGGGCGGCGAGCAAGACGCAGAGAGCGGTGCGAACCAACTCGAAGCTACGACCGCGGGGCATGGTGGGTTGATAGCACTTCCGAAGGGGCGCTGCGCGGCGATCCGGCCGCGGTTGCAATCGGCGCGGCTGTTGGTCACGGTGGCGACAGGATGAAAGTCTCCGTCGCCTTGTTGATCTCAGCTTTCGCGTGGCCCTGCGTGGCGCAGCCCGGCGATTGCGCCAATCCCACCAGCCAGGCGGCGATGAACGCCTGTTCCAACGACGTCGCCAAAAAGGCGGATGCGGCGCTGAACCGGACCTACGCCGTGGTCAAGTCGCGGCTCGGAGCGGACGGCCAGATCAGGCTTCGCGACGCGCAACGGGCGTGGCTGGCGTTCCGCGACAAGGAATGCATGTTCGAGTCGAGCGGGGCGGACGGCGGCTCCGTCGCGCCGATGGTGGCCGACAACTGCTTCACTGCCCTGACCGACCAACGGACACACGCGCTGGCCGGGTTCAAGGTTTGCGAGGAAGGCGACGTCTCGTGCCCTCGATGACGCCGGCGTTTACGGAGCCGTGGCCGACCTTCCAATAGGGCTGCGCCGGCGCAATGTTGGTCAAACGGTCGGCCTTGCGGGCATACTGAAGACGAAGCAGGTTTCTCGCGGGCGGCGAGCCGCTAGGCGCATCGCCGAAGGCGGATGCCGTCCGCCTGCAGGAAGATCGAGGCCATGGCGGCGGAGGGCGCCGCGCCATCGGCGGGAATACGGCCTTCGGCGTAGATCAAGGCCAGGCGGTCACGCGCCCGGCTGACCCGGCTCTTCACCGTTCCGATCGCGACTCCTGTGATCGCGGCGGCATCTTCGTAGCTGACGCCGGCGGCGCCGATCAGGATCAGGGCTTCGCGCTGGTCGTCCGGCAGCATGGCCAGGGCCCGGCGCAATTCATCGAGCTGCAGGGCGCCGGACGGATCGTCATTGGCGATGAGCGTGCGTTCGGCCATTTCCGGATCCAGCTCCGTCGAGCGCCAGTCGCGGCGCTTGTTCGAATAGAACCGGTTGCGCAGGATCATGAAGGTCCAGGCCTTGAGGTTGGTGCCGGGCTGGAAGCTGTCCTGATTGGTCAGGGCGCTCGACAGCGTGTCCTGGACAAGGTCGTCGCCCTGGTGCCGATCGCCGGTGAGCGAGCGCCCGAAGGCGCGCAGATGAGGGATAAGGGTCACAAGCTCAGCTTCAAAGGCCGAGGGGCTGTCAGGCTGCGACATGTCGAGATCCTCCAAGGATCCAACGCCCGGATCGCGGAATGGCTCCGCTTGGCCTCGGGGCGGCGGCGGATGTGCCTGGGACAGCCATCATCGGCGAGGATCTCGCTGGGCGTCATCGCTGCGAGGGCGGCAAGGTCTTGCCCTCGATAGGCTCGCCGGGCAAAGTGACATTGTCTTGGACGTTCAAGACTCAATCGAGAATTTTGCAACCATGGAATCCGGTTCATCGGAATTGGTCTCTCTGACCTCAGGAATTGTCGCGGCCTACGTCGGCTCGAACGCAGTCTCATCGGGAGATATCCCGGCTTTGATCGCGACCGTGCACAAGGCGCTCACGGCCGTCGGCGCGCCAGAGGCCGAAATAAGCAATGCCCCCGCCAAGCCGACCCCCGCTCAGATCCGCAAAAGCATCACCTCCGATGCCTTGATCTCGTTCGAGGATGGGCGGGCCTACAAGACGTTGAAGCGACACCTCACCACGCACGGCCTGACCATCGCGGCCTACAAGGCCAAGTGGGGACTCCCGCACGACTACCCGACCACGGCGCCGTCTTACAGCGCTGCGCGGTCGGCGATGGCGAAAGCAGCGGGACTCGGCCAACTTCAGGGCGCGCGCGCGGCCGTCGCCAAGCCTACCTCCGGAACGAAATCGGCGCCCAAGCCCGCGGCTGCCCGGCGTGGAAGGCCCAAGAAGGTGGTCGCCTAAGGCCCCTCGGGACGAAGGGGGCCGAGGTTCCGCGAGCGGAGGCGGCCCCTTGCCTGACGTGCGGGTGAGCCCGGCGACGGCGGAGGAGCGGCCGCTGCTCGAGCGGCTGGCGCAGTTCTACATCTATGACTTCTCGGAGCTGGAGCCGGCGCAATCGGACGAGCTCGATTTCGACGCCCGCGGCGGCTACGACGCTGAGCCTCTCATCGCCGACTACTGGAGCGATCCCGATCGGCATCCTCTGCTGATCCGGGTCGGCGACAAGATCGCCGGCTTCGCGCTGATCAACACCCATTCGCACCGGGGCGGGCGGGTGGAGCGCAACATGGCGGAGTTCTTTGTGGCGCGGAAATTCCGGCGACGCGGCGTCGCCCGCGAGGCGGTGCGGCAGACTCTTGCGCTCTATCCCGGGCGCTGGGAGGTGGCGGCAGCTGAACGCAACGCCACCGCCAAAGCGTTCTGGCCGGGCGCTATCGCGGCGGCGGGCGTCTCCGGCCTGACGCGGGTCGAGGGCGACGGCGCGCACTGGCGCGGACCGATCTGGATTTTCGAGGTTGAGGGGTAGGGTAGTTCAGCCCGCGCAGCCGCTCGATCGAGGCCGGAGGAGACCGCAATGACCGCCGAAGCCAACGAATCCATAGACCTCCCTCGCCGGCGTCTGTTCGGCGCGGCCGCCGTGTCGATCGCCGGCTTGCCGGTGGCGGCGTGGGTCGCGCGCGGACAAACGGCCGGAACGGCCACAGCGCCGCCCTGGCGCCCGAACCACACCTCGTTCGGCGAGCTGAAGCACAGCAGCTGCCGGTGGACCGCCCTCGAAGGTCTAGTTTTCGCGCTGTCTCCACTCTGCGCGGGTCAGGCAGATCTTCATGCCGCCCACACGCGAGCCGGTGCCGGAATCGGGCTTGCAGATCACGTCATCAGGCGACGGACCCTTTTTCTTGGCGACCTGGGCGGGCGCCGGCTGCGCGGCCGGAGCGGCCACCGGCGTCGAAGCCTGGGCGGAGGATGGGGCCGAGGCAGGATCCGTCGGAGCCGGGGACGAGGCGGGATCCGCGGCCGCGAAGACCGAACTGACAGCCGCCAGGGCAAACGCAGACGCCAAGCCGGCGACGATGAATTTCGACAAGAGATACCTCTTCAAAAAGTGGGCCAGCCAGGCGCCAATCGCCCCGCTCATTATCGATGAGCCCCGGCTTCTAGCAAAATTAGGCTGCCTGACAAATCGGCTGATTTCCAATCCATGCAAAGCTTTCGGGTCCACGCTGTCGCGCTGGCGGATGTCTCGATTGACTCCTCATCTTACCAGATAGTAAGATGACTAGACGGTAAGATGATGCGGAGTGCAGCGATGCCCGACGTGACGCGATCGATCGACATCAAGGCGCGACCCAGCGAGGTGTGGAGGTGGCTGTCCAGTCAGGAGGCTCTGCGGCGCTGGATCAGCCCCAACCTCGAAATCGAACTCAGCGTCGGCGGCGCGTATCGATTTCTCGGTCCAGATGGAAAGACCTGGGTATCCGGGCGCGTGCTCGAATACGTGCCCGAGGGTCGGCTGGCGCTGTCGTGGATGGAGGAGGGGTCGGACTGGATCCATCCGGCCCGACTGGTTGTGACTATCGCCGCGTCCCCGGCAGGCGCCCTAGTCACCCTTGTTCATGACGGTTTCGCCGGGATCGGCAAACCCGGCTGGGCCGACACAGTTCAAGACTACGAACGGGGCGCCGACGCCCACCAGATTCTGGAAAAGCTCGCGGCTCTGGTAAACGAAGACGTCGTTGCCTGACTCAGGCGACGCCCTGTTCCGGATTCTGGCCGACCCGACGCGGCGGCGGATTCTCGATCTGCTCGCCGAGCGCGGCGACATGACCGTTGGGGAACTGGCGGCGCAGTTCCCGGGCCTCGTGCCATCCGGCATCTCCAAGCACCTGATGGGGCTCCGGGAGGCGGGACTGGTCAGCGCAACGCGGCGGGGACGTCAGCAAGTTTACCGCCTGAACGCCGAACCGTTCACGGCCGCGCTGGCGCCATGGCTGGCGAAATACGAGCCCTATTGGTCTGCCGCCCTCAATCGGCTTAAGCGCCTCGCCGAAGACCCGCAGTAAGCCAACCCAGCTCTCATGCGGTCGACGTCTTCGGCGCGCCTGGCTCTCCCCTGTCGAATGATCGGCAATTCATCGGCGATTGATCGGTTCGCGCGCCTGTCGCGCAGAACCGCGCGGGTGTTTGCTAGTGGAGCTCAGGCTGAATTCCAGATCATCTAGCCTGAGAGGACGAGCAGTGCGGCACAAGTGTCGCAGGCTGGATAAAGATCAATTCAAGGAGACAATCGATGAGCAGTATCCCTAACGGTGGTGGAAACCTCTACATTGGCGACGGTTCGACCGCGTACTACGGCGTGACCCACGATTCTGGCGGTTGGCCGGGCAATGGCGTCATCGAAGCCCAGGCGCTCAATACCGGCGCCGCGCTCGAAGCGACGCTGGATAACGTCGGCCTCGGCTCGAACGGCCAATATGACTTCAATTTCCACGTCAAGAACTACGGCCCGAACAACACCTATTTCAATGTTCAGTTCGCACTCGTCTGAATAGAAGCGCGAGCCAGGAAGGAGAATTGCTATGAATATCTCAACCATTTTCGACGACGCCGGTCGCATCGCCTCCGCTCAGGAGGTGACGAGCGCCGGAAAGACCAACGTCAAGCTTGTCCCCGGCCCCGGCCAGCATCACGCCGTGCTCGCCGCCCCGAGCCACTACCATGGCAAGGCCTTCTCCGAGGTGGCCCACCACCTGAAGGTCGTCGGCGGGTCGGCCAACCCCTCGCTCGCCGACAGGTGAGGCGAGCCGTCGGACAGCAGGCGTCCCGCATCTGACGCCTGCTGCGTACCGAATGCGGTCATCGGAGCGTCGCCCGCAGACAGGCGCTCCGGTGACCGCAGGGGCGCGCCACGGGGTGGTTCGTCCCGTCTGATCGCTGGCGGGTTAGCCGCGGACAGCTTCGAAGGTCAGCGTCCGATCGCTCGCGCGACAAGGTCGCGTTCGGTTGTAGTCGCCAATGACCTCGATGCTGGCAAAGCCGGCGGCGGTCAGCGCCAGCTTCGTTTCCTCGACACCCCAGAGTCGCTGCGACATCGGCTCGAGCTCGGTTTCGACCAGCGCATTGTCGCGCCAGCGTTCATACCGCGTGCGCCACTGCACCCGCTGGCAGTTCCAGTCGGTCGCCACGCGCTGACCATGCACGGTCAGCAAGTCGCCATTTTCGGCGGTCCAGCTTCGCCGGTCATCCGACATGTCGGCGGCGACCGAAAGCGAAATCAGGTCGAGCACCAGAAGACCGCCTGGCGAAAGGTGATCCCTGAACCGGCGCAACACGGCCATGGCGACGTTGAAGTCGTCGATGAGGGTGAAAGTCCCCACCGGCACAAGGATGGCGGCGAACGGCTCCGGATAGCGGAAGTCCTCGAACTGTTGCTGGCTAAGGCGTGGGGCATGGCCGCGGGCCACGGACTTGGCGCGACAGCGCGCCAGCATGTCGGGACTGGCGTCAAAGCCCGTGACGTCGTGACCGGCGTCGAGAAGGGGAACGAGCGTGCGCCCCGTGCCGCACGCGGGTTCGAGGACGGGTCCCTTGATCTCAGCCAGACGGGCCAGGTGGAAGCGTGTATCGGGAAGCGAGAAATAGGGCTTGTCGAGGTCATAGACCTCGGCGGCCAACGGGCCGTAGCGATTGACCCGCGTATTCGCGTTTGAAGGCATCGAAATCCCCATGCGGCGAGCGATCGTCGCCCGCCTGAACCTGCGGTCGCGAAAGAGCGTCGGCCTTCGCCGGCGCTCGCGAAATGCCTGCGGCTAGCCGCGGCGATATTTGCGACCTAGGCTTTCATGGTGGCGCCACCATACGCCGTCCGAAGGGGTCCGCAATGGACCCCCTTCGGTTACTGGCGGCTCAGGGCTGGGGCGATCGCTGCGATCAGTTGCCGGTCAGCGAGCCGGCAGGGGCCTGGAGGCCCATATCCGACCAGCCGCGGCAGGGGCCGTCGCGCTCGGCGATCAGATGCGCCTGCTCGTCGGGGCCAGCGATCGTGGCGTTGTGCATCGCCGTGGTCCGGCTTGCGTCGGCGCGGTCCAGAACATTGGGCGTGCGCCCGGCCTTTTGCAGGTCCATGAAGCGGTTGATGCCGGTTGGATCGACCCGGGGTTGCAGGGCGTCGGAATCGATCAGGCCCTGGCAACGGGCGATGCCGACGTAGGCGGCGTCGTTGACGTGCAGGTTCTGGGCGGCGGCAGGGAGCGCCGCGGCCGCCAGGCAGGCGGCGGCAATGAGGTGGTTGGCTCGGGACATGGTGTCGGTCCTCCTGCAAAATCAACTTTCGGCGCGGTCGAATGGTTCCGCGCGCCTGCGGCGACGTTCAGCCGTCCTCTCTCGTATCGAACCGCTTTCTCAGTCGCTGGCTTCCGGCGGCGATGGCCGGCATGATCGTGACGATCGAGGTCGCCGATGAGCCCAGCCCGCCACTCTATCCACCAGCACCAACGTCACTTCGGGTGGGATAACGCCATCGCGCCGATCCTGACCATCGCGCCCGGCGAGACGGTGGCGTTCGACTGTCCGGACGCGGCCGGCGGACAGCTGTCGCCGACCAGCACCGTCGACGACATCGCCGGGCTGGACTTCAGCCGCATCAATCCGGTGCTGGGTCCGGTCTATATCGACGGGGCGCAGCCGGGCGATGCGGTGAGAATCCGCTTCGGGGACTTCGCGCCGTCGGGCTTCGGCTGGACGGCCAACATTCCAGGCTTCGGCCTGCTGGCCGATCAGTTTCCCGATCCGGCCCTGCATCTGTGGTCCTACGACGCCGCCGCCATGACCCCGGCGCTGTTCGCCAGCTTCGCCCGC
>Ga0302311_10003372_pt1 | contig 17501 bp, 12 predicted proteins | sample III_Palsa_N1_3_FD_200449 | JGI IMG/M metagenome (GOLD analysis project Ga0302311, IMG submission 200449) | Peat permafrost microbial communities from Stordalen Mire near Abisko, Sweden - III_Palsa_N1_3 | ecosystem: Environmental > Terrestrial > Soil > Palsa > Peat permafrost | place: Sweden... | reverse complement strand
CGGACCTCCTTCCGCAGCCGTTCCCGGACCCGCTTGACGGCCGCCTTGCTGGGCTTGATCAGCAGCTTTCCGCTTCGGTAGCGGCGCACGTTGAACCCGAGGAAGTCGAACCCGGTCTCCGCGTGGACGATGCGTGTCTTGTCCTCGTTGAAGACCAGTCCTCTGGGCGCGAGCCATGCGGCAAGCCGTGCCTTGACCTGTTCGGCCGCTTCGCGGCTGTGACACATGGCCACCAGGTCGTCGGCGTATCTGACCAGGACCGGGCTGTCGGGCATGCTCTCCCCGGCACGTCGGCCGGTGAGGTAGTAGCGCACGCCCGCGGCCGCCTCCATCCCGTGGAGGGCGACATTCAGGAGCACGGGGCTGATCACCCCGCCCTGGGGCGTCCCCTCCCTGGTCGGGGTGAACCGGCCGCGTTCGACCACGCCGGCCTTCAGCCACTGCCGCACCATGCCCCGGGCGGGGAAGGTGCCGAGCTCGGCGAGAAGATGGTCGTGGTCGATGCGGTCGAACGCCGCTGCCAGGTCGGCATCCAGGATCCACACGCGTTGCGGGTTCTTCCCGTTCAGCGTGTTGTAGATGACCCCGATCGCGTCGTGGCAGCCCCGGCCGGGGCGGAAGCCGTAGGACCTCGCCTCGAACCGGGCCTCCCACTCGGGCTCCAACGCGTTCGCCGCCCGGGCCTGATGGCACCGGTCGATGACCACGGGAATACCGAGCGGGCGGAGCTTTCGCCCCGAGCCGTTCTTCGGGATGAACACCCGCCGGACCGGACGGGCCTGCCAGATACTGCCGCGCTGCTGGATGAAGCGCGCCAACTCGGCTTTGCCCGGGGCGGTGAGCACGACCTGCCCGTCCACCCCGGCCGTCTTGCGTCCGGCATTGACCTCCGTCACCCGCCGCACGCTGACCAGCGTGTTGCTCAGGCTGCGGAGCATCAGCTTCTGCAGGTTCCTGACCTTGGCCAGGTCCCCTTCCCTCGACGCCGTGAAGATGCGCTGGCGCAGTCGGCGTACGTTCTCCTGCGCGCGGTCCCAGTCGATGCTGTCCCAGTCCGCGAAGGAGCCGCCCTCCGGTCCGTTCACCCCAACTATCGCTGGGGCGTCCAACTTGTCCTTCGGTGCTGCCGTTGTTGCCATCGTCCCTCCCCACAAGCTCACCCGGCTCACGTCTGCGTCCTTTCGGACCCGGGCACCGGCCCGGTATCCAGCGAGTTGGCCAGGACGGTGACGGAGAGGCCGTCCCTGTGCTGTCCTGGTTTCCTCTGGCCTTTCGGCCTGCTGGCCTTCGCTTCTTGAGCCGTCCTGTCCCGCCGCAGACATCAGCCTTCCTCACGGTCGGCCCACCGCTGCCCTGACGGGCAGCGGCCTGCGTCGGGGTTTCCACGTTCCGCGCGTGCGAGATGCGGCCGGGGTGGGCGCCCTCTATATCCCGGGGCGGTGGTGTCCACCCGGGTGGCGTGAATCGACCACCCGGCGCCTGCCGCCTTGCAGCGGCTCGCCCCTCCCCTCGCTTCTGCATCCCACCGGCGGGGGCTTTCCTCACGAGACGTCAACGAGGGTTCACTGGTGTTCGCCCGTCCGGCCTTCTCCTTGCCTGTCGCCCCTGGGTGGAACAGGGACTCTTGGGCTTCTCCCTGGAGCTTCGCACCCCGCCGTTACCAGCGACGCACGTCCAGGCGGAGACGGGTCATCGGACACGGACCCGGGACTACCCTGACATCGGCGACACCGCCGACCCCCTCTCGAAGAGCATCCACTCAACACACGCGACCTCGTGTCGCACGTTCACCTGGAGAGTGCTTCTTTCCTTGCAGCTGACAGGACCCTCGACAAGTCCCATCGTTGCAGGTCAGCAGCACTCTCCACTTATTTGATCAAGACTCGGACAGGCCCACCCGTGAAAGCCCGAGGCTAAGCCGCACCGTCCGTCCGGCACCCTGACGAAATCGACGTGGAGTCGGGCGAAGGGCGGAAACAGGACGGCGATCAGCTCAGCAACAGTCACTCGGCATGGTCAGACTCTTCAAGATCGACATCTCGGATTTCACGGAATTCGCGACAGGGCCTGGGATGCACTCTGCCATGCCGCCGACAGAAGGCAGCTTCGGCTTGTTCCGAAGTCGCGATTCGACGCCCTGCCGCCGTCGTCCGCCGCGGAATCATTCCTACCACCCGCTACTGAACTTGATCGGGTGATGTCGGGCTGTTCGCCGGACAGCGTGTGGGTGGCTTCGGTAGTCCTGGTGGGGTGAGATATCCGCAGGGCGGCGGCTTGACCGACGCCGAGAGGGCCGCGCGAGAACAGGTCCGGCTCCAGGCCGTGACTGGCTTCGAGGCCGACGAGAAGAACCGGGAGATCGCTGCCGCGTTGCGCGTCTCGGAGCGGTCGGTGGAACGCTGGCGGCGCCGGTGGCGCGAGGAGGGCCTGGCCGGGTTGGCATCGAAGGGTTCGCCGGGCCGGCCTCGACTGTCGGAGACGCAGATAGCCCGGCTGGAGCGGGAGTTGGAGCGTGGCCCGCTGGCGCATGGGTGGGCCGACCAGCGGTGGACTCTGGCCCGGGTGAAGACGATGATCGGCTGCCTGTTCCACGTCTCGTACACCGTGGAGGGGACGTGGCGGCTGCTGCGGCGGCACGGCTGGTCCTGGCAGCAGCCCGTGCGGCGCGCGATCGAGCGTGATGACGACGCGGTGGAGCTGTGGAAGCGGGAGGTCTGGCCGCGGGTAAGAGCACCGCGGCGGTGAACAACGCCTGGGTGGTCTTCGAGGACGAAGCCGGCCAGTCGATGACACCGCCGCGCGCCAGGACCTGGGGCCGCCAGGGCATCACCCCCGTCGTCCGCGTGCGCGGACGCGGCTCGGGCCGCGTCTCCATGGCGGGCATGACCTGCTACAAGCCCGGCGAGCGGTCCCGGTTGATCTACGCGATCCGCGAGTACCGGGGTCGCAAGGACGAACCGAAGGGCTTCGGCTGGAAGGACTACCGCGACCTGGTCATCCGCGCCCACGCCCAGCTCGGCGGCTCGATCGTCCTGGTGTGGGACAACCTGCGCATGCACCTGGTAGCGCCGCTGCGGGAGTTCTTCGAGGCCAACACCGCCTGGCTCAGCGTGTTCCAGCTACCGACCTATGCTCCGGACCTCAACCCGCAGGAGGGCATCTGGTCGCTGGTCAAACGCGACATCGGCAACCTCGCCGCAGCCGACCTCAGCCAGATCACCCGCGCGGTGAAACGCAAGCTCAAGATGCTTCAGTACCGACCCGAGGTCATCGACGGTTGCCTGGCGGGCACCGGCCTGACCCTGTCGGAGTGATCGTCAGAAGTATCCGAAGAAGCGATTCCACCAGGTGGGCCGCTGAACGTGCGGGTGCAGTCGGCTGGGACCGTCGTAGTCGCTCTCCAGCAGCTCCTCGGCAACCACGACATAGCCGAGCTCGACCAGCGCCCGGTTGACCCTGGCGAGGTCAGCGCCGTCCAGCTCGCCCTCAGCCTGCGCCTCCTGCGTCCCGAGGAAGGCACCGGGGTTCTCCGCGCACACCAGCGCCAGCGAACCGAACTTGCTCACACACATGACGATCCGGGTCCCGCAGACGGTCGCATCACCGGGCACGGTGACACGTCCGTACTCGCTGGAGTCCTGATTCTCCTGCTCAGTCGTAGCCGCACAGCGAGCGGCGAAGTCGACTTCGAGTCCGGCCACCAGAGCGCCGAAGCGGACGGCGCTCTCCCCACGGTCATAGTTCTGTGGCCACTCCAGCCACTCCGGATCATCAAGCTCACGCATCAACGCCAGCAGATCCGCTTCGCTCTCGGTCACGCGCTCATCCTGCCGCACCAGCCGATCACTGAGCGGCCTCGCGGACCATCCCGCTCACCGTCCGCCCGACATCACCCATTCAAGTTCAGTAGCTGGGCGCGGAGATCTACAGACAGGGGTGCTTCGTCCGATGAAAGAGGCAGGCGCAGTCAACATCGGAAGTGGCGGAATCATCGGGCCTCCACTCCCTCCAAGAGTGAGCATGGTCGCTCGTCGGGCCGGATCGTCTTTTGGACGCACGGCAGGGCCGATGGTGGGGTCCTTAAATGGGAATTCCTGACTGATGAAGAGCGTGGTTGCATCTTTTTGCAGGACATTCCAATGAATTTAAAGATCCACGAATGTCGATTTTGAGGAAGTCACGGCAGCTGTAGATCGTGATCTCGGTGGTGTTGCTGCTGGTCAGCGAGGTCGGGGCCGACTGCGGGTACGAGGACAGCCACCGCGATCATGACGAGATGTGACTCAACATCAGTACGCGGCGGCTGCCGCGCCGACGATATCGCATGCCCGGCACCGTGAACTCTTCGAGGACCTCATGGGCGCTGTGGCCAGCGGTTTTCCCCGCCGGGAGACGCGCTCGACGTTCCGCCAGCTCGCCGAGGGGCTGCTCATGGAGCTGGAGAACGTCAACTGCTGGACCCTGGCCGAGGCGATCGGCCACAGCGGCCCGCACCGCCTGCAGCACCTGCTCTCCCGCGCCAGCTGGGACGACGCAGCGGTGCTGGACTCGGCCGCCGCCTGGGCGGTCGCCGCGCTGGACGACGGCGACGCGGTGCTGATCGCGGACGAGACCGGCGACGCGAAGTCCTCCACCGACGCGGTCGGCGCAGCCCACCAGTACTCCGGCTCGCTCGGCGGGATCGGCCTGTGCCAGATCGCCGTCCATCTCACCTACGCCACCAGCCGCGGCCACACCATCGTCGACCGCGCCCACTACCTCGGCCGCGAGTGGGCCGCCGACGAGGAGCGCCGCGAACACGCGGGCGTGCCAGAGGAGTTGATGTTCGCCACGAAAACCGCCCAGACCCAGGCCATGCTGCACAAGGCGCACGCCGCCGGGATCCGCGCGAGCTTCTTCACCGGCGACGAGGTCTACGGCGCCAAGGCCCTGCGAACCACCTGCCGCCGGCTCGGCCTGGGCTACGCGGTCGCAGTCCGCACCAGCCACCACGTCACCCTGCCCTCGGGAGCCAAGCTGTCCGCCGCCAAGGCGAAAGCCCTGGTCCCCAAGGGGGCCTGGCAGCGGATGCGCACCGGCACCGGCAGCAAGGGCGCCCGCGACTACGACTGGGCCATGCTCGACGTCCGCCCCGACGACACCCCCTCCGACCAGCCGCAGGGCGGGGTCTCGGTGCTGCTGGCCCGCCGCCACCGCTACACCGACACCGTCTCCTACTACCGCTGCTGGAGCCCGATACCGGTGAGCCTGGCGCGGCTGGTGGGCATCGTGTGCCTGCGCTGGAAGATCGAGGAAGACTTCCAAGCCGCGAAGAACACCGTCGGCCTGGACAAGGGCCAGGTCACCACCTGGAGAAGCTGGCACCGCTGGTCCACCGCCGCCCTGGTCGCCTACGCATTCCTCGCCGTCGCCACCGCCCTCGAAGCAGGCGAGCCCGCGCCCGCAGGGCTCGAACTGGTCCCGCTCAGCAGCTTCGAACTCCTGCGCCTGCTCCGGCTGCTGATCCTCCCCACGCCCCGCTGGGACGCCGGCCACGTCCTGCGCTGGTCCGCCTGGCGACGCCACCACCAACACCGCGCCCGCGCCTGCCACCAGCGCTGGCACGCCTACGCCGACAGCACCCCATGAACCCAAAGATCACGATCTACAGCTGCCGTGGAAGTTGAGGAATATGTCGCTGCACACTTGAGTGGATCAGCGGCCTGATATAGATTAATTAGCACTTCGGATAGTGGGCATCCACTCTCCGAGCTGATAGCCAATGTCGGTTGTCGCCTCACCGACCCGACCGCCCTTGCGTGGCGACGAGAGCGGTTCTTCGTTTTCAATTCGCCCGGGGCGCGGGTGTAAAACGTCGCAGTTCAGTTCCTATATAGCAGGCTGCGACTGATTCACTGATCGCTCGCGGACTTTTCCCGCTCTGTCTGCTTTCTGTCGCCCCGGCACGCCGGGCACCTTTGAGACCGCGAGCTCCACCTGCCTAAGGCAGGACGAGCCCGTCCCAGCAAATGACTGACACAGCTTCGGTTTGACTGTGCCCAGCGGCACTTGGAAGTACTTCCACGCGCCGCCCTTCCTAGGCTGCAGTGGGCGGCTGAGACTGCCCCTGCCGCGACCATCCATCCACGTACCCGTCACTCCTGATCGGAGAGATCCATCATGTCCTCCCACGCCAAGCCCAACCACGGCACCCCGCAGATCGACGCCGCTCCCGACTACTTCTACATTCAGAGCGTCTTCGGCGGATCCGTCCTCACCGTTGAGTACGGATCGCCCGATCCGGGCACGCTGATCTCCCTCCGCCCCGCCTTCAAGGACCCGGCCTCCGCCGAGTTCCAACTGTGGGCACTGACTGCGGAAAGGCTGCTGGTCAACAAGGGCTCCGGCACCGCTATCACCATGCGGCAGCACGCCGTCACCGGCGACGCCCTCTACAGCTACCCGGCACGTACCCCGCTCGACAGGCACCAGCGCTGGAACCTGTCCGCGAGCACCGGCCAACTGGTGTGCGACGCGGATCCCAACCTCGCGCTGGGGACGCCGTTCGCACTGCTGCAACGCAGACTGACTCCCTCGATTCCGGCCCAGCAGTGGCGGATGGTCAAGGAGGTGCTGCCGCAGCAGTCCCTGTTCTTCATCGAGCACCAGCGCACCCGCGGACTGCTGTCACCGACCGGGGGCGTGCTCACGCGTAACACCCGCCTGGCGGTGGAGCCCCAGAACGCCGTCGACTACCAGGCCGCGCAACTGTGGAGCTGGGTCGGTAACGGCCTGCTTATCAACAACGCCGCCACGATGGTGGCGGACGTGTTCGGCAACGTGGCCACCGGCAACGTGGTCCTGCACCCGGCGAACGACAGCGACAATCCCAACGGGACGGCCAACCAGGAGTGGACCTACACCCTCGGCGGTCGCATCCGCTCCGGGATAGCCGGTGGTTGGGCACTGGCCATGGAGAACGACAAGACATCCACTGGGCCCGTCAAGCTCGTCCGCGAGAACAGCAACAAGGGGGACCAGAACCAGCAGTGGCGGGTACGCCGCGCCGTCTACCCCGAACCCGTCACCATCGCCCGCGCCGTCCACCTCAACGGCGCCAGCCAGGCCCTGTCCCTGGCTTCCCCGGGCCCGCAACTGAACGACTTCACCGCCGAGGCCTGGGTGCGCACCACTACTGGCGGCCCGGTCATCACCTCCACCGGCACCACCACCAGCAGCACCGCGCTGGCCCTGGTCGTCCGCAGCGACGGCTCCCTCCTGCTGCAGACCACCGGCGGCTCGGCCCCCGGCAGCGGCTACCTGACCACCTCCATCACCACCGGCCCCACCACCGCCACCGACGGCGAGTGGCACCACCTGGCCGCAGTACGCCAAGGCAGCACCCTGGGCCTCTACCTCGACGGTGTCACAGTCGCCCCGGTCAGCGCCGTCGACCCCGGCAGGACCCTGGGCACCCCGCCCGAGCAGCGCATCCAGTTCGGCACCATCCGCGTCGGCAACGGCATCACCACCACCAACTGGCTGAACGGCGACCTTGCCGAGGTGCGGCTGTGGAACAGGGCCCGCACCGAGGTAGAAATCCCCGCAGGCATGCACCACCGCGTCGACGACCACGCCAGCGATCTGCTGGGCCGCTGGGCCTTCACCGCCGACAACGGCCAGGACTCCAGCCTGGGCCACCGCGACGCTACCCTCATCGGCAGCCCTGCCTTCCTCGACTCCGACGTCGAGATCGTCCCCCAGGGCGACTTCTACCTCATCACGCAAGCCCGCCTCATCCAGGACTACAAGCACAACCCCAACGGCACTGACGCCCCCACCGAGATCGAGGGCTACCGCGTCACCTGCACGATCCGCGACTCCAACGACCAGGGCGCAGCCGGGTTCCTGACCCTGCAGCTCAACAACCCCACCGTCGACAAGGAAGCCGTCCTGCACTTCTCCGACGGCACCACCCTCACCCTGAACGAGGCCAGTCCCACGGCCACCCTCAGCACCGACCCCGCAGGCGTCACCAGCTTCACCCTCGATGCCCAGGGGGACCTGATCTGCCCCGTCCTGCGAGTCCAGGCTGACTTCCAGACCGACGGCTCCTGGATGGTCATCGCTCCCGACCGCCAGGCCCACGCCGCCCTCGCCGCTATTAGCGGCAACAACCTGCGCGGCCTGAACAACGACGGCACCCCGATCCCCGACAAGAGCGCCCCCCTGCCTGCCCACGTCGACGCGCCCACCGCCAACGCCACTGCGGCCGCCATCACCCAGATGATGAGCACCGCCGTCCAGCACAACGCCCAGGCGGACCAGCAGCAGATGCGCCCACTGACCGACCTCGCTCCCACCCCCACCGTCCGCCCCTACCTGCCGCGCTACCAGCTCGCCGGCATCATCGCCACCGGCCACGACCCCATCACCGACGCCATCGCCACCCACCACGTCGACCGTGACATCTCCGTCGCCCGCATCCTCACCCCCGGCAACGCCGACCACCCTCACTGGGGCTTCGACTTCAAGGCCTTCACTCCCCAAAACAGCGAGCAGGCCGCGCGCGAGATCGGCAGCCTCGTCTCCCTCACCCCCACCGGCGACCTCGCCAAGCGCCTCCTGCCCAAGCTCACCCCCGGCCACATCACCGGCACCACCCTCAACACGTTCACCACCGAGCAGTTCGTCCGCGCCACCCAGCAGGACATCCTCACCACGACCGGCACCGTGGACACGGCAGGCATCCGCTCCTGGATCAAGGACCACGTCAAGAGCGCCGAGCGCATGCTGGTCAACACCGTCAAGACCGTCATCAAGGACGCTGACGGCATCGAGCGAGAGGTCGAGCACCTCGTCATCACCGCCGTCGACAAGGCGGGCCACGCCCTGTATGCGCTCATCGAGGCCGTCGACCACGCGGTCGACGTCGTCGCCGGCATCCTGGAGAAGCTCGGCAGCGACATCAAGAAGATCGTCACCTTCCTCAAGGACCTCTTCAACTGGCAGGACGTCCTCAACACTCAGCGCATCATCCACGTCTACATCAACAATTTGCAGGGCTTCGTCATCGAAGTCGCCAACAGCGCTGCAGCTGCCGCAACAGGTGCCCTCACCTCCTTCAAGCAGACCGTCGACGCCAGAATCGATGGCTGGCGCGACACCCTGATCAGCGCCGGCACGCAGCACACCTCAACCGACACCAGCACAGCCCCGCCGTTGAACGTCAAGTCGAACTATGTGCAGCACATGACGATGGGAACACTGCACAAGCAGTCGACGACCCCCACCGTCAGCGCCTCCGGATCCGGACTTGACCCGTCTTTCCTGCGGGCCCCCGCCGTGCAGCTGGGCGAGCAGTGGCTGGCCGCGATGGGGCAGACCTGGGAGGAACTGCCCGACCAGATCCTGCACTCCCCCGTGGGTGCCGTCCACGACGTCAAGAGCTTCCTTCTGGACTGCGTGGAAGTACTCCTGAACACGCTCGAAGCCCTCGCCGACGCGGTAGCCAACAGCTTGATCGAACTTGTCGCGGCCCTCGCCACGGTGATCGACGAGATGATCACAGGCATCTACCGGATCGGCAACCAGGAACTTGAGATCCCAGTGCTGACCGCCTTCTATGAGAAGGTCGTCATGCGGAACAACGGCGAGAAGCTTACGCTCTTGAGCCTCGGCTCTCTCCTGGCCGCTATGCCCTACACCTTCGCCTACAAGCTGACCCACGACGACAGGCCCCCCTACAGTAAGGAAGAGGCCGAGGCCTTCGCGGCACTGCCGCCCAGCCAGTACACCTGGCTCGTCAACCCCTTCCAACTCCGGGCCGTACGTGACACCAATGCAGCATCGGAAAACGCCCCCCCTGTCGTTCTCGCGGCAGGCGTCATTGGCATGGTCGGCGATATCCTCAGCTTCTTCGGGGGGACTGTCAGCGACTCAGCGTGGGCCCAGTCGACGAGTACCGGCCCAGTGGTGGTGTTCCGCAGGCAGTTGCGTTACGCATGGAAATCAAACTCGCCGGCTTTCGGCAAGGTCATCACAGGGATGTGCGTCATCGCGGATCTTTTGGGGTTCGTCGCATCCATACTCTCTATGGTAGATGCAGCGGGAGGCAATGAAAGGGACAAAGGTGTCGCCGGAAGCAGCGTGGTCTTCGCCTTCCTCGTAGCTGTGGGCAGCGTGGTCGCCGCCTGCCGCGACCTGCCGGACGACTACCTCTCCAAGTCCGACACCATCATCATGGGGGCCGGAGGAATGGCGGACCTCATCTTGGCGATCCTGGCCTACGAGTTCCTAGCCCCCGAGAAGAAGGCGGAGGAGCGGGAGAAGCTCCTCTTGGCCGGTGGAATCATCTCGTCCATCACCAGCATCCTTCAGCTTGACAAGTTCGCTATCGCGAAAGCCCAGGGGGAACCGAGGGCGTGGTTTGCCAGCCTCCTCGTGGCCGGTGACCTAATCGGCGGTCTCGCCACCATCGTGCTGGCCGGCTGCGTCGTTAGCGGAGACAGCTCCCAGCAAGCCGCATGGCGGGCCAGGTACATGCCCCGCGAACCCCTGTTCGAGATCTCGTAGCGCCCACAGGCACCCGCGCGACCCGCTGAGCCATCACGCCAGGCCTCCGCGGCCAGGAACCCCGAAGTGTGCGGTGTGTCCCCGTCCGCGCGACCCGGACACACCGCACACTGCCGCCGGGCGGCCGCAAGCACCGGACCGGCCCCCGACTCTCCCGGGGCTGTACGGTAAACGGCCCTGGCCTGTGGTCGGTGGTGACGGATAGTCATGATGTCTCCACCGCAAGAATGTGCAGGTCATTGAGGGCCTACTCGCGAGTGGCTGACGGCGGGGTGGCCCTGCGCTGGGTCGCTCTGGAAGCATCCGCATTGCGGCGACCTGCGAACTGAGCATGCTACTCACCGTCACCACCGACTACGGGACAGAGCCGTTCGCTGTACAGAACCCGGGGCGGCAGTGGACGGTCGGAAGTCGCCTGGTGGAGATAGAGTCCCGTGCCCGTGGGGCCGACCGAACCTCTCCGAGCCTGAGGGCTGTGCGGGGTCGGTTCGGCGGCCAGGTCTTCGTCGATGTGGATCGGCCGATTGGTGACCCGGCGCGGCGTGGAGCGGAGCCCGCACTGTGCTGGCCCCGCTCCATGGTGATACTCGGGTGCGGTGGTGCGGGTGGTGGTTACAGGGGGAAGGAGAAGGTGGCGGTGTGGGTGCTGCCGTTGGTCAGTTGGAGGGTGAACTTCTGGCAGGTGCCCTGGTCGGTGGTCGGAGTGTGCCACTGGTAGGTGTACACGTGGAGCAGGGGCAGGTAGATGAGGCTGCCGGTGGTGGGAGTGGCGGGTCCGATGGGTGCGCCGGTGCGGCAATTGAGGGGCTGGGTGGTGGGGTAGCCGGCGGCGATGATGCCCAGGCCCTTGTTGCCGCCCAGGGCGAAGGGCACCGGCGTGACCAGTCCGGCGATCCGCGGGTTGATGAAGGGCGGGTTGAGGACCGGCGGCAGGAAGCCGGTGAAGGTGTACGGCGTCACGTAGGTGTACTGGTCTGCGCTGCTCGTGGTGCTGGTGCCGCCGGGGGCGGTGACCTGATCAGCGCCGAGACCCTGCGACGCGGCGTCACCGTGCACGTGCTGCTGGACTTCGTGCACGTCGCCGAGTACGTCTGGACCGCTGCCCATGCCTTCCACAAGCCCGGGACTGCTGAGGCCGACGCCTGGGTCGCCGACCAGCTGACCGCGATCCTGGCAGGCCACGCGGCCCGCACCGCCGAGCAGATGACCGCCCAGGCAGACCTGGAACATCTGCCAACCACCCGACGCGCGGCTGTCGAAACCTGCCACCGCTACCTGACCGGCCACCTAGACCAACTCCACTACGACACCGCCCTCGAGCAGGGCTGGCCCATCGCTACCGGAGCGATTGAGGGCGCCTGCCGCCACCTGATCGCCGACCGTCTCGACATCACCGGCGCCCGCTGGGGCCTGCCCGGAGCCGAAGCCGTCCTACGACTGCGCGCCCTCGTCTCCAACGGTGACCTCGACACCTACTGGCGCTTCCACGCCGCACGCGAACACGCACGCCTCTACCCCACCCCCGACCAGGGGAACTACACCCTCACGGCCTGATCAACAGCTTCACTCGAAAGGAGCCGCACCCATCGCAGTACGAGCGATGAGCACGACCGCCTGATGCTGGAGCTCGTGATCAGCGCGATCGTCCTCGGCGAGCCTGCTGCTGATCTGCGGTCTGGTCTGCGGGAGTTGACGGCCCAGGATCCGGGAATGAGGGATCTTCCCTCGGGCGTGGTGGAGCACAGCGCCCTGGGCTTGCGCTCGGAATCGTAGAATCCGTGTCCTGGCGGGGTGCCGTCATCGTCTCGGGTTGTTCGTCTGGATCACGCGTTGCAGGCGCAGGATCTCGCCGTGTGCGGTGGCCAGTCGTTCTTCGAGTTCCTGGACGCGCCCGCGGTGGGCGGTGCGCTCACGGCGGAGTGCTTCGGTGAGGGTATGGATCACCGTGCCGTCGTCGGCTGAGGGTGGCTGAGTGGGAGAGCGTTCCTCAGCCCGTTGCTGGCCGCGCAGGGTCTCGATACGTTTGCGCAGGTCGGCGTGCGTGTAGAGGAAGTCCAAACTGACGTCCGCCGCTCGGGCGACGGACCGGAAGTTGATCTCCTCGCCCTGCTTGACCAGCTTTCGGATGCCCGCCTCCGCGCGTTGGACAGCTTTTTGGTGCTTGTCCTGGGCGGCCTGCCGCAGCGCGGCAATGCGCCGGTCGGCGGGTGCCGTGGTCTCCGGGGCCGTGTCGTTCGACCGATCGCTCATGAGTGTGGCGCCCCTTTGCTGACCGAGGCGTCGGCGGCGTTCTGGTAGCCGGCGCGGCCGAGCACGCCGGCACCGCGGACCGCAGTGGTGCTGTCCTTGGGCTGGGCTTCGAGGGCGGTGATCTCCAACTGCATGCTGCGGATCTCCGTGTCGCGTTGCTCCAGCCAGACATTGGCCCCGCTCATCGGCTCGCCGTAGCGCTCGGTGTGCCGGGCCTGCCGAGTGGCGACCAGCGACTGGGTCTCGGCGAGCTGGCGCTGGATGTCGGGCAGGAAGGTGCGGTCGGTGGCGAAGTGGTCGCAACCGTGGCAGGCATTGCCCTTGTCGCAAGACCGGGTGGGCGGCAGCAGGCAGTAGCCGTTGGGCAGAATGCGGTCGGTGCGGCGGTCCAACTGCACGAGGTCGAGCATGTCGCGGCGGTCCATGCCGACCTCCCTCCCGTCGCGCCCGATCTTGGCCAGCGCGAGGAACTCGCGCTCGGCGGTGCTGGCCAGGGTCGCGGCGTATCGCATCGTCATTTCTGGTGAGAGGTGGCCGAGGTAGCGCTGGACGACGTGAATGGGTGCCCCGGCGTTGATCAGGGTGGTCGCCTTGGTGTGGCGGAGCCGGTGGCTCCGGGAGTAGAGGAGGAGCGCGCCGCGTGAGTCACGCAGGTCCAGGTGGTGGCTGAAGTCCTTCAGGACGTGGTTGTAGTTGCTGGTCTCCCACGACTTGGTGCCGTGCCGGTTCCCGGTGGTCTTCGGGAAGAGGTAACGGATGGAGTCGGCGGGGCCCAGGTGCCAGTGCTCGCGTACCCATGCCTGCTGTTCGCGGATGATCTCGACGACGTCGCGGCCGACGAGGATGGTGTTCGGCGCCGCGTCGATCTTCGTCTGCTGGTAGCGGAGCCTGGCGACCATCCCGCCCTCGGGGACGGCGGCGGCGTCCAGGCCGGGGAGGTCGGACAGCGGCTCGAAGTCCATCATCAGCACTTCGCTGGCCCGCCGTCCGGTCATGGCCTGGATGAGCCAAGCCCGCATGACCGCGGGGTGTCCGAGCCCGGACAGCTCGGCCTGGCGGGCGTCGCGGACGACGGTTCGGGACTGCTCGGTCGGCAGGCCCAGGAGTTCGATGTGGGTGAGCATGCTGCTGAGGTCGGTCTCGTTGATGTAGTTGCGCTCGTCGGCCTCGCGGACCTCGCGCTGCCGGGGCCGGTCGGTGACGCGGAACATGCGGGCGTGGCTGTCGGTGAGCTCCTGCCAGCGGGCATCGTTCAGGGCCTCGGCAGCCTCGATGCGGCAGTCGGTCATGACCCGGTAGAACATGTCGACCGTCTGCAGGTTCTTATTGATCGTGCGCGGCTGGAGGCGGCCTCCGACCTCGGCTCGGCCCGAATGCTCGCGCTGCCAGTGGTGAAGGAAGGTGCCGAATTCCAGAGCGAGGGAGCGCAGGCTTCGATCGGAGCCGTCCGCCAGGGCTGGGTGTTCGATTCCGCGCTCGGTCACGAACGCGGCGAAGCGCGCGGTGTTGACCCGGTGTTGCATCACGGTGGACCAGGTCAGCTGCCCGGATTCCATCTGCAGCCGAAGGTAGAACTTCGTCCCCTCGCGCAGCCAGAGCGGGGTGAGGTCACCCCAGCGGACGGCGGTGTTCGCGCGAGGCTCGTGCTCGCGCCGCGGAATGCGGGTGTCCAGCCGCAGTGACCAGATGTCGTAGCGCCACCAGTCGACCCCGCCGGCGTACTGCCGCAGCAGCCGCTCCAGCATGCTCCGCAGAGCGTGCTCGGCCCGGAGCCGGTGCCCGGGCGCGGGCATCCGGCCCCGGTCGGCGTGGAATTTCCGAGCCCAGGACGCCATCCATTGCTCCAGCGGCCGGTCGGCGAAGGAGGCGACGTGCGGATGGCGGGCGATGACGTCGGTGGCGGTGGCCGCCCAGCGGTTCCACTCGCTGGCGTGGACCTGCCGTTCGCCGGTGCGCGCGCAGGTCGCCAGCCACCAGCGGACCTCGCGGCGCATCGCCAGCGGCAGGGCGCTCACGTCCAGCCGGACCTGCCGTGATCCGCGCATGAACACCTCAGCCAGCCTCGGGTCGCGTCCCTCGAACAGCGGTCCGTCGAAGACCGCGTCCAGGCCCTCCACCAGCGCCTCACTCTGGACCAGCCTGTCTGCAGCCGTCGCGCCGCCGGCAGAACCCCGCGAGAAGTGGCGATCGGTCATGCGGAACTTCCCTCCAGGCCACGCCAGTTGCTGGTGAACGACTTCCAGTTCGCCAGGGTCTTCAGTTCGGCGTCCTCGGTGACCCAGCCGTAGAGGGTGAGCGTGGTCTGCACGTCGGCGTGCCCCATCCGCCGCATCACGACGTGCTCGTGCGCCCCGGACAGCAGCAGTGCGGTCGCGTGAGTGTGGCGCCACCAGTGCGGCGTCCAAGCGGACGGAACGGCGTTCCCCAGACGGCGCTTGAGGCCGTCGACCAGGTCGTAGACGGTTTCCGGCCGCATCGGCGCGAGCCACTCACCGCGGCGCAGGTTGACGAACACCCACCAGCTCTCCAGATCCACCGCCCGGTGGGCGTCGGCATCGCACAGCTCCCACACGTACTCGCTGTGCAGGCGCTCCAGGTCGTCGCTGATGTAGATGCGACGGAACCGGCTGTTCTTCACGCGCACCCCGGCCGGGTGGTCCTGCCGCGGCACGACCTCGACGAACGGGGTCCCGCCCCGGCCGACGTGCCAGTCGCAGTGCTTGAGCGACAGGCACTCGCCCAGCCGCATGCCGGTCTCGCTCAACGTCGCGAACAGCAGCCGGTCCCGCACCGAACCCGACCACCGCCCCGAACCGGCGTCGAATCGAGCGCATCCGTCGAGGATCGCCTCGGCCTGGACCGGTGTGAGCACCGGTGCCGGCTCGCGACCGCGGACTCGGACGCGCACCGCCGGGCTCGCACGGTCACCTCCACGGTCCAGGTGAGCCAGGGCCCCCACATAACGGCTGCGGGCCCGGCGACCACCGACCCGGTAAAGCCGTCCAGCGACCGTCACCCCGTGCACATCCGCGTGGTACCGGTAGAACGACAACACGGCCGCCACCCGCAGCCCCACCGTCGACTCCGCCACCCCACTGCTGCCAGCAGACGTCCCCGGCAATCGGCTCACCCCGACCGGATCACCGGTCCGCAGCAGCGTCAGGAACGGCAGGAACGACGGAAGCGTCACCTCGTTCCACGCCAGACCGGCCACCGTCAGGTAATCCCACCACCTACTCAGCGACGCGGCATACGACCGAAGAGTGTGAGGCGAGGCATCCCGTCCGACGCGCAGGAACTCCAGGAACTCTTCGACAGGCGCGACCGGCAGATGGTCGGGACCGACCACCGTCCAAGTCCGCCCGTCACCCAACTCGATTCTCTGCACTGGCACAGACCCATGCTGCCGACGTCACCGACGTCGGCGGGTAACACTGGATAGCGCAACGCCAACGACCACCAAAACGAGTGAACCCAACGCTGACGAACGTTCCAGACGGGCACAAAAGAACCCCAGATAACTCAACGACTTCGACTTCGCCGCCCAGCCCGGAGTCGACGAGAAGCTGATGCGCGACCTGGCCACCATGCGGTTCCTGGACGACGCCAGTAACGTCCTGTTCGTCGGCCCGCCCGGAGTCGGCAAGACCATGCTCGCCACCGCTCTGGCCCGCGCCGCGGTCGACGGCGGCAACCGCGTCTACTTCACCACCGCCGCCGAACTGGCCGCCAAGTGCCACAAGGCCGCCCTGGAGGGCCGCTGGCGAACCTGCATGAACTTCTTCGCCGGCCCCAAGCTCCTGGTGATCGACGAACTGGGCTACCTCCCGCTGCCCGAGGACGGGGCGTCCGCCCTGTTCCAGGTGATCAACCAGCGGTATCTCAAGTCGAGCACGATCCTGACGACCAACGTCGGCATCGCCGACTGGGCGGGCGCCTTCGGCGACGCCACCGTCGCGGCCGCGATGCTCGACCGGCTCCTGCACCGCGCCACCGTCGTCGGCATCGACGGACCCTCCTACCGCCTGCGCGGCCACCAGAAGCAGTCCGACCTCATCCGCCAGGGAGTGAACGCCCGTGTCTCCTGAACCCGACTACCCCAGAACCGAGTTGGACCGCACCTGCCCCGAGTGCCTGGCCGACTTCACCGTCGACTCCGCGGCCAGCCGACGCAAGTACTGCTCGCCCACCTGCCAGGAACGGGGCTCCTCCCACCTGCCCCGACAGCGGACCTGCCCGCAGTGCGGCGAGGAGTATACCACCACCCACAGCCAGCAGCGGAAGTACTGCTCGGACCAGTGCCGAACGGCCGCCCGCGCGACCCAGACCGACACCCGCACCTGCCCCGTCTGCGAAGGCGCCTTCCAGGCGTTGAAGTCCGTCCGGAAGATCTACTGCTCGCCGGTCTGCCGCCGCGAAGCCGAGCACCGCCGCGACCGGGCACTGAACGAGGACCGGGCCCGGCGCCTGGGCCAGACGCTGGCCCCGCCGCCGGCCCGCACCGAACTTCCCTGGCCACCGCTCCACTCGGCCCAGCGACGGACGGCCACGGCCCGGGACCCGCTGGAGCCGACCGCGACGCGGGACTGCCCGCACTGCCAGCAGCCGATCACCATCGTCGCGCTCCTGGCCACCCCGGAAGCCGCCCGGCCCACGATGCCGCACCTGCGAACCGACATCGTCCCCATCCGCCGCAC
>Ga0302311_10003370_pt1 | contig 17503 bp, 19 predicted proteins | sample III_Palsa_N1_3_FD_200449 | JGI IMG/M metagenome (GOLD analysis project Ga0302311, IMG submission 200449) | Peat permafrost microbial communities from Stordalen Mire near Abisko, Sweden - III_Palsa_N1_3 | ecosystem: Environmental > Terrestrial > Soil > Palsa > Peat permafrost | place: Sweden... | reverse complement strand
TGGGTCGAGGTGGGTGGTACACGCAATCCGAGCGCATTCGATGCCTATTTGCGCGCCGCGACGGCTCACGGTGCGCAGCACAGCGCGGAAGACACGCAAGACGTCATCGCCAGATACACGCAGGCCATCGACCTGGATCCCAACTACGCGCTCGCGTTCGCCGGGCGGTCCACCGCGCATGCGCAGTACGCCATGCACTTCGCCAAGGGCGCGGCCATCGCCACCAGTTTTAGCGATGCCATGGCGGATGCGCGCCAGGCGATCGAGCTGGCGCCTGGCCTGGCCGAGGGCTATTTGGCCATGGCGCTGGTATTCGCCGAGGGGCCGCATGACTTCAGCCAGGCGAGCAGTGCCTATGCGCGCGCCCAGGCGCTGGCGCCGGGTAATGCCGGGGTGTTGCGCGAATTCGGCCGCTTCGCCGTTTTCATGGGACAGACCGAACTGGGCCTCGCGGCATTGCATCGCGCGGTCGTGCTCGACCCGCTCAACCCGTCGTTCCACATCAGGCTCGGCGACGCGTTGCTATTTGCACGCCGTTACGATGAGGCGATCGGCGCATTCCAGGACACCTTGACGCTCGATCCGAAGAACTCCTTGGCCTACGCGGATCGCGGACTTGCGTATTACGGCCGCGGCGATTTGCAGGGCGCCGTCAAATCGTGCGAGATCAATCCCTCATATGAACAGTCTCAGGTCTGCCTGGCCATCGCCTACGATAAGCTCGGACGGCGCGCCGACGCCCAAGCCATGGTCGCCAAATTGCAGGCCCAGCGCGGCGAGGACGTGGCTTATCAATTCGCCGAGATCTATGCACAGTGGAATGATCCCGCCCAATCGCTGCACTGGCTCGATGTGGCAGTGCGCCTGCACGACTCCGGGCTGGTCCTGTTGAAGGTCGATCCATTGCTCGATCCCGTGCGCAAGGAGCCGCGCTTCCAGGCGATCGAGCGGGAGTTGAAGTTTCCGAGCTAGATGATCAGAGAAACGACTGATAGTCGCGGGAATGAACTGGTTGCCTCATACCGGTCATTCAAGCATTCTCATCAGCCATGCGGAGTCAGTTGCATCTGATGTTGCGCGGAACGCTGAGGCATTTGATGGTGGCCGCCCTATTGCTAGGCGCGACATCGGCGTCGGCCGGCACCCCGCCGGATCAGTATCCGAAAGCGGCCTGGTCAAAAGTTAATCCTGGTCTGCTCGGCTGGTCGCCGGAAAAGTTGGCCGCCGTCCGAAAGTTTGTTGCGACTCTGCCGCCGTCGAGTGTTGTGGTCATCGACCACGGTCGCGAAATTGCCGAGTGGGGAGACGCGGCCAAGAAGATTAAGATCAGCTCAATGCGCAAGAGTCTGCTGAGCGCGCTCTACGGCATCTATACGCCGTTGAATCACTTTGATCTGGATGCCTCGCTCGAAAGCCTAGGCATAGACGACGACCCACCGCTTACCGCCGAGGAAAAGCAGGCGACCGTCAGAATGCTCCTTGAGGCTCGCTCCGGCGTGTATCACGGATACGTCGCAGGAACACCCGGCATGAGAGAGAGCTGGCCAAAACGTGGCTCACACCCTCCGGGAAGTTATTGGTTCTATAACAACTGGGACTTTAACGCACTCGGGTCCATTTTCGAGAAAGAATTCAAGACGCCGATAGCAAAAGCATTCGATACGCGCATAGCGCAACGCATCGGGATGCAGGACTTTCAGATCGACGACATGTATTACCTTCACGCACCTGCCGATGCCTCGCCAGACTTCGACCAGTCGATCCACCCAGCCTATCACTTCCGAATGACCGCCCGTGATCTCGCACGATTTGGCTACTTGTTCCTGCGGAATGGTCAGTGGCGGGGCGAATCCGTCGTTCCCGAGGCATGGGTGAGGGAAAGTACGCGGGCACACTCACAGGCCGGAGAGGGCAAAGGATACGGGTATCTATGGTGGGTTGATGGATTCGATCTACCGGTGAGCTCATTCAGCGCGCAGGGGGCGCTAGCCAAATACGTGGTTGTAGTGCCGACCCGAAACCTGGTAGTCGTCTACCTAAACCACACTGAGTTTCCGGACGATGCCTCCGGTATGACCACCGATGCCATGAAGAGACTGCCGAGTATTTCGCATGACCAGATGGGCCAGTTACTCAAGCTGTTGCTCGACGCTCAAACCAGATCGCCGATGTGATTCGCTATGGCGGTCGTTCACTATTGCCGGTCCTCCGACTCAAGATATTACAATGTGGGATCAACACTAATATCGGAGATCTAGTGAATGCACCTGCCTCTTCGACGGAAGCGGCCGCCGGCGAGGCATCAGACCGACTCCCTGATCATCCGAAATCGCGTCTTCGAGGCGGAATGCCGCCTGGTTCTCGGCGGCGTGCGCTCCGAGGAAGAGCTGACCCGGGCAATGGCGGAACAATTCGGCTTCCCTGGATCGTCGCACCAATAATAGAACGGCTAGGAACCGGACTGATCCATTTCCTATATGCCAACAACTGGTCACGAGCTGTTCGTTTGTTGATCACTGCGGCAATTTTAGTCGGCGCGAGTTTTCCCGCAGTCTCGGTCGAAATGACCTGCCCGCGAGCGCGGGAGTGATCCGGACCGTCCGATGAACCGTCTTTACTCGACGGTCACGCTTTTGGCGAGATTGCGCGGCTGATCCACGTCCGTGCCTTTGAGCACGGCAACGTGATACGCCAGCAGTTGCAGCGGCACCGCATAGATGACCGGCGCCTGCAAGGGCGTTACGTGGGCGGGCATTTGGATGACGGTGACGCCGTCCGCGCTCTGCATGCCGGCCTGCGGATCGGCGAATACGAACAGCCGGCCGCCGCGTGCGCGCACCTCCTGCAGGTTCGACTTGAGTTTCTCCAGCAGGTCGTTGTTCGGCGCCACCGCGACCACCGGCATATCCTCGTCGACCAGCGCCAACGGGCCATGCTTCAGCTCCGCGGCAGCGTAGCCCTCGGCGTGAATGTAGGAGATCTCCTTGAGCTTCAATGCGCCCTCCAGCGCGATGGCGTGCAGCGGTCCGCGTCCCACAAACAGCGCATGCGGCTTGTCGACGAAGGATTCGGCCAGCGTTTGAATGGCGGCATCGAGCTTCAGAGTCTCATCGACCAGGCGCGGCAGCTGCAAGAGCTGCGAGATCAGGTCGCGCTCCTGGGCCGCATCCAGCAGGCCGTTTTTCCCCAAGGCGACGGTCAACATGCCCAGTGCGGTCAATTGGGTGGTGAACGCCTTGGTAGAGGCCACTCCGATCTCCGGTCCGGCGCGAGTGAGCAGCACCAGATCGGAGTCCCTCACCATGGAGCTCTCGGCCACATTGCAAATCGCGAGCGTCGAGAGATAGCCCGCCTGCTTGGCGTTGCGCAGCGCCGCCAGAGTGTCGGCTGTTTCGCCCGACTGGGATATGGTAACGAACAGCGTGTCCGGGGTGACCACGGGATTGCGGTAGCGGTATTCGCTGGCGATCTCCACGCGTGCGGGGATTCGGCAGATTTGCTCGATCAAGTAACTGGCGACGATGGCCGCGTGATAGCTGGTGCCGCAGGCCGCGATATGCACCGCCTTGACCTTTTTGAATATCCGCTGCGCGTTCGGTCCGAAGGCGGCGTCCAACAACTTCCCGCCGGCCACCCGCTCCTCCAGGGTTTGGGCAATCGCGCGCGGCTGTTCGTGAATCTCCTTCAGCATGAAGTGGCGGTACTGGCCGCGCTCGACGGCGTCCGCCGGCAGTTCGCTTTCATGCACTCCGCGCAGCGCTTTCTGGCCGCCGGCATCCACGATGCTGATGGATTTGCGGCGCACCTCGGCGACGTCGCCTTCTTCGAGGAACATGAACCGGCGGGTGACCGGCAACAGGGCGGCGACATCGGAGGCGACGAAATTCTCGTCAATGCCAAGTCCGATTACCACCGGACAGCCGGCACGCGCCAGCACGACGCAGTCAGGGTCCTGTTCCGAGATCACCGCAAGCGCGAAGGCGCCCTGCAATTCCGCCACGGTCTTGCGCACCGCCTCGAACAGGCCGCCGGATGTCGCGAGGTGATGGTGAATTCGGTGCGCCACGACCTCGGTATCGGTCTCGGACGTGAATTGGTATCCGCGAGCCGAAAGGTCGGTGCGCAGAGCCTCGTGATTCTCGATGATGCCGTTGTGGACGATCGCGATGCCGTCTTGAGATATGTGCGGATGCGCGTTGCGCGTATTCGGAACCCCATGGGTTGCCCAGCGGGTGTGTGCAATTCCCACCGGACCTGCGACCGGCGTGGCGTCGAGGGCATCCTGCAGGACCTTCACCTTGCCCACCGTGCGTAAACGTGTCAGCGCATGCGCTGCATTCAGGACCGCCAGGCCTGCGGAATCGTAGCCGCGGTACTCCAGGCGCCGCAGACCTTCCATGAGGATGGGCACGGAGTTGCGCTCCGAGACGACGCCGACTATTCCACACATGCCAAATCCGACTCCATCAGCAATCAGGGGGCGCCTAGTGTGCCCGACATATTGCGCAAATCCAGTCGTGATGCCCTGTAGTGGTCAATCATCTATGCTATTTGATATCTAGTATTAGTAACTATATAGTATTAGCCGATGGATGATAGCAATGCGCGCAAGTTCCAAAAAGAGCTCAACGGGGGCCTGGTTGGGCTGGTTTTGCTCGCCATTCTGGAAAACTCGCAGGGCGATCTCTACGGCTATGAGATCGCAAAACGCTTAGCCCTCGCCAATGAGGGCACTTCGATCTTCAAGGAAGGCACGATTTATCCGGTGCTGCGGGCGCTCTCGGCCGGGGAGTTGCTGACCAGCCGCATCGTCCCCTCCTATTCCGGACCGCCACGCCGTTATTACCGCATCACCGATCAAGGACGCGCCGTGCTTGCCGAATGGAAATCCATTTGGGACGGCACGCGCGAGTTCGTCGACAAATTCTTAGGACAAGGACCCGCCTCATGACCCGTAGTGCCCCCCGCTCTCTAGATCAATACCTTCAACAATTGCGCGAGGAATTGGCCGGCGAGGACGCCGCGCTGATTCAGGATGCGCTCTACGACGCCGAGGAGTATCTGCGCGCGGAAATAGCCGCGCACCCCGGCAAATCCGAATCCGACGTGCTCGAATTGATCGCCTCGACCTACGGCGCACCGGACGAGGTGGCGGCCGCCTATCGCGATACCGAGGCGAAAGTGAAGGCTGCGCTGAACACGCCGGTGCGCGTGACCGCCAAGAAAAAGGGCGCCGGATTCTTCGGTGTGTTCCTCGATCCGCACGCCTATACGTCGCTGTTCTTCATGATCCTGTCGCTCGCCACCGGCATCATTTACTTCGTGTTCACGGTTGCCGGGCTGTCGATCTCCGCCGGCTTAGGAGTGGTGATCATCGGCGTGCCGTTCTTCTTGACGTTCATCGGCTTGACCCGGATCGTGTCGCTGTCGGAAGGGCGGCTCATCGAGGCCATGACCGGCGAGCGCATGCCGCGACGCCCCGTGCACCCCGGTGCGCCGCTGGGGTTCTGGGCGCGCATCGGCAATATGCTGAAGGATCCGCGCACCTGCTCGACTCTGGCCTATCTGCTGCTCATGCTGCCTTTGGGCATCGTGTATTTCGTCATCGCCATCACCGGTCTTTCGATGAGCCTCGCCTTCATCATTGCGCCGCTGGTTGAACTGTTCGGCCGCTTCGACGTGGACCCAGTATGGCTGGGCGCGTACTGGGCACTGCCTCTGCTGATGTGCGCCGGGATCCTGTTGCTGACTGCGCTCATGCATGTGGCGCGGGGCGTCGGCCGCCTGCACGCAGCCTTCGCAAAGGCGCTGCTGGTTCAGAAGTGAAAGATGGCGTCCACCGCGATCATGGCCTGCGAATGCCTGCCGCCGTTCGCCGTATCGGTGGGATTGTCATAGGCCTCCGCGTCGCGCGCGTGCTCGAAGCGTATCTCCGGACGTAACTCGATGACATCGCCCACCCAAGAACTTGATAAAACTTAAGTAGGCTTGGGCTTCTTAAGCTTCGCTTCGGCCGCGGCCTGCCGCTCCTGGTCCGAGAGTGGGTCCGGTCGCCGCCAGCCGGCAATCGTGGTTTGTCTGGCTCGGCCGAGCGTCAAAGCGTCCTCAGGCACGTTCGAGTCGATGGTAGAGCCCGCGCCCACGGTCGCGTGCGCGCCAATACGCACCGGCGCCACCAGCATGCTGCCAGACCCTATGAAGGCGCCGTCCTCGATCACGGTCTGCCATTTATTCACACCATCGTAATTGCAGGTGATGCTGCCGGCGCCCACGTTGACGCCGGTGCCGATCTGCGCGTCACCCAGGTAACTCAAATGGTTCGCTTTGGAATGGCTGCCGATCTCGCTGTTCTTCACCTCGACATAATTGCCGATATGCACGTCCCGATGCAGCACCGTTTCCGGCCTGAGGCGGGCGAACGGCCCAATCCGGCAGTTTTCGCCGACAACCGCGCCTTCGACGACGCAATTCGCATGGATCTCCGTGTCGGCGCCTATCGTGGAATCCCGAATCGTGCAATTCGGGCCGATCCTCACGCGCGCGCCCAGATGCACCCTGCCCACCAAGACCGCATTCACGTCGACGAACACATCGGGGCCCACCTCCACCTCGCCGCGCACGTCGATCCGCTCCGGATCCGCGAGCGTCGCTCCGGCGCGCATCAATTCCTGGGCGCGAGCGCGACGGTAATGCGCCTCGGCCTGTGCGAGCTGAATCTTGTCGTTGACCCCCGCGGTTTCCGCCGCATCCGCGGCGAGCACTGCCTGCACGCGGCAGCCCGCGCCCACGGCCGCGGCCACGATGTCGGTGAGGAAGTATTCGCGCTGCGCATTGTCATTGCGCAAGGCCAGCAGCCATTCGCGCAGCTGCTTCGCGGGCATCGTCATCAGCCCGGTGTTGATCTCTTGAATCGCCAATTGCTCCGGCGTCGCGTCGCAATGCTCGACGATCGCCCGGACCTCGCCGGCGGCGCCGCGCACGATGCGCCCATAGCCGCTCGGATCCGCCAGCTTCGCCGACAATAGTGCCACTGAATCCTGGTCCGCGGCGGCCAGCAATTTGGTCAGGGTCTGCGCGCGCACCAGCGGCACGTCGCCGTACAGCACCAGCACCTGGTGGTCGTCGGGAATCAGGTGCATGGCCTGCATTACGGCGTGGGCCGTGCCGAGCTGCTCGGCTTGCAGCACCCAGTCGACCGGCTCGGAACTCAAGGCCGACTGCACTTGAGCGCCGCCGTGCCCGTAGACCACGTAGATGCTGTCGGGCTCGACCACCCGCGCGGTATGAATCACATGCTCGAGCAGCGGACGCCCCGCCAAGGGTTGCAGCACCTTGGGCAAGTCGGAATTCATCCGCTTGCCTTGACCCGCTGCAAGTATGACCACGGAAAGCTGCATGACAGTTCCGAGTTTGAAGTCTTCCCTAACGTTTCTTGCGCAGGCGTTCTATGGCGCGCAACTGCGCGATGGCGCGCGCGAGTTCGGCCTGCGCCTCGGCCAGCTCGACCTTGTCCTTGCGGTCGCGCACGGCCTCTTCGGCGCGCTGCTTGGCCGCCAGTGCGGCGGCTTCGTCGAGATCGCGGGCCCGCGCCGCCGTATCCGCCAGCACCGACACCAGATGTGGCTGAACCTCGAGCGCACCGCCGCCGACGTAGAACGCATGCTCCTCATTGCCGACCTGCACGCGCACTTCGCCCGGCTTGAGCGTGCTCAACAGCGGCGCGTGGCGCGGCGCGATGCCGATTTCGCCCTGCGAGGCCGGCACGTACACCATGTTCGCCTCGCCCGCGAAGATCAGGCCCTCGGCACTGACGATGTCAACGTGAATGGTATTGGTGTTTGCCATGAATCTACAGCGTCTTGGCCTTTTCCACGGCCTCTTCGATGCTGCCCACCATGTAGAAGGCCTGCTCCGACAGGTGATCGTATTCGCCGGCAATGATCGCCTTGAAGCCGCGAATGGTGTCGGCCAGCGGCACGATCTTGCCGTCCTGTCCCGTGAACACCTTGGCGACGTTGAACGGCTGCGACAGGAAGCGCTGGATCTTGCGCGCTCGGTACACCGACAGCTTGTCCTCTTCGGACAACTCGTCCATGCCTAAGATCGCGATGATGTCCTGCAACTCCTTGTAGCGTTGCAGGATCGCCTGCACGCCGCGCGCCGTGTTGTAGTGATCCTCGCCCACCACCAAGGGATCGAGCTGGCGGCTGGTCGAGTCGAGCGGATCGACCGCCGGATAAATGCCGAGCGAGGCGATCTGGCGCGACAGCACCACCGTTGCGTCCAAGTGCGCAAAGGTGGTCGCGGGCGACGGATCGGTCAGGTCGTCCGCCGGCACGTACACCGCCTGAATCGAGGTGATGGAACCGGTCTTGGTGGAGGTGATGCGCTCCTGCAGCACGCCCATCTCCTCGGCGAGGGTCGGCTGATAGCCCACCGCGGAGGGCATGCGTCCGAGCAGCGCGGATACCTCGGTGCCCGCCAGGGTGTAGCGGTAGATATTGTCGACGAAGAACAGCACGTCGCGGCCCTTGCCGGAGGCCTGCTTCTCGTCGCGGAAATACTCCGCCATGGTGAGGCCGGTGAGTGCGACGCGCAGGCGATTGCCCGGCGGCTCGTTCATCTGGCCGTAGACCATGGCCACCTTGGATTCCGGCAGATTATCCTTGTCGATGACGCCCGACTCGATCATCTCGTGATAGAAGTCATTGCCTTCGCGGGTGCGCTCGCCAACCCCCGCGAACACCGACAATCCGCTGTACTGCTTGGCGATGTTGTTGATCAATTCGAGCATGTTCACGGTCTTGCCCACGCCGGCGCCGCCGAACAAGCCCACCTTGCCGCCCTTGGCGAAGGGCACCAGCAAATCGATCACCTTGATGCCCGTGACCAGAAGATCCTGGCCGCCCGCCTGTTCATCGTACGCAGGGGCCGGACGGTGGATCGGCAGGTACTCGGTGGCTTTCACCGGGCCCTTCTCGTCCTGCGGCGCGCCCAGCACGTCCATGATGCGTCCGAGCGTGCCCGCGCCCACCGGCACCATGATTCCCTTGCCCGTGCCCTTCACGGTGAGCCCGCGGCGCAGGCCCTCGGACGGGCCCATCGCGATGGTGCGCACCACGCCGTCACCCAGCTGCTGCTGCACCTCGAGGGTCAGGTCTCCATCATCGAGCTTCAGCGCATCGTAGATCTTGGGAATTTCGTCGCGTGGAAATTCCACGTCGATGACCGCGCCGATGATTTGGACGATTTTGCCGCTGGACATAACTTAAATCCTCTTGATCCTAAACTGCTGCCGCGCCGCCGACGATCTCCGAAAGTTCCTTCGTGATCGCCGCCTGACGGGCCTTGTTGTAAATGAGCTGCAGCTCGTCGATGAGCTTGCCGGCGTTGTCGGATGCGCTCTTCATGGCCACCATGCGCGCCGCCATCTCGCAGGCCACATTCTCCACCGCGCCTTCAAAGATCTGCGATTCGATATAGCGCATCAGAAATCCATCGAGAATCTCCGCCGCATCGGGCTCGTAGATGTAGTCCCAGCGCTCCTGCAGCTCATCCTTGTCGATGGTCTGCAGCGGTAGCAGCTGCGACACCGTGGCCTTCTGGGTCATGGTGTTGACGAACACGTTGTGCACCAGCTGCAGCTCGTCGATCTTCGCATCGCGGTAGAAATCCAGCATCACCGTGACGGCGCCGATCAAATCCTTGATCTGCGGCCGGTCGCCCAGATGCGTGACCGAGGCGGACAGCTCGACGCCCGACAGCCGGCGGAAGAATTGCAGCGCCTTGGATCCGACCACGCACAGGTAGACCTTGGCGTTGCGCGACTGCGCCTGGCGGATCGCGCCCAGTACCGCCTTGAACAGATTCAAATTGAGCGAACCGCACAGTCCGCGATCGGTGCTGATCACGATGATGCCGATCGACTGCACCGGCCTTTCCAAGGTGAACGGATGCTTGTAGTCCAGGTTCACCTGGCGCAGATGGCCGATGATCTTGCGAATCTTTTCCGCGTAGGGACGCGCCGCGCGCATTCTGTCCTGCGCCTTGCGCATCTTGCTCGCCGCGACCATTTCCATGGCCTTGGTGATCTTCTGAGTATTCTTGATACTCGCGATCTTGCCGCGGATTTCCTTTGCGCCTGCCATGCGTTGCTCGATGCCTTCGTTTACAAGGAGGCGAAGAAGTCGTCGCAGCACTTCTTGAGTGCAGCCTCGACGTCCTTCGACAGATCCGGCTTGGTGTTGATCGACTTGAGCAGATCCGGCACCGTGGCGCGCGCGAAGGACTGCAATGCCGCCTCGGTTTCCACCACCTTGCGGCGGTCGACCTTGTCGAAGTAGCCGTTATTCGCCGCGTACAACGACAGCGCCATCTCCGCCACGGACATCGGCGCGTATTGCTTCTGCTTCATCAGCTCGGTGACGCGCTGGCCGCGCTCGAGCTGCTTGCGCGTGGCTTCGTCCAGATCCGAGGCGAACTGCGAGAACGCGGCGAGCTCGCGGTACTGCGCCAGCGCCAGGCGGATGCCGCCGCCCAGCTTCTTGATGATGTTGGTTTGCGCGGCGCCGCCGACGCGCGACACCGAAATGCCCGCGTTGATGGCCGGGCGCATGCCGGCGTTGAACAGGTCGGTTTCCAGGAAGATCTGCCCATCGGTGATCGAGATGACGTTGGTCGGCACGAAGGCCGTGACATCGCCCGCCTGCGTTTCGATGATCGGCAGCCCGGTCAACGAACCGGTTTTGCCCTTGACGCGGCCGTTGCTGACCTTCTCCACGTATTCCTCGTTGACCCGCGCCGAGCGCTCCAGCAGGCGCGAGTGCAGGTAGAACACATCGCCGGGGTAGGCTTCGCGGCCCGGCGGGCGGCGCAGCAACAGCGAGATCTGGCGATACGCGACCGCCTGCTTGGACAAATCGTCATACACGATCAGCGCATCCTCGCCGTTGTCCATGAAGTACTCGCCCATGGCGCAGCCGCCGTACGGCGCCAAGTATTGCATGGCCGCCGGTGTCGAGGCCGAGGCCGCGACGATGATGGTGTGGCCCATGGCGCCGTGCTCTTCGAGCTTGCGCACCACGTTGGCGATCGAGCTCTGCTTCTGCCCGATGGCGACGTACACGCACTTAACGCCCGTGCCCTTTTGATTGATGATGGTGTCGATGGCCACCGCGGTCTTGCCGGTCTGCCGGTCGCCGATGATGAGCTCGCGCTGCCCGCGCCCGATCGGCACCATGGAATCGATGGCCTTGAGGCCGGTCTGCACCGGCTGCGACACGCTCTTGCGGAAAATGACGCCCGGCGCCACGCGCTCCAGCGGCGATTTGAGCTTGGAATTCAGCGGGCCCTTGCCGTCGATGGGCAGGCCCAGCGCATCGACCACCCGTCCGAGCAATTCGGGACCCACCGGCACTTCGAGGATGCGGCCGGTGGTCTTGACCGTCGAGCCTTCGGAAATATCCTTGTAATCGCCGAGCACCACCGCGCCGACCGAATCGCGTTCCAAATTCAGCGCCAGGCCGAAGGTGTTGCCGGTGAATTCGAGCATTTCGCCATAACGAGCGTCGGCGAGCCCGTGGACGCGCACGATGCCGTCGGTGACGCTCACCACGGTGCCGACGTTGCGCGCCTCGGTCGCTCCCTCAAACTTGTCGATTCGCGCCCTGATCAGGTCGCTGATTTCCGATGCCTTGATGGCCATATCGATCCTTAGTTCCTAGCTTCCAATTCTGTTCCGAGTCGTTCCAGGCGGCCCTTCAACGAGCCGTCGATGACGAGGTCCCCGGCACGGATTACCGCGCCGCCTAAAAGTGATGCGTCCACGGAGGTCTGCATGCGCACCTGGCGCTTGAAGCGCTGGCTCAAGGCAGCGGAGAGCTTCCCGGCCTGCGCGGCGTCCAATGTCACGGCGGACACCACGTCGACGTCGAGGCTGTTCTCGACCACGGCGCGCAGCGCCTCGTACTGCTGCGCGATCTCCGGCAGCAGCAGCAGGCGATGGTTCTCGGCGAGAACGCTGATAAAGTTGCGCATGCCGGCATCGAGATCATCGCCGGCCACACCGGTAATAACGCCGATCACCTGCGCTTCGGTCAATTTCGGGTTCTTGCTGGCCTCAGCGAGGCGCGCATCGGCGACGATTGCCGCCGCCGCCTGCAGTCCTTTGGACCACGGCGCTAGCGCCTTTGCGCCGCGGGCGTAATCGAACGCTGCCTTGGCGTAGGGCCGTGCGATGGTGGCACGCTCAGCCACGGGCAACCTCCGCCGCCAGCTTGTCCAAGAGTTCGGCGTGCGTTTTCGGGTCGATTTCGCGTCCGAGCAGCCGCGAGGCGCCCTCCACCGCGAGCTTGCCGACCTCCTGCGCCAGGCCTTCGCGCGCCCGGGTGGTTTCACGCGCGACTTCTTGCTGCGCCTGCGACAGCACGCGCTGCGCCTCGGCGGTCGCGGTGCCCTTGGCCTCCTCGACCATTTCGTTGGAGCGCTTGCCGGCCTGATCGACGATCTTCGCCGCGCGCTCGCGCGCCTCGCGGATGATCTCGGCGGAGCGCGTCTCGGCCTCCGCCAGGTCCTTCTGGCTCTTTTCAGCCGCCGCCAATCCATCGGCGATTTTCTTCTGCCGTTCCGCGATGGCGTTCATGAGCCATGGCCAGAAGAATTTCATGACCCCCCAGGCGACCAGGAAGAACACCACTCCCTGGATGACCAGCGTGACTGCTAGGTTCATGGCCTACTTGAGACCTAAGGCGCCCAGGAAAGGATTGGCGTACAGCAACAGGAAGCCGACGGCCACGCCGATGATGGGCACCGCGTCGAGCAAGCCGGCGACGATGAACATCTTAGTCTGCAGCATGTTGGTGAGTTCCGGCTGACGGGCAGAGCTCTCGAGGAACTTGCCGCCCAGAAGGCCGAAGCCGATGGCGGCGCCCGCGCCACCCAGGCCGATGACCAGGCCTGCGGCAATCACGGTGGAGCTCATGAGTTGAGCGATTTGGGTCACATTATCCATTGTTGTCTCCGGTCTTTAATGTCTTGAATGAATCGAAGCTAGTGTTTCTCGGCCGAAATTCCCACGTACACGATGGTCAGTACCATGAAAATGAAGGCCTGCAGCGTGATGATGAGGTAGTGGAATAAGGTCCACACGACTCCGGCGAAGAACTGGGCACCACCCAGGACGTAGGTCGAAATGTGATTCAGCGCCGCGCCGAGCGTGAAGCAGGCGATCAGCAAAAATATCAGCTCGCCGGCGTACATGTTGCCGAACAACCGCATCGACAGCGACAGCGGCCTGACGACTTCCTCGATCACTCGAAATGCAAAATTGATCGGTGCCAGCAGCAGCTTGAGCCAGGTGCTATGCGCATGAAATGGCGCCGTGAACCACTCTCCGGCGAACACGCCGAAGCCCTTGCTCGTGATGCCCACCCATTGGATCAGCAGGAACACGCCGAGCGCCATGCCCACCGTGGTGTTCAGATCGGCCGTGGCCACCGTGCGCAAATGCTCCACCCCGAACAGCTTGGCGGCGGCGGGCAGCGCGTCCACCGGCAGAATGTCCATGAAATTTTCCAGGAACACGATGCAGAAAATGGTGATGGCGAGCGGGGCGATGAATTTGTTCGAGCCGTGATAAGTGTCCTTCACCATGCCGTCGACGAATTCCACCAGCATTTCCACCGCGCTTTGCAGCTTGCCGGGCACGCCGCTGGTGGCGCGGCGCGCGGCGAGCGCGAGCACGACAATGAAGATGAAGGAAATGACGAGCGTGAAAATGATGCTGTCGATATGGATGGACCAAAACGCACCGTGACCCTCGTTCACGGTGTTATGCGTAAGGTGGTGCTTGATATAGCCCGTCACCCCGCCCGACACGTCTTCTTCGATCATCATTCCAAAACGCATAAATCCCCGATATTCATCCCACAACGGTCATTTGAGCCGGATCAGGCCGGCCCAATATCCGAATTGGGCGGCCAGCATTCCGATCAACAGCGGCGCCGCGTCCAGCCTCAGGCGCGCCAGCGCCACATACAGCGCAAGCGCGAACCACAACCACTTCAGCGCCACCCCGGTGTACATCGCCGTGGTCAGCGTCGCGGCGCCGGCAACCCCCGGCTTGAAAGCGCGCCAACCCAGCACCGCGCTTCCCACCGCCACGATCAACCCGCCCGCCAAGGCCGCCAGGGCGGCCGAAGCGCCCCGAATCGCCAGAAATACAGACGCTGCAAGGAGCGCGCAGCCTGCTTGCAGGAGCACGATCCGAAGGACCAGCCGGTAACTCCGAGCCAGGACACCGCTCATCGCGAAGGAAGCTGGACTGGCGTCGGCGTATGCCGCCGAGGCGGTGTACGGCGGCGCCCCACCCTCGTTTTGCACATATGAGCCGTCGCCAGGCAAAATTGCCGCGGCATTATAGAGGCGCGTCCCAGGCACAGCAAGGCACCTACTGGATGTGGGCCAAGATGCCTTCCAGCTCGTCCAAGCTGTTATAGCTGACCACGAGCTTTCCCTTTCCGGTCGCGTTATGTTGGAAAGCCACCTTGGCCCCCAGCTTGTCGGCCAGCTCCAGCTCCAGCCGGCGAATGTCCGGATCGATGGCCACCGGGGCGGCGCTGCTGGGGGGCGTCAGCAGGCGGCGAACCAGTGCCTCGGTCTCGCGCACGGATAGAGACTTCTTGGCGACCAGATTGGCCACCTCGATCTGCTGGCGGCGCGAGGTCAGGCCGAGCAGCGCTCGGGCATGGCCCATTTCGATGCTGCGCTGCTCCAATAGCTGCTTTACTTCGTCCGCCAGCTCCATGAGCCGCAGCAGGTTGCTGACCGCGGCGCGCGAGCGCCCCACGGCCTCGGCAGTGGCCTGGTGGGTGAGCCCGAATTCTTCGATCAACCGGGCAAGGGCGCGCGCCTCCTCCAGGGGATTCAGATTCTCGCGCTGGATATTCTCGATCAGCGCCATGGCGACGGCTGCCTCGTCGGGCACGTCGCGGATGACCGCGGGAATCTCCGCAATACCGGCCATCTGGGCCGCCCGCCAGCGGCGCTCGCCGGCGATGATCTCGTAGCGCTGCGACTCGCCCGGATTACGGTGCGGCAGCGGCCGCACCAGGATGGGCTGCACCAGCCCGCGCGCCTTGATCGAATCGGCCAGTTCGCTCAAGGACTCCGGCCGCATGTCGACGCGGGGTTGGTACTTGCCCCGCTGCAGCAGGTCGAGCGGCAGATTCGCCAGGCGGTCCCCGGCCAGCACCGGCGGCTCCGCGGCCGGCACGGCGGTGCGCTGCGCAAGCAACGGGCTCAATTCCGCGAGGCCCCGGCCCAGTGACGGCTTTTTCATGCCGCCGATTATACGGTTGCCGGCGGCGCCTCGTCGCGGCGAATCATTTCGCCGGCGAGCGCCAGGTACGCCAGCGCGCCGCGCGATTCCTTGTCGTGAAACAGCACCGGCTTGCCGAAGCTCGGCGCCTCGGCCAGGCGCACGTTGCGCGGAATCACGGTGCGGAACACCTTCTCGCCAAAATGCTGCAGCAACTGAGCGGACACTTCGTTCGCCAGGTTATTGCGCGGATCGTACATGGTGCGCAGCAAGCCCTCGATCTCCAGATCCGGATTGATGCTGCCGCGCACCTGCTCGATGGTGTGCACCAGGGAGCTCAAGCCCTCGAGCGCGTAGTACTCGCATTGCATCGGCACCATGACCGAATCCGCGGCAACCAAGGCGTTCAGCGTCAGCATGTTGAGCGCCGGCGGGCAGTCGATCAATATCACGTCGAAGTCCTCGCGGATGGGCGCGAGCGCCTTGCGCAATTTGAACTCGCGCCCCGCCAGCAGCGTCATGAGCCGCACCTCCGCCGCGGTGAGATCCTGATTCGCGGGCATGAGCATGAATCCGCCGTATTCCACCGGCACCAGCGATTCGGACGCCGAACAATCGCCCAGCAGCACATCGCAGCTGGTGCGGGCCTGGGCATTCTTGTCGATGCCGCAGCCCATGGTGGCGTTGCCCTGCGGGTCCAGATCGATCAGCAGCGTGCGCCGGCGGGTTGCGGTCAAGGACGCCGCGAGATTGACGGCGGTGGTGGTCTTGCCCACTCCGCCTTTCTGGTTTGCTACTGCGATGACCCGCTTCATGGTTTGCTCGATTTGGGCCTGGCCGGACAGAGTTCCACAACATGCCGCTCGTCGTCCAGCCCGGGCAGCTTCAGGCGGTGCACCGCCAGCACGCGAAATGTCTTCGGCACGGCGCCGAGTTCCTCCTCCGGGCGCTTGCCCTTCATCGCCAACAATCGGCCCTGGGGCGCGCACAGGTGGCCGGCGTACGCCACGAAGTCCTGCAGCGAGGACAGGGCGCGTGCAATCACCGTATCGAACAGTTCGAACGGCCGGTAGCTCTCCGCCCGGGTATGAACCACCTCGACGTTGCTGCAGCCTATGCTTTCGGCGGCATGCGCGGCAAACCGCGCTTTCTTGCCGGTGGCCTCGATCAGCGCGAAGCGCCGCGCGGGGTTGGCAATGGCCAGAGGCAGGCCGGGAAACCCCGCGCCGGTGCCGATGTCCGCGATGCGCGTGCCGCGCAAGTAAGGATGCAAGCTCAAGCTGTCGAGCACATGCTTGACCAGCATGCCCGGCCGATCGCGAATCGCCGTCAGGTTGAATTCGCTGTTGGCGCGCTCGAGTTCGTCGACCAAGCGCAGCAGAGCATCAACCTGCGCCGTTTCCAAGGACAGCCCGATTTCGCCCGCGCCCGCCGTGAGCAGCTTGCGCTCGGACTCAAGTGTCATGGGCTCAAGGCCGCGTTGCGCAGCGTGACGATCAAGGGCAGCTCCGGCTCGCCCGAATCTTCTGCAAGCCGCACGCTGAAGTTGATGTCGCCTTCGCTTCCCTCGCAGCGGCCGCCCCAAGCCGCGCAGGTGCGCGACTGCGCCAAGGCGGCTTGATCGGCGGCAAGGCGCAGCGTCGCCTCGATGCGCACCAGCCGGTCGTGCCTAAAGCACAGCAAGTACTCGTCGAGCTTGCGGCCGGCGAAATTTGGCGTGGGCGCGCTGGTGGCATAACAGTCCTGGTTCTCGGCGTCGCCCTTGGGGCGCGATTCATCCTGGAATTGCAGGACCTCGTGCAGGCTGCCGTGCATGTCCTTCAAGACGCTGCCGAAGGGCGCAACCATCAAGCCGTGCCAGTCGTAGGCCGGATCCGCTGCGGTGGGCGCGGCTAGCGCGGCCGGCGGCGGGGCGATCGGGGGCCGCGGCCCGGACGCGCAGGCGCTGAGCAATGCGCATACGGCTATCCAGCGCGCGTGAGCCATACGTCCAGCCCGTCGGCATCCAATCTCACATCGAGATCGAGCAGCGCGTGCCGCTGCGCCGCATCTGTGGAATGGCCGTGCTCATCCAGGCGCATCGACAGGTAATCGAAAATCCTCGACGCCATCTGCGTCGCGCGGTCGGGAAGGGCGGCGCAGTCCTGCGCGATGCGCACGAAGGTATCGATGTCGGCATGCAGGTCG
>Ga0302311_10003369_pt1 | contig 17503 bp, 14 predicted proteins | sample III_Palsa_N1_3_FD_200449 | JGI IMG/M metagenome (GOLD analysis project Ga0302311, IMG submission 200449) | Peat permafrost microbial communities from Stordalen Mire near Abisko, Sweden - III_Palsa_N1_3 | ecosystem: Environmental > Terrestrial > Soil > Palsa > Peat permafrost | place: Sweden... | reverse complement strand
GCTCGCCCAGTTGCCCGATGCAGCCGACCCGGAAGGTCTCGACCGTCGTGAGCTTCCCCGGGTAGAGGAGGTAGCCGCGCCGCTTCACCTCGTTGTAGAAGCTCTTGAAGGCGTAGTGAGGATTCTCCGGTGCGTGGAAGGTGACGATGATCGGCGCCTGGATGGCCGCGGGCAGAAAGCTGCGTAATCCGAGGCGGCCCATCCCTTCGATCAGCGTGCTGCAGTTACGCATATAGCGGCCGCCGCGCGCGGCGAGGCCGCCTTCTTCCAGGTATTGCTCAATGGCACAGTCGAAAGCTGCAACCACGTGCGTGGGCGGGGTGAAGCGCCATTGCGTGGTCTTCTGCATGTAGACCCACTGATCGTAGAGGTCCATCGCCACGGAGTGGCTGTTGCCCTCGCTACGCTGCAGCGCCTCGCGTCGCAGGATTACGAAGCCCATGCCCGGCGGCCCCTCGAGGCACTTGCCCGAGGCGGCAACGACGGCATCAAACCGGGTGCGGCGCGCATCGATTTCGAGCGCACCGAAGGAGCTCATCGCATCGACGATCAGCCCCTTGCCGTGCCGCGCGACCACCGCGGCGATCTCGGTGAGCGGGTTGAGGATGCCGGTGCTGGTCTCGCAGTGCACGAGTGCGACGTGCGTGATCGAGGGGTCGGCATGCAGCGCCGCATCGATGTCCGCGGCACTGACCTGCGCATTCTCTGCGTAGTCGAGGGTCGTAAGCTTGCGTCCCAGCACGCGGCAGATCTTGGCGATGCGCTGGCAGTAGGCGCCGTTCAGGGGCACCAGCACATGACCACTGCGCGGCACTAGCGTGCCGATCGCGGCTTCCACTGCGAAAGTTCCGCTGCCTTGCAGGGGCACGCATTCATGCGTATCGGTTGCGTAGGCGATCTGCAGCAGGCGCGCGCACACCCGCGCCGTGATCTGGTTGAAGTCGGCGTCCCAGGAGCCCCAGTCGCGCAGCATGCTCTGCTTGGTGCGCAGGGACGTGGTGAGGGGACCGGGGGTGAGCAGAAGCGGCTCTGCACTCATCGGATATCTCCAGGCGCTGGCGGCGGGATAAGCGGGCGAAGGCTGCGCCACGAACCGCAGCCCGAGCAGGCAATGCTGCAGCTGAGTTTCGGGGATTGCACGCGCCGCCGAGACTCACAATCTTAAATTGGAGCCATTTAAAGTGTCAACAGTTGGCTGCCGACAGAATTCGGTAGCGTCTGCGGGTAGCCTGCCATTAAATGGAAGGATGAGCAGCCGCCGAATCCCTTGCCCATGACGTCCCCGAGCGCACTGCAGATCCTGCAGGCGAATTCGCTCCCCTCCCTGCTGCAGGCCGAGATCGAGCAGATGATCCTCAGTGGCGAGCTGACGGCACGCCAACGCATCAACGAAGTGGAGCTGGCGGAGCGCTTCCGCACCAGCCGCGGGCCGGTACGCGAGGCGCTGCGGGCGCTGGAGGAGTGTGGCCTGGTGCGGGCGGAGAGAAACCGCGGCACTTTCGTCCGTGAAGTCTCGGTGGCCGAGGCGGACGAGGTCTACGACATCCGCGAGGCGCTCGATGAGCTGATCGGCAGCCGTCTCGCCGAGCGCATCACTGCTGCTGAGCTCGATCTGCTGCGCAAACTCCTTGCCGCGATGGATGCCGCCACGGCGGCCGCGGACGTGAAGCGCTATCACAAGCTCAACCTTGAGTTTCATGACGCGCTGGTGGATTTCGTGGGCAATGCCCGTCTCACGGAGACCTACCGCAGGCTGACCAAGGAGCTGCTCCTGTTCCGGCTGCACGGGCTGCAGGAGGGCGGTGGGTTCGAAGTGTCCAACGCCGAGCACAAGGCGATCGTCAAGGCGATCGCCTCGCGTGATCCTGTGCGTGCCGGGCGCGTGCTGCGCGCCCACGCCGCCGACAGCCGTGCGCGCATGCACAAGGCGTCTGCGAGGGCGCGGGCCGACACGGCGCAGCAAAAGCTGAAATGAACCTTGGTCCCGTTCAGCCGCCTGGCAGGAACGCGCGCTGCACCAGCCACACGAGCGCCAGCGATGCGATCGCGGCGGATCCCCACGGCAGCACCGCGCGCCGGTAGAACAGGCTCGATCGAATGCCGTAGACGAGCGGCATGACCGCGAGCACCACCGCCAGCTGGCCGGTCTCGATTCCCAGATTGAAGGCGACCAAGGAAACCAGCCGCGCGCCCTGCGGCAGCCCCATGTCGGCGAGCACGGACGCAAAGCCGAACCCATGCAGCAGGCCGAAGGCGAAGGCAATGCGCGCGCGGCTCTCGGTGACCAGCGGGAAGATATTGTTCAGTGCCGCGATCACGATCGACGCTGCGATCACCGATTCGGTCAGGCGGCTCGGCAGCCGCACGACATCGAGCGCCGCAAGCGACAGGGTGATCGAGTGCGCCAGAGTAAATGCGGTTACCACCTTGAGGATGCTCATGAAGGCGGGCCGGGCGCGCGGCACCGGCTCCCAGTGACCATTTCTGCGCAGCAGCACCGCCGGCAGCAGTAGTGACACCAGGAACAGCAGGTGATCAACGCCATCCCAGATGTGCCAGATCCCCGCCTGCAGGTATTCCCGGAAGGCGCGGGCCGTCGAGGGTGCGTAGACCGCAAAGGCGTGCGGCTCGTCGTGGCCGCCGAGCACGCCGGTCTGCGCCACCGTGCCGGCCGTCAGGCTGAGTAAGCCACGGTGCGAGGGGTCGACGTCGGCCAGCACGGTGTAGCGGATCTCCAGCTGCCGCACGTCGACGGGGCAGCGCGCATTGAGGGATAGCCACGCGTAGCTGCCATCGACCCGGTCGTTGATCCTGAGAGACTGCAGCCCCAAAACACAGGGCTGGCCCTGGGCTCGCAGCTGCACATGCTGATCGAGGTACTGGATGAGTTGCGGTTCACTGGCACGCAGTTCGCCCCAGGTGATGCGCCCGTCATGGTTGGCGTCGACACCGATGGCCAGTTCCGCATCCCGCACGGCGATCTCGATTGAGCCGGTGAGGTGGGCGCCGTCCACTTGCGCGGACACAAAGCCGTTGCTGGCGATGTGCGCCTGGGCCGCCGCGGCAGACACGCTCAGAAGAGCGCACGCGATGAGGCGCTTCATGGCGCCGGCCCCCCGGCGAGCAGTGCGCGCGCATCCTCGAGCCTGTGCTGGTGCAGAAACTCGAACGCCGGCGCAGCGAGCTGCGGTTGCCCGGCCGCGCGCGCAGCACGCAGCAGGATGAGCACATCGTCGGGCTCGCGCTGCACCTGCCAGTTCTCCCGCGCGGCCGCCAACGCCGCCGCGGGCTGGCGGTCGACGTCGAGGAAGAAACGCGCCTGCTCGCGGCGATGCACGGCATCTCCGCGCTGCTGCTCGAGGTCGAAGGCATTCTGCAGCAGTGCCCGTGAGCGGGCGCCCGCGCCGTCGTGCAGCTGCTGGTGCGCGATCGTGATGCGCAACAGCATCGGCTCCATGGACTCATAGCCGCGCAGCAGCTCGAGCGTCTCTGCGGCGCGCTCATGCCGCAACAGCAGATCCGCGCACGCACCGCGCAGGTAGAAATCATCGGGTGCGACCTGCAGTCCTTCCCGGAGCCAGTGTTCGGCCGCCGGGTCGTCGCCGAGGCGCTCGGCCATCTCACCGAGTTCAGAATAGCGCCAGGCGCGCGCTTCCGGCGGCATGGACTGCTGCGGGAGCGCGACGACGGCGGCATAGGCGCTCTTGAGGTGGCCGCCGAGGCCCTCCACGCTCTGGGTGCATAAGACCAGGATCGCAGGGTCAGCGGCCGCGGCGAGGTGCCCACAGGACTCAAGGGCCTCCGGGTAGCGGCCGACAACGCGCAGCACCGTGGCGCGTGTCAGCCAGGCCTGCGGATCATCCGGCCGCATCTTCAGGGCCTGATCGAGTTCGCCGAGTGCGGCATCAAACTGGTGGCGACTCTGCAGGATGGTGGCGTGCAGAATGAGCACCTGCGGGGACACCGGCGTGCGGTTCAGCCAGGGCAGAAGAATGGCTTCCCCGTAACCCAGGAAGCGCAGATCGCCCGTGGCGCGGGCGCGTGAGATGTCGAACTGCACCAACGGCAGGGCAATGTCGAGGCGCGTGCGAGTGAGATCGCGGCTCGGGGCAGTGGCGTGTCGTGCTCCGGCGGGAAGCTCTGCGAGAACCTGGGCATCATCCTTTGGGGTGTAGGGTGTTGCGAGGCTGCTGCCTGCGATGCTCAGGGCGAGGACCGCCGACGCCGCGCAGCGCCGCCCCCGAGAAACTCGGGGACGGCGTGCAGGACGGTCACCTGGGCGGATCACACTCACATCGCGGCGACGGCGATGGGCGCGCTGGTCTCGCTCGTGTCCGTGAGCGTGACGCCCCCGTCATCGACCGGCAGCGGCGACTCGGTCTCGGAAGGCTTCAGCGCGAGGGCCAGGACCTCCGAGGTGTCGAGTGCCAGGTTCGAGGAGGGGGGCGGCGTAGGCGGGGGCGTCGTCGTGCCGCCGCTGCTGCCGCCACCGCAGGCGGTTACCAGGCTCGCTGCGAGGGCGCCGCCGGCCAGGATTGCCAGTTTGGATTTCATATCGTGTCACTCCTAGTCGTTGGCGCTGGTGGGGGAGCCGGCGAGGGCGGTGTTCAGATACGGGAATGCCGGCAGATAGTTGGCGGGATTTGGCTCGGCCCCGTCGGTGTAGTGCAGCTGCCGCGAGGCATCTGAGGCCGGATCCGGATCATTGGCGCTGCCGTCGAAAGGTGACAGGAGCACACCCATGGCGACGCGCAGTTCGATATCCACGACATCGTCGATCGGGCGGCGTCCATTGGGGAATCCCGATAGGTCTCCACCCAGAACACCGAGGTCGTTCTGCGAGGCAATCGGCGTGACTGCAGTGCTCGTGTTGAGCCGCAGCTCCTCGGCAGCCGTCGGTTTCGCCGGCTGGTTGAGACCCTTGATGCCCGTGAGGAAGGCGGCTTCCAGATCGGTTCGCGGATAGACGTTCGGTGCGAGCACGCCTGCGGAACCGAACAGCGCCTGCAGGAGAACCGGCAGCGAGGGGTTGGTCACGTAGTCGGCGAACTGGCCGTCGTTCCTGGGCGCGGAGGCGTTGAAGCGGTCCTTGTCGGGCAGTCCGATGATCACCTCATTGACCAGCGGCATGCCGAGGCGGGAGACCTGCGACCAGGCGCCGCCCTCCACCGAGGGACCGGTCGGTTTGGCGACTGCGCCCACGCTGCCCACGCTCGCGGCGCTCTCCGGTACAGGATTCAGTACCGCCGCCTGACGCAGGCTCGCGGTAGTCCAGGCGCCGATCACCGGGTCACTGCCCGAGGTCAGGCAGGAAGCGGGGACCTCCAGCGCGATCGAGGTGACGTTGTAGCCGGCCAGCGAGTTGGGTGCGAGGTTTCGCACGTTCTCGCCCGGAGGACCGAGCTCCTCTACCGGGTACTTGATGTTCACCAGGTCGAAGGTTTCGCCGAGGTTCACGACGAAGCCGTCCTGGCGCTGGCCGACGAACACCCTGCCGGGCATATTGCAGCCGGGAATGGTGACGGTGTGCACGTAGTTGGCCGCATAGGCTGCGTAGTTCGGAATCGACTTGGCACCGATGTTGTCGAAGGGCTTGGCGAAGGTCGCACTGCCGCTGGACGCATCAGTTACCGCCGCGGTGGTCCCGGTGCGGCGATCGCCGCGCACCAGTGTCACGGTGTAGGTCTCGGCTACGTTCTGCGCAGCCGAACTCGTGGCGCTCAGCGGGCCGATGTTGACGAGTGGCACCGGCACCGTCTTGGTCCCTGCCTTGACTGCAAGTCCGCTGGTGGTGGTGGTGAAGCGGAACTGGAAGGTCAGCGCCTCGTGGCCGCTGCCGTTGTTGTCGATGAGAATCTCGTACAGCGCGTTCGGATCCATCGTGTAGTAGTTCGGCCCCCCCTGCGGATTCTCGAATGGCTGATAGCTTGCGATGAGCGTGACGTAGCCGGTGCGTCCCGGTTCGTAGCTGTTGAACATGTAAAGGTCGGTGCCGTCGACTTTCGGGCGGGTGGTGATGAATGGCGCTTCACGGTGACTCGAGGCGAAGGTCGCGAGCGGGAGCGCGGCGGCGCCCAGCAGTGCGATCCTCCCGAGATATTTTGTATTCATACGGGTATCCCCTGGTGGATGTTTGGTTACCTTCGAGCCATACGCGCTGCCAGAGGCTGCGGATGCAGAAGCTGCGACGAGCGCCGTTCCCGCAGGGCCGATGGCAAGCGGCGCGTGCGCGGGCCGCATCCGTGGCGGCGCCCCGGCCGTATATGGCGATCGGCGACGCGTTTCGAAGACGGGGGGTTGAGACGGCCGGGCCGCATTACCGGCGCGCTGACACGGAATCTGCAGGACGGATCGGCGGTGCGGGCAGAGTGGCTAGAGGAAGTACTGGAAATGCAGGCGGATGGTACGGGGAACGCCCGGATGCACGATGAAATCCGGCGTGGCAAAGGCCTCGTTCTTGAGGCGCGACACGTAGTAGTACTCGATGTCATTCCACTTGACGTCGAAAAGATTGAACACATCGAGCGCAGCGAGCCAGTGTCCCGGGCGCTGATACCCGAACCTCAGGTCCACCGTGGTGTAGGCCGGGGAGCGGGCGCTGTCGTCCTCCACCAGCGGCGACTCGCCGAAGTGTCTGGCGCGCAGTGCGCCGAACCAGCCCGACGGATGCTGCGCGGTGAGGCCTGCGTCGATGACATTGGTCGGGCTGTTCGGGATGTAGCGGCCGGTTATGGCGATCGGCTGCTGACAGGGGTGGCTCGCCGCTGCCTCCCCGCATCCCAGGTCATCGGGCGGCACGTTCTGGTCAAAGCGCGCGCGGGAGAAGGCGGCATTCAGGTCCGCGTGCAGCCAGTTCGTAAGGCGCAGCGTGTTGCCCCACTCGATGCCGGCGCGCGTGGTGGCGCCGCTCGGTGAGGTGACACCAGCGTCGCCGTCGAATACGAGCTCGCTCTTGAGCTTGAGCAGGAACACATCGAGCGTCGTAGTCCACGACGGCAGGGGCGGCCCGGATAGCCCCAGTTCGGCGCTCGTTGCCCTCGTCAGTGGTGTGACCGGCGGCGCCTCGGCACTTTCTCCGCTGCGCGTGACGCCGCGGGCGTCATTGCTGTGATAGCCATCGGCCAGGGTCAGGAAGTACGTCGTGCCCCTGAAGGGGCCGAGGATGACACCCAGCTTCGGACTGAAAATGTTGGCACGGATGTCTCCGGTGTTACAGCCGAGTGGGTCGCTGCTGAGGTTGCAGCTACCGTTGGCGTTCACCATCTTATCGCGTACGTCGAAATCGAACTCATCCTCGCGCAGGCCGAGCACAGTGCGCAGCTTTTGCGACCACTGCGTACTGTTTTCCAAGTACACGGCTCCATTGGATTCGACTACGCCTGCGTCCTGACGGGTATAGAGGTACTGCCTGTCGAGGGTCGCATCGATCGCAACGTCACGGATGTCATCCACGCGCGCCTGCACGCCGAGCAGGTTAGTGCTCGGCACCCCGAACAGCTGCGTAAACCAGGTCTTGGAGCCGTTGAAGCCGTAAACGACCCGATCATCATGCTGCAGCATCTGGTCGCCGTTGGTGGGATCCTTAAGGTAATAGGTGAAGGTCGACCAAAGATCGAGTTTGTAGCGGATGACATAGGCGGAAAACTCGATCTCGTCGCTATCGCTGCGCCTCACGCGATTGAAAGACAGGCTGGAGCGGCTGGTGACCCCGCCGTCGGAGGGATTGAGGCTGCCGAAACGGCCGATGATCCCCTCATCAATGGCGCGCTGCGGTACCTGGTCGGTGGAGTTCCATCTGCCCGAATAGGCCATCGCGGTGACGGTGTAGAAGTCCGCGGCGCCGCCCAGGTGATAGCGCAGCACGCCGTTCAGACGGTTGTAGTCGTCCGGATAAACGAAGGGTCCGTCGTTGTGATAGATGTCACCCGCGGCGAGCAGGGTACCGCTGCCGAGAGGCGTTGAACCGAGCAAGAGCCCGCGCCGATAGCCGTCCTGGCCGAATCCGAGCGTCGCGGAGGCCGGGATGTCATTCACCAGATCCATGCGAACGGCGCCCGCAGTCGCGAAATCCCCCTCATCGGCGTAGTAGGGACCCTTCTTGAAGTGCAGGTCGCTGACGAGCTCGGGTATCAGGAAATTGAGATCCGTATAGCCCTGCCCGTGGGCGTGGGTGGGCATGTTGATCGGCATGCCGTCCACCTCGGTGGCAAGGTCGGTCCCGTGATCGAGGTTGAACGCCCTCAGGAAATACTGATTCGCTTTCCCCTCGCCGGAATGTTGCGTGACGATCAGGCCCGGAACGTTCTCAAGCACTGCGGCTGGTCGCAGGAGCGGCTGCGCCGCGAGCTGCTCCTGGCTGACGTCGCCCGCGGAGGCGGCGGCCATATTGCTCGTCCCGGTGGCTACGATCGTGACCGTCTCGAGCGCGGTCTCGCTGGATGCGCTCTCGTCCGCCGCTGTCGGGCAGGTAATGCTCGACAGGAATGCGATCCCTGCCAGCGCGCCCAGCGCCACTGTGGCGCGACGATCGTCTTGTCCGCTGACACGTCTCACTCGTGATCCCCCCGGGGTCGCCCTCGAGCGCATGCGGATTTGCTAATCATCTGCCGACGCACCTGAGGACAACTACGGGCGGGATGCCGGTCCGGATGCGTTCTGCGACTCCGGTGTCGCCGGTGCTCCAATCTTGCTCCGACTCCTGTCCCGGCGACCGATGACAATTTCGCGCTGCAAACTCCGCTCCAGACAGCCCCGGGCCCGTCGGTTGAGGGTCGGGAATCAGCCCGGATGCCCAAGCCACCGTCGTCCGGAAAGCGACCTTCGGTTGCATGCACGACATCGGGTCCGGCGTCGTGCCACAATCGCTCGCGCTTGCGGACCGCGATCGCTGTCAACCATTTTGGAAAGGCAGCCGACACGTGGGCCCCTCAATATCGTGAAGACTGCTCTGTGTGGTGGGCTGTTGATTGATGAGGCTTTCGGCATTTTGGAGCGCATTGGGGTCGGCTCTGCCGAGCGCCAATGGGGTTACCTCTAAATTCCTACAGATGGTCGTACGGAACCCATGGCCACACTTTTCGAGAAGCTCAATCTCAAGGACCATGCTGAAATCCTGGTTCTCAATCCGCCGGGCTCATTCGAGACGACGCTCGGGGCGCTCAAGGGTATCGACGTGCACCGTCGCATCAGGGACCTAGGGACCGTGCAATTCGCCCTGGTCTTCGTCACTCGCCAGGCCGAGGTTGACCGGTTCTCAAAGCGTCTGGTTGCCAAGGCGGGCGCAGACGCCCTGCTGTGGTTTGTATATCCCAAGGGTACTTCCAAGAAGTACACCTGCGACTTTAATCGAGACAACGGCTGGAAAGTACTCCGCGGGTTGGGGTTCGACAGGGTCCGTCAGGTGGCCATCGATGAGGACTGGTCGGCGCTTCGATTCCGCCGCGCGGGGCTCATCAAGCGCTCGACTCGCTAGGTTACGATGCCGGTGAGTTGCCAAGGGCGGCCGCTTTTCGCAATACCAATAAGGAAAGACTCGTTTGGGCGCTCTCATCATTCTTGCAGCGATCGTCGCGGCGAGTGTTGTCGGTCTTCTGTCGCGTCCGCTGCTCGAGCGCGCCATGTTGCGCCCGTACGTGATCGCCAGGGGAAGCGGCTATTGGCAACTGCTGAGCAGTGGATTCGTCCATGCCGACATCGCGCACTTGCTCTTCAATTGCGTCACGTTCTATTCGTTCGGCTTTGCGCTCGAGCGCGTAATCGGGACGGGATACTTCGTCACGCTTTATTTCGTTGGCCTGCTAGTCAGCGGCGTTGGTACCTGCATCAAGCACCGCGACGAGCCAAATTACGCGTCGCTCGGAGCCTCAGGCGCGATTCTGGCGGTGCTGTTTGCGTCCATTGTGTACTTCCCAAATAGCCGGCTCCTGATTCTGCCTTTCCCCGTGCCAATTCCAGCGCCACTGTTCGCCGTGATCTATCTGGCCTTCAGTTACTACTCCTCGCGGACCTCGAAGGGCCGTATCAATCACGACGCCCACATCACCGGCGCGCTGGCCGGAGTCGTGTTTGTGGCCGTGACCGACCCCCACCGCATTGGCGCTCTTATCAGTTATCTGCGCGGCTGAACAGGCTGCGCACCAAGCCTGATGGCGGCCCTTGATGTCTCCCAAAGGGATCTTTGCGGCTCAGGCTTTGGCAGCCGCAGAGCCTTTGAAGCCTTTCGCTACGGTGTAGACTTCCCGCGATCTCGGGCGTGACGCCGCCGGCTTGCGAATCTGCAGCTTCTCGAAGGAGCTGCGCAGCTCCTTGAGGTAGGCGTCTGAGCCTGCGCCCTGGAACACTTTGGCTACGAAGTCCCCGCCAGGCTTCAGCACTTGTCGCGCCATGTCCAGTGCGAGCTCTACCAGGTACATGGAGGAAGCTTGGTCGGTAACGTCGATGCCCGAGATGTTCGGCGCCATGTCACAGATGATCAGGTCCGGCTTCCTATTGTCTAGGTGGGCGAGAATCTCGCTAAGCACGGCCTCTTCTGTGAAGTCGCCAAGAACGAACTCGACACCGTTCAGCGGATCCATCGGCAGGATGTCGGTCGCGATCACCTTGCCCTTTGCTCCGGCCAGCTTTGCAGCCACTTGTGACCAGCCCCCAGGGGCCGAACCCAGGTACACAATCACCATGCCCGGGCGAATCAGCCTGTCCTTCTCGTTCAACTGGATCAGTTTGTAGCTGGCACGCGAGCGATAGCCGTCCTTCTGCGCCTGTTTGACGTAAGGGTCGTTGACGTGTTCCTGCAGCCAGCTGCCGCTGCTCTTGGATCGTGCCATTGCAAAACCTGAACGAGTGGAGCGAATCTAGGGGCGCGCCTGAAGCGGCGCTATAATGCTTGCCGTATTGTAGCTTCATCTCCTCTGCCGGAAGTAACCGGCCAGGGTGTCCTCGTGATCCGTCTCACCGAACTCTCGCTGCCGCTCGAATCCGACGCCTACGCGCTGCGCGCCGCAATTGTCGCGCGGCTGCAGATCAGCGACGTCGAACTGCTGGACTTCACCGTATTCAAGCGCAGCTACGACGCGCGCAAGAAGAACACCAGGATCAGCTTGGTATACGTCATCGATCTCGTGGCGCGCGACGAGTCCGGTATTCTGCGCCGTCTCGCAGGCGATCCGAACGTGCGCCCGGCGCCCGATACTACGTACCACCCGGTGGGGCGCGCGCCATCGGGTTTGAGCGAACGGCCCGTGATCGTGGGCTTCGGACCGTGTGGTCTGTTCGCGGCGCTGCTGCTGGCGCAGATGGGATTCAATCCTATCGTGCTGGAGCGCGGCCGGGAGGTGCGGCGCCGTACGGCGGACACTTGGGCGCTGTGGCGCAGAAACAGCTTGACCCCGGAGTCGAACGTACAGTTCGGGGAGGGCGGCGCCGGGCTCTTCTCGGATGGCAAGCTCTACAGCCAGATCAAGGACCCGAGGTTCTACGGCCGCAAGGTGATGCAGGAATTTGTTCGCGCCGGGGCTCCCTCCGAGATCCTATACGTGAGCAAGCCGCATATCGGCACGTTTCGTCTGACGAGCGTAGTTGCTGCGATGCGCGCGGAGATCATGGCATTGGGCGGCGAGGTCAGGTTTGAGAGCCGAGTGGACGACCTGTTGCTTGAAGACGGCCAGATCAATGGGGTCGTGCTTGCCACCGGCGATACCATTCGCAGTCGACACGTCGTGCTGGCGCCCGGTCACAGCTCACGCGATACCTTCCGCATGCTCGAACGCCGCGGCGTCTTCATCGAGGCGAAGCCCTTCTCCGTGGGCTTTCGCATCGAGCATCCACAGTCACTGATCGATCGTGCACGGCTGGGGAAGTATGCCGGGCGTCCGGAGATTGGTGCTGCGGACTATAAGTTGGTGCATCACGCGAAGAATGGTCGCGCCGCCTACAGCTTCTGCATGTGCCCCGGGGGTACCGTCGTTGCGGCTACCTCTGAGCCCAAGCGCGTGGTCACGAACGGCATGAGCCAGTACTCGCGCAAGGAACGCAATGCCAACGCCGGTATCGTGGTTGGCATCAACCCGCAGCAGGATTTCCCCGGTGGCTCGCTGGCAGGGGTCGAGTTGCAGGAGCGCCTCGAGTCGCGCGCGTATGAATTGGGCGGCAGTGACTATTGCGCGCCGGGCCAGTTGGTTGGGGATTTCATTCGCGGCCGGCCGTCGTCCAAGTTGGGTGGGATCGATCCCTCCTACAAACCGGGAGTGCGCCTTGGGGAGCTGGCAACAGCCCTGCCGGACTACGCGATCGCCGCCATTCGTGAAGCGCTGCCCGCCTTCGGCAGGCAAATTCGCGGGTTTGATCGCGATGACGCCGTGCTGACGGGTGTCGAAACTCGTACCTCCTCTCCGGTGCGTATCACGCGTAACCACGAGACATTGCAGAGTCTAAACGTTGAGGGCCTGTATCCTGCCGGTGAGGGAGCCGGCTATGCGGGCGGGATTCTGTCCGCTGGAGTGGATGGGATCAGGGTTGCGGAAGCTGTGGCTGAATCAATGCTGGCGCGGACGCCAGCCGGCGGCGCGCTCAAGCAATGAAGCTCGAGGACGTCAAGAAGCTGCACCAGCGGAAGTATCGCGAGGAGTTCGGGCACTTCCTGGTTGAGGGCGAACATCCGGTGCTCGAGCTGCAAAGGGCGGCCCTAGCAAATCCACAATTACGGGGCTGTGAGCTGTACGTGACCCGTGAGCGGGAGCACCTTGGCGGTGACTTCAAGACGCATGTGATCAGCGAAGCCCGGATGGCGCAGATTTCGGAGACCAAGGCGCCGCAAGGAGTCGTCGCGCTGGTGCCGCTTCTCGCTCCGTCCCCGCCGCGCGCCGACGAGCGTGCAATTTATCTCTATGAAATTCAGGACCCCGGGAATCTCGGCACCATTCTGCGCACGCTAGCTTGGTTCGGAAAGCTGCGTTGCCTACTCAGTCCTTACAGCGTTGACCCTTACAACTCAAAGGCATTGCGCGCGAGCATGGGCGCCATTTTCCACGTTGCCATCGAAACGGAGGTGGAATTGCGCTCACTGCGGGAGCGCTTTGCCCGCATCGCCTGCCTCGGCATGCGGGGTGAGCGCCTCTCCTCTGCCGCCTTCAAGGAATTCGGATGCTACCTGTTTGGCAATGAGGCCCGCGGCCTGCCGCAGGGGGAGCTGGCTGCGCTTGGCGTAACTTTGTTTTCAATCGCTGGCACCGCCGCCATTGAATCTCTGAATCTGGCGTCCGCCGTCAACATGTGTGTGTATGAACTGAACCGGTGACGGCTGCATTGCCAGCTCGTCGCAGTCAACGTCCCACGGTGCTCAGGTGTTCCGTCCTCATTTACGTTTCCCAACGCTCGGGTCTTCGATAGAGTTGGGGCGGGGAGAGCCTCTGAGGTTTCTGCCGGGTGCACTAGCCTGTGCCGCCCGCTACCTCTTCGGAAGCTCGCACTCAGCCTTCCTGTGAGTACTGCTCGCAGAAGGGCGTGCCTCGACGGGGGAGGGACGTATGAACGCGCCGGTTAGCATTGTCACGCTTCGTCTTGAGGAGCTAGTCGCACACATCAGCAGTGGTCAGGCATCGCCGGGTGCGGGCTCGGCGGGTGCAGTGGCTCTGGCGCTTGCCGCCGCCTGCGCATGCAAGGCGGTGTCCGTCACCCTGAAACACCGACCGGACGACGTCGAACTTCAGTCGGCCGTCGCTTCTTTTACAAAGATCGCGCGTGGCGCCTTGAGCGATGCTGATCATGATTCACAGGCATTCGAAGAATTTATCCGACAGAAAGATTCGGCCGCCGTTGATCGATTGGTATGCGAGGGCGAGAACGTGGCCCGGCTGATTGCAGCCTTGGGAACCGCAATCGACACCATCGAGGCAAGAGTGCGTCCCAATATGACGGGTGACCTCGTCGCCGCGAGGGCTCTCATGAGCGCCGCGCATCGCATCCAGGAGCGCAACGAGGCCGAGGCCCGCGAGGCTCGCTGACGAACTCACACCGCAGTTCGCGAGCGCTTGGGGGAGTTTCAGGGATCTACCATGACGGCCGGTGGGGCTTGGGTCATCCTGCCGATCTGCGCCGCCTGGGTGCAGCCGTGACGAGAGAAGATGCCCAGTACCGCGTCGGCTGCATCAGGCGCGCACGCCACCAGCAATCCGCCCGAGGTCTGTGGATCACACAGGAGCGCCTGCGGCGCGCCCCGTAACTGCGCAGGCAGGCGAACCTCGTCACCGTAGGAGGCCCAGTTGCGCGTCGAGGCGCCGGTGACAATCCCGTCGGCCGCTAGATCCAGTACCCCACCTAGTACAGGAATCGAGCGCATCTGGATGCGGGCCCCGAACCGGGCACCGCGGCACATTTCCAGCAGGTGACCGAGTAAGCCGAAGCCCGTGACGTCCGTCATGGCATGGACGCCCGGCAGTGCCGCGAGATCTGGCCCCGCACGGTTGAGACAGGTCGCCGTATCGATCAATGCCTGATACTGCGCCCCTGCAAGACGGTCCCTTTTCAGTGCGGCCGACAGGATTCCCACCCCTAAGGGCTTGCCGAGTATCAGGGCATCGTTGACTTGGGCGTCACAATTGCGCCGCAGGCGCTGGGGATGAACCAGTCCCAACGCCGCCAAGCCGTAGATCGGCTCCACGGAATCGATGCTATGGCCACCGGCGATCGGTATCCCAGCCTCCGCACAGACTGCCTCGCCGCCGCGCAGAATCTCCCGGATCGTCTCCGGGGCGAGCACCTTGATCGGCATACCGAGGATCGCCAGTGCGAGGATCGGAGTTCCGCCCATGGCATACACGTCGGAGAGCGCATTGGTGGCCGCGATGCGCCCGAACTCGAATGGGTCGTCCACGATCGGCATGAAGAAGTCGGTGGTCGCGATCACCGCCTGCGTCTCATTCAGCTGATAAACCGCCGCATCGTCACTGGTCTCGGTGCCGACCAGCAGCCCGGGGAAAGAGTTCGCGGCCGCTGACCGGCGCAGAAGGTCCGCCAGTACGCCGGGCGCGATCTTGCAGCCGCAGCCGCCTCCGTGCGAGAGCGACGTCAGGCGCGGGAGGGGAAAGGTGGGGGGCATGAGCGGGTATCCTGAGGTGAGGCCGGGCACTACGTGACCGCAGGGACGAACTCGACGAGAATAGCCTGACGTCCGCCGCGGAGGAAACCGGATGAGGCGTCGCGAATTTCTCCTGAACCTTTCCGCCCTGGCTCCTGGCGCGGCGCTGGCGACCTGGCCGCCTCACGCACGAGCGGCGGAGCCCGAGGCGTCCTCGGGCTGGCGAGTTTTCGAGGTGGTCACCTCCGTGGAGGTGGCCGCTGCGTCAGGGCCGACCCGGGTGTGGCTGCCATTGCCATTGAGCACGCCGAGCGACTATCAACGCCTCCTGAACACTACCTGGGATGCGCCAGGCAGCAGCCACACGGAGCTTGCCGTGGTTCCCGGCTACGACGTGCGGTTGCTGCATCTTTATTGGCAGGACGCCGCCGCCGTGGGCCCGATCACCCTTACGTGTCGGGTGGCCACGCGCGACCGGCGGGGGAGCCTGGAGAGGGCATCCGCGACGCTTAGCGCCGAGAGGGAGTCGGCTCAAACACTCCAGCGCTATTTGCGGCCTACGGCGCTTTTGCCAACCGACGGGATCGTGCGTGCCACGGCGCAGCAGATCTGCGCGCGCCGGCACGGCGAGATCGAGCAGGCACGTGCGCTCTATGAATGGGTGGTTGAGAACACCACGCGCGATCCGAAGACCCCCGGGTGCGGGATCGGGGATGTCGGATCCATGCTGCGATCGGGGTATTTCGGCGGTAAGTGCGCCGACATCAATGCGCTGTTCGTGGCGCTGGCCCGTTCGGCGGGTATTCCGGCGCGCGACGCCTACGGTGTCCGAGTTGCCGACTCGCGACTGGGCTACCGGTGTCTTGGCAAGAGCGGGGATATCAGCAAGGCCCAGCACTGCCGCGCGGAGTTCTACGCCCGGGACCAGGGGTGGATTCCGGTTGACCCGGCCGATGTCCGCAAAGTCATGCTGGAAGAGCAGGCGGGCGGCCTGCCGATGAGTGATCCGAAAGTGCAGGCCGCGCGCCACGCGTTCTTCGGCTCGTGGGAGATGAACTGGGTCGCCTATAACCACGGTCACGACGTGGCACTCCCCGGTTCAACGAGCGCGGCCATCCCGTTTCTCATGTACCCGAACGGTGAGAGCGGCGGCGCACGGATCAATAGCCTCGACCCCGCGACATTCCGTTACGCTATCCACTCGCGCGAAGTGGTCGTCTGAAATGGCGGAAGGCAGCAGGAGTCGAACCTACCAAGAAGCGCCTGGCGCCCCCTCCTGGGTTTGAAGCCCAGCCGCACCGCCGGGTGCGTGTGCCTTCCACGGACCGCTCCAGCCGCTGTCGGGTCGCAGAACATGGCAATCGCGGATGCGACGGGTGTAGCCGACGCGGTCAAAGAACTCCAGGATCTGTATTGTCCGCTTGCGGCCGAGCCCAATTGCATCGCGGTACCGAGCGGCGTTCACGGCACCGTGTTCCTCGGTCAGGCGATGCGCAATGGCGGCAAGCTCAGCCATGCTGCCCGCAGCATAGAAGAGGTCGTGCACTACCTGATAGAGCTCCCCGCGCAGAACCTGTTTGCGCAGCACCTCGCGGACACGCGCTTGAGGTTCCTTGATCCGCGCGGCCAGGTCGCGCGCCCAGGGTGGATCAAAGCCTGCGGAGGCGATCAGCGGGCTGAGCTTGGTCAGTAGCGCCTGGTCGGCGGCCGAGAGCTGCGCGGTGTGTCCGGGCAGGCGCAGCCAGGGGCCGGCGCGCAGCAATGCGCCATCCGTCTGCAGGCCTGCGACCAACGATTCCCAGGCCAACTGCTGAAGTTCCGGAACCGCCATGCGCCGCAGGCGTCCGGGATCTACTCCGGACTCCTCAGGGTGTCCCTGGTGAAACTCGGCCAGCACGGCAAGGACGCGCTCCTGCAGTCGCCGCCAGTGCGCGGGCAGGATGACGTGGCGCTGCGCTCCGCGCATGAGTTGCAGCGCCTCCTCGGGCACATTCAAGCTCTCAGCCGGCGATCCGGTCAGTCGCACGAGGGCCGCGATCTCGAGCCCATGGGGAGCGGCCTGCAGGAGTGCCGTGAGATCCCTCGTCGCGACCAACTGCTCCAGCGCCCAGAGGGTTTGCAGCCGTTGCGGGCTGCGCCGCCGCCGCGCGGGTGCGTCCGGGTCGAGCACCACCCCGCCGCCGAGTGTCGCGGTCGCCCGGCAGTTGCGCACGATGAAGCGCTCGCCCGGCAGCGCGCAAACGGGAGTATCGAACACCAGCTGCGCTCGGCCGACGGTCCCCGGTACCAGGGCATCTGGCTCCAGCGGCACGGCGCGGGCCACGCATCTTTTGGTGCCGAGGTGGATGTGTACGGTGTCACCGGCAGCCAGGTGCGCGCTTGGCTCAGGCAGCAGGCGCAGTTGCACGTCCAGTCGACGTGACGGTAGCAGCA
>Ga0302311_10003364_pt1 | contig 17516 bp, 18 predicted proteins | sample III_Palsa_N1_3_FD_200449 | JGI IMG/M metagenome (GOLD analysis project Ga0302311, IMG submission 200449) | Peat permafrost microbial communities from Stordalen Mire near Abisko, Sweden - III_Palsa_N1_3 | ecosystem: Environmental > Terrestrial > Soil > Palsa > Peat permafrost | place: Sweden... | reverse complement strand
CCAGGCCGCCCAGCTTGATCCAGACGTTGGGGCATTTGGCCAGCTCGCGAATACCCTCGCGCCAGGTCGCGAACACCTCATCGCGACGTCCGGCGTAGGGTCCGATCCCCAGCACCCCGCCCACGTGATTGAGCACGATCAGGGTCTCGGGGAAGGCGTGGGCCAGGTCGGCCACCTCGCCGAGCTGCGGGTGGTACTGCCAGGCCTCGAACGACAGGCCCAGCCGGCTCAGACGCGAAAAGCCCTCGCGAAAATCGGGCCGGGCATACAGACCTTGGGGCGGATTGGTGTGGCCCGGGCGGATATCGGGGCTCGGATCCCAGGCCCCCGCGTGCCGCACGCCCCGGAACCGGCCATTGCCGGCGCGGACATGCGCTTCCAGCACCGTCTCGACGCCGGCGCCCTGCATCAGGTCCGCCCGCCCGACGATGGCTTCGCACGCCAGGATCGGGCCATAGCGGCCACTGGCGGCCATCGCCGCCGCCCCGTTCACGAACTCGGTCTCGCCAATGTAGCGCAACGCCTCGGGCCCCGAGGCGCGGTAAAAGGCGCCGCATTCCACGAACACGGTGCTCTCGATGTTGTGGCCGCTGGTCAGGTCCGCCAGCAGCTCGGGCAGCAGATAGCGGCCGGCCGGAAAGTCCCAAAGGTGATGGTGCGGATCGCAGATCGGCAGGTCCGGCTCGATGATCTCCTCGGTCATGGGATCAGCGGCCGTTGAAGGTGGGCGTGCGTTTCTCCACGAAGGCCCGGAACGCCTCGCGGGAATCCTCGCTGCGGCCCGAAGCGATGTGGCGGCTGGTCTCCAGGTCGATGAACTCGCGCAAGGGCAGGCGTTCGGCGTCCAGGAAGTTGGCCTTCATCGAGCGCAGGGCGATCGGCGCGGTGTTGATCAGCCGGGTCGCGATCTCTTCGACTCCGGCCTCGAACTCGGCTTCCGGGAACAGCCGATTGACCAGGCCGATACGATAGGCCTCCGCCGCGTCGAACCGGCCGGTGAGCATGTAGAGCTCCCGCGCCTTGGCCGCGCCCAGGATGCGCGGCAGGAACCACGGCCCGCCCATGTCGCCGGAGAGGCCCACGCCCAGGAAGGCGGTGTTGAACTTGGCGGTGTCGTCGCAGACCCTTAAGTCGCACGCCGCCGCCCAGCCGATCCCCGCGCCGGCGCAGGCGCCCTTGATCGCCGCCACCGTCACGATCGGCGCCTCATGCAGAATGCTGGAAACATGGAAGGTAAGAGGGTTGGAATTTCCGCCCTTGCCGGCGGCATAGGCCTTCACGTCCGCGCCCGGGCAGAAGTCCTTGCCGGCCCCGCGCAGGATCAGCACGCGGAGGCTTTCATCCCTGGCCGCGTCTTCCAGCGCCTCGAGCAACTCGTCCAGCATGACGGCGGTGATGCCGTTGCGGGCCTCGGGCCGGTTCAGCGTCACCGTCGCCCGATGGCCGGCCTTGTCGTAGAGGATGGTGTCGAATTCAGCCACAGCGAGGCCCTCCCAGTCGGCGCGGATGTGTCCTCCGCTGCCGCCACTCTCGCCCAGGCGCCGGCGGGCGTAAACCCGCCGGTCTTACGACCCCCCGCCCAGCGTCCGCTTGAAGAAGGCCAGATAGGTCTTCCACAGCTGGACCTGTTTCGCCGGCGTCGAGACGCCGTGCCGTTCGCCCGGGAACAGCATCAGGTCGAAGGGGACCGCGTTCGCCTGCAAGCTGGCCATGATCCGCGTGGAGTTCTCGAACACCACATTGTCGTCGGCCATGCCGTGCAGCAGCAGCAGGCGAGGGGCGCCCGGCTGGGCCAGCGCCGGCAGGCGGGGCGCGATGGCCGAGGCGTCATAGGCCGCTCCGCTGGTCCTGGGATCGCCCATGTAGTGTTCGGTATAGTGGGTGTCGTAGAGCCGCCAGTCCGCCGGCGGGCCGCCCGCCGCGCCGGCCGCGAACGGCGTCCCCGGCTCGGTCAGCAGCCGGATGGTCATGAAGCCGCCGTAGGACCAGCCCATCACCCCGACCCGCTTGGGGTCGACGTAGGGCAGGGACGCCAGGAGGCGCTCGCCCTGGAGCTGGTCCTTCACCTCCACCCCGCCCATGGCCTGGTAGATCGGCGCGGCGAACTTCATCCCCCGCCCGGCCGTGCCGCGATTGTCGATGCGGAAGATGACAAAGCCTTCCTGGGTCAGCAGCTGGTCGGTGGCCGAGGGCCAGGCCTTGCGCACCAGCCCGCCGACGCCCGGACCGCCGTAGACATTGACGATCGCAGGGTAACGCTTGGCCGGATCGAAGCCATAAGGCTTGGTGATCGAATAATAGAGCGTCTGCCCGTCCTCGGCCTTGAGGGTCCCGAACTCCGGAAAACTCTTGTGGTCCAGGTAGGGCGCATAGGGGTGGCCGGGGCCGAGCCTGTTCTCCTCGATCCAGGCCAGCCGCTTGCCACTGGCGGCATAGAGCGCGGTCTGGGCCGGCGTGTGTGGGTCGGTGTAGGTCCCGACGAACGAGCGATGGTCCTCGGCCATGTCGACGGTCCACCAGCCTTCGCCGGAGGTGATCCGTCGGGGCTCGCCGGGATGCCGATAACTGACCAGATAGAGCTGCTGCTCCAACGGGCTGTCCTTGCCGGCGGCGAAATAGACCAGCCCCTTGGACTCATCGACGCCGGCGATCGCCGACGGATGCCGCCCGGCGCCCGCGCTGCCGGAGATCGGCCAGTCGCCGTGGGTGATGGCGCGGATCAGGGTTCCGTCGGCCTTGTACAGATAGAGGTGCTGGTAGCCGCTGCGCTCCGATCCCCAGATGAAGTCGCCGTCCTTCAGCGCCGTGAAGTCGTCGTTCAGGTCGATCCAGGGTTTCTGCTGTTCGGTCAGGATCACCCTGGCAACGCCTGTCGCAGGGTCGACGGCCAGCAGATCCAGCCGCTGCTGGTTGCGGCTTTCGCGCTGAACATAGAGGGTCTTGCCGTCGGCCGACCAGCCCACCCGGGCCAGATAGACGTCGGCGTCGGCGCCCAGGTCCACCTTCACGCGCGGACCGCCGGCCAGGTCCGAGACGTAGAGGTCAACAACGGCGTTGGGGCGGCCGGCGCGCGGGTAGCGTTGATTGACCACCGTCGCGCCGTTCGCGCCGATATCGAAGCGGGGAACCACATCCACCGTCGACTCATCGACTCGCGTGAACGCCACAAGCCGGTCGCCCGGCGCCACCCAGTAGCCGGTGTAGCGGTCCATCTCCTCCTGGGCGACGAACTCCGCCGTTCCGAACGACAGCGTGCCCGCCCCCTCAGTGGTCAGGGCGCGGTCGGCGCCGGTCTTGAGGTCGATGGCATGCAGGTTCTGGTCGCGCACATAGGTGACAAAGCCGCCGCCGGGACTGATCCGGGCGTCGAAGGCGCCGTCGCCGGCCGCGGTCAGTTTGCGCGCCGCGCCGGTCTTCGGGTCGGCCAGATAGAGGGCGCCGCCGGCGGGGATCAGGATCGCCTGACCCTTCTGGTCCCAATCGTAATCGACCACGCCGTGCTGGCCGCCGACCCGTTCACGCTCGCGCCGGCTCTTCTCGGCCTCGGTCAGGACGGCGGTTTTTGGCTCGACCACAGAGCCGTCGATCAGCCGCCGCGGCGCGCCGCCGCCGATGGGCTGGGCCCAGAGGTCATAGGTGGTCTGGTCGCTGGCCTCGGGCTTCAGATAGGTGACCAGCGTCCCGTCCGGCGATATCTGAACCCCGTGCGGCGCGGGACCATTCAGCGCCGGGGCTGCGAACACCCGCTCGATCGGCAGGGACTCCGCGTGGGCGGCGGCAGGGATGACGGCGAGCGCCACCAGGGCAAGAGCATGATGTTTCATCAGGCCAAGCTGCGCCGAGGCTCGGCCGGATTCAACCGCCGAACCTGCTCCGGGCCGGCTATGCCGTTCCCAATATCTTTTCGACGCCTGCCGGATCGTTTGCGATGACCTTCAAGAATGCCCGGGTGCTGGGGTCAGGCATGCGCCTGCCTTGCTCCCAATCCCGAATGGAGCCGACAGAAAAGCCGAAACGCTGGGCAAACTGAGCCTGGCTTATCCCGCCGAGCCTGGCTCTTATCGTCTTGGTATCGATGGTCGCCGGGATGTGGACCCGGATACCAGGCGCGTCATCGCCGCGCACATGCGCGACGGCTTCGCCAAGCCCATCCATGATCCCCCGAAAATCCTTGTTATCCATCTTGATCCACGCCCTCAATCGATCGCCTCGGCCGCGCCGGTCAGAGCTTTGGTGACCTTGGCCAGATCGTTCACCTGCGCCTTGGTCAAGTTCGCGGTCCGACCTTTCGAGATCACCCACAGCAGGTAGACGCCTGTCTCCAGGACGAAATAGGTGATTACCCGATAGCCGCCGGACTTGCCTTGCCGCGACCGGCGACGCGGACTTTCCGGCAACCACCCGAGCCGACAATGAGGTCGCCGGCCAAGGGATCGGCCGACACAATCTCAATCGCCGAACCTATCTCGGCATCCGTCATACCGGCGGTTTTGGCCGAGTTCTGGAAGGCGCGAGTCTCGATCACCGTCTGCACGCACGTGACTATACGGCATTGCCGTATCAACGCAAGACGAAACTACGGCAAACCCGTACTAATTGATTGGAACGGGCCCTTCGTTACGCTCGATCGATCCGCGCCGCGAAGCAGCCGTGGGCGGCGTTGTGGGCGTGCAGGTAAGCCGCCTGCGGGTTGGCGAACTGACGGCCGATGGCGGCGTCCACATCGTCGGCCAGCGCCAATTCCGCGCCGATCAGCATGCCGTCCTCGTCAAAGGCTCGCACGGCGATGGGCCGACCCCGCAGCACCGGCGGCAACTCGCCCCTGAACCGGCGAGGCGCCGCCGCGGCCTCCCGCACATAGATGGCGTAGTTGGAGCGGTAGGGCGTGTCGGCGTCCTGGTGCTGGTAGTTGACCAGCAGCAGACTTTCGCCGGGCTTGGCGTCTTCCAGCGTCACGCGGCAGGGATAGCGGCCAGTCTCGCCGGCGGTGGTGCGCACGGCGCCGTGGGCGGCCAGCGCCGCGTCATCCAGGCCGAACAGCGGTTGGAAAGGCTCCAGCGGAAGACCGGAAATTACATAGGTCATGGTCGGGGGCTCCAGGATTGCTGGAGCGGATTGACCACGCCCGTTGCGCCCCGTCTGGCCGTTTCCGGACCTTGCGGCGCCGGCAAATCTCCGCCACCTTTGCGGAACACTTCTCAAAGGAGACCCCCGATGGAACGCGCGACGAGCCCCCGATCCGCCCTCGCCGTTCCTCAAACCCGGGTGTCCCTTGACCGCCTTCATCACCCTTGCCGGACTCGCCTGCCGCACGCCTGACAGCCGCGAGCTTTTCAGCAACCTCGATCTCGCCATTGGCGCCGAGCGCGTCGGCCTTGTCGGCCGCAATGGCGTCGGCAAGACCAGCCTGCTGCGCATCATCCTGGGCGAACTCGCGCCGGCCGCCGGGTCGGTCGCCGTGGGCGGCCGCCTCGGAACGCTCAGGCAAGTGACGCCGCAAGCCGACTCGACGCTCGGCGACCTGTTGGGCGTCCGCGACGCCCTGACCCGGCTGGACCGGATCGAGCGCGGGCAGGGCCAGGCGGCGGACCTCGACCTCGCCGACTGGGATCTGCCGCAGCGGATCGAGACGGCCCTGGCCGAGATGGGCCTGACAGGCGCCGACCTCGGCCGGCCCGCGCTAAGCCTGAGCGGCGGGGAAGCCACCCGCGCCAGCCTGGCCGCCCTGCTGATCGACCGCCCGGACATGATCCTGCTGGACGAGCCCACCAACAATCTCGACGCCGAGGCGCGGGCGGTGGTCGGCCGGATGCTGGAGGGCTGGCGCGGCGGCGCGTTGGTGGTCAGCCACGACCGCGCCCTGCTGCGCGGCATGGACCGGATCGTCGAACTCACCAGTCTCGGCGCCGCCAGCTACGGCGGCGGCTACGACCTCTATGCCGAGCGCAAGGCGGCCATGGAGCAGGCGGCCGCGCGCGATCTGGACAGCGCCGAACAGGAGCTGCGCCGCGCCCAGGCCGAACTCCAGCGCGAACGCGAACGCAAGGCGCGACGCGACGCCGCTGGCAAGCGCGCCAGGGCCAAGGGCGACGCCCCCAAGATGCTGCTCGACGCCCAGGCGGAGCGGGCGGAAACCACCGGCGCGCGCCTCTCGCGCATCGCTGACCGACGCCGAGCCGAGGTCGCGGAAACGCTTGAAGCGGCCCAGGCGAAAATCGAACGCGTGCGCCGCCTGGCCTTCTCGCTGCCGCCTTCGGGGCTGCCCGCCGCCAGGCGCGTGCTGACGCTGGACAATGTCGGGTATGCGGTGGAGGGCCGCCGGATCGTTCGCGGCGTTTCGCTCAATCTGACCGGGCCGGAGCGGATCGCCATCGCCGGCCCCAACGGCGCCGGCAAGACCACCTTGATCCGGCTGATGGTCGGCGAGATCGAACCCACCGAAGGCCGCGTCACGCGCGGCGTCCCCGTCGCCATGCTGGACCAGCGAGCCTCGATCCTCGATCCGGCGCAGACCCTGCTGGCTAACTTCCAGCGCCTCAATCCCGAGGCCAACCGCAACGCCGCCCAGGCGGCGCTGGCGCGGTTCCTGTTCCGCAACACCGCCGCCGAGGCGCGCGCTGGCGACCTCAGCGGCGGCGAGACTCTCCGGGCGGCGCTGGCCTGCGTGCTGATGTCAGTCCAGCCGCCGCAGTGCCTGATCCTGGACGAGCCCACCAACCACCTCGACCTGGATTCCATCGCCGCCATCGAACAGGCGCTACTGGGCTACGACGGCGCCCTGATCGTCGTCAGCCACGACGAGCACTTCCTGGAGGCCATAGGCATTAAGCGGAGGGTGTCGTTGGCGCGCGCCGTCTGACGGTGTCTGGCTCGGCGCCTTCACATTGAACCGCTAAGGTCGCTAAGGACGCGAAGGGGCGCGAAGCGCGATAATGTCTCAGCCAAGCTATCCGATTAGCGTGCGGGCTACGCCCGCCTTAGCGTCCTTAGCGCCCTTGGCGGTTCAATACTTTTCCCCTTAACGCCTATCCCGCTGGATAAATCTTCCCGCCGGCGCCGTTCCAGATCTTGCCGGAATCGAGCGGCGAGGCGGTGATCAGCTTGCCGGCGACATTCAGGCGGCTCATGCCCTGGGCCTCGAACAGCGCCTCGAACGCGTCCGGCGACTGCCCGGTCCGGACCATCTGTCTGACGCTGGCCGACCCGGTCGCCGCGTCCGCCGCCTGCATCAGCGCCACGTCCCGCGTTCCGGCCACCACCACCACACGGTTGCCCGCCGGCCCCTTGAAGGTGGAGACATACCCGTAGTCCACGTACATGGCGCCGTTGCTGTCCGGGCCGCCGCCCTGGCTGGAATAGTGGCGCCGCGTGCGGCCATCGATCAGGTCGTCATAGGTGTCGCCCACAGAGAATCGCGAGCCGGCGAACACCGCGTCGCGCAGCACCCCCATGGCGCTGAAATAGCCGACGTAGACGATGTTGTTGGTCTTCAGCATGCCCGGCGTCAGGTCCGAGGCCAGGATCACCTTTACCGGCCCCGCCCTGGCCGCCGTCGCCACCACCGGCAGCACGTCCCGCAACGCATAGGCCGCGCCCACCGGCAGGTAGCGCAAATCCAGGTCGATGTAGTGCGAGACCTTGTCCGGGTGCGCCATCAGGAAGTCGTCGAGCTCGCCTTGCGAGTTGACGGAATATTCCCGCACCAGCCGGTTCACCTGCATGCCGTCGTCGCTCTCGCCGAAGATGTAGTAGTCGCCCACGACCACCACGGTCGGGAAGCGGTTGGACAGCAGCGGCGACCAGACCGGACCGGCGCGGACCCTTTCCAGTTCCTTGACCGCCGGCGGCCGCACCGCCTGGACGGCAAGCCAGGTGGCGCCGGACGAGAGGATGACCAGCGCCACCGCCGCCAGGGCCAGCAGCCAGGGTTGGCGCGCGGCCTTAACGATCGCAGGCGCGGCCACGGCGGCCTCGGGCTGATGCTCGACCATCAGCCGGTATTCGCCGCGCGGAATCGTCAGCCGGTGGACAGTGCCGGCCCTGGGCCCGGCGTAGATGGCCTCCAGCTTACGCCGCAGCTTGTGCACATAGACGCGCACCACCGCATCCTGGCTGGTGTCGAAGTCGGCCCGGCGGTTGAACACCGCGCCGGCGACCTCGGCCTCCTTGGGCGAACGGTCCTCCAGCGACGACTGCACCAGATAGTCGAACAGGCGGCGCACGGGTTCGGACCGGCCCAGGGCGCCGGTCTGGCGGATCTCGTCCGCCTCAGCCTGCAGCGCCGCGTGCGACATCGCCCGGTTCGATCATCCTTGGTTTTCGCAAGCCCCACGCGGCCACTCTAACGTTCATGAACGCGCCGGAGAACCTGAATTTTCAAGCGGTTGGCGCGCGCCGGAGCGCCGGTCGACCAGCATGGCCGAATGGTGGGCTCGACAAAGGTCGCGGACCGCACCGCAACGTCAATCTTCTGGATGGTGCGCAGGTAAACATGCCGTAACATTCCCTATCCATCTCTAAAAGTGGTTGAAATAGGGAGTGATAGGGATTATTTGGGCAAACACTCCTGTCGTTTAAGGAAGGATCGCGACATGCGCGCCAAGCTGCCCGGTGACAGCCCGCAGGAACTCTATTCGGTGGACCAGGTCGCCGAACGGCTGGGCCTGCATGTGCGCACTGTGCGCGGATACGTCCGCGACGGCCGGCTCAAGGCCACCCGGATCGGCAAACAGTATCGCATCGGCCGCGACGACCTGGAGGCCTTCACCGGCCATCCGGTGGGACCGACCGAGCGCGAGACCGTGCGCCGCCAGCGCCATGTGGAAGTCACCAGCATCGTCCAGATCGACGCCATCAGCCCCGAAGCCGCCGACCGGATGGTCAAGACATTGGCCGCCGCCGCCGAAGGTCGCGCCCAGGGTCTGCGCGTGGAGTCGCTCTATTTCGACGAACTGGGCCGGCTGAAGCTGATCCTGGTCGGCGACCTCGCGGCCGTGTCGCAGGCCTTCGCCCTGGTCGAGCTGATGGGGAAGGGTTGACCCGTGGGCGAGATCTTCAAGACCGAGGAAGGCCGCGCGGCCGTCCACGCCCGCTACCGCGAACTGTTGGCCTACTGGCCAACGGCGAATGAGCAGCTGCGCCTGCCCACCAGCGCGGGCGAAACCTTCGTGATCGCCTGCGGGCCCGAAGGCGCGCCGCCGCTCGTGCTGCTGCATGGGGCCCAGGCGAACGCCCTGACCTGGATGGGCGACGTGACGGCGTGGTCAGAGCATTTCCGTGTCTACGCCGTCGATGTGATCGGCGATGTCGGCCTCAGCGCGCCGTCGCGTCCGCAGCTGGACACGGACGGCTACGCGCTCTGGCTCGACGATGTGCTTGCGGGGCTCGGCGTCGAGCGGGCTGCCTTCGTCGGCCTGTCCCTGGGCGGCTTCATCGCCCTGGACTACGCGATCCGTCGACCGAACAAGGTGGCGGCGCTGGCGCTGTTGTGCCCAGCCGGGATCGGGCGGCAGAAGAACCTGTTGGGTAAGGCCTTCCCGCTGCTATTCCTTGGGCCCTGGGGCCAGCGCAGGCTGCGCGAGATGGTGTTCGGCCCCGCGCCGAAAAACCCGTCGCCGGCCTTGGCGGCCTTCGGCGGTTTCTTCGCCATGATCCACGCCAACACCATGCCACGCAGGGTGGGTATCCCAGTCGCCAGCGACGCGGCGCTGGCGGCATTGGCCATGCCGGTGATTGCGGTGGTCGGCGGCAAGGATGTGCTGATCGACTCCCGCGAAACCAAGCGCCGGCTCGAACGCCACGCGCCCGGCGCGGAGGTCCATTTCTTGCCCGACGCCTACCACCTGCTGCCCAGCCAGACAGGGAGGGTGCTCGAGTTTCTGCGCCGGGCCGCCGGAGCGGCGTTGTGACCGACCGCACCTACGACATCGGCGACATCCGCCTGCTGGAATGCTCCGCCGACGGCGCGCGGCTCGCCCGCGCCGGCGAAGTGTCGGACTTCATCAGCGCCGCCTGGGAGTATCAGGCCACTCTGGTCGCCATCCCGGTTGAACGAATCGCCGACGACTTTTTCCGCCTGCGCTCCGGCTTGGCCGGAGAGGCGATCCAGAAGTTCGTCAACTATCGCATTCGCCTGGCGGTCGTCGGCGACATTTCCGGCTTCATCCAACAGAGCACGGCTCTGCGCGATTTCATCAACGAATCCAATCGCGGGCAGCATGTGTGGTTTGTCTCCGACCTGGCCGAGCTACACGCCCGACTAGTCCGCTAGGGCGCAGAGCAAGGTAGTGATCGTCGCCCGATACCGTGCGAAAAATAGTACCTTGCGTTACCCAATACCTGGTGATACATAGGCAGCGAAATCGGAGTTCGACGCCGTGAACGAAACCATCCAGGTGCAGCTGAAGAAGGGGGTGCTGGAACTGTGTGTTCTGGCCCTGCTCTCCAAGGGCGACGGCTACGCCTATGACATCGCCAGCCGCCTCGCCAAGGGAGTCGATATGGGGGAAGGCACCATCTACCCGCTGATGCGCCGCATGCAGGCCGACGGCCTGGTGGACACCTACCTGCAGGAGTCTCCAACCGGGCCTCCCAGGAAGTATTACCGTCTTACCGCGCAGGGCCGGTCCAGCTTTGCGTCTCAGCGCACCGAATGGGCCGCCTTCATCGCGGCCGTCGACGCCATCCTCGAGGAAGCCCAATGACCCGCCAGGAGTTTCTTGCAAAGCTTCGCGGCGGCCTCGCCGGCATGCCGGCCTCCGCGATCAGCGAGATCGCCGCCGACTACGAAGCCCACTTCGTCGACGGCCAGGCGGCCGGACGCAGCGAGCAGGAGGTCGCGGCCGCCCTGGGCGATCCGACCCGGCTGGCGCGAGAGCTTCGCGCCGAGCAGGGCCTGAAGGCCTGGCAGGAGACCCGGACGCCGGCCACGGCGGTCTCCGCGGTGTTCGCGGTGCTGGGCCTGGGCGCGGTGGACTTCCTGTTCCTGTTTCCGATCCTGATCGGCGTCGCCAGCACCATTCTGGCCCTCTACATCACCGACTTCGTCCTGGTTATCGTCGGCGGCGCCATGCTGGTGGGCGGGCCCTTCTACGACGGCCCGGGCGGCGTCGCCGCCCTAATGTTGGCGAGACTCGGGGTCATATCCATATCTGTATCGCTCGGCGCGTTGCTGACCCTGGTGACCACCTGGCTGGTCAACGCCCTGGTCTGGTACGGACGACTTCACTTCCGGCTGTTGAAGCCGGCGATCGAATCTTGAGAGGGGAGAGCATTAGATGACTCGCGTACTGGTAATGACCGTTGCAGTCGGTCTGGCTCTGGCCGTGTTCTGTTTCGCTGTCGCCGGCGGGCTGGGAGGCTTGGCCTGGGGTCCGAATGGGCCGAACTGGCGGATGGGCGACCACTGGGGCCACCATCTGATCCACGTCGATCTCGGCGATGGCGAACGGGCGTCCGGCCCGCTGACCACCCGGGACTTCACCTGGAACGGCGGCGACAGCCTGGACCTCAGTGCCCCGGCCGACCTGGAATTCACCCAGGGCCCGACGACGAAGATCACCGTCACCGGGCCAAAGGATGCGCTCGACCGGCTGACCATCCATGACGGCCACATCGATCTCGACGGCATGTGGATCGAAAGAGGCCCGCTGAAGATCGTCATGACCGCGCCCAACATCACCAAGTTCGAGGCCAGCGGCTCCCAGTCGATCTCGATCCTGAATTACGACCAGGACCAGCTGAAGGTGCAGATCTCCGGCTCCGGCGACGTCACCGCCAAGGGCAAGGCCAACCACGCGGTGCTGGACATCGCCGGCTCAGGCGACGCGGACCTGGGCGGCCTGACGGGCGACGATGCGAAGGTGGCCATCTCCGGCTCCGGCGACGCCACGATCGCGCCAAAGCACGAGGCCGACATCCAGGTTTCCGGCTCCGGCGATGTGCATCTGATGACCCACCCGGCTGTGGTCCACTCGCAGATCTCCGGCTCCGGCGACGTCACCCAACCGGGCGAGAAGGACAAGAGCTCGGACAGCTAGGATTTGAAGGCGCGTCGCCTAGTCGATGGGGTTCATATCGGCGACGATGGAGACGCGTGGCGCCTCAACGCCGGTCGGAACCACATCGTGAAAGATGTGGGACGGGAACAGGGTCAGCCATCCCTCTCGCGGCTTGATGGTTCGCGTTCCCCAACACGGTTGGTAGCCGCCGGTGCGCCTGGCGCAGCATCCAAGCACCAGGGCGCCGCGATCGTCATCGCCACAGTCCGGCAAGACGACGTGGTAGACCGACGAGAGATAGCCATCGGCGTGGATATGTTCGCCATTGCGGCCATCGCCCCGCAGGACGGTCGTGCCGGTGACGAACCTCGCCCTCGGGGGCGGCGGCGGCATCACATCGTCCAGGCCTCTGGAGCCCATCTCGTCGATGAAGCCGGCCATCGCCCCGCGGATGAAACCGAACAGGGCTTCAAACTGTAGGCCGTGCGCGTTGGGCGGTTGATAGCGAATGTCGCGATAGTCGTTCTTGGGTCCACCGGATGTGACGGTGGAGGGCAGGGCCAGGACAATCGCCGCCAGCTCGCCGTTGAAGGCCTCAACCCCGCCAAATGAGGCGGGAGGCGCAAACGGGACGCGCAGGACGTGGCGCTCAAGGTCGACCAGTCGGCGCGCGTCATCGGTCCGCCCCGTCCGGCTGAGCGCGATGGCGCCGTAGGCTCGCACAATCGTGCTGCGCCGCAGGGAGTCCGGCAGACGGTGACACAGGTCCAGGGTCGGGCCGCCGTCCTCATCCGTGCACATCGCGTTCAACAGGCGGTGCAGGGCGACCTCGCTCGAGCTGTCGGCGCGAGCGACCGCCCTGAGCAGCGCCGCCTGGCCGGCCGCCGCATCGCCAAGCGCCAACAGCGCGACCCCATGGGCGAGATCGAGGCCAGGCGTGGTCTCCGGCGCGCTCAGATTGAGGGCGTCTTGCGGCCGTCCGCACTTGACGTAGTTGTCGATCAGGCTTCGCCAGTCGGCAAAATTCACCGGATCGAGCCGACGCGACTGTTCATAGGCTTCCACGGCGTCCTCGGCGCGATCGTCATCGTTCAACAGTCGGCCGAGCTGGCCCCACAAGTCGGCTCGCTGCGGATGCGTCGCCAGCGTTTCGCGCAATATCTCGATCAGGACCGGCAGAGGTATGCGCCGGTCCGCCTCGGCCTCAACCCATTCCATGCAAGACGGTCCGACCAGGAAAACGGTGTTGGACCCCACTATGGAGCCGCCCAACCTGTTCCGCTAGGCGGCGACACGGATTGGGCCTGGGTTCAGGCTCGCCGGTTCAGGGTCACCGAGGTCGCCGTGTCACGGCGCGGTTTGACGCCGCCCGGGCCATAGCTGGATTGCGCCGAGCGCTGGGTGGCCACCTCCTCGGCGATGGCGCGCACCAGGCCCTCGGTCACCTTCATGGCGGCGCCGAGGGCGCGGCCTTGACGGGCGATTACCGCGTCGAACGCCTCGGTGGCCCGAACCAGCTTGGCGCGCAACGGCAGCGGCGCGTCGGCGAACGGCTTGGCTTCGGCCCGCGCCCGCTGCGCCTCCTGGCGATACAGGTTCGCCAGCCGGCTGACTTCTTCCATGTTCAGCGCCGCATCGTGCGGCCGGCGCGCCTCGAACGCCTTGGCCTGGTCGGTGATCAGCGCCGTCAGCCGCTCGGTCAGGGCGATCAGGCTTTCGATCCGGGCGACGGTTGGGTTTGATTGAGTGTCCATGGTCAGATCCGCCCTAGTGCAAGCCTTGCATTTTCAGCATTTCACGCTGAACCGCGGCGGTGACGCCGACGCCGCCCGCCTTGGTCATCTGTTTAGCGAAGGCGTCCATAAGGAAGGATTTAAATGCCTCCTCGCCCTGGCCGCCGCCAAACGGCGCCGAGGTGGAGACGCCCTCGAACATGGTCCCCAGCATCTGCGACAGGAACTGGCTCTCGAACGCCTGGGCGGTCTTGTGAATCTGCGCCTTGCTGGCCAACTGGGCCGGCGTCAGGGGCGGCAGCGCGGCGGGCTTCAGCGCGCTCAAGGGGATGGAGGCGGCGGAAAGGTCGGTCATCACATCACCTGAATGTCGGCTTGCAAGGCGCCTTCGGCCTTGATCGCCTGGAGGATGGAAATCATGTCGCGGGGCGTGACGCCCAGGGCGTTGAGGCCGGCCACCAGCGACGACAGCGAGGCCGACTTCTGCAGGATGATCAGCTTCTTGCCCTTCTCCTCGTCCACCTTGAGCTGGGACTGGGACACGGTCGTCGTCACACCCTGAGAGAAGGGTCCGGGCTGGCTGACCTGCGGGGTCTCCTGCACGGAGATGGTGAGGTTGCCCTGCGCGATGGCCACCGTGGACAGGCGCACCTTGTCGCCCATGACGATGACGCCCGACACCTCGTCGATCACCACCTTGGCCGGCTCATCGGGGTCGACTTCCAGTTCTTCCACCTGGGTGACGAACTGCTGCATGCCCTGGCCGGTCGGCGGCTTGATCCGGACGATGGTCGGGTTTTCGGCGACGGCGCTGCCGGAGAAGTGCTGGTTGATGGCGTCGGCGATCCGGGTTGAGGTGCTGAAGTCCGGGTTGCGCAGGGTCAGGCGCATGTCGGCCATGGCGTCGAGCTTGAACCCGACCTCGCGCTCGACGCTGGCCCCGTCGGCGATGCGGCCGGATGTCGGCACGCCCTTGCTGACCGAGGATCCGGAGGCGCCGCTGGCCTGCACCGAGCCGGTCTGCACCGAGCCCTGCGCCACCGCATAGGCCTCGCCGTCGGCGCCCATCAGCGGGGTGACCAGCAGCGTTCCGCCCAGCAGGCTCTTGGCGTCGCCCATGGCCGAGACGGTGACGTCGATGTGCGAGCCGGCGGCGGCGAAGGCCGGCAGGCTGGCGGTGACCATCACCGCGGCGACATTCTTGGTGTCGATGGTGGCGTCGCGGGTGTTGACCCCCAGCCGCTCCAGCATCGATTCCAGGCTCTGCTTGGTCATCGGCGCGTTGCGCAGCGAGTCGCCGGTTCCCGCGAGGCCCACCACCAGGCCGTAGCCCACCAGCTTGTTCTCGCGCACGCCCTCGAACTGGACGATGTCCTTGATGCGCGAGCCGGCGAAAGCCGGCGGCGACATCCAGGTCGTCGCCACAACCGCCATCACCACGACCAGAAACCGAGCCAAAATCCGAGAACGCATGGAGCCCCTTAACAACTAGGGGATCGCCGCCCGGCGACCCGTCCGCGTCCATGCGATCTTCGTGCCAACTCAGCGCTCAAAAAAGCCAAAAGAGACAATGGTTTAAAAAGTTAACGCGGCATTTAGGCTGAAAGGGGCAATTTCTGCCGGGTCTTAACGAACCGGCAAGGGACGCAGGCAAAAACTGGCCATGCGTTAAGACAGCTTAACCATGGCGTACGGCGTTGATGAAGGTTGGTAGTTCAGGCGGAGTAGCCGGCGCGGGCGCGACATACGCCCCCTCGCGTCCGGCGGCGGGCGGTTTCTCGCTCGACAGCGCCGGCGGCGCGGCGGACGCCGCCCCGATGGCGCGCACGGCGGGGCCCACCGGCGTCGCCTCCCTCGACGTGCTCTTGGCGCTGCAGGAAGTGGGCGGGCCCTTGGAGCGCAGGCGCAAGGCGGTTCGCCGGGCCGGCCGGATCCTGGATGTGCTGGACGAGGTCAAGCTGGCGCTGCTCGAAGGCGGCCTGCCTCCGGCGGCGCTCGAGCGGCTGATCGCCGCGATTCACGAGGAGCGGGGCGGGACCGACGACCCGCGCCTCGAGGGGCTTCTGGACGAGATCGAGACCCGCGCGGCCGTGGAAATGGCCAAGCTTGAGATGGCGCGTGCCGCTGCGTGAGCCGAATTCACATGCGGCGTCTGGGCGCGCCCCCGCCTTCATTGTATCTGCCGGTCGTTTTGCTATAAGCGCATCGCTCCAGGGGGGAGTTGTGTTGGCAGCGTGGAAACCCTTATGACGGCGACCGCGGCGTTGATAAACGACGACAATTATCGTCCTTCCGAGGACGAAGAGTTCATGAACGATCGTCAGCGTGAGTACTTCAGACAGAAGTTGCTGGCGTGGAAAGACGATCTGATCAAGGAATCTCGCGAGACACTCAGCCATCTCCAGAGCGAGACTGAGAATCATCCTGACCTGGTCGACCGCGCCTCTTCGGAAACCGATCGGGCGCTGGAACTTCGCACCCGCGACCGCCAGCGGAAACTCATCACCAAGATCGACGAGGCCCTGCGCCGAATCGAGGACGGCTCCTACGGCTACTGCGAAGAGACCGGCGAGCCCATCGGCGTTGGCCGCCTCGACGCCCGCCCAACCGCGATCCTGAGCCTCGAAGCCCAGGAACGCCACGAACGCCAGGAACGCGTCCACCGGGACGAGTAGGTTTGTTGGTCTAGTTTTCACCGTCATCCCCGCCCCTGTGGCGGGGACCCATGCTGCGAACGCCACGATCCGAGCGTGAGGAAACATGGATGGCCGGGACAAGCCCGGCCAAGACGGGAGGAGAGAAGCAAACCCCGATTTCCCTGATCCCAGAAGCGTTCTAAGAACCTCGGCCATGACCCGATCGCTTGTCATCGCCTGTGTTCAGGCCAACCCCACCGTGGGCGCTGTCGCCGCAAATGAGGCCCTGGCGGCCAAATGGCTGACCGAAGCGACCGCGGCAGGCGCCGACATCGCCCTGTTCAGCGAGCTCTTCCTGATCGGCTACCCGCCGGAGGACCTGGCGCTCAAGCCCGCCGCCGTGGCCGCCTGCCGCGCGGCGCTGGACCGGCTGGCGGCGCAGACCAAGACCGGCTGCGCGGCGCTGGTGGGCCTGCCCTGGGCCAACGCCACGCCCGGCGCCGGGCCGCACAACGCGTTTGCGCTGATCGCCGACGGCGAGCTCAAGGACGTCACCTTCAAGGTCGACCTGCCCAACTATGGCGTGTTCGACGAGAAGCGGGTGTTCACGCCAGGACCGGGCCCGAAGACGTTCACGTTCAAGGGCATAACCCTCGGCGTTCCGGTCTGCGAGGACATCTGGGGACCGATCCCCTGCGAGACCTTGAAGGCCCAGGGCGCGGAGATCCTGCTGGTTCCCAACGGCTCGCCCTATCGCCGCACCGCCGATCGCGAGCGGACCCAGGTCGTGCGCGACCGGGTGCGCGAGGCGGGCCTGCCGCTGGTCTATGTCAACCAGGTCGGCGGCCAGGACGAACTGGTGTTCGACGGCGGCTCCTTCGCCGTCCAGGCGGATGGCCGCGAATGCATGCGCCTGCCCATGTTCGAAGAGGCGCTGGCGATCACCCGCTGGGAGGACGAGGGCGCGGGCTGGGTCTGCGTGGAGGCGCCTATGGCGACCTGGCCGGACGGGCCGGAGGAGGTCTACCGGGCCATGATGCTGGGCCTGCGGGACTATGTGAACAAGTCCGGCTTTCCCGGCGTGCTGCTGGGCATGTCCGGCGGGATCGATTCGGCGCTGACGGCGGTGGTCGCCGCCGACGCCCTGG
>Ga0302311_10003360_pt1 | contig 17529 bp, 13 predicted proteins | sample III_Palsa_N1_3_FD_200449 | JGI IMG/M metagenome (GOLD analysis project Ga0302311, IMG submission 200449) | Peat permafrost microbial communities from Stordalen Mire near Abisko, Sweden - III_Palsa_N1_3 | ecosystem: Environmental > Terrestrial > Soil > Palsa > Peat permafrost | place: Sweden... | reverse complement strand
GCTGAAGATTCAGCGCGAGGCGTAGAATTTTTCTATGGGAATCAGCAGGGAACGGGCTCTGGATTGCTTTCGGAGCGATGACTTGGTGGGGATTGGGATGGAGGCGGACGCGGTGCGGCGGCGGCTGCATCCGGAGGGCGTGGTCAGCTACGCGATGGAGTGCGGGATCGACTGCGCGACGGCGATGGATGGCGGCGCGGTCACGGGGAATAATCCGGTGGTAGGATGCGCGCACCGGCTGTTTGACGCGGTTGGCGAGGCGGTAGAGACGGGCGCGGCGGGCGTGCGACTCCGGTTTGGAGGCGAACGCGAGTTGACTGCGGGGACGGGGTGGCTGGAAGGACTGCTGCGCGGCATTAAGCAACGGTTTCCGGCGGTGTGGATTGAGAGTTTGTCGGCGGCGGAGGTGGTGGCGGTTGCCGGTGCCTGGGGACTAGGGCTGCGGGAGACGATGGCCCGGCTGACGGATGCCGGGTTGGATTCGATTGCCGGCGACGGGGTGGATCTAGCTGGTGGCGGCGTTGCGGAGTGGTTCGAGGTGCATCGGGCGTCGCATGGGATGGGGATGCGGACCGTAGCGGGGATGGTTTTCGGCGCGGGCGAGACGCTGGAGCAGCGGGTGGAGTGGCTGCAGGCGGTGCGTGGGTTGCAGGAGGAGACGGGAGGGTTCGCGGCCTTTGCGCCGGTGGCGGCTGCAGCTCCTGGCGGGCGGGACCTGGATGGAGTGACGGCGGTGGAGCGGCTGAAGATGCTGGCGATTGCAAGGATGTTTCTGGACAACGTGGAGAATGTGCAGGCGAGCGGGACGGCGCAGGGGTTGAAGGTGCTGCAGATGGGGCTGCGGTTCGGGGCGAACGACGTGGGGGCGGTTCGGCTGGAGGGTGGCGGCGAAGAGGATGTACGGCGGATTATCCGGGATGCGGGGTTCCGGCCGGCCGAGCGGGATATGGCATATCGGGCGATGATGCTCGGTTAATCAGAATTTCTGATATTCTGATATTCAGAGGTTTTCGGCGATGGCGGCGACCACGATCAAGATGGGGAAGCGAGGCACGATAGTGCTTCCGGCGAAGCTACGGAAGCAGTTTGGGCTGGGGGACGGGTCGCTGCTGGTGACTGAGGCGAAAGATGGGGAGATTCGCTTGCGACCAGCGTTTGTGTACGAACCATCGGTCTGGTCGCCTGAAGAGACGGCGTATTTTATTCTGATCAACTCGATGACCAAGGAAGAGTGGGATAGAAATCTTCCCGGTGTCCTGGAGATGGGCGTCGATCCGGCCAAGATCGAAGGCTTGGAGCCGAACCACCGGGACGGATTGCCGACCGATGCAGGGTGGCGAACGCACCTGAAGCGACGCCGGGCGGAATTGCTTCAAGAGGAGCGCAGTGCCTGAGTCAGCTCGGCTGCGTGCCTATCTCGATTCAAACGTAGTGATTTCGGCATCGCTCAAGGAGGGCTCCAGGTTCCTTGATCTGTGGCGACTCCGTGACATTACTCCTGTGGTTTCGCATTATGTAATTGGTGAGGTCGTGCGCAATGTGAGATCCCCAAGTCACGATGCGCGGCTGTCGAGTCTACTGATGCGCACGGAGATTGTCAGCGACGCGGATGCTCGCTTGATTCCGGCCAACGTTCGGCTGATTTCCAAAGACGAACCAATTCTCGCCGCAGCCATTGCGGCAAGCGTGGACTATCTAGTTACGGGCGACAAGAACCATTTTGGCCATCTTTACTTGAAGAGGGTCTCGGGGGTTTACGTCATCAATCCGGGAGATTTTCTGGCGCTGTACGAAGATCGTCTCCCGGAGTAGCGGCATCGCGTAGAATCTTCGAGGATGGCAACCCTGCCTGCGGAGTAATCTCCTGGCCCTGTTTTTCGACAACCTGCACGCTCCTCTGGCCATGTTTCTGGCCAGCAAGGGCATTCGACACTACCTTCATTCGCATTATGCGGACCATACCTTTCGCGGGCTGTATCGGTGGAACGCGTTCGATATCTCGATGCTGGTGCCGTATTTCATCGTGATGGTGATCCTGGCGTTTTATGGGATTCATCGGTATCAGCTGGTGTGGCTCTACTACAAGAACAAGGACAAGGCAGCGAAGTGGGACGAGCCGGGCGGCCGGTACGCGGAGGGCGAACTGCCGTTTGTGACGGTTCAGTTGCCGATCTTCAATGAGCAGTTTGTGATCGACCGGCTGATCGATGCGGTGTGCCGGCTGGACTATCCACGGGACCGGTTCGAGGTGCAGTTGCTGGACGACTCGACCGATGAAACGGTAGGGGTGGCGCAGGAGATCGTGGACCGCTATGCGCGCGGTTTCGCGGGCATGGATGGGCAGCCGATTGTGCATCTGCATCGCACGAATCGAGAGGGCTACAAGGCAGGCGCGCTGGACGAAGGGCTGCGGACGGCTCGGGGGGAGCTGATCGCGATCTTCGATGCCGATTTTGTGCCGCCGCCGGACTGGCTGATGAAGGTGGTACACCATTTTGCCGAGCCTGGGATCGGAATGGTCCAGACGCGGTGGACGCACCTGAATCGGAACTACAACTTCATGACGCAGGTGGAGGCGATCCTGCTGGACGGGCACTTTGTGCTGGAGCATGGCGGGCGGTCGCGGGCAGGAGTGTTCTTCAACTTCAACGGCACGGCGGGGGTGTGGCGGCGGAAGGCGATTGGCGAGGGCGGCGGATGGCAGCACGACACGCTGACCGAGGACACCGATCTTAGCTACCGGGTGCAACTGGCTGGGTGGAAGTTCAAATACCTGCAGGATGTGGAGTGCCCGGCGGAGTTGCCGATTGAGATGACGGCGTTCAAGACGCAGCAGGCGCGGTGGGCGAAGGGGCTGATCCAGACGGGGAAGAAGATTCTGCCGCGGGTGCTGAAGAGCGATGCGCCGTTCCATACCAAGCTGGAGGCGTGGTATCACCTGACGGCGAATATCAGCTACCCGCTGATGATTGTGTTGAGCGTGCTGCTGATGCCGGCGATGATTATCCGGAGCTGGCAGGGGTACATCCAGATGCTGCTGATCGACCTTCCGCTGTTTGTGGCGAGCACGATGTCGGTGTCGACGTTTTACATGGTGAGCCAGAAGGAGCTGTATCCGAAGATCTGGTACAAGCGGCTGGTGTATGTGCCGTTCCTGATGGCTCTGGGCGGGGTGGGGCTGACGATCTCGAATGCGGTTGCGGTGATGGAGGCTCTGTTCGGGGTGAAGTCGGCGTTTGCGCGCACGCCGAAGTACCGGGTGAAGAAGAAGGGCGAGGCCAGCCAGGCGAAGGTGTATCGCAAGCGGTTGGGGATTGTGCCGTGGATCGAACTGGCGATTGGGACGTACTTTGCGTGGACGGTTTACTACGCGATTACGACGGAGAACTTCTTTACGGTGCCGTTCCTGCTGCTGTTTGTGTTTGGGTACTGGTATACGGGGTTGCTGAGTCTGCTGCAGGGACGGTTCGAGCGCGGGGGCAAGGGGCCGAGCGGGGCGGAGCTGCACGAAAAGCCGTATCCGGTGGGGATTTGAGCAGCCTTGGAATGCGGCGAAGCCCGGCGGGGTGGCCGGGCTTCGAGGTGCTGAGATGATGCTGCGTTCGAGTTAGAAGCGGATGCCGAAGGTAACTGGGATGAGGGTGGTGCGGTCGCTGTTGGCAGGATAAGCGTCGTAGCCGTTGTAGGTGGTAGTAGCGACGTTCTGGGCGGTATATCCGGCGCGTTTCGAGTTGAGCATCAGGACGTAGCGCGCATCCATGTAAAACCGCTCACTGGAGAACTTCGCGAACTTCCAGGTGAGGCCGAAACCGCCGCTCACGCCAAGGGCGTTGCTGGTGTAGTGGTCGACCGTTTCGTCCACGGTGTAGTCTCCGCAGCCGTAGAGACTGCACTCTTCGGCGGTCTCCGGCAGGGTGAAGTTGGTGACCTTGTGATAGAAGCCGCCACCCACGTCCACATAGGCGCCTAGAGAGCCATTGGTTTCGAACGTGTAGGTTGGGTTGAGGCTGAAGGACCAGACATGGGCATTGCCGTCCAGACCTGAGACGGTGGCCGTGCAACCTTCTTCGACCTGGAGGGGGGTGCAGTAGTTGTAGATGTACTCCTGGTTGGCGAGCGTGGCGCCCTGCAGACCCAGGTGGTCGTAGTTGAACTGGGCGATGACTCCTAAGCTTTTATTGAAGTTGCGTCCGCCTCCGACCTGGAAATCGTAGCTGGGGGTGTTGTACTTGTGGGTGATGCCGGTCGGCAGGGCCAAGCCGACGCCGCCCATGAAGGTCCATTTCTCGGAGCCGTCGGGGTTGGAGTGCGAGTCAGAGTAGTTGGGGCGGCCGTAGCGGCGCGGCGGCGGCTGGGCGGCGTCGTGCGCGGCCGAGCTGAACAGGAAGTTGCCGTCAGAGGAGACTACGGAATCCGTAGAGGATGAGCTGCTGCTGGAGGAACTGGTGGAGGCTAAATCCAGAGGAGCAGATTCGGATGCCAGGAAGAGAGGTGCCGCCGGCGTTACTTGGATGGAAGGCGATTGCTGAGCCTGCATGAGCGAGGCCGACCCCGCTGCCAAGAAGGTGAGTGCCGCGGCGCGGCACGCAATACCGAAGAGACTGCGCTTGGTGATCATTTTTTGACTACTCCCTTATTTTGATCGTTCGACTCTGCTAACCCAAATCAACTGAATTTGTTGTGCCGTCCCAGATGGCCGCGCTGGAACGATCCTGTTGCTGATTAAGACGCAGGAATGTGCAAATTGGATCACATGGACGTGGCGATAGTTTCAGGAGATAAAAGACTTTCTTGGTCTGATGTCATTGGGAGGGAAATCCTGCGATTCGAAGACCATGGTACGCCGGCGAATCGCAGGATTATGGCATTTCTTGATCTTTAGTGGATGTCGAACTGCTCCGGGTGGAGGCTGGGGTCGCTCTTGACGAGGATGGTCTTGCCGGCCATCTCTTCCATCTCCTGCAGCCATTTTGCTCCGGAGGATTTGAGCTGCTTGACGACTTCGGGATGGACGCGGAGCATCACGTCGCCGCGGTCGAGATGCTTGTGCATCTTGCGCATCTCGATGTAGATGTCGTTGCAGACGGTGACAGGCGACTTAACCATGCCGGTGCCGGTACAGATGGAGCAGGTGGTGGAGAGGGTGCGCTCGAGCGACTGCTTGACGCGTTTGCGGGTAATGGCGACCAGGCCGAAATCGTTGAACTGGAGCACCTTTGAGGGGGCGCGATCGGACTTCAACTCGTCTTCAAGCGCGGCCATGACGCGGTTGCGGTTCTTGCGCTCGTCCATGTCGATGAAGTCGATGATGATGATGCCGCCGAGGTCGCGGAGGCGGATCTGGCGAACGATTTCGGGGATGGCGTCGAGGTTGGTTTTGACGATGGTGTCTTCGAGGCGTGCGGTTTTGCCGACGAATTTGCCGGTGTTGATGTCGATGGCGACCAGGGCCTCGGTCTGGTTGATGACGATGGAGCCGCCGGACTTGAGCCAGACTTTGCTGCGGAGGGCCTTGTTGATCTCCTCGGTGATGCCGAATTGTTCGAACAGCGGCGTGTCCTTGAGGTAGAGCTTGACGCGGCGAATGAGGGACGGCTGGAAGCGCTGCAGGAAGCGCAGGACGCGCTCGTATTCAGCTTCGGTGTCGACCCAGATGGCGGAGAAGTTGTCGGTGACCTGGTCGCGCAGGATGCGCTCGATGAGGTTGAGGTCGTGGTAGATCAGGGCCGGCGACTTGGAGGATTCGGAGCGGGCCTTGATATCGGCCCACAGGTTGAGCAGGAAACGGAGGTCGCTTCGGAGCTCTTCTTCGCTGGCGCCTTCGGCTGCGGTGCGGACGATGAAACCGCCCGTGGCCTCGCCCTTTTCGCTGAGGAGGATGTCCTTCAGGCGGCGGCGTTCGCCGTCGGACTCGATCTTGCGCGAGACGCCGGTGTGGTTGACGGTGGGCATGAAGACCAGGAAGCGGCCCGGAAGAGCGATGTGCGAGGTGATGCGCGCGCCCTTCTTGGCGATGGGCTCCTTGGCGATCTGGACGAGGATCTCCTGGCCGGGTTTGAGCAGGTCGCTGATGGTGGGCAGGTTGGTGGTTTGCATGGAGTGGCGGCCATGGCCGCTGCCATGCCCGCCGGTGCGGCTGCTGCGTCCTCGGTCGCTGCCGCGATCGCGGTCGTTGCGGCCACGGCGTCCGTCGCGGCGTCCACCGCGGCGATCGGATTCGCGGCCGAGGTCGCGGTTGGAGTCCTGCGGTCGCGCGGAGGCGGACTGGGATTCGCTGCGATTTTCTTCGCCGGCCTGGCCGAATTGCTGCTCGAAGAACTCGGCGTCGGCGGGATTTGCGGAGCGGGCGGCGAGTTCTTCGTCCGGCTCGCCATCCTGGTTTGAGGCGGTGTGCTCGTCGACCTGGAAGCCTTCCTGGCCGTCTTCGTCTTCGTCCTCTTCGTCGTCTTCCTCGTCCTCTTCGTCGAGGTCATCTTCTTCGAGATCGTCTTCCTCGTCGTCGTCTTCTTCTTCCACTTCAGGCAGGGTGCGGGTGATGTGGTCGATGGACATTTCGCGGAGCATGGTGCCGAGGTCGGCTGCGCCTTCGAGCGTCTCTTCCTCAAGGTCGTCGAGCTCTTCGATGGAGCTGGCGTGGAGGGTTGCGCCGTCGAGCTCTTCGTCTTCGAGAATCTCTTCGTCGAGTTGGCCGGAGCCTGGAGCGAAGCCGCCCGCCGCTGGGGCGACAAATTCGCCGGTTGCATCTGCTGAGACGACTGCTCCTTCGTGGCGGATGGGGGATGTGGGCGCGGGCGTCTCGATGGGCGTGGGATGCGGGGCTGCTTCGGGCAGGAGCTCGGCGGCCTCGGAGTGCATTTCGCCAGTGGCGGCGATGGAGGTGATGTCGTGGGTTTCGGCTACGGGCTCTTCCGCGGAATGAGTTGGCGCGGAGGCCTCGGGGATGGATGCGAGGACGGGCAGCGGAGTTTCTGCGGGTGCCGACGCTTCTTCGACTGCGGGGGCTTCTTCGACCGGTAATTCGAGGGTGGACGCGCTCTGGCGGAATTCGCTGGGCGCGGCGGGGTCGACGCGGTAGGAGGCAGCCGCCTCCGAAGGCTCGTATTCGGTTTCGACGTGTTGGGTTGGCTCAGGGGCGGCTACGGCTGCTTGCACTACGGGTGCGGCGGCGATGGGTGCTTCGTGAGTCTCGGCAAACGCGGGCGCGGTGGGCTCGGGAACGATCCCGGCGGCGGGTGTGTGGGTCTGCTCGGTTTCGGTTGCGGCGTGGCGTAAGTCCGAGCGGTTGTCGCGGCGGCCTTCGTGGCGATTGTCGCGGCCCGGGCGGTTGTCGCGGCGGGGTTCGCGGTCGAAATCGCGCTGGGGGCGACGGTTCTCAGAGGCTGCTTCAGCAGGGCGGCGGCGCGATAGCGTTTCGCCCGGCAGGACTGCCCCTCCGTCCCAGCCTTCGGCGACGGTGTAGAGGTTGGCCGGCGGGGCGAGCGTGACGGGAGTGGCCAGGGGGGTAGGATGCGTGGGAGCGGATGCGGCCGAATCTTCGCCCTTGCGGTACTTGGAGAGCGACTCGCCGGGGAGAATGATGGGCTCGGCGGTTGAGGCAGAGTCGGCGTCGGGATAGGCGTTGTCGATGGGGCCGGTGCCGCGGGTGTCGCCGCTGTCTACGCCGTAAAGGTCGCGAGTGGGGGTGAATCCGCGGGGTGTGCGCTGGTCTGGACGCTGATCCCGGCGGGGGGCGTCGACACGCTGACCCTCGCGGCGCGGGCCGCGGCCTTCGTCACGCCGGCCACGTTCGCCGGAGCGGTCACCGCGGTTTTCGGTGCGTACGGCGGGCGCTTCGGGCGATGCGGCCACAGCCTCGATTGGTCGGTAGGAGTCGGGGTCGAACGCTGGATCGTCTTCGGGCAGGCCGGTTGGCTGGGGGTAGGCGGGAGCGGTGTCGGCGGAGTTCGCGTTGCTCTCTGTGGTCTGATCGCCGGGCTGGCCGGGAGTACCGCGCCCGCGACGGCGTCCGCGACGTCCACGCCAACGGCGGTTTCCGTCGGCGCCGGGAGCGCCTTCGCCGAGCTCGGCGGCGTCGGCTGGGTCGCGTGGGGCGACGGGGCCGGGTTCGGCAGCGCCTGCTGCGAGCCGGGGAGCTTCGCCGCGATCCTGATTGCGGTCCCGTCCGCCACGACGTCCACGGCCACCACGGTCTCCGCGCTCGGAACCGCGCGGCGCTACATCGGAGCGGGCGGCGGGGGCGACAGAATCTTCGCCAGTGGTCAGGCGGGGCGCGCGGGGGGCGCGATCACCGGTCGAGGAAGTGTCAAACTCATCCGGATCCGGCGTTTCTTCCATGAAGTCAGTGATGTAGAGGAAGGCGTCGCGCTCCAGGCCGATCTCCACAAAGCTGGACTGCATGCCTGGCAGGACGCGGGTGACGCGGCCGTTATAGATGGAGCCGGCGAGGGTGTACTCGTTCTCGCGCTCGTAATAGATTTCGGTGAGTGCTTCGTCTTCGACGATGGCCAGACGCGTCTCGTGGGGCGTGCTGGAGATATAAATTTCTTTCGACATGGGTCCTGCTCTTTCTGCCCGCTCCGGTTTAGACCGGTAGCTGAGCGGCAGGGCAGGCGAGAGGATCGGAGGGGCAGCTAGCGGGTTGCTAGGCGCCGCTCACCGAGGGTGCGGACAGGGTGCGGGATCGGGAAGCTGAGTCGGCCGATGGGTGCAGGCGGGAGTTGAATCTCAACGCAGGCTGCGTCCAGAGCGCATTGAATAATGATGCGAACTGGCTGATAAAAAAAGCGATCGGAGACACTGGGGATGCTTCGAGCAATGACACGCATGCGGAGTCTGTGACCGAAGCAACCTCAGAAGAAACCTGAGGCGGGGCCGTTTTCCGTCCGGATGCATTCATTCCCTTCAAACCTGTCCGGCCAACGGACTTGATCTTTCTCACCTAGCCGGCCTTTTTTCTAATCTTTTTCAAAACTCTAACGCCGCCATCCCAGCGCCGAGCGCAAATGGGAGCGGAGGTTGCTCCGGCCTGGGTGTGACAGCCGGGTAAATCCAGTATGCACCAAAACCGCGACGCGTGCTTGCGAAGTCTGAGATCGACCCAGTTCGGTTCCGGGTTCCGACGCTTTACCCGGAACTGCACCAAAATTGAAATTGGTGTAGAATTTTCTAATGAGAACCAGTATCAATATTGATACAGATATATATGATCTGGCCATTGCGTATGCAAAGGGGAATGGAATCACGCTTGGGGCGGCTATCAGTGAACTTGTCCGGCGGGGTGAGCAGGCTCCGCAGTCGCGGATTTCCCCTAGATTGAAGAGGAATGAGCAGGGGTATCTCGTGATTGCGCGAACCGGCAATGTACTGACTCCGGAGATGGTGAAGGAGTTTTCGGAGGATGAAGTTGAAGGCTGAGTACCTATTCGACGTAAACGCACTGCTTGCGCTTCTGTCCGAGGACCACATCCATCACCAACTAATGACGGGCTGGCTCAACGATACTGATCCCCAGTGGTCGATCTGCGCATTTACGGAGACCGGCTTTCTACGTACCGCGACCGCACCCCGGCCAGGCAAAATAACCATGACGGAGGCCGCCGCGATTCTGGAAAGCACGACGCGTCGCCCGGGCTATCACTATTTGGCAGTAGACGCTGATTTCCAGACTCTATGCAGCCCGTTCTTTGCCCGGCTTTACGGCACCAAACAGGTAACCGACGTATATCTGCTCGGGCTCGCCGTGCGACAGGGTCTGGTCCTGGTCACGATGGACAAGGGAATCCTGCGTCTTGCCGGCAAGGACTACGGCCAGCACGTCCTGTTGTTGGAAGCGAAATAAGCTTGCCAGCATAACCAGAAAACCAGTTTTGGCCGCCTCGCCTCCTTCGAGGAGAGGCGTTGGCCGGCGTTGCAGCAGAATCGGTGTCCTTCAGAAAAGAATAGGAAAAGAAGACGATAAGCCCGCCTTAATGGCTTGCTTCAGTGTGACAGGTCAGTTCACGAAGCGGCGCATGCGGATGTTCATGACGATACCGAGGGCGAGGAACGTGAACAGGATCGAGGAGCCGCCGTAGCTCATCAGGGGTAGCGGTATTCCCGTGACGGGCATGAGGCCGACGACCATCCCGATATTGACGACGATCTGGAAGAGGATGACTGCGACCACCCCCATGATGATGAAGGTGCCGGGCATGTCGGAGGCCTGTTGCGCGTTCTGGATGAGGCGAGTCAAGATGAGGAAGTAGAGCAGCAGGATGCCCATGCCGCCGACGAAGCCGTGCTCCTCGCAGAAGGCGGCGAAGATGAAATCGGTGTAGGGGATGGGCAGGAAATCGCCCTGAGTCTGGGTACCCTTGTTGGTGCCTTTGCCCCAGAGTCCGCCGGAGCCGACGGCGATGAGGGACTGCTTGATCTGGTATCCCGAGCCCTTGGGGTCGGTGTCGGGATTTATGAAGCTGGTGATGCGCGCCTGCTGGTAGGGCTTGAGGCGCTTTCCGCTCATCCAGGCACCGCCGATGAGGACGGTGAATCCAAGCAGGAGGATGGCCACTTTCTGGATGCGGATGCCGCCGAGAAAGAGACCTGCGACGAGGACAGGGAAGTAGGTGAGCGCGGTTCCCAGGTCGGGCTGTTTGAGCACGAGAAGCATGGGCAGGCCGACCAGGGCGAAGGCCTTGCCGATGTCGGGCCAGGTAAGCTCGCGGCCGGCCAGGCCCCAGAAATAGCGAGCGATGGCGAGGATGAGGATCAGCTTGACCCACTCCGACGGCTGAAAGTGGACGCCGCCGCCGAGGTTGATCCAGCGCCTTCCTCCCATTACCTTGGTTCCGACGAGGATGACGGCCACCAGCGCGACGAGACCGACGCCGTAGGCCCACGGCGCCATGTCCAGCAGGCGGTGGTAGTCGATGAACGAGATGATGAACATCAGCAGGAGGCCGATGACCAGGAAGCCGATCTGCTTTTCGCCGAAGCCGTGGAACTTGGTGTGGAGCGTGGCGGACTTGATCTCGAGGACGCTGATGACGGAGATCAGGAGCGTCAGGGTGAGGAGCATCCAGTCGAAGTCGCGGAAGGAGGAGAAGCGATGCATGGGCTGGGGGTAGTTTATCTCCTTGCGGGGCGCGGGAGCGGTGACGGCTGAGGTTCAACAATTGCAGTTGACGCGGCGAGGCGGATGGTTTGTATTGATTTCCATGCGCGCAGCTTGGTTGTCCTGCTTTCTGGTGTTTGGGTTGGTCGTGCTGCGAAGCGCCACCGGCCAGGATGCTGGCGCCGCGGCGAGTCCGGTTCAGGGGCAGTGGATCGAGCGCGAGTTTCTGATGCCGGAGCCGGGGCTGATGGGGGGCCTTGACGTGCTGAAGGTTGAAGTTGAGCGGCCCGGAAAGCACCCGCTGGCGCTTTTGACTCACGGAACGTCGAATGAGCCGATCGAGCGCTCGCAGGTGACGCCCTGGAGCTACGTGCCGCAGGCAATTTGGTTTGCACGACGCGGTTACGTGGTCCTGGTGGTGGTTCGCAAGGGCTACGGGCGCTCCAGCGGTCAGGAGGATGGGAGCCATGGAGGCTGCCAGACGAGTCGAGGGGGCAGCTTCACGGAATCAGGCGAGGCGAGCGCCGCGGACCTGCGGCAGGCGATCAAGTATGCCGCGACGCTGCCCGAGGTGGATACCGACACCGTTGTGAGCGCGGGGGTCTCGACGGGCGGCTTCGCGCAGGTCGCGCTGACGGCGAATCCTCCCCCGGGATTGAAGGCGGCGATCAGCTTTGCGGGCGGGCGCGGCGGCGACGGCAATCTGCATAACTGCAACGAGAGCGGCATTGTTTCGGCGTTTCACGACTTTGGCAAGAAGTCGCGGGTGCCGATGCTTTGGATCTATGCCGAGAACGATCACTGGTTTCCGCCGGAGCTGGCACACAGGTTTGACGCCGCGTTCCGGGGGGCGGGAGGGAACGACGAATTTGTGATGGTGCCGCCATACTCCGACGATGGGCACCACTATTTCGGAGATGTGAACGGCTGGTCTCCAATTGTGGACTCCTTCTTAAAGGAGAAGGAACTTTTGCCTGTGCCGGACCTGTTGCCGGAACCGGGTGTTCCGAATGTGTCCGCTCCGGCAGGGCTGGGCGAACGAGGGCTGGCTGCTTTCCACAACTTCCTGATGTGGGGCCCTCACAAGGCGTTCGCGACCAACGGGCAGAGCTCCTATGGCTTGGCGACTGGCATGTTCGATCAGGAACTGGCGGACAAGCGTGCTTTGGAGAATTGCGCCAAGGCGGCGAAGAGTGCTGGCGTTTGCGCGATTGCCTCTCGCGGCGCGGTGCAGAAGTAGTTGACGCGGCGGGGCGGATGGTTTGTATTGGTTGCCATGCGCGCATTGTGGTTGTTTGTTGTTCTGGTGTGTGGGCTGGTTGGGCTGCCAAAGGCCACTGGCCAGGATGGGGTTGCGGCGACTCCGGCGAGTGCCAAGTGGATTGAGCGGGAGTACATGGTTCCGGCGCCTGCTTCGCCGGATGGCATCGAGGTGCTGAAGGTCGAGGTCGACCGGCCGGGCAAGCATCCGCTGGCGCTGATTACGCATGCGAGCCCGTCGGAGGCGGTTGCGCGCGGACAGATGACGGCGTGGAGTTTTATGCCGCAGGCGATCTGGTTTGCGCGGCGCGGATTTGTGGTGCTGGTGGTGATTCGCAAGGGATACGGGCGATCGACCGGAGTTGAGGATGGCAGTCACAGCGGCTGCCAGAGAGCGTGGGGAGGCAGTTTCACGCAGGTTGGCGAAAAGGACGCCGCTGATCTGCGCGCGGCGATCGAGTGGGCCGGAACGCAGCCGGAGATTGATACTGGCACCGTCATCAGCACCGGCATCTCGACGGGCGGCTATGCGCAGGTGGCGCTGACGATGAACGCTCCTCCGGGATTGAAGGCAGCGATCAACTTCGCCGGCGGACGGGGCGAAGAGGGCGCGATGCACAACTGCAACGAGCGCTCGATTGTGGCGTCGTTCAACGAGATGGGCAGGAAGTCCACGGTGCCGATGCTGTGGATCTACGCGGAGAACGATCGTTCGTTCTGGCCTGACTTGGCGCACGAGTTCGACGCGGCCTTTCGCGACGGTGGAGGCAAGGATGAGTTGGTAATCGCGCCCCCTTACTCCAACGACGGGCACCGGCTTTTCTACGATGTAAACGGTTGGTCGTCGTATGTGGACTTGTATCTGAAGGAGAAAGGGCTGCTGCCGGTGTCCGATCTACTGCCTGAGCCTGCGACGGCCGAGGTGCCGGTGCCGCCGGGCCTGAGTGCACGGGGGCAGACGGCGTTCCACAATTTCCTGATCTACGGTCCGTACAAGGCGTTCGCGACGAATGGGCAGACGGCGTTCGGGTCGGCAAACGCTGGCTACACGCAGGAGGACGCAGACGCGGAGGCGCTGGCGGGCTGCCAGAGGAATGCGAAGGGTGTGGGCGTTTGTGCGATCGTCTCGCAGGGTGTGCCGCGGAAGTAGCTATGCGGTATCGACGGAGAGGCCAGGCCGGCGAAGGCAAGGCTATGACGGCTTCTCTATCAAGAATCTAGGTCAGGACTATGCGTCGATACGAGCTAGTAGCCGGTGCGGGATGCGACCGGGGCTGAGTCCGCCGGCTTGGCTTCGTTAGGTTTCGGGGTCTCGGGCTGGGGAACTGTAGGCCGCGGCAGGGCGGGCTTGGGCAGATCGGCGAGGCGGATGTTGCCCGCGCTCTTGCGCTGCTTGGAGACGAAGGCGTTGATGACCTGGGCGGCGAGAGGAGCGGCGGCTTCGGCTCCCCAGCCTCCATGCTCTGACAGCACTGCGACGACGATGTCGGGGTTGCGGCGGGGGGCCATACCGACGAACCAGGCGTTGGCGCGTTCTTCCCCTTTGCCCAGGCTGGTTGCGCCGGCGCTGTGGTTGACGACCTGGGCGGTGCCGGTCTTGCCGGCGAAGTCGATGCCTTCCAGGTGCGCTGCTGCGGCAGTGCCGGTGATGGTGGTCGCGGCCATGGCATCGGTGATGGTTTCCCAGTTTTCGGGGGTGATGGGAACGACGCGGTCACCGCTGCCGGGGAACGAGGAGTCGATGGCCGATGCCATTTGCTGCGGAAGCTCGTCAGCGAAGACGACGTGGGGCCGCTTGAGTGCGCCGCCGGAGGCGATGCCGCCGAGGGCTCGCGCCAACTGCAGCGGTGTGACCTGCACCGCACCCTGGCCGATGCCCACCGAGATCACCTCGCCCGCGTACCAGGGCTGATGCTGAGTCTTCATCTTCCATTGGGTGGAAGGCATGACGCCCGATGCTTCGTCGGGCAGGTCGATGCCAGTCTTCTGCGCGAGGCCGAGTTCGGTCGCGTATTTGGCGATGGTGTCGATGCCCAGCCTCTGGGCCAGTGTGTAGTAGAAGGTGTCGCAGGACAATGGAATGGCGTGGTCGATATCCACCATGCCGTGGTGTTTGTCGCAGGCAAAGAAACGCCCGTAGAAGGTTCCGCCGCCTGCGCACATGACGTGCATGTCCTGGGCGACGCCCTCCTCAAGGCCGGCCAGGGACATGATGACCTTGAAGGTTGAGCCGGGGGCGAGCTGGGCCTGGATAGCCTTGTTCATCAGCGGGTGGTTGGGGTCGTTGATGATCTGGTTCCAGTAGGTCCGGGTCAGGCGGACGGCGAACTCGTTGGGGTCGAAGGCGGGACGCGAGACCATGGCGAGAATCTCGCCGGTATGTGGGTCCATAGCAACGAGGGCACCATTACGGCCTTCCATGGCCTGTTCGGCCACGCGTTGGATGTCCAGGTCAATGGTGAGGCGGAGGTCGTGACCCGGGATGGCGAGAACCTGGCCGAGCTGTCCGACCTCTTTGCCGTGGCTGTTGACGACGACGTCGCGCGATCCGTCGGTGCCGCGCAGGAGGCTGTCGTAGGTTTCTTCCACGCCGAACTTGCCGACCACGTCGCCGGGCTCGTAGAAGTCGAACTTCGCGCTGTTGAGGTCTTCTTCGGAGACCTCGCCGACGTAGCCGATGAGGTGCGCGGCGAAGCCGTCGCGGGGATAGAGGCGGCGCTGCTCGTCGCGGGTTTCGAGTTCGGGGAGTTCGTTGCGGTGGGCCTCGATGAAGGCCTGCTCGTCGGGTGTGATGTCCTGTTTGAGCGGGATGGATTCGTAGTTAGGCTCGCTGGCGTAGCGGCGGACGATGGACTGGACCTGCTCGACCGGGAGATCGAGGCCGCGGGCGATGAGGGGAATGTCCGCAGGCAGGTCTCTGGCCTGCTCGCGCAGGAGGTAGCAGGTGACGGAGGGATAGTTGTCGACGAGGATGCGGCCCTCGCGGTCGAATATTTTGCCGCGCGGGGCGCGCACGGGATCCTTGCGGATACGGTTGGCGTCGGCGAGGAGGCGGTAGCCATCGGCGCCGAGGATTTGCAGGCGCCACATTCCCGCGGCGAGCACGGCGAGTACCAGCACGACGAGGTACTGGGTGGCGTGCAGCTTGCTCGCGGACACCTTCTCCTCGCGGGCGTTGTACCGTTCGGGATTTGGAGTACGGGCCATGCGTGAATACCTGCTTATCCCAGTTTACGTCGTTCTGCCCGCCACAATTATCGTTTCTGCGATGGGCATCGGCAATGCCACGTCCGGGGGGCTAACCCGTCGTCTCCGGGTGCTACTCCGTATGCTTCCAGCGGTCGAGCAGGAGGAAGACGGGGACGGCGACCAGGGTGTTGATCGCGGCGCGAAGCAGCTCATGCAGCCAAAGCAGATAGAAGTCGCGGAGGCCCAGCAGGCGGCGTTCGATGAGGTAGAGCAGGATGCTCTGGAAGAGGGAGAATCCGAAGGTGAGAACGGCGCGGGTGGTGGAGTTCTCGACATCGATGCGGCTGCCCAGGCTGGCGGCGGCATAGCCAATGACCGACTTGGCCATGCCGTTGACGCCGATGGGCTGGCTGGATAGCACGTCCTGCAGCAGGCCGATGGTGCCGCCGGTGATGGTGCCGGCAATGGGACTGCGGCGGCTGACCGCGAAGAACAGGGTAACGATGAGCGGCAGATCGAGGATGGTCAGCGCCGGAAAGAGCTTGGGCAAAAGCACCTGCAGCAGAATTGCGCCCACCGGCACGAAGATCGCGACTGGGAGGCTGAAGCTCTGCTGCTCGACCTCGCGACGCGACATGTAGCTGCGTGTGACCATTGGCTCTCAGTGACCGGTAAGTGGTAAGTCGTAAGCGAACGATCCGCCTTCCCTCAGGCTAAATCGAATTGTCAGGCGGCGCGTGATTTCCGTCGGGGGCGGGGTTATTTTGGTGATTCGGGCTGATCGGACGGCGACGGAGCGTTCTGCGCGTCGGGCTGGGTGGTGCGGGGCGAAGTGGTTGGCGGCGGGGTAGCCGGGGCAGCACTTGGGGCGCCTGGCGTCATGTCGGATGCGGGCGGAGACGATCCGGGGGTGTAACGGTCGGGGTGGAGTGAGGGCAGGGGGTGCGGCGTCGTCGGCGTCGTGGGCGTGGGGGGCGCGGTTGGGGCGCCGAGTGTGGCGGGCGAGGTGGCGGCGGCTGGGTTCTGGTCGTCGTGGATTCCGGGGAGCCGCTCGGCGCTTATGTTGGCGGTGTGCTGTGCTTCGGCGGTTGAGAGGTCCTGCTGGGCGACGACGGGCAGATCAGCCTGCGTGCCGGTGATCACAAGCACCTCTTCGACGCTGTTGAGGTCGACAGCGGGGCGTACCACGATGGCGGTGTAGGGCTGGTGGTCGGGGTCGGGCGCGATGCTGACGATGGTACCGACGGGCAGTCCGCGCGGATAGACCTGGTCGCCGCCGGAGGTGAGCACCTGCTCGCCGGGCTTGATGCGCGAGTCGGCGGTGAGGTTTCCGATCTGTGCGCGTCCGCCGACCGAGCCACGGAGGATGGCGCGGATGCGGGTGCTGACCAGGATGACGCCGGCGCCGGAGGTCTGGTCGTTGATCTCGAGCACCTGTGCGGTGGTCGGGAAGACGTCGCGGAGCTTGCCGACGATGCCGTCGGGCGTGATGACGGCCATGTCGGGCTTGAGGCCGTCGTTGGAGCCCTTGTCGATGGTGAGCACGCGGGCCTGGTCGCTGCCGCTGGCGCCGATGACCTGGGCAGCGACGGTGGAGCCGACATATTTTTCGCGGAAAGCGAGCAGCGTCTGCAGGCGGCGGCCCTGGATCGCGTCCTCAGCGATGGCGGCCTGCTCGATGCGCATGCGGGTGAGCTGTTGCTGGAGGTCCTGATTTTGGCGGCGGACGTGGCGAAGGTCGATGTAGTTCGACCAGCCATGGTGGACACCCCAGCCGATGCCATGGGCGGCACGCTCGAACGGCGTCACGGTTGCGGTGGCCCACATGCGGATAAGGCGGACGCTGCGGCCGTCGGGCTCGCCCGCATCGGCAGGAGTGCGGACCTGCACCGCCAGCGCGATTGCCTGCGCCAGCAGGACCGCGATGAGGAACAACGCATTTTTGAATCGGGTAAGGAATTCCATCGGCCTGAAAATATTAGAGCAGC
>Ga0302311_10003351_pt1 | contig 17556 bp, 21 predicted proteins | sample III_Palsa_N1_3_FD_200449 | JGI IMG/M metagenome (GOLD analysis project Ga0302311, IMG submission 200449) | Peat permafrost microbial communities from Stordalen Mire near Abisko, Sweden - III_Palsa_N1_3 | ecosystem: Environmental > Terrestrial > Soil > Palsa > Peat permafrost | place: Sweden... | reverse complement strand
AAAGGCGAGGAGCTCGGCCGGAGTCTTGCGCTTGAGTTCCTGGAGATTCATTGGTGGGGTCGCAGTACGGAAGAAGGAATGGGAAAGCCCGAGATGACATGAACCGCGCAAGGGGGCAGGAAGGACCCGCCGGGATGCAACCGGACACGCAAAGACATTTTCGGGAAAGAGACGCGCCGGAGAGACCGGCTGCGTCGCTTATTTAGGCGAGCAGGGGCCTCAAGTCAATGCGTACGACGAAACCTTTGCCTGCTCGTTGGGTACCTGGAGACCGTTCAGAACGGCTTGACCACCACCAGGATCACGATCGCGATCATGATGAGGGTCGGCACCTCGTTGATCATGCGATAGAAACGCGCAGAATGCCGATTCCGATCCTCGGCAAACGCACGACGCCACGCGCCGAAGAAATGCTGCATGACCAGCATGCCCAGAACGAGGGCGAGCTTGGCATGCAGCCAGCCCTGGTGGAAATCGACCACACCCGGCGTCGCCAGCAGCAAGCCGCCGAACAGCAGCGTCGCGACCATCGCCGGCAGCATGATGGCGCGGGCCAGCCGCCGTTCCATGACTTTGAACGTCTCGGACTGGACCGAGCCCGCCGCCGCTGCGGCGTGATAGACGAACAGGCGCGGCATGTAGAGCATCGCCGCCATCCAGGCGATGACGCTGATGATGTGCAGCGCCTTGATCCAGGGATAGGCCTCGGCCAGAAAATCCATGGGCTATTCCTTCCTTCCGCACGGACAGCCGACCCGGTCCGGCGCACAGATCCGTGCGCCTCCCGCACCCGAACAGACCGGTTCGCCGGAAACGAGCGCCTGGCTCACCTCGTCGGCCAGGCCGGCAATGAAAGCCGGATCGGCATCGACCGTCGGTGCCCGGACATAGGCCGGCACGCCCTTGTGCTGGGCCAGCTCGCGATATTCGATGTCGAGCTCGACCAACGTCTCCGAATGTTCCGAGACGAAGGCGATCGGCACGACCAGCAGGGGCTTGGCCTCGGCGCCGGCCCGGATGACCTCCGCCTCGGTCGACGGCCCGATCCATTCGAGCGGCCCGACCCGGCTCTGATAGCAGATCACCCAATCGAGCTCCGGCATCGCAAGCTCGGCCAGGACCGCCGCGACGCTTTGCTCGACCTGGCGCTGATAGGGATCGCCGGCATCGACGATTTTCTTCGGCAGCCCATGGGCCGAGAACAGCACGCGCGGCTCCGTCGCATCGAACTGAGCCAGGCCGTCGCGCACTCGCCCGGCAACCGCGGCGGCGAACCCGGGATTGACCGGATAGCAGCAGAGCGTGGTGGTCGGCACCGACAGGCCGACCTTGTTGGCCGCGCGCTGCCATTCGGCGACGGACGAGCCGGTCGTGGTCGTCGAATATTGCGGATAGAGCGGCAGCAACAGGATCCGATCCGGTCCCCAGGCCTTGACGGCGGCGACCTGGACATCGGCGCGAGGATGCCAATAGCGCATGGCGATGAAGCACTTGAACCCGGGGCCGAGCGCCGCCTCGAGCGCCGCCGCCTGGGCCTCGGTATTGGGCAGGATCGGCGAACGGCCGCCCATCTGCTGGTAGATCTTGGCGGCCGTCGGCGCGCGCCGGCCCGAGATCAACGTTGCCACCAACCAGCGCAAGGGCCGGGGCAGCCGGATGATCGCCGGGTCGTTGAACAGGTTGAACAGGAACGGCTTGACCGCGTCCGGCCCATCCGGGCCGCCGAGGTTGAACAGGATGATGGCGGTTTTCATGGTCGCCCCGTGAGATGGGGCGATTTCGCCATTCGTCCAGTCACTTGCGTCACGAAGCGGGTCAGCCCCGCGCCGGCTTGATCGCCCGCACCAGCTCGACCAGCTTCGCCACATGGTCGGGGGGCGTCTGCGGCACGATGCCATGGCCGAGATTGAAGATGAACCGGCCGCGGCCGAGCGCGTCGGCGATCGCGCGCACCCGCGTCTCCAGCGCCTGGCCGCCGGCGACCAGCACCAGCGGGTCCAGATTGCCCTGCACGGCCACGCTCGGCTGCAGCACGTCGCGGGCAAAGGCGAGCGGCATGTCCTGGTCGATCGAGACGCAATCGACGCCGGTCGCCTTGGCATAACCCAGGTAATGGGCGCCGGCCGCGCGCGGAAAGCCGATGATAGGCAGCTTCGGATGCTTTTCCTTAAGCGCTCTGACGATGCGTTTCGCCGGCGCCACGACCCAACGTTCGAACGCCTCGCCCTCGAGCGCGCTCGCCCAGCTGTCGAACAGCTGCACCACTTCGGCACCGGCCTTCACCTGGGCATCCAGATGGGCGACGGTCGCCTCGATCAGCAGCTCCATCAGCGTCTCGAACCCGGGTTTGTCCTCGGCGGCGAACCGACGGGCGTGTTCGAAACTCCGGCTGCTGCCGCCCTCGATCATATAGGTGGCGACGGTCCAAGGCGCGCCGGCGAAACCGATCAGCGTGGTTTCGGGTGGCAGATCCTGCTTCAGCCGCGCGACCGTTTCGTAGACGGGCGCCAGACGTAGGGTCATGCCATCGATCGACAGGGCCGCAAGACCGGTAGCGTCACGGATGGGATCGAGCTTCGGGCCCTCTCCCTCCTGGAAGCCAACCTTCTGGTTCAGCCCCCACGGCACGACCAGAATATCCGAGAATAGAATGGCTGCGTCGAAGCCGAAGCGCCGGATCGGCTGCAACGTCACCTCGGTCGCGAGCGCCGGGGTGAAGCAGAGGTCGAGAAACCCGCCGGCCTTGGCGCGCACGTCCCGATATTCGGGCAGGTACCGCCCAGCCTGTCGCATCAGCCACAGCGGATGACGATCGACGACGGCGCCGCGCAGAGCGCGCGGCAAAAGCTTTTCTTCTGTTCTCATGATGGCGCCGATTGTCCGTCCGCGTCGGGGGCTTGTCCACCTTGCCATACATCAGAGGGAAGGGGTTTGATGAAAATAAAGGGGTAGTGGTTGTAGATGGGTGTGTGCAACGGGGATTACCGTTACCCTCGAATTCGTCCACAGCGGCACGAGCACCGGCTCGACAGCGCAGCCGGCCCTGTGGATAGATCGCCACGGGCCCAGGCGAAAGCGGCGGGGACGCTGGCCTGGATGCGCGATTTGGTGATGGGGGATAACGGGAGTTACGTACGGATCCGATCGCTTCTATCCCCGCGCTTCGGACCGGTCGGCACCATCTGTCCCGAGGCGCACGACTCGACCCACGATAAAACAGCCAATGGGGATCGAATTCGGCGGTTGGGCGAAAAGAGCCACTTATCCCCACTAACCGCGAAGTTCTCCACAGACACGAGGAAAGTTTTGTGACCGTCAACCGTTTCCACCTCCACCTCGTATCGGACTCGACCGGCGACACGGTGCATGCGCTGGCGCGGGCCTGCCTGGTGCAGTTCGAGGATGCCGATCCGATCGAGCATATCTGGTCGATGGTGCGCACCCGGGCCCAGGTCGAGCGGGTCGTCGCCGGCATCGAGGCCAATCCGGGCGTGGTCCTCTATACGCTGGTGAACGAGCATCTGCGCCAGCCGCTGCAGGATCGCTGCCGCGCGCTCGGCATGCCGGCGATCCCGGTGCTGGACCCGGTCATCGGCGTGTTCGGCTCGTTCCTCGGCCGCCGCGCCCGCGCGCTGCCCGGTCAGCAGCATGCGCTCAATCATGAATATTTCGTCCGCATCGACGCCATGACCTTCGCCATGACCCATGACGATGGCCAGGCGCCCTGGGGCTTGATCCTGGCCGACGTGGTGCTGGTCGGCGTGTCGCGCTCGTCCAAGACGCCGACCTGCATCTATCTCGCCAACCGCGGCATCAAGGCCGCGAACGTACCGCTGGTGCCGGGCGTGCCGCTGCCGCCAGAACTGTTCACCGCCGACAAGCCGCTGATCGTGGGCCTGACCAACGATCCGGAACGGCTGGTGGCATTGCGCCGCAACCGGCTCAACAGCCTGCAGAGCGATCCCGAGATCGATTATGTCGATCTGGAAGCGGTCCAGGCCGAAGTCGTGGCCGCGCGCCGCCTGTGCCAGGAACATAAATGGCCGGTGATCGACGTCACCCGCCGCTCGATCGAGGAAACCGCGGCAGCGATCCTGAAGCTGGTCGCCAAGCGCCAGGGTCTCGACGCGTGAGCCAGCCGATCATCCTGGCGTCGGGCAGCAAGACGCGCCTCGCCTTGCTGCAGCAGGCCGGCCTCAGCGTCGAGACGATCGTCGCCTCGGTCGACGAGCAGGAAATGAAGGCGTCGTTCCAGGCCGAACAGGCGCCGGCCGAGGCCTGTGCCGAGGCCTTGGCCGAATTGAAGGCCATGCGCGTGTCGCAACGGCATCCGGGCGCCCTCGTCATCGGCGCCGACCAGATGCTCGACTGCAACGGCGTCTGGTTCGACAAGCCCGTCGACCAGGCGCATGCCCGCGCCCATCTGCAGGCCTTGCGCGGCAAGACCCACCGGCTGGTGACGGCTGCGGTGGTGGCGCTGAACGGCTCGCGCATCTGGCACACGATCGACACGGCCAAACTCACCATGCGGCCGTTCACCGATACCTTTCTCGACGATTATCTGGATCGGGTCGGGCCGGCAGTGCTGTCCTCGGTCGGCGCCTATCATCTGGAAGGCCGCGGCGCGCAGCTATTCAGCCGGATCGAGGGCGATTTCTTCACCATCCTCGGGCTGCCCTTGCTGCCGCTGCTGGGCTTCCTGCGCGATCATGGGACCTTGCCGAAATGACCGCCAGACTGAGCGGAGTCATCGGCTGGCCGGTCGGCCATTCGCGCTCGCCGGCGCTCCATGGCCATTGGCTCGCCCGCCACCGGATCCCCGGCGCCTATGTCGCCTTGCCGGTCAAGCCGGAAGATCTGGAACAGGTGCTGCGCGCCTTGCCCCGCATGGGCTTCGCCGGCTGCAATGTGACGGTGCCGCATAAGGAAGCGGCGTTCCGCCTGGTCGATCATGTCGATGCCTCGGCCGCCCGGCTGGGCGCGGTCAACACCATCGTGGTCCGGCCCGACGGCACGCTCGAAGGCCGCAATACCGACGGCGAAGGGCTGGTGAAACATCTCCAGGCCAGCGCGCCCGACTGGAGGCCCGCCGACCGGCCGGTGCTGGTGCTGGGCGCCGGCGGTGCGGCCCGCGCCATCGTCGGAGCGCTCGCCGATATCGGCGTCACGGACATCCGCCTTGCCAACCGGACCGATGCCCGCGCCGAAAATCTGGCGCAGGAGTTCGGCCCTCCGCTCAAGGCCTGGCCTTGGGCCCATCGCGAAGAGGCGCTCGCCGGCTGCAGTCTGGTCGTCAATACGACCCAGTTCGGCATGACCGGCTATGACCCGCTCGAATTGGCGCTCGACCGGCTGCCGGCGGACGGCGTGGTCTGCGATATCGTCTATAGCCCGCTCGAAACCCCGCTGTTGGCCGATGCCCGCGCCCGCGGGTTGGTCGCCGTCGATGGGCTCGGCATGTTGCTGCACCAGGCGCGAGCCGGGTTCGCCGCCTGGTTCGGCGTCGACCCCGTGGTCGACGAGGCGCTGCGCCAGGCCGTGCTCGGGAGTGCGCCTCCGTGATCCTGATCGGGCTTACGGGCTCGATCGGTATGGGCAAATCGACCGCGGCCCAGGCGCTGCAGCGGCTGGGTCTGCCGGTCCATGATGCCGACGCCGCGGTGCATCGGCTGATGGCGCCGGGCGGATCGGCGGTCGCGGCCGTGCTCGCTGCCTTTCCCGATGTGGCAGCGCCGGACGGCGGCATCGACCGGCGCAAGCTGGGGGCGGTCGTGTTCGGCGACGACCCGGCCCTGAAGCGGCTCGAAGCCATCCTGCATCCTCGGCTGGGTGGGTCGAAGCGGCGGTTTTTAGCCGCGGCCGCCCGCCGGCGCCGGCCGATGGTCGTGCTCGACGTGCCGCTGCTTTATGAGACCGGCGGCGAGCGGGCCTGCGACGCGGTGCTGGTCGTCTCGGCGCCGGCATTCCTGCAGCGCCAGCGGGTCATGGCCCGGCCGGGCATGACCGACGCCAAATTCCGCGCCATCCTGGCGAAACAGATGCCCGATGCGGAAAAGCGGCGGCGCACGCCCTATGTCATCCCGACCGGACTCGGCCGGCGGTTCAGCCTCGATCGCTTGCGTGCGGCCTTGCGCGCCATCGGCGCCTCGGCCAGCATGGGGCGGAGAGGGGCGAGGAACGAGCATGCGTGAGATCTGTCTGGATACGGAAACGACCGGCTTCGAGCCGGGCGAGGGCCATCGGATGGTCGAGCTTGCCTGCGTCGAGCTGGTCAACCTGATGCCGACCGGGCGCGAGTTGCATCTCTATTTCGATCCGGAGCGCGACATGCCGGCCGAGGCCGAGGCGGTCCATGGCCTCAGCCGCGACTTCCTGACCGGCAAGCCGAAATTCATCGAGCTCGTCGGTGAATTCGAAGCGTTCATGCAGGATTCCCGCCTGGTCGCCCATAACGCGCCGTTCGACGTCCGCTTCCTCAATGCCGAGCTGATCCGCGCCGGCCGGCCGAAACTGACCTGCGCGGTCCAGGACACGCTGCAGCTCGCCCGCAATAAATTTCCGGGCTCGCCGGCCAGTCTCGATGCGCTGTGCCGCCGCTTCGGCATCGATTTGAGCGAGCGCGAAAAGCATGGCGCGCTGATCGATACAAGGCTGCTGGCCAAGGTCTATCTGGAACTGATGGGCGGGCTGCAGCCGGGCTTCAGCTTGGCGGTCGATGCCCGGGTGACCGCAGCAGCCGCGGCCGCTGTCATCGCCAATCGCGAACCCCGTCCGCCCCGGCCGCATGCGCCGACGCCGGAAGAGCTGGCGATACATGAAGCCATGATCGCGACGCTCAAAGAGCCTGTTTGGCTGCACTAACGAAAACGGCAACGGCGCCGTCTCCGGCGCCGTCTTTATTCCACAATAGACCGACTAAGCGGTACCGGTCGTCTCGGCGGCTTCCGCCTCGGCGGCCTTGCGGCGCTGCAGTTCGGTGAAATCGATCGGGTTGATCAGCAGCGGCGGGAAACCGCCTTCGCGGGTCGCGTCCGCCACGATCGAGCGGGCGAACGGGAACAGCAGGCGCGGCGTCTCGATCAGGATCAAGGCGGCCATCACGTCCTGGGCGACGTTGCGGATCGTGACCACGCCGCCATATTCCAGCTCGACCAGGAAGGCGACCTCGCCCGCAACCCGGGCCTCGACCTTCAGCACCAGCACGACTTCGAAGCTCTCTTCGCCGATTTGGCGGGCCTTGACGTCGACGTCGATGCCCACTTCCGGCGGCGCCGATTGCTGCAGCAGGCTTTCCGGCGCGCGCGGGTTCTCGAAAGACAGGTCGCGCAGATATTGCGCGTTGATGACGAGCGAGGGAGCCGGGGGGGCCTCGGCCGTCGAGCCGTTGGCGGCGGTATCGGACATGGAACTGGAGCTCCGGGAAAGAATGGAGCCGGTGGGCTAGCACGGAACGGGGGCAGGGCTCAACCGGTCAGCCGCTTTATTCGCGTTTGATGCGATGGTCGGGCGGAATCTCGCGGTCGACCACCTCGTACTCGGCCTCGATCACGGTCCGGTCGGGCTTGGGCGCGCCGGCAACATGGACGCGCGCGCCGGAACGGGCGAGCCAGCGCAGCATCCAGGCGACGGCGAGCGCGCGCACCGGCGGAATCAGCAGCAACAGCCCGATCGCGTCGGTGAAAAACCCGGGAACGGTCAGCAGCAGCCCGGCCAGCACCCGGGCGCCGCCATCGGCCGCGACCGGCAAGGGGGTCTCGCCGGCGGTGGCGGCCGCGCGCAACCGGACCAGGGTCTCGAAGCCCTGCCGCCGGATGATCGCCATGCCCAACATGCCGGTCAGAATGATCTCGGCCAGCGTGCCGGCGACGCCCAGATAGGGTCCGATCAGCACGAAGCCGGCGATCTCGATCAGTGGCAATGCGAGGAGGAACGGGAGAAAACCCATGCCGATGCTTGTCCTTTCCCTAGCTTCCGCCTATCTCTCGAACGGGTCGGGCACTTGCCGGACCCTCTTGTGCCCACCAGGATCCAGTTCATGAGCGATCAGGTCATCTATATCGTTTTATTCGCCATGGTCGCGGCCTTTCTGGTTTTCCGTCTGTGGAGCGTGCTCGGCCGCCGCACCGAGAACGAGCAGGGCCCCGTCAAACCGCCCCAGCCGATCATGACATCGCGCACCGCCGCTACCGACAATGTCGTGGCGTTGCCCGACCGCTCGCGCGCCTCGGGCCCGGCGCGGCCCGGCAATCCGCTCGACGCCGGCCTCGCCCAGATCGGCGCCGCCGATCCGCATTTCCGCATCGACGGCTTCATCGACGGAGCCCGGCATGCGTTCGACCTGATCGTCAAATCCTTCGCCGATGGCGATACTGCGACGCTCCGCCCGCTGTTGAGCGACGAGGTCTATGACGTGTTCGCCGAGGCGATCCGCCATCGGCTCGCGACCAAGGAGACGGTCGAGACCCGCGTCGTCACCATGCGCGATCCGGAACCGGTCGAGGCCCGGCTCGAAGGCCGCACCGCGTCCATCACCATCAAGTTCGTCTCGAGCCAGATCTCGGCGACGCGCACCGCCGACGGCAAGATCGTCGAGGGCGATGCCGAACGCGCCGTCGAGCATACGGATTTCTGGACCTTCGCGCGCAATGTCCGGGCCTCCGACCCGAACTGGATCCTGGTCTCGACCGGCCCGCACGAGTGAGGCTGCGGCGTCTCTCCGCCCTGGCTCTCGCCGCGGCGGCGCTCGCCGGCTGCGGCGGCCCGCCGCCGAAACCGCTGCCCGACAAGCTGAACCTGACGCGTGCCAGTTACCGCGACCTGCCCGGCTGGACCCAGGATGATCCTTCGGCCGCCTTGCCTGCGCTGTTGAAGTCCTGCGCCGTGCTGCTGAAGGGCGGCGACGATCAGCCCGTCGGGATCGCCGGTACCGTTGCCGATTGGCGGGCCCCTTGCGCGGATGCCGCGGCGGTACCGGCCGGCGACCAGGCCGCCGCCCGCGCCCTGTTCGAGCACGATTTCGTGCCGTTCCGGGCGGCCGACAACGATGAGACCGAAGGGCTGTTCACCGGCTACTACGAGGCGGAGCTGCACGGTTCGCTCACTAAGACCGATCAGTTCAACGTGCCGCTCTATCACCGGCCGACCGATCTGATCTCGGTCGATCTGGGCCAGTTCCGCCCGACGCTCAAGGGTCAGCGCATCGCCGGCAAGATCGCGGGCACCAAGCTCGTGCCCTATGCGACCCGGGAACAGATCGAGGCCGGCGCGCTCGACGGCCGCGGGTTGGAATTCGTCTGGGTCGATAGCGCGACCGACGCGTTCTTCCTGGGCATCCAGGGCTCCGGCCGCGTCATCCTGCCCGACGGGCAGATCATGCGGGTCGGATATGACGGCGAGAACGGCCAGCCTTACGTGACGATCGGCCGGGTCCTGGCCGCCGAAGGCGTGCCGGCCGACCAGATCACCATGCCCTATTTGCGCAAATGGATCGCCGACCATGGTGCCGACGGCACGGCGCTGATGGACAAGAACCCGTCCTATATCTTCTTTCGCGAGTTGAAGGGCGACGGGCCGATCGGGGCGGAGGGCGTGGCACTCGTTCCCGGCCGCAGCGCCGCGGTCGATCGCGGCTTCGTGCCGCTGGGCCTGCCGCTCTGGATCGATACCTCCGACCCGGTCGAAAGCTCGGGCCGGCTGCAGCGGCTGTTCGTGGCCCAGGATGTCGGTGGCGCCATCCGCGGTCCCGTCCGCGCCGACCTGTTTTTCGGCTATGGGCCGGACGCCGCGAACCATGCCGGGCTGATGAAGGGCAAGGGTTCGGCCTGGCTGCTGCTACCGGCTGCGGCGGCCGCACGGCAGATGCCTGGCACATAAGCGCAATTGCAATTGTCCGGGCGCTGTCCCAGGGTAGGCCGGTTTTAACCGCGGGGGTTGGTTCAGAATGGCGCCGTCAAAGCCGCGGGTCGCATTGTTCGTGACCTGTCTCGTCGATCTGTTCCGCCCCACCGTGGGATTTGCCGCGGTCAAGCTGCTGGAAGAGGCCGGCTGCCAGGTCGAGGTGCCGGAGGCCCAGACCTGTTGCGGCCAGCCCGCCTATAATTCCGGCGACAAGGCCGACACCAAGGCGATCGCGCGCGGCGTGATCGATGCGTTCGAGGGCTATGACTATGTCGTCGCCCCGTCCGGCTCCTGCGCCGGCATGATCCACGAGCATTATGCCCGCCTGTTCGAGGACGAGCCCGAGATGTTCCAGCGCGCCCAGCATCTGGGCAACCGGACCCATGAGCTGATCTCGTTCCTGGTCGATGTGCTGGGCGTGACCTCGGTCGCCGCCGCCTATGCCGGCACAGCGACCTATCACGACAGCTGCTCGGGCCTGCGCGAGCTGGGCGTGAAGCAGCAGCCACGCACGCTGTTGAAATCGGTCCAAGGCCTGAGCCTGACGGAATTGCCGGGGGCGGAGACCTGCTGCGGCTTCGGCGGCACCTTCTGCATCAAATACCCCGACATCTCGAACCGCATGGTCGGCGACAAGGCGGCGGATATCGTCGCGACCGGTGCCGACACGCTCTTGGCCGGCGACATGGGCTGCCTGATGAACATGGCGGGCAAATTGAGCCGCGAAGGCCATGCGGTCCGGGTCCGCCATGTGGCCGAGGTGCTGGCCGGCCTGACCGACGACGCCGCACCCATCTGCGGCCCGCATTAGGAGAAGAGCGATGCAGCCGACCAGCCACGCCTTCAAGGCGAATGTCCGCGAAGCGCTCGGCGACGATACGCTGCAGCGCGCGCTCGGCAATATGAAGACCGGCTTCATCGGCAAGCGTGCGGCCGCGGTTGCCCGCATGCCGGAATTCGAGGCGCTGCGCGATCAGGGCCGGGCGATCAAGAACCACACCCTGGAAAACCTGGATTTCTATCTGGAGACGTTCGAGCGCAACGTCACCAACGCCGGCGGCCATGTGCATTGGGCGCGCACGGCGGAGGAAGCGCGGCAGATCATCCTCGGCATCTGCAAGACGGTCGACGCCAAGACGGTGACCAAGGGCAAGTCGATGATCTCGGAAGAGATCGCGCTCAATGATTTCCTGGAAGAGCAGGGCCTGATCCCGGTCGAAACCGACCTCGGCGAATATATCATCCAGCTGCGCCACGAGGCGCCCAGCCACATCATCGCGCCGGCCATCCATCTGCTGAAGGAACAGGTCGAGGAAGTGTTCCGCGCCACGCACACGGATCTGCCCGAGGGCCGGCCGCTGAGCGAGCCACGCGAACTGACCGACGAAGCGCGCTCGGTGCTGCGCAAGCAGTTCCTGCAGGCCGATGTCGGCATCACCGGCGCCAATTTCCTCATTGCCGAGACCGGTTCGACCGTGATCGTCACCAATGAGGGCAACGGCGACCTCACCCAGACCCTGCCCAAGATCCATATCGTGCTGGCCAGCCTGGAAAAGGTCGTGCCGACGCTGGAGGATGCGACCAGCATCTTGCGCCTGCTGGCCCGCTCGGCCACCGGCCAGGAATTCTCGACCTACACGACCTTCTCGACCGGTCCGCGCCGGCCGGGCGATCCCGACGGGCCGGGCGAATTCCACGTGGTACTGCTCGACAACGGCCGCACCGCCATGCTCGGCACCGAATTCCAGGACATGCTGCGCTGCATCCGCTGCTCGGCCTGCCTCAACCATTGCCCGGTCTATCAATCGGTCGGCGGCCATGCCTATGGCTGGGTCTATCCGGGACCGATGGGCTCGGTGCTGACGCCCAGCCTGGTCGGCGTCGCGGAGGCCGGCAATCTGCCCAATGCGTCGACCTTCTGCGGCAAATGCGAGAGCGTCTGCCCGATGCGGATACCGCTGCCCAAGATGATGCGCCATTGGCGCGAGCGCGAGTTCGAGCAGTCCTTGTCGCCGGCGCCGTTCCGCGCGGGGCTGAAGCTCTGGGCCTTCTTCGCCCGGCGGCCGAAGCTCTATCGCGTCGGTGCCAATCTGGCTGCGCGCGTGCTGGGCGTGCTCGCCGGCAGCACCGGGCGCTTCAAATCGCTGCCGCTCGCCGGCGGCTGGACCGGCGGGCGCGACCTGCCGGCGCCGGAGGGCAAAAGCTTCATGCAGCAATGGCAAGCCCGCCAGCGGAAGGCGGCCTGAGCCATGGACGCACGCAGCCAGATCCTCGACAGCATCCGCAAATCGCTGAAACGCGGGCCCTTGGGCGAGGCCGCCGCCGCCGGCCCGGCCGGCCGGATCGCCGATCACGCCAAGGGCCTGATCCCGGCGCGAACCACATCGCTCGACGCCAGGGGTCTCGCCGATCTGTTCGTGCAGATGGCCGAGGAAGTGCAGACGAGCGTGACCCGCGTTGCCGCCGCGGCCGATGTGCCGGGCGCCGTCGCCGAATATCTGACCAACCATAATCTGCCGGCCGACATCACCATGGCGCCGGACCCGACGCTCGATGCCTATCCGTGGGACGATCGGCCGCTGCTGCGCATCCGCCGCGGCCGGGCCGAGGATCTGGACCAGGTCAGCGTCACCGGCGCCTTCGCCGCGATCGCCGAGACCGGCACGCTGATGCTGACCTCCGGCAGCGACCGGCCGACCACGCTCAACCTGATGCCCGACACCCATATCGTCGTGCTGCGCGCCGACCAGGTCGTGGGTCCATACGAGACGGCATGGGACCGGCTCCGGGCCGAGCAGGTCGGCAATAGCATGCCGCGCACGGTCAATTTCATCACCGGTCCGTCCCGCACCGGCGATATCGAGCAGCGCATCCAGCTGGGCGCCCATGGGCCCCGTCGCCTGCATATCGTCCTGGTCGACGGGCCGGACGCCAAAACCGCCTGAGATCCGATGGCCGCCCGGCGACCCCGCGCCATCGGTCCCGTGGAGCGCGCGCTCTGGCGCGCCGCCATGCGCGACGTCGAGCCCCTGCCGGGCCATGCCCTGCCGCCGGAACCGAAGCCGGTGGCACTCGAACCGGTCGCCGACCAGCCCGCGCCGGTGAAAGCCGTGCCGGCCCCGCGCGGCCGGCCGCTGCCGGCGCCGACCGAATTGCCGACGCTCACCTATGCGCGCACCCCCGGCCTCGACCGGCGCACATCGGAACGGCTGAAGCGCGGCCAATTGCCGATCGAGGCCAGGCTCGATCTTCATGGCATGACCCAGGATCAGGCGCGCCGCTCGCTCGATGCCTTCATCACCCATGCCCATGACCGGGGTTTGCGGGCCGTGCTGATCATCACCGGCAAGGGGTTGAAGCCGCGCACGAGCGATGCAGGGCCCTGGGAACCGGAACCGGGCATCCTCAAGACCCAGACGCCGCGCTGGCTGAACGAGGCGCCAAACCGCGCCCGCGTGCTGGCCTTCACCGCGGCTCAGCCGCGCGACGGCGGCTCGGGCGCGCTCTATGTGCTGATCCGGCGGCACCGGGAATGACGCCGTTCGGCGCCCGGCTGCGGGCGTTGCGCGAGGAACGCCATCTGACGCTCACCCGCATGGCGGCCGACCTCGGCCTGTCGGCGGCCTATCTCTCGGCGCTCGAACATGGCAAGCGGGCCCGGCCGACGCCCGGCCTGGTCCGGCAGATTTGCGGCTATTTCGGCATCATCTGGGACGATGCCGACGAGCTGCAGGCGCTCGCCCGGCGCTCGCGGCCCAAGGTCACGGTCGATACCGGCGGCTTGAGCCCGCTCGCGACGGAACTGGCCAATCTACTCGCCGATCGCGTCGGCGAATTGGACGAGCCGACGCTGGCCCGGTTGCTGGAAATCGTCAGGAACGCCGCCATTCCGCGGCACCGGCATGGCTAACCGATTATTAATGGCTCCGGCCTTAGAGTTCCGGCTGTTTCGAGGGCTGCGAGGAGGCATGACGTCATGGGCGATGAGCTGCGCCAGGCGGACCTGTCACATCTGAACATCAATGACATGACGAGCGAACAGCGTGCGGAAATCCGTCGTCGTTTCGAGCAGTTCGTCTCGGCCTTCACCAAGAACGGTCCGAACCAGCAGATCACCGCGGCACCCAAAGTCAGGAAATGGGTGCCGGGGATGAAGAAATAGCCGCGGTCCGGCTCGAGACCGACCGGCTGATTCTGCGCGACGTCGTGCCGGACGACGTCGATGGTTTCCTGGCATACATGGCCGATCCGGCCTATATCCGCCATCTGCCCCTGGACCCGATCGACCGGGCCGAGGTTCAGGTCCTGGTCGATCGCGTGCTGCTGCGCCAGGGGCCGGGTCCGCGCGAGCGCTATTTCCTGGCTGCGGTCGAACGGCGCTCCGGCCGGCTGATCGGCGAGGCGATCTTCAAGCGCGTGAGCGAGATCGAGGGCGAAATCGGCTGGGCCGTGGCCAGGCCCGACCAGGGCCACGGCCTCGCGACCGAGATCGGCTGGGCCTTGATCCGTTTTGGTTTTCAGGAACTGCAGCTGCACCGGCTGATCGCACGGTGCGAGATCGACAATCACGCCTCCGAACGGGTGATGGCCAAGCTCGGCATGGAACGCGAAGGGATCTTGCGCGAACATTTGTTCGCCCGCGGCCGCTGGTGGACCTCGGCGCAATGGTCGATCTTGAACAATGGTCAATCCCGCGAAAGCGGGAATCCAGGGCAAGCGACGGATGCTGGCAACCCCGGATTCCCGCCTCCGCGGAAATGACGGAAGTTAGTCGTCCGTGATCAATCGGTACGCCATTGATCCGGCGGTAGTTTTCGAACTCGCAAAGTAACTGGATTTGCAGGAAAGCCCTATCGAGGCATCGGTTTTCCTGCGTTTTCCGATGGCCGATCCGGGCGTTTTCTGATTCGATTCTCCGAGGGATTTCCGCTTGGGGGACGCGATGGCGCAGCCTCGGGATGATCGTCAAAAGGAGTTGTTCCGGCCGGCGCTGGACCAGATCATCGACCTGGGCCATCCGCTGGTGCGGCTAGCGCAGCAGATCGATTGGGGTTTTCTCGACCGGCAACTCGGCGGGGTCTACAAGCCCGGTGCCGGGCATCCGCCGCTGCCAATCCGGCTGATGGCCGGGCTACTGATCCTGAAGCACATGCATTCGCTGAGCGACGAGGCCTTGTGCGCCCGCTGGGTCGAGAACCCGTATTTTCAATATTTCTGCGGCGAAGAGGTATTTCGGCACGAGTTGCGCTTCGATCGCTCGTCCTTGACGCGCTGGCGCCAGCGGCTCGGTGAGGAGCGGCTCGCCGCCCTGATCCAGGAGAGCCTGGCGGTCGCCGCCAAGACCGGGGCGCTCGCTACCAAGGATCTTGAGCGCGTCGTGGTCGATACGACCGTCCAGCCGAAGGCGATCGCACATCCGACCGACGCGAGGCTGACCCATCGGGCGATCGAGAAGTTGGTCGCCTTCGCCAAGGACCATGGCATTGCGCTACGCCAGAGCTATCTCAGGCTCGCCAAGCGGGCGGCGATCATGGTTGGGCGCTATACCCATGCGCACCAATTCAAGCGCGCCAACCGGGAACTGAAGTTCCTGCGCACCCGGCTCGGCCGGCTGATCCGCGACATCAACCGCAAGATCGCCGGCGACGGCGCGCTCGACGAGCGCTTCGCGCCGCTGCGGGACTTGGCGGTCAAGGTCCGTCACCAGCACCACCGCCAGCGCGGCCAGAAGGTCTATTCCCTCCATGCGCCCGAGGTCGAATGCATCGGCAAAGGTAAAGCCCGCACGCCCTATGAATTCGGCTGCAAGGTCTCGGTCGTGACGCCGGTCACCAAGCCCAAGGGCGGACAGTTCGTGCTCCATGCCAAGGCGCTGCACGGCAATCCGTTCGATGGCCACACGCTGGGTCCGGTCATCGCCGACCTGACCAGGCTGACCGGCATCGAGCCCAAGCGCATCCATGTCGACAAGGGCTACAAGGGCCATAGCCACCCGGAGAAGTTCCGGGTCTGGATCACCGGCCAGGTCCGGCGGACCACCGCCGCTATCAAGCGGGAGATGAAACGAAGAGCGGCGATCGAGCCCGTCATCGGCCATATGAAGGCCGACCATCGGATGGACCGCAATTACCTCAAGGGACAGGACGGCGACCGAATCAACGCCGTCCTCGCCGCCGCCGGCTTCAACTTCCATCTCCTGCTGAGGTGGCTCGCCGCCCTTCTGCACGCCTGGATCTGCGTCTGGCTCGCCGGCGACCAAAACACAAAACCCGCCTGATCTACCCCTCAGGCGGGTTCTTCACGGCCGACAAGTTAGTTCCTACAGAATGAACTTCGATAGGTCGGCGTTCTTGGCCAGTTCGGCCACATGGGCGCGGACATAGGCGCGGTCGATCGTGACCACGCTCGCGGGCGGCATGTCGGTCGCCTCGAAGCTGATGTCCTCCAACAGCCGTTCCAGCACGGTATGCAGCCGGCGCGCACCGATGTTCTCGACCGTGGTGTTGATCTCGACCGCGAGCTTGGCGAGTTCGTCGATTGCGTCGACCTCGAATCCCAGTGTGACGCCCTCGGTCGCGAGCAAAGCCACATACTGCTTGATCAGGCTTGCCTCGGTCTCGGTCAGGATGCGGCGGAAATCATCCTGGCTCAACGGCTTCAACTCGACCCGGATCGGCAGACGGCCCTGCAGTTCCGGCAGCAGGTCCGAGGGCTTGGCGACCTGGAACGCGCCCGACGCGATGAACAGGATATGGTCGGTCTTGACCGGCCCATGCTTGGTCGCGACCACCGTGCCCTCGATCAGCGGCAGCAGGTCGCGCTGCACGCCCTCGCGGCTGACGTCGGCGCCGCCGCGTTCCGAGCGGGCGCAGATCTTGTCGATCTCGTCCAGGAACACGATGCCGTTCTGTTCGACCGAGTGGATCGCCTCGCGGGTCACCGCCTCGCCGTCCAGGAGCTTGTCGCTCTCCTCGGCGATCAGCACCTTGTGGCTTTCGGCGACGGTCATTTTGCGCGGCTTGGTGCGGGGCCCGCCCATCTTGCCCAGCATTTCGCTCAGGTTGATCATGCCGATCTGGCCGCCGGGCATGCCCGGGATCTCGAACGACTGGCCCGAATTGTCGGCGACCTGGATCTCGATCTCCTTGTCGTCGAGCTGGCCCTCGCGCAGCATCTTGCGGAATTTGGAGCGCGTGTCGGCCGTGGCGGTCGGGCCGACCAGCGCGTCCAGCACCCGGTCTTCCGCCGCGAGATCGGCCTTGGCGACCACTTCCTTGCGCAGGCGGTCGCGGGTCATGCCGATCGCGGCCTCGACCAGATCGCGCACGATCTGTTCGACATCGCGGCCGACATAGCCCACTTCGGTGAATTTGGTCGCCTCGACCTTGATGAACGGTGCCTGGGCGAGCTTGGCCAGGCGGCGGGCGATCTCGGTCTTGCCGACGCCGGTCGGCCCGATCATCAGGATATTCTTGGGCAGGACCTCTTCTCGGAGATCTTCCGGCAGCTGCTGGCGGCGCCAGCGGTTACGGAGCGCGATCGCGACCGCGCGCTTGGCGTCATGCTGACCGATGATGTAGCGGTCGAGTTCCGAGACGATCTCCCGGGGGCTGAAGGCGGCGGTCATAGATCGAGGCTTTCGAGGGTGACGCTGGTGTT
>Ga0302311_10003346_pt1 | contig 17563 bp, 13 predicted proteins | sample III_Palsa_N1_3_FD_200449 | JGI IMG/M metagenome (GOLD analysis project Ga0302311, IMG submission 200449) | Peat permafrost microbial communities from Stordalen Mire near Abisko, Sweden - III_Palsa_N1_3 | ecosystem: Environmental > Terrestrial > Soil > Palsa > Peat permafrost | place: Sweden... | reverse complement strand
CGGCAGCGGCGTCGGCCTTCGAGAACGCGCCGCGCGCGAACATCGCCCGCATGATCACGTCAGGCACGGTCAGGAACGCGGTCACGAACGGCACCGAAAACAACAGCGTGAAATCGAACGCGCGCCGCTGCGACGCCATCGCGCCGGCGTGATCCTCCGAGGTCAACCGCCGCGACATTTCCGGCAGCAACACCGTGCCGATCGCGATCCCGATCACGCCGATCGGAAGCTGATTCAGCCGGTCGGCATAATACAGCGCCGACAGCGCGCCGGCGGGGAGGAAGGTCGCGATGATGGTGTCGGCAAATAGCGCCACCTGGGTGCCCATCGAGCCGATGGTCGCGGGCCCGAGCGCGCGGAAGAAGGCGCGGACATCTTGGTCGAGCTTGAGCGGCGCAAACCGGGGCAAGCCGCCATGGCTGGCCAGATCGCCGGCGAGCAGGAAATATTGCAGGAAGCCCGAGATCAATACGCCCCACGCCGCGGCATGGCCGGGCGTCGGAAAGAACACCGCCAGCGCCAGCGTCGCCATCATCGAGATGTTGAGAAAGATCGATGCCGCCGCGGCACTGGCGAAGCGATGCATCACGTTGAGCATGCCGCCATACAAGGTCACCAGCGTGATCAAGAGCAGATAGGGAAAGGTGATCCGCGTCAGCGCGATCGCAAGCCGCCGTTGCTCGGCGTCGTCGGTGAAGCCGGGCGCGAGGATGCTCATCGCCTGCGGCATGAACAGCCACGCCACCACCAGCAGCACCAGTTGCGAAACAAACAGCAGCGTGAAGATGCGACTGGCGAACAGTTTCGCCGAGGTTTCGCCGCGCTCGCCATGGACATGGGCATAGGCCGGCACGAACGCCGCATTGAAGGCGCCTTCGGCGAAGATGGCGCGGAAATGATTGGGCAGCCGCAGCGCCACGAAAAACGCATCCGCCACCGGCCCGGCCCCGAGGATCGCCGCCAGCATGATGTCGCGTGCAAAGCCGGTCAGCCGCGAAAGGAGCGTATAGCCGCCAACGGTGAAAATACGACCGAGCATGCGCCGCTTCTAGCGCACATTCGGTTCTGATTGAATCAGAACCGAAGTGCTATTCTTTATTTTGACGCGTTTTCTTCACGCGAACCGGTATCCACTTCGCTCGAAAACGCTATGGTCGACTTCGCTTCAAAACGGCGAAATCAGGAGGAAAGCGCGCCACGCACAGCCTTGATGATCCGCTCCTGCGTCGGCTCATCGAGATAGGCATGCATCGGCAGGCTGATCACATCCTCCGAAAGCTTTTCGCAGACCGGCAGGCCGCCATCGGCGACCGGATAATCCCGGTAGGCGGTCTGCTGGTGCATCGATTTCGGATAATAGATCGCGGTCGGAATGCCCTGCGCTTTCAGGGCCGCCGCGAATGCATTGCGATCGGTGCCCGCCGGCAGCCGGATGGTGTATTGCGCCCACACCGAGGTCGCTCCGCTGGCGAGATAGGGCACGGTCACGACATTGCCGAGACCCTGCGCATAGCGCGCCGCGACAAGGTTGCGCGCCGCGATCTCGTCTTCGAAGATCTTCAGTTTTTCGAGCAGGATCGCGGCCTGAAGGGTATCGAGCCGCCCGGTCAGCCCGAGACGGACATTGTCGTATTTGTCGGAGCCCTGGCCGTGAACGCGGATGCTGCGCAGCGTTTCGGCGAGCTCTGCATCGTCGGTGAGAATGGCGCCGCCGTCGCCGAAGCAGCCGAGCGGCTTGGCCGGGAAAAAGCTGGTCGCGGTGACAAGCCCGAAGGTGCCGAGGCGGCGGCCCTTGTAGCTGGCGCCAAAGGCCTGCGCCGCGTCGTCCAGCACGAACAGGCCCTCGGCCTGCGCGATCGCGCCGATGGCGTCATGGTCGGCGCTTTGCCCGAACAGGTCGACCGGGATCACCGCCCGCGGCTTGAGGCCCAGTCTTTTCGCGGTCGCGATGCCGCGCTTGAGCGAATTCACATCGATGTTGAAGGTCGCTTCATCGACATCGACGAACACCGGCGTCGCCCCGGCCAGCGCCACCGCTTCGCCGGTCGCGCAAAACGTGAACGACGGGCACAGCACCGCGTCGCCACGGCCGACATCCTTGGCCATCAGCACCATCAGCAGCGCATCGGTGCCGCTGGCGCAGGTCACGACATGCTTCGCTCCGCTGAAGGCCGCGAGCGCGGCTTCGAGCTGCGTCACTTCCGGACCATTGATGAACTGGCAATGGGCGAGCACGCGGGCAACCGCCTCGTCGATGGAATGGCCGAGCCGGCGGCGCTGCGAGGCGACGTCGATGAAGGGAACGGGGTCTGGACGCAGGTGCTGGTTCATGGAGCCTTGGTTCTTGGAGTCTTGCAGGGGTTGAGACGAGGGTTTGGAATGGGACATCAATGCGTGATCGCTCTAGCCGACGACACGCCGCGGCCCCTTGCGCGCGGAGGCCGCGGCGGGCTTGGCGGGCGTCTCGAGGCAGCGGATCGCGATTTCGAGGCTGGCGACGCCTTCGTCGCCGGTCACCGCGGGCACGCCGCCGGTGCGCACCGCATGGAGGAACGCGATCAATTCGGCGCGCAGCGGCTCGTCATGGCCGACCGGCAGATGACGCATCGAATAGCTGCCATCCGGCTTGAAGCCGAAGCACTCGGTGACCTGACGGGTGAGAAGGTCGCCCATCACATATTTGCCGCGGGTCGCGACCGTGACGTTGCGCGCCTTGAACGGGGTCAGCCAGTTGGTGTTGATATGGGCGAGCACGCCGGACGCGGTCCGGAACTGCAGCAGCGCGATATCCTCGCGCTCGGCGACGGCGCTGGAGAGCTGCGGCTGCACCTCGACAATGTCGGACTCGGTAAACCAGCGGATCAGATCGATGTCGTGCACGGCCAAGTCGATGACGACGCCGACATTCGACATCCGCGGCGGAAACGGTCCGACCCGGGTGATCGCGATCGACAGAATGTCCTCGCCCGAGATCGCCTGCTTGATGGCGGCGACGGCCGGGTTGAAGCGTTCGACGTGGCCGACCATCAAGGTCACGCCGGCGCGGGCGGCGGCGGCGACGATCTCCCGCCCCTCCTCCACCGAGGACGCGATCGGCTTTTCGACCAGAATATGAATGTTGCGCGCGATGCAGGCGAGCGCGATCTCGTGGTGCAGATGCGTCGGCGCGGCGATGGTGACGGCATCGACGCCTTCCGCGATCAATTCATCGAGGGTCGCGAAAGCGCGGCAGCCGACCAGTTCGGTGGCCCGCGCACGATGCTCCGGCAAGGGATCGACGATCCCGACCAGCATCGTATCCGGCAGACCAGCCAGCACGCGGGCATGATTGCTGCCCATGATGCCGGCGCCGATGACTCCGATGCGAAGCGCGCGTTTGGCCTCGGCTTTCACACCGGATGCGGAACCCTTGGAAACCATATAATGCAACCCCAGAATTGACCGGCGCGACCGCCCCACAGCCCCGCGCCGTGGGTTCTCCTAGCACGTCGCCACAGATGTGGCGAATGATCGGGCAACCGCCCCAAACACGTTTTGATTCAAAGAATTACACGTTTGGTGCGCGGCCGGGAATATCGAAACCCGTTAAATTACGAGGGTCGGGCCGCCAGCGAATCCGGCCCTGCCATCGGCCGTTCCGGCCGGATCACGAGCGCTGATAATCATCCTCGATGCGGATGATGTCATCCTCGCCGAGATAGCTGCCGGTCTGGACCTCGATCAGTTCGAGCAGGATCTTGCCGGGATTTTCCAGCCGGTGCACCGAGCCGATCGGGATATAGATCGATTCATTCTCGTGCACGATCTTGACGGTTTCGTTGACCGTCACCCGCGCGGCGCCGCGCACCACGATCCAGTGCTCGGAGCGGTGGTGATGTTTCTGCAGCGAGAGCCGTCCGCCGGGTTTCACGACGATCCGCTTGACCTGGTGACGCTCGCCCATGTCGACCGATTGATACGAACCCCAGGGCCGATGCACCTTGAGATGATCCTCGGTCACCTGCGGCGCCACGGTCTTGAGTTTTGCGACCAGCCGCTTCAACCCGTTGGCATCCTTCTGGCGCGACACCAGTACCGCATCCGCCGTCGCCACCACCACCAGATCGTCGACGCCCTCCAGCGCCACCAGCGCCTTGTCGGTCGAGACGTTGCAGTTGCGGGAATCCTCGAACACGGCCTGGCCCTGCGCCGCGTTGCCCTGGCCGTCCTTGCCCGACAATTCCCATACCGCATGCCAGGAGCCGACATCGGACCAGCCGCAGGAAACCGGCACCACCGCGGCGCGCGAGGTCTTTTCCATCACCGCATAGTCGATCGAGATCGGCTTGGCCGATCCGAAGGCTGTTGCATCGAGCGTTACGAATCCGAGATCGCGCCCCGCCTTGGCGACGGCGTCGCTGACCGCCCGCACGCTCTCGGCGTCGACCGCACGATATTCATCGAGCAGAACGGACGCGCGGAACATGAAGTTGCCGCTGTTCCAGAGATAGCCGGCCTTGACATATTCGGCCGCTTTGACCGCATCCGGCTTCTCGACGAATTTCGTCACTTTGCGCACATCCCCGGAAACCACGTCACCGGGGCTGATATAGCCGTATTCAGTGGCGGCACGCTCGGGGGCGACCCCGAAGGTGACGATGCGCCCGGCATCCGCCGCAACCAGTCCCTGGCGGCAGGCGGCGACAAACGCCGCGGTGTCGCGGACGACATGATCGGCGGCCAGCGCCAGAACCACCGCCTCCTGGCTGCGCATCTGCGCAAAGGCCGCGCCCGCCGCGATCGCCGGGCCGGAATCCCGCCGCATCGGCTCCAGCAGGACGTCGGCCTCGAGCCCGATCTCGGCGAGTTGCTCCAGCACCATGAAGCGATAAGCGGTGTTGGTGATCACGATCGGACGCTCGAACAGCGTCGGATCGGACACCCGCAATATCGTGTCCTGGAATGTCGAACGGGGACCGAACAGCGGCAGGAACTGCTTCGGACGGACCTCGCGCGAGGCCGGCCACAGCCGGGTTCCGGCGCCGCCGCACATGATCAGTGGAACAATTCTTCGGTCCATCAGCGTCTCATACTCTATAGTGATCGCGGTACCACGCGACAAAACCGGCAATACCGTCCTCGATCGAGGTATCGGGCCGAAAGCCGACGTCGCGCATCAAATCTCCGACATCGGCGAAGGTTTCCGTGACGTCCCCCGGCTGCATCGGCAACATATCCTTTATCGCCGCGCGGCCCAACTCCTTCTCCAGAAGGGCTACCACATGGGTTAATTCTTCCGGGTGGTGATTGCCCACATTATAGACCCGCGCCGGCGCCACCGTTCCGTCGTCGCCGGGCACGTGATCGACCAGGCGCGACACGACGCGGGTCACATCATCGATATGGGTGAAGTCGCGGCGCATCTTGCCATGGTTAAAAAGCCTGATCGGCCTGCCTTCGATGATCGCCTTGGCGAATATGAAAATCGCCATGTCGGGGCGCCCCCACGGCCCGTAAATGGTAAAGAACCGCAGCCCGGTGACCGGCAGACGGTACAGATGGCTGTAGGAATGAGCCATCAGCTCGTTGGCCTTTTTGGTCGCGGCGTAAAGGCTGATGGGATGATCGGTCCTGTCGTCGACCGAAAACGGCAGCTTGGCGTTGGCGCCGTAAACCGAAGATGAAGATGCATAGATCAGATGGCGGCATGCGTTGCGCCGGCACCCTTCCAGAACATTGACGAAACCTTCCAAATTGGCGTCGACGTAAGCATGGGGATGATCAATCGAATGGCGCACCCCGGCTTGCGCCGCGAGGTGAACCACCACCGGAAATCGATAGCTGGCAAACAACCGGGCCATCGACGGACGGTCGGCAAGGTCGGCCTGGACGAACGCGAACCGCGGATTCTCGCGCAGGATATTGAGGCGCGACTGCTTCAGCGCCGGATCATAGTAATGATTGAGACTGTCCAGACCGACAATGTGGCGGCCTTGAGCCAGCAACTGACGGGCGACGTGAAAGCCGATGAAACCCGCCGCACCCGTAACCAATATTGCCTGATCCGACATCGTGACCTCAAAGCGCGCCGGCCCGGCACCGCCGCGCCGGATCGGCCTGGCTAGCCCGCCATGTTGCGGGGCCACAATACCCGGTCATGCGGCTATTGCCAGATCGGCTTTAAAACCATACCAAGACGCCGAAGTTCGGCGCACGGCGTCGGGTTACGCCGTTTGAGCTCCTTCATCAACTTGCTTCTCCAACTTGACGAGCGCGGGCGAGATGCGCCGGTTCCTGCTTTCGACGGCAAAGATATTGGTCTCCGCGGCGCTGCTTTATTTCGCGCTTCGCAAGGCCAATTTTTCCGACCTGGCGTCACGCATCGATCTTGCGAGCCTGGGCTGGATCGGTCTGGCGATCGCCGCCACGTTCCTTCAGATCTTTGTCGGCGTCCAGCGATGGCGCGTGATCGGCGCGGAATGCGGCGCCCCGCTGACGACGAAGCAGGCGATGCGCTTCAATCTGATCGGGGCCTTCTTCAACCAGACGCTGCCATCGGCGATCGGCGGCGACGCGGTACGGCTCTGGCTGGTCGCGCGCGGCGGCGCCGGATGGCGCGCGGCGACCTATTCGATTTTCGTCGACCGCGCCATCGGCCTGATCGCGCTGGCGATCATGATCGTCGCCAGCCTGCCCTGGAGCTACCACCTGATCGGCGATCCCTACGGCCGCTCCGCATTGCTGCTGGTCGATCTGGCCGCGCTCGCGGGCGGCATGGGATTTCTCATTCTCGGCCGATTGCGCTGGCCCTGGCTGAAGAGCTGGTGGGGAACGCATCATGTTTACGCCTGCGCGGTGATCGCGAACCGGGTGATTTTCAGCCGGCAGCGCGGACCGATGGTCGCGGTGCTGTCGCTGCTGGTTCACGTTCTGGCCGTCGTCATCGCCTGGTGCGTGGTTCAATCGATCGCCGCGCCGGTGGGGTTCGGGCAGATTTTCCAGCTGATCCCGCCGGTGATGCTGATCACGATGCTGCCGATCTCGATCGCCGGCTGGGGTGTGCGCGAAGCCACCATGGGGCTGGCGTTCGGATATGCCGGCCTGATGACGAATGAAGGCATCAACATTTCGCTGCTGTTCGGCGCGGTGTATTTCGTGGTCGGCGCCGTCGGCGGACTGGTCTGGATTTTCAGCGCCGAAAAAGCGGCGCAGGGCGCAAGCCCGATCGAAGTGCCCGAATAGAACCGTTGCCGCGGTGCGCACCGGTTGCTTTCTTGTAACTTGACGAGTTGGCAACACCCGCCATGTGATATGCACGGAAACCCGCTGTTTTGATAACGCTCCCAACCTCCGTAACGTGATGGTCGTCACCATATCCTAAATGAAGATCAGCGTTATAACAGCCAGCTACAATTCCGAGACCACGATCGGCTTCACCGTTGAATCTTTCCTTGGCCAGAATCATGTCGACAAGGAACTGCTGGTCGTCGACGGCGCGTCGACCGATGCCACGCTGAAAATCGTCGAGTCGTTTGGTTCCGACGCGATACGGGTCATCTCGGAGCAGGATAAGGGCGTCTACGACGCCATGAACAAGGGCTTTCGCCTGTTTCGGGGCGACGTCGTGGGGTTCCTCAATTCAGACGATACGTTTCACGATTCGAACGCGCTGGGCGAGATCGCCGCGGCGATGGAGGGCGCCGACATCGTGTATGGCGACCTTGATATGGTGACCGACCACCGCACCAAGCGCCGCGTCCGTTCCTGGCGAGGCGGAATATTCCGGCGCTATTCGTTTCAGCTCGGCTGGGTGCCCCCTCACCCGACCTTCTACATGCGCCGGGAAGTCGTGCAAAAGGTCGGCGACTACGATTTGAGCTACGTCACCACCGCCGACTACGATTACATGCTGCGCGCGCTTGCGCTCAACAATTTTCGGGTCCGCTACATTCCCCGCACCATCGCCGACTTTCAGATGGGCGGCATCAGCACCAAGGGCTGGCGCGTCCGCGCGCGCGGAAATCTCGAATGTCTGCGATCCCGGCGGGTGCATCTGCACGCGCCCCTGATCGACGCGGCATTTTTCCTGCGCTTTCTCAGGCGTGTCCTGCAAATCCGGGGATCAGGATCCCACGGGTGAACGCACCTGCGTTCATCCCGGGGACACCGCCCGCTCGACGGGCGGTAGTGAGCCGAACTCCGGCACCGCGTCTTTCAGCACCGCCTTGATGCTGGCCCGGTCATCCCTGGCGATCGCCTGCTCCAGCGCGGCAATCCACATGCGCAGCGCCTGCATCGGCGGCTCGTTCGGCTTGGCCGCCATGATGCCGGCCACGCCGATCTCGACCGCCGGCTCCTCATTGGCGAACAGGATTTCGTTCAGCCGCTCGCCCGGCCGGATGCCCGTGAAAACGATATCGATGTCATGTCCGGGCTGCAGGCCGGACAGGCGGATCATGCGCTCGGCCAGGTCCACGATTTTGACCGGCTGTCCCATGTTGAGCACATAGACCGAGACGTCCGGACGCAGCGGCGCCAGCGCATGGGTCGCGGCCATCAGCACGAGATCGCAGGCTTCGCGGATGGTCATGAAGTAGCGGACCATGTCGGGGTGCGTGACCGTCACCGGGCCGCCCGCCTCGATCTGGGCCTTGAATTTCGGCACCACCGATCCGTTCGACGCCAGCACATTGCCGAAGCGCACGGAGATCAGGCGCATGCGCGTCTTGGCGCCCGGCTGAAGCCTCAGATCGTGATCAAGCGCCTGGCAATACATCTCGGCAAATCGCTTGGTCAGACCCAGCATCGAGACCGGCTCGATCGCCTTGTCGGTCGAGATCATCACCATCGCCTCGGCGCCCGCCGCCAGCGCCGCATCGGCGACATTGACGGTGCCGAAAATGTTGGTCTTGACGCCTTCGCTCCAGTCGCGTTCGAGAATCGGCACATGCTTCAGCGCTGCAGCATGAAAGACGATGTCCGGCTTGAACTCGCTCATCAGCCGCATGACCCGCTCGCGATCGCGGATATCGGCGATCCGGCCCTCGATCGTCACGCCGGATTCGCGCGCGGCCAGCGTTTCCGTCACCGCATAGAGCGCCGGCTCCGAATTTTCGATCACCAGCAATCGCGCGGCGCCGAAGGTCGCGACCCGGTCGCAGATTTCCGAGCCGATCGAACCGCCGCCGCCGGTGACGATGACCGCCTTGCCCTTCACCAGCGCTTCGAGGCGGCCGTAGTCGATGTTCTCGCTGGAGCGCAGCAGCAGGTCCTCGACCGCGACACTGGTCAGACGCGGCGCTTCGCCGCTCTCCAGCGACGGCAGCCGGTTCACGATCAGACCGAGCCTGCGCGCGCGCATCAGGATGGCTTCGGGACGCGCTTCGGGATCGAACGCCGACGGCGTCATCACCACCCGCATGATCGGCTTGTTCCGCCGCGCGAAATCGCCGATCACGTCTTCGATATCGTCCAGTCCGCCCAGCACCGGAATATTGCGGATCGACTGGCCGCGATCGGCCGGCGACGGCGACAATACGCCCACCGCCCAGATCCGCTTGACGGCGCCGCTTTCGATGCCACGCAACAGAATTTCAGCATCCGCGGCACGGCCGATCAGCAGCGTCGGCGAGGCATCCTCGGCCCTGGCGTGACGACGGACGCGGACATAACGAAAATAACGATAGGCGAAACGCAAGGCACTGAGAAAAAATATCTCGAGAAACCAGAACAGGATGATCGTGACCTTGCCGAAAAAGAACGCGCCCAGATTCGGAGCCACCGGCACGCCGCGAACGTTGGGCGCGACAAATATATAATCCAGCACCAGCAGCGCCACGGCCAGCGTGGTCGCCGCACGCAGGATGTTCAACACATCGGGCAGCGAAATGAAGCGCCATTTCGTGGTGGTCAGATTGAAGAGGTAACAAACCACCAGGCCGAACACGATGAAATAGGGCAGGATGCGCAGCAGCAGCGGCACACGGTCAAAGAAATATTCGCCGCCCTCGAAGCGCAGATAGGAACTCGCAAACAACGCCAGCACGGTCGCCAGCGTATCGTGCGTCGCAATCAACGCGTTGCGCGAGTTCAGTTGTGAAAGACGCGTCATGTCGCTGACCGGTAGCAGGGCATATCGGGCGAGGCCCGTCGCAAGCTTGCTGATAGCTGATCTGGCGCGAGCATGCCAGCCGTCATGGTCGGGCGGAATTCCGCAGCCCCGATGATGCCTGCCGCGGACCTGCCCTGGAGATCATCCCGCCGGCGACGCCCACGCCCAGCACGTAGATCCATCCCTCGTTGAAATCGAAGATGTGGGAGTTGAACAGCGAGGTGAAAAAATTCTGCACCACCACCATCAATCCGATCCAGGCCACCAGGCCGTCACCGCGAAACAGCAGCAAATGCACCAGCCACATCGCATACAGCAGGACGACGCCGAGCAGGCCCCACTGGATCGCGACGTTCAGGGTCTGGTTGTGCGGGTTCCCAATGCCCGGGGCGCCGGCAAGGACCTTGGAGTCGACCGCAGCCTGCTGGAAAAGCCCCTGCGTCGATCCGCTGCCGTGTCCGACGATCGGCGCATCGGCGAAGAAGCGCAGCGACTTTTCCCAGAATTCCAGCCGCTGACCGATCGAGGTCGATTCGTTGGTATCCTTGTAGCTTTGGTATTGGCTCTGGAACGACGCTATCTTCTGCTGCAATTTGGGCGACGCGGCGAAGGCCAGCCCCGCCAGCACGATCGCCGCACCCAGAACGATCAGGTTGGTTCGCCATTTGAGATGAAGCAGCGTAAACACCGCCAGCATCACCGGCATGGTCACCAGCGCGGTGCGCGAAACAATGACGAATGCCATGTTGACCACGAAACTCAGCGCAATCGCGCCCAGCAACACGGCCGGAACCATTCGTCCCGCGCGCACCAGCGCGATGACCGGATAGGCCAGCACCACGGCACACAGCGCGAATTCCTGGCTCTGGTCGATATAGTTTTTGACCGGCACGCCGTAATCGGCATGCGATCTCAGCGCCAGTCCAGGATCGAACGCCACGATCCACGACATGACCATCAGCAGCACACACGACACCAGGAAGGCCGCGAACACCTGCAGGCCGCGTGACGAGCGTTCAAAATGATAGAACAGCACCGGCAGCATCAGCAGTTTTGCGGCCGGCCCGACCGCATATAGCCGCGCGCCCCACGGCGCGTCCGACCACAGCGTTCCCAGCGCCGCGAGCGCGACGAGCGCGATCGGCACGGTACAAACCGGACGCCGCAGCGATTGCAGGAAAGCCCTGGCGTCGAAGAACGGCACCATCGTGACCAGCGTCGCCACCGCGAAGATCGCGACCAGCGAGGTCGACCACGGCAGCGACAGCACGATCAGGATGACGAAAATATCCGATGTCGTGATCCAGGCGGCCGGATCCCGCCACAACCGCCACAGCAGCGCCCCTATTGGCTCGCGTGCCACGGCGCTCACACCTTGTCTCCGCGCGCGCGGCCGACCAGCGACGTCGTGCTGAAACCGGGCAGCACGTCGACCAGCAGCACTTCGCCGCCATGGGCTTCGACGATCTCGTGGCCCACGACCTTTTCGCGGGTATAGTCGCCGCCCTTGACCAGCACGCTCGGCTTGATCCGGGTGATCAGTTCGATCGGCGTGTCCTCGGCAAACACCACGACGAGGTCGACCGCCTCCAGCGCCGCCAGCACTTCGGCGCGCGCGCGCTCGTCCTGCAGCGGGCGTCCCACGCCCTTCAGCCGCTGCACCGATGCGTCGCTGTTGAGGCCGACGATCAGGCGATCGCAGGCGCCGCGCGCCGCGGTCAGGACCTTGACGTGACCGGGATGCAGAATATCGAAACAGCCATTGGTGAAGCCGACCCGCAATCCCTGTCGGCGCCAGTCCGCAAGCCGGGCTTCGAGGTCGGCCGATGTCGCGACGATCTTTTCTTCCGCCGCGAGAAAAGCGTGCGGCAGGATGTTTCGCCGCACTTCCGCTGCGGTCACGCTGGCGGTGCCTTTCTTGCTGACCGCGACCGCGGCCGCGGCGGTCGCCATCCGCAACGCGGCTTCCCAGCCGGCCCCGGCCGCCAGCACGACCGCCAGCATCGCCGCGACCGTATCGCCGGCGCCCGAGACATCGCGTACCTTGACCGGATGGGCCGGCACGTGAATGACGTCGCCGCTGCGCGGCACCAGCGTCATGCCGTGCTCGCTTTGCGTCACCAGCATGGCCTCGCAATCGGCCAGCTGCATCGCGTCCTGTGCGGCTTCCGCGATGCTGCTTTCGCTATCGGCCCGGCTGCGGGTCGCCTCCGCGAATTCCTTGCGGTTGGGCGTGAGCAGGGTCGCGCCGCGATAAATCGCGAAATTGGCGCTCTTGGGATCGACGATCACGGCCTTGCCGAGCTTGCGCGCGGCGTCGATGACGTTGCGGATCACCCGCGCGGTCAACACGCCCTTGGCATAGTCGGACAGCAGCACGATATCGGCACGCGGCAACAGCGGCAGGATGGCGTCGATCAATTTCTGCTCGATATCGGCGGCCGCCGGCTGCGCCAGTTCCCAGTCCGCGCGCAGCATGTGGGTGGAGAAATGCTCGGAGACGAAGCGCACCTTGCGCGTGGTCGGCCGCGCCGCATCCTGCACCAGAACGCTTTCGATCAGCGCTTCCTGCGAAAGCCGGGCCTTCAGTTGCGCACCCGCCTCGTCCTCGCCAATCAAGGCGACAAAGATGCAGCGCGCGCCGAGCGCGGCGATGTTGCGCGCGACGTTGCCGGCGCCGCCGATGCTGGTCTCGGTCCGCTGCACCGCGATGACGGGCGCCGGCGCTTCCGGTGAAATGCGCGATACCTCGCCATAGACGAATTCGTCGAGCATGAGGTCGCCGACGCAAAGCACGGTCTGGCGAACGATCGCATCGGTCAGCGCTTCAAAATCGATCATCTATTCTCACACTTATTCTTGCACTCTGTTGCCCGTCAGCGGAAACGATCGGCGCGATCGAGGTACCCCTTGACGTAGAGGCCGACCGCATCTTCCAGCGCCGTGAAGCCGCCATTATAACCGGCGCGCTGCAGCCGATCGACGTCGCTTTGCGTGAAATACTGGTAAGCATCGCGGATCGACGGCGGCATATCGATGTAGCGGATGTTCGGCGCCGTGCCGAGCGCGGCATAGGCCGACAGCATCAAATCCCTGAAACTGCGCGCCTGGCCGGTGCCGACGTTGAAAATGCCGCTGACCGACGGCGTCGCCAGCAGCCACATCGTCACCCTGACGGCATCGTCGACATAGATGAAATCGCGCCGCTGATCGCCGTCGGCGATGCCGTCGCGATGCGATTTGAACAGTTCCACGACGCGGCCCGCCTTGATGTCGTCGAAGCGCCGCGCCAGCACGCTCATCATGGTGCCCTTGTGGTATTCATTGGGGCCGAACACGTTGAAGAATTTCAGGCCGGCCCATTGCGGCGGCAGCTTTTCGCCGCTGGCGGCGCGCCTGGCCACCGCCATGTCGAACAGATGCTTGCTCCAGCCGTACAGATTCATCGGCCGCAGCGTCTTCAGCGCCGCTATCGAGGGGTCGTCAGCAAATCCCAGCGCGCCGTCACCATAGGTCGCCGCCGAGGAGGCGTAGATGAACGGTGTCGCGCTGGCCGTGCACCAGTCGAGCAGCCGCATCGAGAAGCGAAAATTGGTCTCGATCACCAGATCGCCATCGGTGGCCGTGGTTTCCGAAATGGCACCGAGATGGATCACGGCATCGAGCCGGCGGCCTTTCAGCCAGTCCGGCAATTGCGCGGGGGGCACGATATCCGCGAGCTGGCGCTTGGCGAGATTGCGCCATTTGCCGTCATGGCCGAGCACGTCGCACACGGCGACATCGGCGCGGCCCGAATCATTGAGCGCGGCCACGACATTCGACCCGATAAAACCGGCGCCACCGGTCACCAGCAACATGACGCACCCTGCCCTGATTTGTGGGATGCCAGCTTTGCCTCACTACCGCCCGACAGGCAACTTGGGTCCTGTGGCGTGGTGAAGATCGACGCGTTCCACCGGGTCGGCTTTACCTCCCCGCGAGGAGCGGTTACCGACAGCATTCGAACGCGCCCAGAGGCCAAAGCTATAAAATATGAACATTGATTCAGATTATATGGCGAAAATACGGGAGCCGGCCGATACGAGGCCGATCCTGATTGTCCCCTATATGTGGATCGGCGATTTCGTGCGCGGCCACACCGTGGTGCGCGTACTCAAGCAGCGCTGGCCGAACCGGCCGGTCGATCTCCTGGTGACGTCCCTGTGCGCTCCGCTGGTCGATTATATGCCGGATGTCCGCGCCGGGATCGTCTGGGACCTGCCCCGCGGCCGGCTGGCGGTGGCCAGGCAATGGGGGCTGGCGGCGCGGCTGCGCGAACGCGGCTACGGCACCGCGCTGGTGCTGCCCCGGACCTGGAAGTCGGCCATTGCACCAGCCCTCGCCGGTATTCCGGAACGGGTGGGCTTTGTCGGCGAAGCCAGATTTGGGCTGATCAACCAATGGCGCTGGGGCGAGAAGGCCCTGCCCCGCTTTATCGACAAGAACGCGGCGCTGGCGCTGCCCGACCGCGCCCCACTGCCGCCGGAATGGCCGGTGCCGCAGCTTAGGGTACCCGTCGAGGAAGTGGCCCGCTGGCGACAGGCCAATGGGCTAGGCACCAGCCCCGCGGTGGCGCTGGCGCCGGGCTCGGTCGGCGCCTCCAAGCGCTGGAGCTATTATCCGGAAGCCGCGCGTCTTCTGGCCCAACAGGGCCTCGATGTCTGGGTGGTCGGCGGCCCCGGCGAAAAGCCGCTGGCGGCGGAGATCGTGGCCGCCGGTGGCCCTCGCGTCCGCGATCTCACCGGCAATGACTTACGCAACGGCATCCTGGCGGTCGCGGCGGCTAAAGTGGCGATCTCAAACGATTCCGGGCTGATGCATGTCGCCGCCGCGGTGGGAACGCCGACCATGGGTATCTTCGGCCCCACCAGCCCCTATCACTGGGCCCCCCTCAACGGCCTCGCGGCAACGGTACAGACCAAAACCACGGTGCCGTGCCAGCCCTGCCACCGTCCGGTCTGCACCATGAACGACCATCGCTGCATGCGCGACATTCCCGCATCCGACGTGGTGGCAACGGCGGCGCGCGTGCTGGCCGAGGCCGGGGCGCACGCGGCGCATTGACATCGCAAGCTTGCGCAGCCGCGACGCGATCATTACCAAAGATCGGGAATCATAACCCGACGGGGTTCGTTGAGCCAGGAAGTGCAGCCATTGCGCGAACCGCAAGAACCGAAACCGAAAAATCCGATCGGCGCCCATCTGGAGCGATCGCTCGCAGCCCTTGAGCGCGCGAACGGCGATGCCGCGTTGCTCGCCACCGCGCAGGCGATTGCGGCGGCGGTGATCGGCGCGCTGCGTTCCGGCAACAAGATTCTTCTGGTCGGCAATGGCGGCAGCGCCGCCGACGCCCAGCATATCGCCGCCGAAATCATCGGCCGCTACAAACAGGAGCGGCCGGCCTGGGCCGCGGTCGCGCTGAGCACCGATACGTCGGCGTTGACGGCGATCGGCAATGATTACGGTTTCGAGCAAATATTCGCGCGGCAGATCGAGGGGCTCGGCCAGCGCGGCGACGTGTTGCTGGCGCTGTCGACCTCGGGGCGTTCGCCGAACATTCTGGCGGCGCTGCGCACCGCGCGGGCCCGCGGACTTGTCACCATCGGCTTCACCGGCAGCAAGGGCGAAGCCCTGGGCGCGCTGTGCGATCACCTGTTGGTGTCGCCCAGCGATGACACCGCGGTAATCCAGCAGATTCATCTCGCCTTTGCGCACGGAATCTGCGCCGAGATCGAGCAGACCATGACGCGCGAGACTTCCCGGCCATGAGCGGCGTCAATTCTGGTCGTTCCACGCCGCGACCCGCCGCCTTTCTCGACCGCGACGGCGTCATCAACCATGACGACGGCTATATGGGCACACGGGAGCGGATCCGCTGGATGCCGAATGCGGCGAAGGCGATCCGCCGGCTGAACGAGGCCGGATATTTCGTGTTCTTCTTCACCAATCAATCCGGCGTCGCGCGCGGTTTGTTTACCGAGGACGACCTCATCACGCTGCATGACTGGATGCGCGCCGAACTCGCCGCGCAGGGCGCCGTCATCGACGACATCAGGTATTGCCCGCATCACCCCGAGGGATCGGTGGCCGGCTATCTGGAGAATCATCCCTGGCGAAAGCCGAGCCCCGGCATGATCCTTGACCTGATGCAGCACTGGCCGGTGCGGCAGCAAGGCAGTTTTGTGATCGGCGACCGGTCCAGCGATATCGAGGCGGCGCAGGCCGCGGGATTGCCGGGATTTCTGTTCGAAGGCGGCGACCTCGACGCGTTTGTCGCTGATGTCTTGGTTCGAACCGGCGCAGTTTGAGGACCGCTTCAACCGGTTAAGCAAATCATCTGGTTAAGACGCGAGTTCGGAAAAACTGCCCCGAGACCGTGAACCCGAGAACATCCGGCTGCAACCAATGCAGCGATGTCAAACTTCACTTTCAAAAAGATCGATGCGCCCGGGCCCACTGGCACCTATGCCTACATTTCGGTGGACGGTGTTGACGCCGCCGGCGAGGCGGTCGGGAATTACGGCAACGTTGACGGGGATGGCGACGGCACCTTCCATGGATTCACGGCTCAGGCGGGCGGCAGTTTCGCGACCTACGATCCCCAGAACTCAACCAACACTGACGTGGTGGGCATTACCTCAGCCGGGGAAATCTTCGGAGACTATGTCGACAACCTCAACAGGCAATACGGCTTCGTCGACAATAATGGCGTCTTCACGCAGATCAATGTTTTCCTGGCCAACAGCACCACCGTTAGCGGCGTCAACGACGCGGGCGTGATTTACGGCTCATTTGCCGATTTCGCCAACAGCGTTCACGGATTTATCGACAACAGCGGCACCTTCACGCAAATCGACGTTCCCGGAGCCACCAGCACCTCTATTGCCGGCGTCAACGCCTCCGGCGTGATCGTGGGGACATTTACCGACGCAGCGTCGACCGTCCACGGGTTCGTCGACAGCAACGGCAGTTTCAAGACGATCGATCCGCCCGGATCGATCTTCACCAGCGTGGTTGGCGTCAGTGACTCCGGCGTGGTGGTGGGAAATTATCAGGATAACGCCAACAACCAGCACAGCTTCGTCTATGCCAACGGCGTCTTCACAACAATCAATATTCCTGGGGCCGCGAACACAGGCATTACAGCGATCAACGCAGTTGGCGAAATCGTCGGATATTATGCCGACAGCAGTGGCAACATTCACGGCTTTGTCGACGAGTACGGCGCCATCACGACGGTCGATGTTCCCGGAGCCACAGAAACCGACATTCTGGGCGTCAACGCGATCGGCGAAATCACCGGATATTATAATGACAGCAGCTACACCCAGCACGGCTTCGTCGGCACGCTTCCTCCTCCCGTCACGATCGAAGCGGCTGGAGCGACCAGCCTGCTGCAGTCCGGCAACTATTTCTTCCTTTCGAATAGCAGCG
>Ga0302311_10003341_pt1 | contig 17571 bp, 18 predicted proteins | sample III_Palsa_N1_3_FD_200449 | JGI IMG/M metagenome (GOLD analysis project Ga0302311, IMG submission 200449) | Peat permafrost microbial communities from Stordalen Mire near Abisko, Sweden - III_Palsa_N1_3 | ecosystem: Environmental > Terrestrial > Soil > Palsa > Peat permafrost | place: Sweden... | reverse complement strand
GTCGATCTTCCTGACCGTGACCTGGATGCACGGCGCGGACGGGGCGCTGTGGCTGATCATCTGGCGGGTCGTGCAGGGCGTCGGCGGCGCGTTCCTGTTCGCCAACTCGGCCGCGATCGTGACCGACGCGTTCCCGGCCAACCAGCGCGGCACCGCCCTGTCGGTGAACTCGATCGCGGCCATCGGCGGATCGTTCATCGGCCTCATCCTCGGCGGCCTGCTCGCCCCGATCAACTGGCACCTGATCTTCCTCGTCTCGGCCCCGATCGGCGTCTTCGGCACCCTCTGGGCTTACTTCATGCTGCACGACATCGGCATCCGCAAGCACGCCAAGATGGACTGGTGGGGCAACCTGCTGTTCGCGGTCGGCCTGATCTCGATCCTGGTCGGCATCACCTACGGCCTGCAGCCCTACGGCGGGCACCCGATGGGCTGGACCAGCCCGATGGTCCTGGGCATGCTGTTCGGCGGCCTGGCGCTGCTGATCGTCTTCGTGTTCGTCGAGACCAAGGTCGCCGAGCCGCTGTTCCGCATCTCGCTGTTCAGGATCCGGGCGTTCGCGGCCGGGAACGTCGCCAGCCTGATGCTGGCCCTGGGCCGCGGCGGCATGCAGTTCATGCTCATCATCTGGCTGCAGGGCATCTGGCTGCCGCTGCACGGCTACAGCTACAGCCAGACCCCGCTCTGGGCGGGCATCTACCTGGTGCCCCTGACGGTCGGCTTCCTGGTAGCCGCGCCGCTGTCCGGAATCCTGTCCGACAAGTTCGGCGCCAAGGCGTTCACCGTGGGCGGCGCGCTGCTGACGGGAGCGGCCTTCGTGCTGCTGCTGTTCGTCCCGGTGAACTTCCCCTACTGGGAGTTCGCCCTCGTCATCGCCCTCAACGGGTTCGGCTCGGGCCTGTTCGTGTCGCCGAACTGGGCCGAGATGATGAACTCGGTCCCGGCCGACCGGCGCGGGGCGGCGGGCGGCATGATCGCCACGTTCCAGAACTCAGCCTTCGTGCTGTCGATCGGCATCTTCTTCAGCCTGATGGTGGCCGGCTTGTCGAGCAAGCTGCCGGCCGCGATGACCAGCGGACTGGTCGCGCAGGGGGTCCCGGCCGCCACCGCCGCGCCGATCTCGCACCTGCCGCCGATCGGCGTGCTGTTCGCCTCCTTCCTGGGCTACAACCCGATGCAGCAGCTGCTCGGCCCCGTGCTCCATACGCTGCCCCCGGCCCACGCGGCCTACGTGGTCGGCCGGGACTTCTTCCCGCACCTGATCACGGCGCCGTTCCACAGCGGCCTCGGCGCGGCGTTCGCGTTCGCGATCGCGGCCAACGTGATCGCCGCCATCGCCTCGGCCCTGACCGGCCGCCGCCCGAAGCCACTGCCGGCCCCCGAATCCCTGGGCTATGAACTGGCCGCGGTGGCCGGCGAAGGCAGCTTCGAGCCGAGCGGACTCGTCCCCGCCGCCGGAGAAGACAGCGCGCAGACGCCCGACGCTCCGGATTAGCCCAGGCCTAACATCAGCCACGTCTGGTTGCTCGCCCAGTCGGGGTAGAGCCTGGTCATCTCGTCGTAGAGCTCCCGCTCGCTGATGGCCGACTCCTTCAGCCGCCCGAAGTCGGTGAGATAGCGCTTGGTGCCCTCGATCGCGTCCGGGGTGTCCGGCAGGCCAACCTTCTTGTGCCCGGCCACCGCCGGCTTCGGCATCAGCTCGACCGACTTCGGGGTGGCGATGGCCCGGGCGTCGGGGAAGTGCCGCTGCAGGACGCTGAGCCCGCCGTAGTGGTCGATGTGCATGTGGGTGACCCAGATCGCGGCGAGATTGCGATGGTGCAGCCCGATCCAGCGGGCCAGCGAGCGCACGCGCGCGGCCGGGCGTACCCAGCCGCGGCCAATCCGCCCACGGGGCTCTCCTTGTCTACGCCGAGAGCGGAAACCCAAAGGAAAGACAAAGATCAACATCCCTGTATGTCGAACGGTCCCTGGTCCCGCCCGGCCGGCCCATGACCGCTGTCAGGGGCAGACATCCCGGCGGCGCATCCGCTAATCCACGGGAGCTTCTTCCGCGAATGCCGCATAGCGCCGCACAATGAGGCTGTGTGGCCACCGCCCTGGAGTCGTCGCAAGCACATCTTGATCTGGGCCGCTGCCGTCGGCGCGGCGCTGCTCGGCGGAGCCGGCTGGCTGATGGGACCGCTATGGGCCCTCGCGGGCATCCTGGTCGGTTCGGTCGCGGCGCTCGCCGCTCTCCTGATCATGCTCGAGCGCGGCAAGCCGGATCCGGCGATCCTGCTGCGCTCCGGGCGCCCGCAGGAGGCCTACCGGCACCTGCAGTACGAGCTCACGTTCGCCCGGCGGCTGGTCAGCAGGCGGCCGGTGTTCCGCGCGGTGCTGGCCGAGAAGCTGGCGGCGATGACGTTGGTGCTGCAGGCGCTGGACAACGAGCCGAAAGCGCTGGAGACGGTGACCGAGGCGGCGGCGATTTACGCCGACCTGAGCGTCAAGGACCCCGTCCGGTACAGCCGCGCCCTCGCGGACGCCCGGCTTCAGCAGGCGGCCATGCTGGCGAACATGGGCCGCCACGGCGAGGCGCTCGCCGCCGTCGAACCCGCCGTCCGGATCTACCGGCGCCTGGCCGTCAGGGACCGCAGCGCCCACCTCCCGTCCCTCGCCGCCGGGCTGACCCGCCAAGCCGACGAGCTGGGCCATCTTGACCGGATCACCGAGGCGCGCACCGCCGCGGCCGAGGCGGACATGATCAGCACCGACATGCTCCCGTCAACCCGGTCATAGCGGCTGGGAACGTACCGTTCCGTCCCGGCGATCATATGGAAAGCGCTTGCCATCCAAGTCGTCGACCGACCACCTAGGTGGAGCTTGTTTAGCCCTTGCGCTGCTTGCCTCGGTCGGCTAGCGTTCCGAGCGGTTGGGAAAGCGCTTACCAAACGAGCGACTTTGGGACGGAGTGCATGATGGGCACGAACCGGTGGAACGAGGCGGTCTTCGTCGACGGCGAGTTCCGGGCGCCAAGCGGCGGCGGACTGCTGAGCGTCCGGGACAAGGCGTCCGGCGAGATATTCGCCGTCGCTGGCCGGGCAGAGCCGGCCGACGTCGACGCGGCCGCTGCCAGCGCCGGTTTGGCCCAGCGGACGTGGGCCGCGGCGACCCACGCGGAGCGGGCTTCGGTGCTCCGGGCCGCGGCGGCGGCACTGTCCGCCCGGTCGGCCGAGCTGCGCGAGCTCATCATGCGCGAGACCGGCTGCATCGGCGGCAAGGCCGACTACGAGATCGGCGCCGCGACCAGCGAGCTCATCGAGGCGGCGGCGCTCGCCTCCCGCTCGCCCGGCGAACTGGTACCGACCACGCACCCCGGGCGGCTCTCGCTGTGCGAACGGGTGCCGGTCGGCCTGGTCGGCGTGATCACGCCGTGGAACTTCCCGCTGGTGCTCGGCATGCGCGTGATCGCGCCCGCGCTCGCGCTCGGCAACGCAGTGCTGATCAAGCCGTCACCCGAGACCCCGCTAGCGGGCGGCCTCGCCATCGCCGAGCTGTTCGCCGACGCCGGGCTGCCGGCCGGGCTGTTCCAGGTGCTGCCCGGCGACGTCGAGGTCGGCGACCGCCTGGTCACTCACCCTGACATCGCGATGATCCACTTCACCGGCTCCACCGCGGTCGGCCGCCAGATCGCGCGGACCGCGGGCGGCCTGCTGAAGAAGGTGTCGCTCGAACTCGGCGGCAACAACGCGCTGATCGTCCTCGACGACGCCGACCTGGACCAGGCCGCGATGATCGGCGCCTGGTCGAGCTTCCACTACCAGGGCCAGACCTGCATCACCGCCGGACGCCACATCGTCACCGAGGGCATCGCCCCCGCCTACATCGAAGCGCTGGCCAAGCGCGCCAGCGCCATCACCGTCGGCAACACCCTCACCGAGGACGTGGGGCTCGGCCCGATGATCAACCAGCGCCAGCTCGACCGCGCCGTCGGCCTGCTGGACGACGCGATAGCGGCCGGCGCCACGGTCGTGGCGGGCGGCACCACCAACGCCCCGTTCTTCCAGCCCACCGTCGTCACCGGCGTGCCCACCAGCTCCGCCCTGTGGACGGAGGAGATCTTCGCCCCGATCGCCCCGGTCGTGGTGGTCAAGGATGCCGACGAGGCGGTCGCGCTCGCCAACGACACCGGCTACGGCCTGGTCAACTCGGTGGTCACCGCGGACCTGTTCTACGGCGGAGAGATCGCCCGGCAGCTCCGGGCGGGCATGGTGCACGTCAACGACGCCACCCCGCAAGACGAGGCAACCGCCCCGTTCGGCGGGATCGGCCAGTCCGGCCTCGGTGGCCGCTCCGGCGGCGACGCCAACCTCGAGGAGTTCACCGAGCGCCGCTGGCTAACCCTCAACCCCGGCCAGGTCCACTACCCCTACTAGCCCCGACCGCTACCAGTACCCCGGCCGTGCGGGTGATTTCGAGACCGTCGCGGCCGGGGAGCGATCCTTCGCGATCATCAAATCAGGCGCCCGACGGAGGCGGCAATGGCGCAACCGCACGGTCGAAGTACGACTCCAGGTCCTCGCCCGACGAGAAAAGCTCACCGGCCAGGCTTTCGTAGTCGGCAATCACCTCGCGGTCAGCGAAGCGCCGGGCGCCCCCCGGCTGGCCGGCGCCGTCGTACTCAGTGGCGTACAGGGTCGCTCCGCACAGCGAGACCAGCTCGGGAACGAGCTGGCCGAGTGGCTCCAGCGCGGACAGCCGCCGGGCGCGGACGACACGGATGTGCTCGCCGCACTGAGCCCGGATCCGCAGGCAGTGGATCTCCCAGTGCAGATATGCGGTCAGCGGCGTCTCGACGACCCGAATTCGGCAAAACCGGGAGCCCCGCGCTTGGTACTGCCTGAAAAATGCCCGCAACTCCGGCCGCATTTCCTCGTATAGCTCCATTGAGCGGTCCCAGTCGCCGGCCGCGAAGGCATCCCAGCTCGGGAAACCGGTCTCATCGTAGAACTGCCGACGTTCGAGCTTCCACGTGTCCCTCTCATCGGCCAGCCACAGCCTGTCCGCGAAATCCCGTCCGTACTCGTCCTGCGATAGCCGCGTACCGCCCGACGGATCCCGCAGGAGTTCAATCAATCGGCCGAAGTCGCCCACACCGGACAGGTTAAGCCGCTCTACGGTTCTGCGTCCCGCCGTCGGCGCGGGCAGCGCGGAGCGTGAGCCGAAGCCATGATCATGGTCCGTTGGGGGCCGCGGTTTCCGCCCGCACGCGTCATCGTGTGCCGAACGGGCGCGCGTTTTCGGCCGCAGACCTCAGCGTGTGCAGGCGAGGGCACCCCGCGACCCGAGATACCCACGATGACCTCTATATCCATCCGGCTCGTGGCGCGTGGTAACGGTGAGGACGGTGGGCCGATGCCCGACCCCCGCAGGCGGTCATCGTCTCGAAGTCGGGGAACTCGGTGAACAGCAGGTGCGAGTACCCGCGGGTGCGGGCCCCGGTGATGTCGGTGCCCAGCCGGCACTTGGTCATCAGGCCGATCTCGCGCGGCCAGGACGCCACCATCGCGCGCAGCCGGGCCTCGTCCTCAGCGCCGAGCGGGCTGGGAAAGCTGAACAAGACGATGTGCTGGAGGGTCATTTTTTCGTCCTCAGTAGAACTCGAAGTACTCGCGCATCTCCCAGTCGCTGACGTCCTGCCCGTCCGGCGGCGGGTTCTCAGCGATGGCGGACTCGTAGCGGGCGAGCTCGGCCCGCTTCATCTGGATGAGGTAGTCGACGAAGCCGTCGCCGAACGCCTTGCGGTAGAAGGTGTCCTCCACCAGCGCGCCGACCGCATCCCGGAGGGACGTGGGCAGCATGGTCGCCTCCGCCGCGTACGGGTCGGCCTCAACCGGTGCCGGCGGGTCCAGCTTCCGGCGAATGCCGTCGAGACCCGCCGCGATGTTGGCCGCCATGTAGAGGTAGGGGTTCGCGGCCGGCTCGCCGATGCGGTTCTCCACATGGCTGTTCTCGTCACCGGGCGCACCCTGCACCCGGACGAGCGCGCCCCGGTTCTCCACCGCCCAGCAGACCCGGTCAGGCGCGAACGAGTACGGCCGGTAGCGCTTGTAGCCGTTGACGGTGGGCGATGCGAACAGCGTCATCGGCAGCGCGTGCTCGAGCAGCCCGGCCACGAACTGGCGCCCCACCGGCGACAGCGTCTCGTCCTGGCTGGCGAACGCGTTGCGCCCGTCGGCGCGGGAGACCAGCGACTCGTGCAGGTGCCAGCCGGAGGAGAAGAAGTTCGGCAGCGCCGGGCGGCACATGAACGTCGCCAGCAGCCCGCGGCGCTGGCACATCTGCTTGACCGCGGAACGGAACAGCACCACCGCATCGGCCGCCGCGAGCCCGCCGATCGGGCTGAAGCTGAACTCCATCTGGCCGGGGCCCCACTCGTCCTCCATCGACCGCGGCGGCAGCCCGACCGCGTTCAGCCCGTCGCGGATCGCCTCCAGCGTTCCCGACACGCTGTCCAGCCGTACCTCGGACAGGTACTGGTAGCCGCGCTGGAACACGCTGACGGCCGGCGGAGCCGGGGTGAACCCGGCGTTCTCCGGCTCGATCCGGTCGGAGTCGACCTTGACGATGTAGTACTCGATCTCGATGCCGGCCAGGAAGTCATAGCCGACGCCGGCCAGCTCGGACAGCGCTCGGCGCATCAGCCCGCGGCCGTCAAGCGGCATCGGCGCGCCGCTGGAGAAGTACACGTCGCACAGCATCCAGCCGGTCCGGTCGGCCCACGGAAGCACCCGGAACGTGCTCGGGTCCGGTACCAGGACCACGTCAGGGAATCCGGTCAGCTCGTCGATCCCGAAGCCGCCGCCGGCCGCGAAGGCGGGGACGAACACCTGGTTGCCGCTGTCGAGGCTGTAGATCGCGCCGGAGAAGTCCAGGCCGTTCGACAAGGCGGCGATCGCCACCTCGGCCGACAGCGACTTGCTGCGCGGCACGCCGTGCTGGTCGACGACGACCAGCCGCACGGTGCTCAGGCCGAGCTCGCGGATGCGCGCGGCGACCTCGTCCGCCGCCGCTGCCTGCTCGGCGCTGTACAGGCCGTGCCGGGCGACGAAGCCGTGCTGGCCGACGCCGTTGATTCCGTGCGAGGGGTTGGTGGTGCTCACGGGGTTGAGCCTCCGGTCAGGTACGGGACGAGTCGCGCTGCTGGATCATGTCCTCCAGCAGCGCGGCGGTGAAGTTGTCGGGGTCGATGTCGGCGATGGACAGGAACGTCTCGGTCCGCTGCACGCCGGTGATCTGGAAGATCTTGGCCAGCAGGAGCTGGCGCAGATGGGTGTGGTCGCGGACCCGCAGCCGGACCAGCAAGTCGAGGCTGCCGGTCACGACGCTCATGGTCTCGGCCTCCGGCAACTCCTGGATCTCCCGGATGATCTCGCTCAGGTCCATCCCGGCCGCGGCCGTCACCGCGAGGTACACCACCACCGGCAGGCCGAGCGCCGCCCAGTCAATGTCCGCCCGGTACCCGCGGATCACCCCGCTGCGCTCGAGCCGTGCGAGCCGGTCCGCCACCGCCGGCGGCGACATCTCGATCTGCCGGGCGAGGGCTCGCTGCGACTGCCGGGAGTCGGCCGCCAGCGCGCGCAGCAGCGCTAGGTCGAAGTCGTCCACCTCCACTTCGGGCTTGGGCGGCGGTGACACCTCAGCCAGCTTGGCCAAAGGCGCGGGGTTGATTGTCATTTGGAAGGTTGCCTATCGTCGAGACAATTTGGATGAGCTATGATGGAGTGCGTGGAATTGTTGATTGTAAGATGTGTTATTGAGAATTCTTACAATTGCAAGATCCACATGTCAAGGGTTAACTTCCGTCTAGGAAGGGAGTCGGGTCGATGACCGCAGTGACGGGGCAGCAAGGGCGGCAAGGGCAGCAGGGTCCTGGTCGAGGCGACGAGGATCGCGGGGCCGGGCACCGCGACTGGGACGAGCGGCTCGCGCGGCGCACGCACGCGCTGGGCGGCTCGGAGATCACGGCGATCCTCTCCCTGGCCGGCGCCACCGACGTCATCACGTTCTCCGGCGGATTCCCCGAGCCGGCCACGTTCCAGACCGGCATCCTGGCCGACATCGCCGCCCGCCTGATCGCCGACGAGCCGGGGGTGGCACTGCAGTACTCGGCCACCGAGGGCCTGGCCGGCGTCCGGGACTACGTCTCCGGGCGGCTGGCGGCCACCGACGGCCGCGCCCCCGGCGCGGACGAGTTGATGATCACCAGCGGCGGCATCGACTGCATGGAGCTGCTCGCCAAGAGCTACATCGATCCCGGCGACGTCGTCGTGGTCGAGGAGCCGACCTACCTGGGCGGGCTGATGGCGTTCCGCGGCTACGAGGCCGACGTGCGCGGCGTGCCGCTCGACGACGCCGGGATGCGGGTGGACGTGCTGGCCGGCCTGCTGGCCGGAGGGCTCCGACCGAAGATCGTCTACACGATCCCCGATTACCAGAACCCGACCGGCCTGTCGCTGAGCGCGGAACGCCGGCCCGAGCTGGTTGACCTGGCCCGCCGCTACGGCTTCCTGATCCTTGAGGACGTCGCCTACCGCGAGCTCGGTTTCGGCCCCCAGGAGAACCAGCCGCCGAGCCTGTGGTCGCTGGCGCCCGATGTCGTGCTGCAGGCGGGCACGTTCTCCAAGATCTTCTCGCCCGGATTCCGCATGGGCTGGGCCGCCGGGCCGGCCGCGGTCGTGGGCAGGCTCGTCATCGCCAAGCAGAACTCCGACCAGTGCGCGGGCGCGCTCGGCCAGCGGATGCTCGAGGAGTACGGCCGCGGCGGCCACATGGACCGTCAGATCGCCGAGTCCCGGGTGCTGTACGGACGGCGAGCGCGCCTGACGACGGAGGCGCTCGCCGCCCACATGCCCGAGGGCGCTACCTGGACGACGCCGGCCGGCGGATTCTACGTCTGGCTCACCTGCCCGGAGGGCGTCGACACGGTCGCGCTATCGGCCGCCGCCCGCGCCGAGAAGGTCGCCTACGTGCCCGGGCGGCCGTTCTACCTCGAAGGCGCGGGAGTCGGGGCCAACCAGATCCGGCTCGCTTACAGCCGCGTCGCCGACGACGTCATCGACGAAGGCATCCGCCGGATCGCCGACGTGGTGAAAAGCGCACTGTAATTTCCGCAGCACGGTAAATTTTTCAACAAGCAGCACGGAGGACACATGAGCGACGCCGCGCATCAGCCGCCGGCCGACGAGGGCAGTTCGCTGGGTGATGCCGCCAGCCACTTCACCACCGAGGGCGGCACCCCGGCCGGCCCCGGCCGCTACGTCAACGTGGACGCGCTGACCCCGGTCGAGTTCCTGCCCGGGCTCGGCTTCCGGCCGGTGCTCGGCCAGAACGCCATGACCAACTTCGTGAGCTTCGAGCCCGGCGCGGTCGCGCCCCGCCACGTCCACGAGGAGGAGCAGATCGTCGTCGTCATCGAGGGGGAGTTCACCTTCGATCTCGACGGTGACGTCCGCACGATGCGCAAGGGCGACGTCGCCGTCGTTCCGTCCTGGGTTCCGCACGGCGCCTGGACCACCGACACTCACTGCCTCGAGATCGACGTGTTCTCGCCGCCGCGCAGCAGCCTCCTCAAGCTGGCGGAAGCGCAGGCAGCCGAGACCGCGGCGGGCACCGAAGACGCCGGCGAAATCGCGGCGGGTGAGGACTAGGTGGAGCTCGGGCTGACCGGCCGCCGGGCCGTCGTCACCGGCGGCTCCAAGGGGCTGGGCAAGGCCATCGCCGCCGAACTACTGGCCGAAGGCGCCGCCGTCGCCATCTGCTCCCGGCAGGCCGGCCAACTGGAGGAGACCGCGGCCGAACTCCGCGCGACCGCCGCCGAAGGTCAGCAGCTGCTCGCGCTGCCCTGCGACGTGACCGACCCGGCGCAGGTGACCGACTTCATCTCCACCGCCACCGCGGCCCTGGGCGGACTCGACATCCTGGTCAACAACGCGGGCGGGGCCCGGCCGGGCCGGTTCGCGGCGCTGACCGACGACGACTGGCACGACGACATCGAGGTGAAGCTGTTCTCCCAGATCCGCTGCATCCGCGCCGCGCTGCCGCACCTGAGGTCGAGCGCCGCGCCCCGGGTTATCAACATCAACGCCCTCTACGCCCGCTACCCGGACCCGGCCTTCCTGGCCTCGTCGGTCAACCGCGCCTCCTGCCTCAGCCTGTCCAAGGCCCTGTCGATCGAGCTCGGCGCCGAGGGAATCCTCGTCAACAGCGTGAACATCGGCTTCGTCGAGACCCCGCAATGGGAGAACATCCACCGCAAGCGCGCCCCCGAGATGCCCGCCGACGAGTTCTTCGGCCAGCTCGCGAAGGCGGAGGTTCCGCTCGGCCGCTTCGGCCGGCCCGATGAGGTCGCCGGGCTGGTCGCGTTCCTGGCCAGCGACCGGGCCAGCTACATCGCCGGCGCGTCGATTGACGTCGGCGGCGGCATGGGCAAGTCACTTTAGGAGAGCTAATCCTTCATGTGCCGTCTGCTTGGCTATTGCTCGCGTGATGCCGCGTCCGTCGCCGGACTCCTGGGCACGGAAAGCTTCCGTGCCCTCACCAGCCTGTCCGACCTGCACGAGGACGGCTGGGGAATGGCCTGGTACGCGGGCTCCAGGCCGGCCACCTGGAAATCGCCCGCCCGGGCCGGCCGCGAGCCGGAATACGACAAGCTCGCCTGGCAGCCGCTCGGCGACCTCGGCCTGCTGCACCTGCGCTGGGCCACGCCCGGCCTGCCCGTGACCGACGCCAACACCCACCCGTTCCAATACGGCGACTACACGTTCGCCCACAATGGCGCCATCCACCCGCAGGAACGGCTCGGCGAGATGCTCCCGCCCGAATGGGAGCGGCGGCTGGCCGGCACCACCGACAGCGAGCGGTACTTCCTCCACCTGATGTGGCGGCTGGCGGAACGCGACGGCGACATGGTCGCGGCGATCGCCGACAGCACCGCCGCCATATCCCAGGGCTACACGACCGGCAGCCTGAACGCGATCCTGCTGGCGCCGGACACGCTGTACGCGATCTCGTTCTACGACCGGTCCATGGTCCCGGCCGACCGGCTCCGGGAGCGCGGGTACGGCGATGACCCGGACGAGGTCGCCGCCTACTTCGACCTCGCCTACCAGGTCACCGACGACGCCGTCCTGGTCGCGAGCTCCGGCTGGCCGATGCCCGGCTGGACCCCGCTGCCGTCGGCCCACGTGCTCGTCACCGACCGGCGCACGCTCGCCACATCCGTCCTGCCGATCAGTTAGGCCGGCCGCACCCGGCTGACCGCGGAATCCACCCGATCGGCCACGGAGTCGAGGAACTCGGCCGCGCGGGACTGCGACTTGCCCTCTTCAGGGATCAGCGCCCACGCCGCCGCGTAGGCCGGGATCGCCACGTGACCAAGAACGGCGACGGCGACCAGGCCGACCCGGGTGGCGGTCACATCGGTGCCGAGGTAGTCGGCCACGCCGGCGCCCACCCCGGCCAGCAGCCGGTCGTGCGAGGAGCGCCGCAGCGTCCGCGGCCCGGTTCGGCTTCCGGCGCCCGCGCGGTCGCGGGCGTCGTCGTGCGGGGGAGTGTCGTTGGTGTCCATGACTCCATGATCTGCCGACGGCCCGCCCGCGCGCCTCCGGAAGATTCCCCATTCCGTCCCTGATCCGCCGCCGTCAGCTAGGCCCGCCGTAGGGGTCGTCGAATGACACTCGCCCTCGACGCGAAGGCCCGCGTCCGTTCGGGCTGATGTTTTGAATTTTCCCGAACGGTCCGTTGCTCCGCCTTCATCCACCGCCCAGATCTCAGTCGAGGCGCGATACCTGGTAGTGGCAGATCCGCCAGCCATCCGCATCCTGACGGATGATCACGCTGAGGTGCACGGTCAGGGTGGCGCGGTCAGTGAAGCCGAAGTCGACCATGAGGTAGCCGAGCACCACGCCGTCGCCAAGCGTGCGCGTTTCGAGCAGCGTGTACGCCGCGGTCAGGCCAAGCGGCTGGGCGGCGAAGTACTCGGCGACGCCCGCCCGACGGTGTAGGGATGCAGCCCGACTCCCATGGCAGTCTCACGTCCGCGCCGTCGGTGTCGATGACTCGATTGTCACCGGCGCCGGCGGGCGCGTGCACGACATGGCGATCGGATCTAGCTGTCCGTGCCCTCCGCGATGAGCAGGACACCGTCGCGCAGGGCAGCGCGCTGCTGCGCGGCGTTGGTCGCGGTCTGCTGGGCGACGTCGAGCATCGCGTTCACGAAGAAGACGTCCCGCTGCGAGGTCCAGCCCGGCGCGTGAATCACCTTGAGCATCTCTTCGATGTCGTCGGTGTTGCCGAGGCCGGCGAACGTGGCGCTGAGCTCGCGCAGCCGCCGGTCGAGCTTCTCGATGTGCAGGCCGTTGTCGTCAACGTGCTGAGCGGTCATTGGTCTGTTCCCCCTGGATGGTCTGAGAAGGGTAGCTGTTACCCGTTCGGAGGCCCGGACAGCGCTCCAGATACATAGAACCGCCGCCGAACGCCATCCAGGTGCCCACCAGTTCGAGGTGACCCTCGATCCCCGTGAGCGGTACCAGCTCTCCTGTTCTCCCCGAAGCCACCGCAACGCAGTTTGCTGGCGTGGTGGCCGTCATTGTGTGCCAATCGGGCGTCTTTCTGTCGCGATGACTATCATCGTGGGCCGGAGGGGGCACCCCGCGACCCGAGCCGCACACGCTGACGCCTGAAGGCCGAGAAGTCCCAATCAGAGTTGTGCGAGTGACACATGTTGCGGACGCTAACGGCGTCCCCAGCAATTCCGTCGAGCGTGGACAGGCGCCCGAGCAACGCCACCGATTCCAGCCCGATCCCGTGGTAGTGCCGGAAGCCGGGCGCGTTCCGAAACCGGTCCCGGTAGCGGATGACCGCCGGGATGACCAGGGCGGCGCCCAGCAGCGGGCCGACCGCCCACGACCAGACGAAGTCGAGCGGCGGCGGGTCGGTCCGGCCGGCCGCCAGCAGGTAGATGGCGGCCCCGCAGCAGCCGACCGCGAGCGGCGTGTGCTCGAGGGCATCCAGGCTGGTCAGCCGGACGTCAGCCTCGCGCTTGTCCATCCCCGCGGCCAGCATCGCGTAGCGGTCGATTGCGCTGCCGCCGCGCCCGCGCCGATGTACAGCAGGACGGCCAGCGCGGTCAGCGCGAACAACTGCCCCGCCCGGGAAGACGGGGTGAGCCGCCAGCGTCGCATCGTCATTGAGCTCCGTCCGGGTTCGGCCGAGTGTGCGGCCTGGACGGCCGCTACCCGCCCGCAGCCAAACAACGCGCGCCCGGCCGGCCCGCGACCCGGAAGGTCAACCGCGCGGCCGCTCAGAGGACGGCGACAGCCTGCTGTATCTGGGTGGCGGTGGCGTCTCCCAGGCGTTCCATAGCCGCCTTGACTACCGGTTCGCCCAGCCGGGCAAGCCCGTGCAGCTCGATGCTGGCCCGATAGGTGATTTCACTGTCGTTCGGGGACGCGTCCCTGACGGTGATGTCGTCGGTCGAGGTCGCGGTCTTGTTGCTGCCGATGAGCGTGATGTGGCCTGACTGCAGGGCCTCGAGCCGGTAGTCGAGGACGGTCTCGCGGCCCAGGAATTTCGAGACGTTGCGCCAGGTGGATCCGACGTGCACGGGCCCGCTGTCCCGACGCTCGCATGACTGGGTGCCGGGATCCCAGTCCACGGCGTTGCTGAAGTCGGCCAGGTAGCCGACCACCACGTCAACGGGCTTGTCCACGATGAAGGTCCGGGTCACGCGTATCACAGATGACTCCCTAAAACACAGGTGCGTGCGTGGGCGGGCCGTCCCTGCCCGAGGGTGGTCGGGCAGGGACGGGGTCTCAGTTACCGAAATTTATGCACAATGCATAGATTAAATTTAACACAGCATTTAACTTCGCGGGCACCCGGACAGTTGCCCACAGACGCGTCCGCCAGCGCCGACCGCCTCGGACGACTAGCAACCAACCAAAATATCGAGTGCCACTCCGGCCTGTCCTTCGACATCGCACACCCGTACGACCTAAACTTACCGACACCAACACCCCTGACCCCCAAAGAGTCAGGCGGGCCGCCGCGGTGCCCAAACACCGACGACGGCCCTAGACAATCCATCCGCAAAACCGGAGGACGCCATGACGACAAGTCTGTCAAACCACACCCCATCCCCGCTCCCCGTCGATTGCTCCGACGGATACCACGACGACGACCATCCCACCGAGGCGCGGCTCCGCGGCCTCACTCACCAGCAGCTCGCCGACCGGCTGACCTGGCTGTCCTGGTACCAGCCGGGCATCTTCACCGCAGTGATGGACTACGGCCAGTTCAGCGACGACCTCGCCGCCGACACCGATCCCGGCGCCCCGCCCCCGGCCGGCATCTAGCCAGAGTCCGCAAACCTCGCAGCGCCCCGCCGCCCCCGGCGGGGCGCTGCGTCATCCGGTCGCCCAGCGCGTGAACCCCGGATTCCCGGGTAACGAGTGAGAGCTTCCCGGGTAACGAGGGAGAGCTCTGCCACGGTTACGCCGAAGGGATGCACGATGAGGATCAAGCCGGGCCGGTCGTATCCGCTAGGAGCTACGTACAACGGCTCCGGCACCAACTTCTCGCTGTTCTCGGAGGTAGCGCAGCGGGTCGAGCTGGCGCTGATCGCGGATGACGGCTCGCAGGAGTGCGTCGACCTGACCGAGATGGACGGCTTCGTGTGGCACGGCTACCTGCCGGGAGTCGGCCCCGGCCAGCGCTACGGCTTCCGGGTCCACGGGCCCTACGACCCCGATCAGGGCCAGCGCTGCAATCCGGCCAAGCTGCTGCTTGACCCGTACGCCAAGGCGATCGACGGCCAGATCGACGGCGACGAGTCCCTGTTCGGCTACCGCTTCGACGACCACGACGAGCCGAACGACAGCATGGACAGCCTCGGCCACACGATGCTGTCAGTGGTGACCGACACGGCCTTCGACTGGGGCGACGACCGCGCCCCGGATCTGGCCTATCACCACACCGTCATTTACGAGGCGCACGTCAAGGGCCTCACCCAGACGCACCCGGGCGTGCCGGAGGAGATCCGCGGTACCTACGCCGCCATCGGCCATCCGGCGATCGTCGACTACCTGACGTGGCTCGGGGTCACCGCGATCGAGCTCATGCCGGTGCACCAGTTCGTCCAGGACCCGCACCTGATCGAGCGCGGCCTGTCGAACTACTGGGGCTACAACACCATCGGCTTTTTCGCCCCGCACAACGCCTACTCCTCCTCCGGCAGCCGAGGGCAGCAGGTGACCGAGTTCAAGGCGATGGTCAAGTCCCTGCACGCAGCCGGCATCGAGGTCATCCTGGATGTCGTCTACAACCACACCGCCGAGGGCAACGAGCTCGGCCCGACGCTGTCCTTCAAGGGCATCGACAACGCCTCCTACTACCGGCTCGTCGACGACGACCCGGCGCACTACTTCGACACCACCGGCACCGGCAACAGCCTGCTGATGCGCCACCCGCACGTCCTGCAGCTGATCATGGACTCGCTGCGCTACTGGGTCGAGGACATGCACGTCGACGGGTTCCGGTTCGACCTCGCCGCCACCCTGGCTCGTCAGTTCCACGAAGTCGACAAGCTGTCGGTGTTCTTCGACCTGGTCCAGCAGGACCCGGTGATCAGCCAGGTCAAGCTCATCGCCGAGCCCTGGGACATCGGCGAGGGCGGCTACCAGGTCGGCAATTTCCCGCCCCTGTGGACCGAATGGAACGGCCGCTACCGCGACACCATCCGCGACTTCTGGCGCGGCGCCGAAGCCACCCTGCCCGAGTTCGCCTCCCGGCTGGCCGGCTCCGCCGACCTCTACCAGAGTGACCGCCGCCGCCCGCTCGCCAGCATCAACTTCATCACCGCCCACGACGGCTTCACCCTGCGCGACCTCGTCTCCTACAACGACAAGCACAACGACGCCAACGGCGAGGACGGCCAGGACGGCTCCGACGACAACCAGTCCTGGAACTGCGGCGCGGAAGGCGAGACCGACGACCCGCAGATCCTCGCGCTCCGGGCCCGCCAGCAGCGCAACCTGCTGACCACTCTGCTGCTCTCCCAGGGCGTGCCGATGATCGCGCACGGCGACGAACTCGGCCGCACCCAGCACGGCAACAACAACGTCTACTGCCAGGACAACGAGTTGTCCTGGATCGACTGGCACCTCGACCAGCCCCGGCAGGACCTTCTCGACTTCACTCGCCAACTCGTGCACCTGCGCCGCGACCATCCGCTATTGCGCCGCCGCCGCTTCTTCCGCGGCGACGCCCCCGACGGCAGCATCGGCGACCTGGCCTGGTTCCTGCCGGACGGAAACCGGATGCAAGACAGCGACTGGCACTGGGACGACGCCCGCACGGTCGCCGTGTTCCTCAACGGCCAGGCCATCACCGAGCCCGATCAAGAAGGCGACCCGGTCACCGACGACTCGTTCCTGATCCTGTTCAACGGCCACCACGAGCCGGTCGAGTTCCGCCTCCCCGGCACCGCGATCGGCGAGAAGTGGCACGTCGCCGTCGACACCTTCCAAGACGGCGAGACCCGGCCCGACCTGCACGCCGAAGACAGCGTGCACCTCGAGGCCCGCAGCACCCTCGTCCTGATCCGCCAGTGAGAAGGGCTGAAGATCAACACCGTTATCTCGAACGGCCGCTGGCTCCACCCAGCCGGCACCATGACCCTCACACCGGCGTCGGCGCCGTTAGCACGGTCGATGGTCAGGAGGCGCGGCCCGACGGCGTCGTCCCGGATCCCGGTGCCGCCTGCGGGGCCGTGCCCGCCAGCGGCGAGGTGTCGAGGTACCTGACCTCGTACAGCCGCTCGGCGAACTTCCAGCCCTCGGCGGTGCGCTGGTAGCGGTCGTGGTAGATGGCGTAGTTCAGACCCTGGCGTCCGTCGACGGTGCGCGCGAGTTCCTGGATGTAGGCGCGGCCGGTCGCGGTGTCGCCGTCGAGCACGATCGTGCCGGGGTGCGTGGTCTGGACGAAGAAGTCCCACTGGCTCTGCAGCCGCTCGCCCCCCGCACGGATCTCCTCCCGGCCGACCAGTTCGGCCGGGATGTTGGGCATCCGCAAGGCGCCGTCCGGCGTGAACAACGACGCCAGCCGGGGCCGGTCGCGCATCATCGCCGCGTCGCTGAACTCGCCGCGCAGCGCCTCGATCTCGACCCGGTCCGCGATGGCCTGGAAGTCGGTCATCGGAGTCCCCTCTCCTCTTGTTGTCCTCGCCCGTATGACAGCGCAGCCCCGCAAAACGTCAGGTGGCAACAGGCCGGGGCCAGCCATGCCGACACGGCGGCCCTTTCAACGATTATCCTCGGAGTAGCCGACGCAGCTGCCCGCGGCGAACTGGAGGCACTCATGGCCAGCCCCAAATTCCACAGCACCTTCGTCGACGGCCTCCTCCAGCAAGGCGAGGTCAAGTCCAAGATCGAAGACCTGATCAAGGTCATCCAGGCGCGGGACCTCGAGCTCACCCAGGACCAGCTGAACCTCGTCACCTCCTGCTCCGACCTGCGCCAGCTCGCCGCC
>Ga0302311_10003338_pt1 | contig 17574 bp, 17 predicted proteins | sample III_Palsa_N1_3_FD_200449 | JGI IMG/M metagenome (GOLD analysis project Ga0302311, IMG submission 200449) | Peat permafrost microbial communities from Stordalen Mire near Abisko, Sweden - III_Palsa_N1_3 | ecosystem: Environmental > Terrestrial > Soil > Palsa > Peat permafrost | place: Sweden... | reverse complement strand
TCGTCGATCCGCGTCCCGGCCATTGGCCGAAACGTGCCGATGCCGACGTCGAGCACGAGCGGCACGATGATGACGCCGCGCGCTCGCAGCGCGCGGAGCACCTCTTCGGTGAAGTGCAGTGACGCGGTCGGCGCGGCCACGCTGCCGGGGACGCGCGCGAAGATGGTCTGATAGCGCGCGGCGCGCGCGGCGTCGCCGGGTCCGACATACGGCGGCAGCGGGACTTCCCCGAAGCGCTCCATGAGATCGGCGACGTCGGTGCCCTCATCGAACCGCACGACGCGCGGACCGTCGGGGAGCGCCTCGAGGATCGTCGCTCCGGTATCGCCGACGCGGAGCTGCGTGCCGGGTTGCAATTTGCGACCTGGGTACGCGAGCGCGAGCCAGTCGCGTGCCGTGGGATCGAATCCGGCGCGGCCCCGCGGCCGCAGGAGCAGCAGTTCGACCCGCCCGCCGGTCAGCCGGCGGGCCGGCAGCCGCGCACGGACGACGCGCGTTTCATTGATTGCGAGCACGTCGCCGGCGCGCAAGAGCGCGGGAAGCTCGGTAAAACTGCGATCCTCGTACGTCCCATCGCGCACGACGAGCAAACGTGCGGCGTCGCGCTGCGGCAGCGGGGTGCGTGCAATGAGTTCTTCAGGCAGCGCGTAGTCGTAGGCACGAACGTCGCGGACGTCCGTACTGCCGGCGTTCACGCCCGCTCCGGTGCGACGGCGTTCGGCAGCAGCGCCTCGAAGCGCCGGCGTTCGCCGCTCTCGAGCGTGCCGACCGCGGCGTCGCACTCGAACGTCTCGCGTTCGAAGGCGCGGCTCCAGCGCAGCGTGACGGGGATCGCGAGCGGTTGCGCGCGGCGGACGACTGCGGTCCACATGCTGCCGGGCGGCAGCGAGCGCCCCGCGGTGAAGCGCATCGCCTCGGCGGCGAGCGCGACGATCGTGATCCGCAGGCGCGCGCCGCTGCGGCGATCGAGCAGCGTTGCGGCGATCGGCTTGCGCAACGGAACGCAGGTCGTCCGCTTCGGATCAGCCACCGACGACCGAAGTGCCCGGAAAATAGAACGCCAGGATGTCGCCTGCCGAACCGCCCGCGGCGGCGAAGAAACGGGCGCCCCACTGGCAGAGCCCAACGCCGTGACCGCGTCCGCAGCCGTCGACGACCAGCCGTGCCCCGTCGCCCGTACCCTCAATCCGCAGCGCGCGTATCCACGGACTGCGGATCGCGTCGTATCCGAGCGCGCGCCTAAAGTCCGCGACCGGCACGACTGCTGTCCCTACGCCGGTGAGGACGACCTCGCGCGGCCGGCCCGTATCGTCCGTGCCGGCAAGCGATGCGCCGGTGATGCGATCGCCGGTGCGCGACCCGAACGCGGCGATCGCGCGGCTCAGCGGAACCTCACGCTGCCAGCGATAGTCGGGTGCCGGAACGCAGTGCGGATCCTCGACGCCGCGCAGGTAGGGGAGCGGTGCGCCGCCCCACGCCGAGGCGATGTCCGCGCTGTGACCGCCGCAGCACGACGAGTAGAACACCGCAGCGGGCCCTCCCCGGTAGGCGAGGGTCTGTCCGCGCGTCAGCGCGATCGCGGCCGTCGTTGGCGGCGTCTCCGCATCGACACCGCCCCAGCGCTGATCGCTCTCATCAGCGCGCACGTCGTACGCGCGTGACAGGGTGCGGCGCGCGAGGGCGAACGTGCGCGCAACGATCGCTTGTGCCGCCAGCGCGCCGGGCGGCCAGGACGGGGGCGCTTCGAGCGGCACGACACCTTGTAGATACGCGTCGACGCCGATCGTCGTGACGAGTGCCATGCGTCCGTCGGGCAACCCGACAGTCGACGGCGCCCCGCGCCAGCGACGGCCGCCGTACACGAACGTCCCGTCGGCAGCGACGTGCGGCAATTCCCCGTGCACGTCGGATGCGACGAGCACCCGGATCTGCGGTGCGGTCGCATCCCACACATCGAGCCCGCCCGTCGCGACCGTCGCCGAGGCGACGCCGCTCAGGAAGGCCCCGCGCGAGATCACAACAGACGCGGCTGGATGCCGCTCCGTTCGGCCGGCATCCCCAAGTGTGCGTGGGCGGCGGGGGTCGTCTTGCGTCCGCTGGCGGTGCGCTGCACGAACCCCACTTTAAGGAGAAACGGCTCGACGACGTCTTCGAGCGTTTCGACGTCTTCAGTCAGCGTCGCAGCGATCGCGTTGATCCCCACCGGGCCGCCGCCGTACTGCCGCGCGATCGTCTCGAGATACGCGCGGTCCAAGCGGTCGAGCCCGATTTCGTCGACGCCTTCACGACGCAACGCTTCGTCGGCGACGGCGGCGGTGATCACGCCGCCGGCCCGCACTTCGGCGAAGTCGCGGACGCGCCGCAGCAACCGGTTTGCAACGCGCGGCGTCCCGCGGCTGCGCGCAGCGATCGTCTGCGCTCCCGCCGGCTCGATCGCGATCTCGAGCACACGCGCGCTGCGCTCGACGATGCGCTGCAGTTCGGCCGCTTCGTAATATGCAAGGTGGTGCACGATGCCGAAGCGGTCGCGCAGCGGCGCCGAGAGCATCCCCGCGCGCGTCGTCGCGCCGACAAGCGTGAAGCGCTTGAGCGGCAGCTTCAACGTCTTGGCGTACGCGCCGCGGTCGACGACGAAGTCGATCTGAAAATCTTCCATCGCCGGATAGAGGTACTCTTCGACCGCGGTCCCGAGCCGATGGATCTCGTCGATGAAGAGCACGTCGCCCGATTCCAGCGCGGTGAGGATGCCGACCAGATCCTTGGGTTTCTCGAGTGTCGGACCGGAGGTCGGCCGCAGCGTGCCGCCGGTTGCGCGCGCGATCAGGTTCGCCAGCGTCGTCTTGCCGAGACCCGGCGGACCCGAGAAGAGCACGTGCTCGAGCGGCTCGCTGCGGCGCGCCGCCGCATCGATCGCGATGCGCAGGTTATCGACGATCTGTTCTTGGCCGACGTAGTCGGCGAACGTGCGCGGACGCAGCGTGGCACCATAGACTTCGTCCTCGAGCGAGGCGTCGACGCCGACGATGCGCGTGTCCTCGGCACTCTGGGGGACGAGCTCCGCGTCGCCGACGATCTTCTTGCGTACGGAGTCGCTCACGTCGCCGCCATCGCCGCGTGACGCTGGCGGTAGATCTCGGCCAGCAGCGTTTCGGCATCGCCGACATGCGGCGCGCGCTCGAGCGTCTCGGCGATCATCGCTTCGGCTTCGGTGCGCTTATAGGCCAGCTGCAGCAGCACGGCGAGCGCTTCGCCGGCGAACGCCGGCATCGGTGCGCGCGGCGATTCGTGCCGGGGCGGGGCGTCCTGAATGAGCAGAAACCGGGCCACCTTGCCTTGCAGTTTGGCGACGATGTCGCGCGCCTTCTGCTGGCCGATCCCGGGGAGCGTCTTCAAGAACGCGTGATCCCCTTCGTCGATCGCGCGGGCAATGCGACTCATTGGGGCCGAGAAGGCGCGCGCGGCTGACTTGGGGCCGATCGATGCGACGGATAAGAGCGCTTCGAAGAACTCACGCTCGATCGCGTTGCTGAACCCGAAGAAGGTGAACTTGCCCGCGTTTCCGTCGAGCGCGAAATGCGCGAAGACCTCGAGTGTCACCGGGCTTCCCGGCTCATCGGGAACCTTGTCCGCGATGCTTGGCGGGACGATGACGTCGTAGACGAGGCCGGCCGACTCGATCCGCGTCAACTCGGCGGCCCGCTCGACCAGCGCGCCGCTGATACGCGAGAACACTACACCGCTCCCGGCAGCGCCGCTGCGGCCGTACTGCGGAAGGCGAACGCGATCGCCAGCGCGAGTGCATCCGAGACGTCGTCGGGCTGCGGGGGCTCGCGTAGCCCGAGCAGGCGCACGACCATCCCTTTCACTTGCGACTTGCGCGCAGAACCGCTGCCGGCGACGGCGAGCTTCACGACCGTATGCGCGAGGTGATGCACGGCGATCCCGTTCGCTCCCGCGGCGAGCGCGAGCACGCCGCGCGCGTGACCCATGAGCACCGCAGTCTGCGGATGTTCGTAGGCCGACCACAGTTCTTCGATCACCATGCACGCGGGTCGCGTCGTGCGCACGACGTCGACCATCGCGTCGTGCAGCTCTACTAACCGCTGCTCGAGCGCGCGCGAAGCGGTCGGACGCAGAATGCCGGCCTCGATCAGGCGCAGCGACCGGCCGTCGGCTTCGATGATTCCGTAGCCCGTCGTGCGCAAGCCGGGATCGACGCCCAGGATGCGGCGTACGCTCACTATGGAGCCTGCATGACGGTGAGGTTGACGGACTCGCCGGGGTTGAGCCGCGACGAGCCTTCGGGTTCCGTCCGCACGACCGTCCCCGGCGGGACGTTCGCATCCGCCGTATAGGCGATGTTCCCGACTTTGTACCCGGCCGCGACGAGCGCGTTCTGCGCGTTTTCCAGCGTCATCCCCGCGACGTCGGGGACCGTCCCCGGGACGGTGACGAAGATCGTGACCTTCGAACCCTTCTTCGCCTGCGTGCCGCCGTTGGGTTTCTGGAACGCGACTTTGCCGGGCGCGCCGGTCGCGTCGACGTTGTAGTTGACGACCGGTACGAATGCGGATTGCGTCAGCGTCGCCTGCGCGGCATCGGGATCGCTACCCACGACGTTGGGAACCTGCGTCTCCGTCGGACCGGTGCTGACGACGATCGCGACGGTACTGTTGGGCGCGACCTGCGCCGCCGGATCGGGCGATTGCGAGGCCACGATGTTGGCCGGGATCGCATCGTTTGCGGTCTGCGTGACGCTGACTTGCAGGTGCGCTGCCGCGAGGGTGCGGCGCGCCTCGTCGAGCGTCAGGTTGATCACGCTGGGAATCACGACGGGAGCGATGCCCTTCGAGACCGTGAGCGCGATGACGCTGTCTTGCCGCGCTTGCGACCCGGGCCCGGGGTTGACGTCGATGACTTGTCCGGCCGGGACGGTCGCATTGTAGGTTTGCGTGACCTTCACGCGCAGTTTGGCATCGGTGAGCGTGCGCTGTGCGTCAGCGGCGCTGAAGCCTTTCACGTTGGGGACGGGGACCAGCGGCAGACCTTGCGAGACGACCAGCGCGACGTTTGCATCGCGCGCCAGCTTCGTCCCCGCCGGCGGGTCTTGGCGCACGACGTGATCGACCGGGACCGTTTCGCTCGCCTCTTCGCTGACGACGGGGCGCAGCCCGAGGGCGAAGAGCGACTGCTGTGCGACCGTCGAACTCTTCCCTTCCAAACCCGGTACGGCGATGTTGCGCGCGGGCCCGAACAGATCGCTGCGCAGCGCGAAGAATCCGATCAGCACGGCGGCGACGAGAAGCACCGGCATCACGATCCAGCGCACGTCGGGCCGTGGGCGTTCGTCGTGCTCGGCGACGAGCTCGCCGGCGGTCAGCAGCTCGGGCAAATCGGGTGCGAGCGAGCGTCGCGGCGGAGGCCCGTCGGGCGGAACGCGTCCCGGCGGGGGTTCCGTGCTTCCGCGGCCGGCATGCGCGACCAGCGGGCGCTCGCGCGCCTCGCGCAATGCGCTGGCGAGCTCGGTTGCCGACGCGAAGCGGTCCTGCGGATCCTTGCGCAACAACCGCGACACGATCGCTGCGACGGCGGGACTCACGCCCGACGTCTTCGGATCGAGTTCCGGCGCCGGTTCGGTGACGTGTTTGAGCGCGACGGCAACCGGCGTGTCGGCGCTAAACGGGAGCGCGCCGGTCAGCATCTGGTAGAGGACGACGCCGACCGAATACAGGTCGCTGCGCTCGTCGAGCTCGTGGTTCTGCGCCTGCTCGGGCGAGATGTAGGCGACGCTGCCCATCACCATCCCCGGCTGCGTGACGCCCATCGTGTGCTCGGAGACCGCGCGCGCGATGCCGAAATCGCTGAGCTTGACGACGTCGTCTTTGGTGATCAGGATGTTGGCCGGCTTGACGTCGCGATGCAGCAGCCCTTGACGATGCGCGTAGGCGAGGCCGCTGGCGATCTGTGTCGCGTAGTCGATCGCAACGCCCTCGGGAAGGACCCGCTCCTCGCGCAGCAATTCGCCCAGCGTCGCGCCGTCGACGAGCTCCATCACGATGTAGTAGGCGTCGTTCTCGCGGCCGAAATCGTAGACGTTCACGATATTCGGGTGCGACAGTTTGGCCGCGGACTGCGCCTCGTACGAGAAACGATGGACGAAGTCGTCGTCGGCGGCGTACTGGTCGCGCAAGACTTTGATCGCGACGCGGCGTCGCAGCAGCGTGTCGGTGCCGACGTACACGAGGGCCATACCCCCGTTACCGAGGAGACCGTCGACGCGGTACCGGTTGTTGAGAAGCTGCTCGGCTTGCACCTTCAGCGCGCCACCATCGTGCCGATCATCTTCGCGACCGAGCGAGCGCGACCCGCAGAACCTCGCGCGCGACCGGTGCGGCGTAGGTCCCGCCGTAGCCGACGTTCTCGATCACGACCGACAGCGCGACACGCGGCGCCTCCGCCGGCGCGAAGGCGACGAACCACGCATGCGAGCGGCCGTGCGGGTTGGTTGCGGTCCCTGTTTTCCCCGCGACGGTCACGCCCGTAAGCCGCGCCGCCGTGCCGGTTCCGCGCGCGACGACGGCGACCATCATGGAACGCACTTCGTGCGCCGTTTCGGCGGAGATGGGTTGCGCGAGCGTCTCGGGCCGCGTCGCGAGCGCGGTGTCGCTGGCCGCGAGCTGTCGCACGACGTAGGGACGCGGCGTCACGCCTTCGTGAGCGATCGTCGCCGCAATGAGTGCCATACGCATCGGCGTCACCAGCAGCGACGCTTGGCCGAAGCCGAGTTGCGCAAGGATGCTCGGACTCACGTCGCTCTTCTCCGGCAGCCGGTCGCGCGCGACGGGCAGGTCGAATTCTTCGCTCGCACCCAAGCCCCAGCGCGCGGCGTACTCGAACCAGCGCTCGACGCCGATGCGCAGAGCGATCTGCGCGAAATCGACGTTCGAGCTGAGCGCGAACGCGCCGGTGAGGTTTTGCGTCCCGGTCACTTCTTCTTCATCGTTGCGGACGGTGAAGGAGCCGATCGTAAAACCGCCGGTGTCGGTGAACCTGGACGCGAGCGTCACCACGCCGGCGTCGAGCGCGTCGGCGGCCGTGACGACCTTGAAGGTCGAACCGGGCGGATACAGTCCATCGATCGCGCGGTCCAAGAGCGGCGAGGCTGTATCCGAAACGAGCGAGCTCCAATGCGCATCGAGATCGTTGGGATCGTAGGACGGCACGGACGCTAGCGCGAGCACCGCGCCGGTGCGCGGATCGAGCACGACGCCGGCGGCACGCCGGTAGCGCGCCAGACCGGCAACCAGCGCGCGCTGCACGCGCACGTCGAGGGTCGTCACGACGTCGTCACCGCGTGGGAGCGCGTGCCGGCCGCTGATGATGTCCCGCAGCTGCATCAACGGGCCCGCCGCGTCGGCGCGCGGCGTCAGCAGCTGATCGAACGCGTTTTCCAGTCCGGACGTCCCGTAACGCGGGGACGCGTAGCCGACGGCCTGCGCGAAGAGCGCGCCTTGCGGATACACGCGCACGCCTCCGCGCGAGATCGCGAGCGGCGTGCCCTCTGAGGCGAGGATCGCGCCGCGCCCGACCGCGACCGCGGCGCGGCGCGGGTTGTTCGGCCGCTCGGCCAGCGCGGGCCCTTCGATGACTTGGATCCACAGCTGGCGCAATGCCAGCACGGCGAACAGCGCGACGAACAGGCGGCCGAGCCGAACGATTGCGCGGTCGGTCAGCCCGTCTCTCCGCGTTCGCGCTCACGCTCGCGCAGCAGCGTGTAGCCGTCGCCGGTGCGGACCGCCAAATGGGGCCGCGAAGCGTCGCCGGAGATCGCTTCGTTGATGAGCCGGCGCGCGAGCGTGTCCTCGATGCCGTCGATGGCCAGGATCGCGTCGACGCGGGCTTCGTCGAGCAGCGGACCGGCGACGTACGGCGTGTGCGGCAGCGTTTCGAACAAGCGATCTTCGTAGGGCCCGTCGCGCCACGGACCGCGCGGTCCGAACACGGTGGCGTGATAGTCCCACGCGCACAGGCGCCGCTCGTTCCACACGAAATGGTCGCGCACGCACGTGCGCCGGCAGATCGCGCACGGGACGAGCGCTTCCGGCGGCCGGCCCAACGCGTCGAGGACGTCTTCGGGAAGATCTTCGGGATTGACGACGACGCTCTCGGTCAGCACCTCCGGCACGGGCGCGCTCCAGCCGGTCCGCGCGAGAAGTTCGAGTTCGCGCAGTGATGAGACGAACGAACGGTCATCCGCCGGGTCGAAAGTTTGGTCGGTCCAGCCCGCGAGGTTGTCGGCCGCGATGCCGACACGCTGCCAGTTTTCACCGAGGACGACGCCCACGGGCGTCCATGCGAGCGGTACGAGCCAGGCGGTGACTTGGCGATTTTCGGCGACCAGACTCGAGGTGAACGCGAGGGTGCTAGCGTTTCCTCCCAGGACATAGGCCCGAGGCTCGCTCGTTCGCTCGGTCATCGACGCGATGCGTACGTCGCGCCGCCCCGATGCTCCCCTGGAGCGCGTGTCACATGCGATATGGGAGGAGGGCGGGCGCGCACCAATCGGGGAATGCCTGCGGATGAACCGCAACCTCCTCTCGCGGTTGAAGTTGCTTACGGGCGCAGCGGCGCTCGCGGCACTGTGGCCGCGCCGCGTCGGGGCTGCCGAGAACAGCGACGTTTCGCCGCAACTGACCCTGCAGCAGCAGATCGACATGCTGCAAAAGCAGCTCGGGACCACGCGGTCGACGGTCGCCGCGCTGCAATCGCAGCTTGCCGACGCGCAGGCGCAGCTCGCGAAACTCAAGACGCACACGCATCTCTACGATCCGCCGCACGACAACGTGACCGCGACCTTGGCGGACATCAATCTGTGGAACAAGATGGGCATCAATCAGACGAACATGGTCTTCATGATGAACTCGGGAGGGTATGGCCGCGACACCTTGACCGGCCCGCCGCAGTTCGGCAACTAGCCGGCGTCAGGCCGCGGGTTCCGGTTCCGGTGCTGCCGGGTGGTCGTGATCGTGGTGCGCGTGATGGTCCATCGGGTGCGCGGCATCGAGCCGCCACAAGTAGATCGCGAGGGCGCCGAAGATCAGGTTCAGCCAGAACGTGTAGTTGAACGAAAACAGCGTGAGGTCGTGGCGAATGTTCGGATTGGGCTGCGGCACTAGGTGGAGGGCGGTGAACGCGCCGTCCATCGCGATCGCCGCCAGGACCATGGTCGCGAAGAACACGGCGAAGATGTAGAGCGCCATGCGCAGACCGTAATACTTCCGATAGACGTCGAGCAGCGGCAGCACGATCAGATCGGCGTACAAAAACGCGAGCACGCCGCCGAACGAGAGCCCACCGGCCCACAGGATCGCCGCCAGCGGTACGTTCCCGATCGAGCAGACGAACGAGACGATTGCGATCAGCGGGCCGGCGATCGCGTCGCCGATGAGGTGAACCGGACCCGGCGCGCCGGCCAGGAACGCGACCTTCCAGGCGCCCTCGGGGACGAAGGCAGCGAGGCAGCCGGCGATGAGAAAGCCGCCGACGAGATCCTTCCAGAGCATCGAGACGTCCATCGCGAAGTTCTGCGCGATCGCGATGCGCGTGCCCGGGTTGCGCAGCCGCTCGAGCAGCGAAGCCCCTGCGCCTTCCATCGCGCCGTGATCGTGGCCCGTCACCTCATCGACGTGCCGGCGCGCCGCTTCCACCAGGGCGCGCGGGTAGGTGAGCTTGACGAGGACCGACATGATCGCGATGAGCACGATCCCGCCGAGCCATTCGGCTGCCGTGAATTGCCAGCCCAACAGCAGCCACAGGATGATGCCCAGCTCGATGACGAGGTTGGTCGAGGCGAACAGAAATGCGAGGCTGGGCAAGAGCCCCGCACCCTGTTTGAAGAGCGTCTTGCTCATCGCCGCGGCGGCGTACGAACACGACGAGCTCGCCGTCCCGAAACCCGTCGCGAGCGCGATCTCGCGCACGCCGTCGCGCCCGAGCAGCCGGCGCATCCGCGCTTTGGAGACCAGCGCCTGCACAGCGCCGGACATCGCGAAGCCGAGGATCAGGCTCCAGCCGACTTGCCATGTCATCCCGAGCGCGAGCAGCAGCGCTTGGCCCACGGCCGCGAGGGCCTGCGTCACGTCCGCACGCCCACAACAAGCGTGCCCGGCTCAGCCCAGCTTTCCGGCGTAGCCCTCCAGCAGACTCCACGGCGTCGCCCCGAACTCGACTTTCCAGCGGCCATAAAACTCGCCGAGCTTCGCCTTCATGCTGGCGCGGTCCGGTTTGTCGATAACCTCCATGCCTTGCGTGTGAAGCTTGCCGATCAGGCTATCGTTGAGCTTCATCACGTCGCGGCGCTGGCGGTCGGTAAAGATCGAGGCGTTGCGGGTGATGACGGCTTGCAGGTCGGGCGGTATCGCTTTCCACCATTCGCCGCCGGCGAGCAGCCAGTACCCGCCCCACATGTGCGCGCTCAGCGTCAGGTACTTCTGCACTTCGAAAAAGCGCGCGAACTCGATGTTCGCGAGCGGGTTTTCTTGACCGTCGACGACGTGCGTTTGCAGCGAGGTATAGAGCTCGCTGAAATTCATCGGCGTCGGTGCCGCGCCGAGCGAACGGAACAGGTCGAGCGCGATGCGGCTATTCGGCGTGCGCATCTTGAAGCCGGCGAGATCGGCGTCGTTGTGCACGGGCCGCGTGCTCGAGGTGATCATCCGCATCCCGTTCTCCCAGATCTTGTCGAACGGGTGGATCCCTTTGGCCTCGATCTCGCCGCGCACGTACGCGCCGAGCTTGCCGTCGAAGGCGCGAAACGCGGCCGCCGAATCAGGAAACGCGAAACCGATGCTTTGGATCGCCGCGACCGGTACGACGGCTTCGAGGATCCCGCCGTCGAGCGTCATCACCTGCAGCGCGCCGGCGCGCAGCTGCTGCATCATCGCGGTGTCGCCCCCGAGCTGATTGTTCGGGAACACCGTCACGTCGACGCGACCGTTCGTCTGGGTGCGCACCGCGTCCCAGAGATCTTTCATCGCCAGGCTGAGCGGATGATCGGGCGGCTGATTCGTGCCCGCTTTGCCGGCAATCTCGGCGGCCCGCGCCGGGGAACGCACGATGCCGATCGATGCCAGCGTCGCCCCTGCGCTGGTGATGAATGCGCTGCGTGTCGCCTTCGCCGTCATTGCGTGACTCTGCCCTCCGAGCTGGAAGCGTTCACCAGGAGTAGCCCCACGCGAAGGAGATTTCCTTTGCATGACGCCGGAACGTCCGCCGCTCGACGGCATTCGCGTAATCGAGGTCGGCAATTTCATGGCGGTGCCGTTTTGCGGGATGCAGCTCGCCGATCTCGGCGCGGACGTGATCAAGGTCGAGAATCCGGACGGCGGCGACTTGACGCGCGCGACGGGACCGTTCGTCGCAGGCGAGAGCGCGAACTTTCTCCGCCTGAACCGGAACAAACGCAGCCTTGCGCTGGACCTGAAATCCGCCCGCGGTGCGCTGCTCTTCCGAGCGTTGGCGCGACGCGCCGACGTCGTGATCGAGAACCTGCGGCCGGGCACCATGAAACGGCTGGGGCTCGATTATGCTGCGCTCGCCGATGACGTCCCCGGTCTGATCTACGTCGCGGCGACCGGTTTCGGTCAGGACGGGCCGTATGCGAACTGGCCGGGGCTCGACATCATCGCGCAAGGGATGTCGGGGCTGATGAGCATCACCGGCGAGGCCGGCGGTGCACCGGTCAAGGTCGGCGTTCCGATCGCCGATTTGACGTGCGCGCTGTATGCGACGATCGGCGTGCTCGCCGCGCTCCACGCGCGCGGTCGTGACGGCAAGGGGCAGTTCATCGACGTCTCGCTGCTCGAGTCGGCCGTCTCGCTTGCGGTCTGGGAAGCCGGACGCTATTTCACCACGGGCGCCGTGCCCGAGCCGACCGGTTCGGCGCACCAGGCGATCGCGCCGTATCAAGCCGTGCGGTCCGCCGACGGCTGGTTCACTTTCGGCGCCAACACCGAAGCGCATTGGCGCCGGTCGTGCGCCGTGCTCGGGCGCGATGCGCTTGCGGCGGACGATCGCTTTGCGACCAACGCGCAGCGGCTCGCCAACCGCGCGGAGTTGTTGGCCGAGATCGAAGCCGTTACCGCCCGAGAATCGACCGCGCATTGGATCGAGGCGTTCACGGCGGCCGGGATCCCGTGCGGACCGATCTGGCGTTTCGATCGCGTATTCGGCGACGCGCACCTTGCGGAGCGCGGCTTCTTCCCCGATGCACCGCATCCGGTCGCGGGGCCCGTCACGCAGATCGGCTCGCCGCTGCGGTTTTCACGCACACCCGTGCGCCTCGATAACGCCGGCCCGTCGCTGGGCGCTGACAGTGAGGCGATCTTGCGCGAAGCCGGCTTGGACGACGCAGAGATCGCCGAGTTGGCGGATGCCGGAATCGTGGCCTGCGCGTGATTCGGGTCGAAGAACCCTCCGCCGGCGTTGCGCTGATCACGATCGACCGCCCGGCGGCCCGCAACGCGATGACCTTCGCGATGTGGGATGCCTTGCGCGATGCGGCCTTGGCGCTCGATCGGCGCGACGACGTGAAAGCCGTCGTCATCACGGGGGACGGGATCCGAGCCTTCGTCTCCGGCACGGACATCGCCGAGTTCACGGCCTTCAGCGGCGCTGACGACGGCGTCGCGTACGAAGCGCGGGTCGAGGCGGTGATCGCGGCGCTCGAAGCGCTGCGGGTTCCCGTGGTCGCGGCGATCGCCGGGGCGTGTACCGGCGGCGGGGTCAGCATCGCGGCGGCGTGCGACCTGCGGATCGGCGGCCCCGGCACGCGGGTCGGCGTTCCGATCGCGCGGACGCTCGGCAACTGCATCTCGCTGCGCAACCTCGCGCGGCTGGCGGCCGTGATCGGCCTCGACGCCGCCAAGGCGCTGCTGCTGACCGCGCGGCTAGCCGACGGCGCCGAAGCGCATCGCATCGGCTTTCTGCACGAACTCGCTCCAGACGACGACGCCGTCCTGCCGCACGCGCTACGTGTCGCCGGCGAGATCGCCGCCCTCGCGCCCCTGACGCTGCGCGTCACCAAGGAGATGGCGCGCCGCATCCGCGCCGCGACACCGCTCCCCGACGCCGGCGATCTGCTGCGCGTGTCTTACGGCAGCGACGATTTTCAGACCGGCGTCGCGGCGTTCTTGGCGAAGCGCGCCGCGCGCTGGAGCGGTTCTTAGGGCGACTCTGCGGCCGGCAGCGTCGTCCACTCGTTGCGAGTGCGCACGAACACGTAGACGAACACGATAGCCAATGCCGCGACGAGGATTGCGCTGACGGTCAAATCGGCGACCGGAGAACGCCAGCCCAGAACTTGGGCGGTCTCGTAGAGGGCGACCGCGATCGCGAGGACCGTCACGGAACCGATCCACACGCGCATGACCTTCGGGAGCCGCCCCGACCGATGCGAGATGAGGCGATGCACCAGCAAAGAGTCGAGCGTATCGGTGCAGATCATCCCGAGTGAAAACGTCAGGCCGACGATCAGGCCGCCGATGAGGCCGCCGTTGACCGCGAAGGCGACGCTGTAGGCCGCGATCTGACTCGAGGTCTCGAAACCGAAGCCGAACAGAAAGCCGACCGGAAACGCCACCAGCGCGTTGCTCGAGTCACGCAGCGCACGCGGCAAGAGGCGCGTCTTCGCGCCGGCGATGCTGGTTGCGCCCGATTGCAGCGTGCGGATGTTCAGTGCCGCGACCAGGAACAGCACGACGATCGAGATCCACGTCCCGATCGTCTCGATGAGTTCCCCGTGCGCGGTGAAATGCGAACCCGCGAGCCCGACCAGCATCGAGATCGCCAACACCATGACGCTGTGTCCTGTCGCGAAGAACGTGCCGACGAATCGGCTCAGCATCGGCGTACGGCTGAACGCGTTGCGGGTGACGTTGTCGATGGCCGCAAGATGGTCGGGGTCGGCGCCGTGCCGCAGTCCGAGCACGAAAACCGTGAACGCCCCGAGCCCGAGCGCGTATCCGCCAGTTGCGGCTAAGAATGGTAACGCCATCGTGCCGTACCGTATGCGAAGAAGCGTTCCTCGCCCTCCGGCCTCGCCGAGAAAAACTTACCAGACCCTGAACGCGTCTCCAAACAGCTGCGCGAGATCTTCGCGCGCGACCGGGCGCGGCGCGTTGGCGAGCAGCCGCTGCTGCGCGAAGGCACCCTCGACGAGCGCCGGGACGTCCCCCTCGTCGTAGCCGAGATCGCGCAGCCCATTGGGCATCCCGGTCGCGCGCATCAGGCGCGTCAGCATCGCCGCCAGTGCTTCTCCGCTCTCGTCATCATCGATCGTTCCGCTCGCGCCGAGAAGACCGGCGGCGAGGCGGTGGCGCTCGGGATCGGCCGGCGCGGTGAATCGTGCCACGGCCGGAGCGCTCACGATGACCGACATCCCGTGCGGGACCATGGCATGGTCGGCGTCGTAGCCCGGCGGCAGGTAGCCGCGCACCAGGCCGGCGACGGCGTATGCCATGCCGTGAGGAACGTGCACGCCGGCGTTGCCGAAGCCGATCCCCGCCAGCGTCGCGGCGTACATCACCGCTTCGCGCGCGTCGTCATCGGCCGCGTCGGCGACGGCGGCAACCAGGTGCGCGCCGAGCAGTCCCAACGCTTCGACGCAGGCGAGGTCGCTGTACGGGTTGGCACCTTGCGACAGCGGCCGTGCGGACGGAGTCGCAGGCCGCGCGCGCTGCAGGTATGGTTTGGCGGTGAACGATTCGAGGGCGTGCGCGAGCACGTCGAAGCCGCTCGCCGCGACGACGGCCGCGGGGAGCGTGCGCGTCGCGTCGGGATCGACGATGCCGAGGGTGGGACGCAAGCGGCGCGACGCGATCCCCGTTTTCACCGCGTGCGCTTCGAAATCGAAGATCGCGATGCCGGTACATTCACTCCCGGTACCGGACGTCGTGGGACACGCGATGTGCGGCAAGAGCGGTCCGGGGATCGGAGCGCCCTCGCCGAGCGGCGCGTTGACGTAGCGCTCGAACGGCGCCGGATAGGTCGCGTAGAGATTGGCGGCTTTGGCGGTGTCGATCGCCGAACCGCCTCCGACCGAGACGTACCCATCGACCCGGGCGTCGCGCGCGAACGCGGCCGCGGCACGGAACGAACCATCGGTCGGTTCGATGCGCACGTCGTCGAAGAATGCCACCTCGACACCGGCGGCTTCGAGCGAGCCTCGCGCGCGAGCCACGAACGGCAGCCGGCCCAGACGCGCATCGGTGAAGAGCGCGACGCGCCGCAGGCCGAGCGCCGCCGCTTCGGCGCCGAGCTCCTCGATTGCGCCGCGGCCGAATTTGACGCGCGGCGCTTCGATCTCGAGAACGGTCTCGTGCGGGGTGTGGTGCATGCGACGGGGAAGGTGCCGCCCGTGACCGAGCCGATCCTTTCGACCCGTGACGTTGTCGTGGACTACGCCGGCTTTCATGCCCTCGACGGCGTTTCGCTCGACGTTCGGGAAGGGACAATCCACGCGATCATCGGCCCGAACGGGGCCGGGAAGACGACCTTCTTCAACGCGCTGTCGGGTTTCGCGCGTGCGTCGCAGGGCAGCATCAGCTTCAGCGGGCTCGAGATCGGCGGCCTCGACGCGGCCGCGATCGCACGGATGGGGATGGTGCGCAGCTTTCAGATCAGCAGCATCTTTCCGCACCTCACCGTGCTCGACAACGTGAAAATCGCGCTCCAGGCGCGCACCCCGCTGTCGCGCCGGCTGGTTGCCTCATCGAAGACGACCGCGGTGTTGGACGAGCCGGCACGCGCGGCGCTCGACGACGTCGGCCTCGGTGATGAGAGCGGCACGCTGGCCGTACACTTACCGTACGGCAAGAAGCGTTCGCTCGAACTCGCGATCGCGCTGTCGCAGGATCCGCGGGTCCTCCTTCTCGACGAGCCGACGGCGGGAATGGGAATCGAAGACATCGAGCGCACGGTCGAGCTCGTGAAACGGCTCGCGTCCGGCCGCACGATCGTGCTGGTCGAGCACAACCTGCGCGTGGTAGCGGACCTATGCGATCGCGTCACGGTGATGCAGCGCGGCAAGGTGTTGGTCGAGGGCAGCTACGACGAGGTGCGCAACGACGAGCGGGTCGTGAACGCCTATCTCGGCGGAGGACACGGCTGATGCTCGCGTTGCGCGACGTGCATGCCTACTATGGCGAGTCGCACGTCCTGCACGGGATGACGCTGACCGTCGAGACGGGTGAGGTCGCAACGCTGGTCGGCCGCAATGGGGTCGGCAAGACCACCACGCTGCGCGCGATCACTGCCATCGTGCCGCCGCGGCGCGGCGTGATCGATCTGGACGGTCTGTCGCTCGTCGGGCGCCCCTCGGACCAGATCGCGCGGCTGGGCGTCGGGTACGTCCCCGAGGAGCGCGGAATTCTCTCAACGCTGAACGTGTACGAAAATCTGACGCTGCTGCCGATCGTCGGGCCCAACGGCTGGTCCGTCGACCGCATCTTCGAGGAATTCCCCAACCTCAAGGAACGAGCGAAGGCTGGCGGCACGACGCTCTCCGGCGGCGAGCAGCAGATGCTCGCGATCGCGCGCGTGCTGCGCGCCGGCGCGCGTACGATTCTGCTCGACGAGCCGACGGAGGGCCTTGCTCCGGTCTTGGTCGAGCGCATCGGTGAGGTGATCCGTGCGATGAAAGCCGACGGGATGACGATTCTGTTAGTCGAGCAGAACCTGCGCTTCGCCACCGGCGTCGCCGACCGCCATCACATTGTCGACCACGGCACCGTCGTGCAGACCCTCAGCAACGCCGATGTGATAGCCCGCGAAGGGGAACTCTTAGAACTCCTCGGTGTCTAGGCTTGGAGGTTGATATGAAACGACCTGAGCGCTTCTCCCACCGTACGGCGTGCTTTGCAGCTTTTGCGCTCGCGGCTTGGATCGTCATACGCGACGGAGCGGTGTTCGCGCAGGGCACGAGCGAGAAGCCGATTCCCCAATCGACGCCAGAGGTGCTCCAGAAAACATCGGTGACAGGGCCGGACGGCCTGACAACGACGACGACGAAGACGCAAGTAATGACTCCTGGTCGGTTTCGTGGGGCGATTATCACGACGGTCGTGGCCATAACCGACAAGGATCACAATATCCAGTCCGAAGTCACCACGACCCTCGACCGTAGCCAGTTTGACATCTCCGTGTTAACGACCGACACCAAGAAATACAATCCGCTTGGCGGATACTCGGAAACAATCGATTCGACGAGGGAACCCCTCAGTGGCTTGCCGGCTGATTCCCGAGGAATGGATCTTGACGCAGGTATTATCACTACGGTGCATGAGGAACTGACGTGCGACGCGGCCGGCAACGTCCTTTCGGGAATACGCGTTACCGGCGGCTCATCTCTGCTCGGAGGGGGACCCGAGCGTCGGCCGCTTACACCGCGGAAGTACACCTGGGACGCAACCGCAAGAACCTGGACGAGCAGCGAAGGGACGTCGTGGACGCCGGTTCAGCCCGACGCGAGCACCGCGGTCAATGCGACGGAGCAGGTCATCGCGCCGCCGGTGGCCA
>Ga0302311_10003329_pt1 | contig 17609 bp, 17 predicted proteins | sample III_Palsa_N1_3_FD_200449 | JGI IMG/M metagenome (GOLD analysis project Ga0302311, IMG submission 200449) | Peat permafrost microbial communities from Stordalen Mire near Abisko, Sweden - III_Palsa_N1_3 | ecosystem: Environmental > Terrestrial > Soil > Palsa > Peat permafrost | place: Sweden... | reverse complement strand
TGTTCATGGGGTCCGGCCGCCGCTGCTGGGTAGGGAAGAGCTGGGTATGGAAGAACTGGGAGGAGACAAAAGCGCCTCGCGCCCGAGGCCCGCGAAAGCTCGCGTCGGCGCGGTTATAGGCGCCGCGATCCGGCCGCGCAACGCATGAAAGCCCGCCAAAACCGGCTTCCACTTTGGCCGTCACGCTCTGGCGCTGACCGCGGCGGTCGCGCGGCGCTCCAGCTTGCCCCAGCCGACCCTTGGGCCGCGCACGGCCGTGATCACCGCCTTGACCACCACATAGTACATCAGCTGGCGATAGCCGAAGCGCTGCACGGGGATCCAGGGCAGATCGCTCCAGGGCGCGCGCTTCTCCAGCGCCATGCCCAGCGCCGCGGCCGACAGGTCGACAAAGATGAACACCGCCCAATAGAGCAGCGCCTGGACCAGGTTGTCCGAGCCCCACTCCGCCGGGTGGAAGAAATGATCCATGCTGGCGGAGATCAGGCTCCAGACCACCGCCAGATCCACCAGCGGCGCGGCCGTGGCCAGGAAGATCTGGAACAGCCAGATCTGCGGCAGGGCAATGAAGCCCAGCACCATATGCTTCAGGTTGAAGGTGGACGAGCGGTGCTTCCAGATGCATTGCAAGGTGCCGAACGACCAGCGGAAGCGCTGTTTGAGCAGTCCCGAAACCGTCTCGGGCGCCTCGGTATAGGCGCGGGCGTCCGGATCGAATTCTACGCGCCAGCCGGCCGCTTGCACCGCCATGGTCAGGTCCTGATCCTCGGCCAGCGTGTCCGAGGGATAGCCGCCCAGCTGCTCCAGCGCCGCCCGTCGCCAGGCCCCGACCGCGCCTGGCACCACGGTGACGGCCCCAAGGGCGGCCAAGGCGCGGCGCTCCAGGTTCTGGGCGGTGACATATTCCAGCGCCTGCCAGCGGGTGATGATGTTGCGCCGGTTGCCGACCAGGGCGTTGCCGGCCACGGCGCCCACCCGCGCATCGGCGAACCAGCGCACCAGGCGCGGGATGGTCGAGGGCGCGAACAGGGTGTCGGCGTCCAGGGCGACGATGATCTCGCCCTTGACCTGGTCCAGCCCTCGATTGAGCGCCAGAGCCTTGCCGCCGTTGGGAAAGCGCATCAGCCGCACGCGCGGCTCGCCGGCGAAATGCCGCTGCACCTCGCCCGAAGTGTCGTCGCTGGAGCCGTCGTCCAGCACCAGGACCTCTATCCGCCGCCACTGGGACTCCAAAATCCGCGCCACCGACGCGGCGATCACCTTCTCCTCGTTGAAACAAGGGATCAGCACGCTGACCAGGGGGCCGGTTTCGGGGTCCATGTCGGCGGGCATGCGGCCGGCTTCGCGGAACCGGTGGATCAGGGCCAGAACCGCCAGGAAGACCAGCCGCAGCACGCCCAGCACGATAGCGCTGATGAACAGGGTGCGCAGGAAGTAGTCGATCCAGCGGAAGATGTTGAAGCCGATCCGGTCCAGGGTCAGCTCCGCCCAATCGCGCTGGGTCGGCGGCATGGCCTGGTCGGGCGTCATTCCCGCCAGCTCCGCAAGGGTGACCAGCTTGTAGCCGTGGGCGCGGAGCTGATCGATCAGCACCGGCAGGGCCTGGACCGTGCGGCTGCGGTCGCCGCCGGCGTCATGCAGCAGCACCACCTGGCCGGCGGTGTCCGGATTGGTGTCGGTCAGGCGCGCCAGCGTGCGCTGCACGATCAGCACGGGGTCAGGCTTCTTCCAATCGTCCGGGTCGATGCGCAGGCCGGCGATCATGTAGCCGAGCTTCTGGGCCGAGACCAAGGGATCGACCTCCCGCTGGGTCGACGGTTCGGCGTCTCCGAAATAGGGCGGCCGCAAAAAGCGCATGGACCGACCGGTGACCACCTCGAACAGACGCTGGGTGGCGTTCAGCTCCAGGTCGATCTCCGGCACCGGCAACTCGCCGATATTGGGGTGGGTGTAGGTGTGGTTGCCAACCAGCAGCCCCTGCTTGATCTCCCGCGCCACAAGGTCGGGGCGTTCCTGCATATTCTTGCCGATGACAAAGAATGTCGCCGGGGCGTTCTTGGCCTTCAGGATGTCGAGGATCTTCGGCGTCCAGCGGCCGTTGGGTCCATCGTCGAAGGTCAGCGCCACCCAACCCGGGTGGGCGCCGTAGCGCTTGATGTAGTAGGAGGTCGGCAGCTTGTCGTAGTGCTGATCGGCGATCAGCCCGTTGTCCGGGTCGAAGGTCAAGGTCCGTTGGCCGGGGGTCGGCGTCTCGGTGATCGAGAGCACCTCGCCGGTGCCGTCGAATTCGACCCCCGCGCCGGGCGCCAGAATGGTCAGGCCCGAGGCGTCGACCTGGCCGTACGGTTTGCCCAGCACGCTCCATACGCCGGGATCTTCCGGCCCCAACCGCCACATGGCGTAGCCGCGCAGCCGCCAGGGATCGACGACCTTGACGCTGTTGAACAAGGTGGTGGCGTCCAGGAACCAGACCGTGTGGGCCACCCCGTCGTCGTTGACATAGCCGAACGTGGGATTCAGTTCGTCGTCGTCCATTCGGATCGGCGCGTCGGCCTCACGCGACAGCTGCATCGCCTCCTGGAATGTGGTGACGTCGGCGGGCTGGGATTTCGCGGTCTTGATCTGCCAGTCATAGCCATAGGAGCCGAAGGCGACCACCGTGTGATTGGGATCCAGCACCGACATTCGCTTGTCGATATTGGTCTCCAGCCAGCTTTCGCCGGCGGGCGGGCCCGGATCGCTGTCCTGGCCGTGTTCGTCATAGGCCATCAGCACTAGCGTATCGCTGGCGGCCGCCAGCTTGGCGAACGGCTGGTCGTCGTCGTCGAGCGGGGCGGTGACCCATAGCTCAAGCCCCAGGGGCTTCAGCGCCGCGCGCGCCTGTTCCAGAAAGGCCGGATAGTCTTTCAGGAACTGAGGCGAGATGTTCTCCAGGTCGAACATGAAGCCGGAATAGCCGTGCTTGGCCGCCTGGTCGGTCAGGCTGGCGATCAGGCGCTGGCGGACCGCCGGGTTCTCGATCACGCCGTTGGCGATGGCCGGATCAAAGGCGCCGTTATAGAAGTTGTGCACCACGGCGATGATCGCGGGCGGATGCTTGGCGCTGGCGATGACGGCGACGGCTTCAGGGTCGTTGGCGACCTCGACGTCGCCGGCCGGGTCGGTGATCGTGATCCACTGCGGCGCAACCACGTCCAGACTGTTCACGTGCTCCTTAAGCGACTGCAGGGATTCCTTGTCCCAGCTGACATAAAAACCGATGGTCAGCGGTTTGACGGCCTTGTTGGTGCCCGGCGCGTTCGGCCTGCGGATCAGCCGCTTCAGCGGCTTTCCACGCACATGTTTAGCGGTCTCTTGGTGAAGGCCTTGAAGGACGCGGGGATCTTGCAGCTGGATCGTCGGCAGGTGTGGCGCGAGGGCCAGGGTCACCAAGAAGCCGGCGACGATCGCCGCCAGCAGGGACAGCAAAAGACCGCTCGCCTGGCCCGTGCGGCGCGCGCGCCGGCCGGAGGGATCGTGAAAGACGAACGGTTCGGAGGAAGGCGGCTCCGGCGGCTGAGGCATGGCGGCTGGTGTGCAGAACCCCGAAGTCCGAAGCAAGGCCCCGCGATTGGGCGCGCCGAGTCATAGAACGATTCAATGCGGCCGTCAGCAGCCCCTTTGACGGCGATAGACGCACGAAGCCGGCCTGCGTGATTGACAGCGCGTGAGCCAATGTTTCTCTCGGCGCCAGCGTGTTTTCGGCGAAGATGGTCTGCGGCGATCGTGCGCCGATGCTAAGGTTCGATCGGTCGGCGACCGCGTATCGGGGCCAGCGGCGAGTTCTGAGGAGTTCCAGCTGAGTGACGGCCCAAAGTCGCCAGATCGAACCCAAGAGCTTCGCCGCGCGCATCGCGGAGCTGTGCGCGAGCCAATGGCGTAGTCTGCTGGTCGCGGTGGTCGCGGCGGCTTTTATGAGCACCATCGGCGCCTTCGACAGCCGCCGCATGCCACCCGTCGAACGGATGGTGTTCTGGCAGGCCCTGATGTTGGCCGGGACCTTGCTCGGGACCGCGATCATGAGCGCGGCGCGGCGCCTGCGTGTGCTGGACGACCGGCCGTGGGCGCGGGCCGTCACGCTGACCCTGCTGCTTTGGGCGCCGGCGACCGTGATGACCTGGCTTGCGATCGGCCTGGTGTCGGGCGGGAACCTGGCGCTCGCGAATCTGTACGGCAACGCCGGGTCGGTGCTGATGGTCTCCGCGGCGATGACCGCGCTCAACTTTCTGGCGGATCGAACGCCGCCGGAAACCCATGCCCGCGCCGAGAACGCGGCCCCCGCGGCCTTTCTTGAGCGCTTGCCTGCACGGCTTCACGGGTCGGAGCTTTACGCCGTCGAGGCCCAGGACCACTATCTGCGCCTGCACACCAGCAAGGGCGCGGACCTGATTTTGATGCGCCTGTCGGACGCCATTGACGAGTTGGAGGGGATCGAGGGCGCCCAGACGCACCGGTCCTGGTGGGTGGCGCGGGGCGGCGTGGACGACGCCCGCCGCGCCGACGGCCGCGCGACGATCCGCCTGAAGGACGGGGCCGAGGTCCCGGTCAGCCGCACCTATGTCCGCGCGCTGCGCCAGGCCGGCTGGTTCTGAAAGCTAATGGAAGCCCCGCCCATGACGCATCGACCCCGCCGCAGCGTCCTCTACATGCCTGCCTCGAACCCCCGTGCGGTCGAAAAGGCCAGGGCTCTGGCCTGCGACGTGGTGATCCTCGACCTGGAGGACGCGGTGGCGCCCGACGCCAAGCCGGCCGCCCGGGTCCAGGCCGTGGAAGCCGTCCGCGCCGGCGGATTCGGCCGCCGCGAAGTGGTGATCCGCTGCAACGGCCTGGACACCCCCTGGGGTTCTGACGACCTGAAGGCCGCCGCCGAGGCCGGTCCCGACGCCATCCTGATCCCCAAGGTGAACGGTCTGGCCGACATCAGGGCCTATGAGACAGCGATCGCCCACGCGCCCGGCCACACCCGCCTTTGGGCCATGATCGAGACCTGTCAGGCCGTTTTCGCCCTGAACGCCATCGGCGCGGTGCGGTCGTCCGATCCGGCCTCGCGGCTCAGCGGCTGGGCCATGGGCCTGAACGATCTGGCCAAGGAGATGGGCTGCCGCCAGACGGCGGAGCGGACGCCGATGCTGGCGGTGCTGACCCTGGCCGTGGCGGCCGCGCGAGCCCATGGCCTCATTATCCTCGACGGGGTCTGCAACGAACTGGACGATCCGGCGGGGTTCGAGGCCCAATGCCGCCAGGGCGTCGACTTCGGCTTCGACGGCAAGTGCCTGATCCATCCGAACCAGATCGAGGCCGCCAACCGGCTGTTCAGCCCGCCCGCCGACGAAGTCGCCTGGGCGCGCGCGGTGATCGCCGCCTTCGCCGACCCGGCCAACCAGGGCCGCGGCGCCTTGCGCGTCGAGGGCAAGCTCGCCGAATTCCTCCACCTGGCCCAGGCGGAGAAGCTGGTCGCCACGGCAGACGCCATCGCCGCCGCCGAAAGGGCCAGCGAAACCGCATGACCGCGCTCGCCGCCCTGGCTGCCTTGATGCTCACCGCCGCGCAGCCGAGCGGGACTCCAGAGGCGACGCCGCCCGCCGCTACGCAGCCTGTCGCGCCGCCGCCGAGTAGCCCGGCCCCGTCCGGCCATCCGCCCACGATCGACTCCATCCTCGAACAGGCCCCGATGGACGAGGACGCCCGCCAGGCGGCCGTGCGCGCCGCCTTCGACGCCGCCCAGGCCCGGCGCGGCGGCCTGGACGGACGCTGGCGGCTCAGCGCCGGGGATGGCCGCGTGCTTTACATCTTTCAGTTCTCCGATCCCGGTCAGTCGCCCGATCCACGTTCGATCACCCCGCAGGCTCCGGTCATCGAGGGCGCCTGGCGCGATCCACGGCGCGAGGGCGCGACCGGCGGCTCCGGCTTCCTGGCCAATGTGCGGCGGGACGGCGCGGACCTGATCGTTCGCTTCTACGACCGGGATCCGGCCCGCTCGCAGGTCGTGACGTTGCGCTTCAAACCCGACGGCCAGTGGGCCGGCAAGCTGGAAGGCGAGGCGCCGTCCGAACCCGTCGTCATGACGCGGTTTTGACCGATAGGACCTCTCGCGCCGCGTTCAGCGCGCGCTTTAGATCCTCGGCGCCATAAGCCAGAGCCTCGCCGACCCCCCACACCGGCCCCGGCCAGGCGATATCGTCCGCGCGGCGGCCGACAATATGCACATGCAGCTGAGGGGTGATATTGCCCAGCGCCCCGACATTCAGCTTCTCCACCGGCCGGCCCAGGGCCGCGCCGATCGCCTTCACCGCGTCGCCGGCGAGGACGGTCTCCTCCATCAGCGTCGCCCGGTCGCCCGCCGCCAGGTCGGCGATTTCGCGCAGCGCCACGCGGCGGGGGATCAGCACGATCCACGGCCAGCGGGCGTCCAACTGCAAGCGGGCCTCGCAGAGCGCCAGCTGTCCCACGGGCGCGCTGGTCTCGACAAAAGCGGGCGCGATCTGAAATTCGGTCATCGCCTGCCCATACCTGCCCTTCGCCGTCCAGGCGAGCGCTTGCCCAGACCCTGATCCAAGGTTAGACCGCAAGGGCAATCCGCCTCAACCAGACACTCGTGGAGACCCCCATGGCTCGTGCGAAGATCGCTCTTATCGGAGCCGGCATGATCGGCGGCACGCTCGCCCACATCGCCGCGCGCGAGGAGCTGGGCGACGTGATCCTGTTCGACATCGCCGAGGGGATACCCCAGGGCAAGGCGCTGGACTTGGCCGAGGCCAGCCCGGTGTTCGGCAAGGACGTCGCGTTGAAGGGCGCCAACGGCTACGAGGACATCGCCGGCGCCGATGTCTGCATCGTCACCGCCGGGGTGCCGCGCAAGCCGGGCATGAGCCGCGACGATCTGCTGGGCATCAATCTGAAGGTCATGAAGGCGGTGGGCGACGGCCTGAAGGCCCATGCGCCGAACGCCTTCGTCATCTGCATCACCAATCCGCTGGACGCCATGGTCTGGGCGCTGCAGCAGTTCTCGGGCCTCCCCTACAACAAGGTGATCGGCATGGCCGGGGTGCTGGACTCGGCCCGCTTCCGCTACTTCCTGGCCGAGAAGACCGGTGTGTCGGTCGAGGACATCCACGCCTGGACCTTGGGCGGCCACGGCGACGACATGGTGCCGATGGTGCGCCACTCCACCGTCGGCGGTCTGCCCTTGCCCGAACTGGTCCGCCAGGGCGTGATGACCCAGGACGAGCTGGACGCCATCGTCAAGCGCACCCGCGGCGGCGGCGGCGAGATCGTGGCCCTGCTCAAGACCGGCTCGGCCTTCTACGCCCCGGCCGAAAGCGCCATCGCCATGGCCCGCTCGTACCTGAAGGACAAGAAGCGGGTGCTGCCCTGCGCCGTGCACCTGACCGGCGAGTACGGCCTCAAAGACCTCTATGTCGGCGTGCCGGCGGTGATCGGGGCGGGCGGCGTCGAGCGGGTGATCGAATTCCCCACCAATGACGAGGAAAAGGCGATGTTCGCCAAGTCGGTGGAGTCGGTCCAGGGCCTGATGGCGGCCTGCAAGGAGATCGACCCATCGCTGAAATAGGCCCGACGCTTCAGACCGAGCGGCTGATCCTGAGGCCTCCGCGCTGGGAGGATTTCGAACCCTATGCGGTGTTCATGGCCGACGCGGAAGGTTCGCGGTTCATCGGAGGGCCCCAGGCGCGATCCCAGGCTTGGCGCGGCTTCATGCAGATCGCCGGCGCCTGGGCGATGAGCGGCTACAGCATGTTCTCGGTGATCGAGAAATCGACCGGCCTCTGGGTCGGCCGGATCGGCCCATGGGTTCCCGCCGACTGGCCGGGGACCGAGGTCGGCTGGAGCCTGGTCCGGCCGGCCTGGGGCAAGGGCTATGCGGTGGAAGCCGCGACAGCCACGATCGACTGGGCCTTCGACCATCTGGGCTGGACGGAGGTGGTCCACTGCATCGCGCCGGACAACACGGCGTCCCAGAAAGTCGCCGCGCGGCTGGGATCGACCAATCGGGGGCCGGGAAAGCTGCCGCCGCCGAACGAGGATGTCGCGGTGGATATCTGGGGGCAGACGCGGGAGGGTTGGCGGCGCGGAATGGTGACAGATAATCTCGCTGGTTCGCTCTGAGTTTGGTGGTAAGCGCGAATTGCGACGCGCGGGTCAGTCCTGCGTGTGCTCCTCGAACGTCATGTCCTCAACGTCGTCGGTTACGAGCACCCCAGCTCCATCATGGCTGCCGATACGCGGTGAGCAGAAAAACCTATCTTTTTGTGCATAATAGAAGACGACCTTGTGGTCGGGCTTAATCTTGTGATCGGGTTTAATCGTTTCGCCATAGCCTAGAAATCGCGCGTGTGCGTAAGTCGCGCCACCTGCGATGCCATATTGAACGCTTTGGCCTGAACGGCCCTTTATGACAACGTTCACCTGGCTTAGGACCCAGTTACAAGCACCCGGCGTGAATCGATCAACAGGCACGACGGCTGTAACATCGTCACCACTTTGCGTCACGGCTATGTGGATTTCGACATTCTTCGGGCCTGCAACACCTTCGATGTGATTGATCCAAGCCTCGCATCGCGGTGACTGAAGTACGCGCTGATAGGGCGCGGCGGTTGAATACCGCGCTATCAATTCCAGGACGGAGGCTCCTTGATCGACATGGCCAGTGACAATGAGGTTGTGGCTGGGATGCCGATTGAGCGGTACAGAGCTGGCGTCATATAGATCTCCTGGCGGAGAACTGGAGCAGCTGATCAACAGCGCCCCAAGAGTAGCGATCAGGCAATTGGTGTGAAGGCGCATGAGCCAAAGCTCCCGGACGATGATGCGCGATTCAACCCGTTGTTGCAGATGGCCGCTAGTACAATCGACTTGGGGTCGTCGGCTGCCCTGGCCTCGATCTCAGGGTTCCGATAGTAGCCGTTCGACGGTTTCCGCGTCGCGTTCGATCAGACGAAGCAGAGCGCGGGCGGGGGCGTCCACTTTCCGGCCCTGTTCCCACCCCTCCACCGTCCTGGCGGGAATACGGAATCGGCGTTCGAACTCCTTCGGGCTCTTGGCTGCCGCCTTGCGGATTTCACGCACGCGTGCGGCGGGCATGGCCTCGATGATTTGGGTCGGCAGGGCGATCTCGCCGCGTTTCCAGGCGATCGCCTCGCGCAGCCCCGCCTCGATCTCGAGCCCCAGCTCAGTTCTCTTTCCGGCCATCGATCAATTCCTCAATGAGCGCCCGGAAGAGGCGCTTCTCGCTCGCCGTCACATCCGACTTGTCGACCTTGGCGTAGGCGGTGATCAGGATGAGGACGTCGCCCTCCAGGACATAGTAGATCGTCCGTCCGCCGCCGCTCTTGCCGACGCCGCCATAAGCGAACCGGATCTTGCGCAAACCGCCGGCTCCCGGGATGATATCGCCTCGGGACGGATCGGCGACGATGGCCTGCTCCATCCGGACAAGGTCCTGGGCCGTGGCGCCCAGCTTCTCCAGCCGCTTCAAGGCCTTGGCGTAGGTCTTGGTGCGAACGACTTCCACGGCCAGACCCTACGCTATGAGCGTATACATCTCAAGCAAGAATACGCTATCGGCGTACTGAAGTCGCCAAGCCTCAGTGAGGGCGTCACCCGTTGAAACTCCGCACGCCCTCGATGATCCGGTCCTGTACATCCGGCTCCAGGTAAGGGTGCATCGGCAGGCTCAGCACGACTTCAGCCTTGGCCTCGCTCACCGGCAGGCCGCCGGGTTGGGGATAGATCGAATAGCAGTCCTGGCGGTGCATCGGCATCGGATAATAGGCCGCCGTCGGCACGCCCAGGGTCTTCAGGTGTGCGGCCAGGCCGTCGCGGTTCTTGTGCTCGATGGTGTATTGCGCCCAGATCGAGCGCCCGCCCTCGAGCACGATCGGCGTGCGGGTCGCTGTTCCGCCCAGGCCGTCGGCGTAGCGGCCGGCGACGACGTCGCGCCGGTCTAGTTCGTCGGCGAACACGGCCAGCTTCTCGATCAGGATCGCCGCCTGCAGGGTGTCCAGGCGACTGTTCAGGCCCACCCGCATATTCAGGTATTTCGGGTCGTGAGCCAGGGCGGCGCCGTTGATGTCGCTGGCGACCGCCTTGCCGTGGACGCGCAAGGAGTCGATCCGCTCGGCCAGCCAGGCGTCGTCGGTCAGCACCGCGCCGCCGTCGCCGTAGCAGCCCAGGGGCTTGGCGGGGAAGAAGCTGGTGGTGGTCACGTCGGCCCAGGCGCCGGGATGGCGGCCGTCCAGCGTGCAGCCGAACCCCTGGGCGCTGTCGGCGATCAGTTTCAGGTCATGCTTCTTGGCGATAGAGGCGATGGCTGGATAATCCGCGGGCTGGCCGAACAGGTCGACGGCGATGATGGCGCGGGCAACCAGCTTGCCCTCGGCCTTGATCGCGAGGATCGCCGCTTCCAGCTTTGCGGGGTCCAGATTGTAGGTGTCGGGCCGAATGTCCACGAATACCGGCGTTGCGCCGACCAGCGGCATCACCTCGCCGGTGGCGGCGAAGGTGAAGCTCGGGCAGAACACCGCATCGCCCGGCCCTACGCCCCAGGCCATCAGCGGCAGGATCAGGGCGTCCGTGCCGTTGGCGCAGGCGACGGCGTGTTTCGCGCCGGAGAACGCGGCCAGCTGCTCTTCGAACGTCCTGACCTCCGGCCCCATCACATAGGCGCCATGCGCCAGCACGCGGGCGATCGCCGCGTCGATCTGGGGTTTGATCCGCCGCTGCTGCGCGGCGAGGTCGATAAAGGCGATGGTCATCCGGCTCGGCTTTCGTTAGGCGGTCGCCTCATAGGGCGGGTCGGCGCGTTTCGCGACACAAACCCTGTAACCGACTGTTTCGTCTGGCCTAGTCCGCCTCTAAGGTGGTCCCGTTCGAGCCGTGTCAGGAGCGTCGCCGCGTGGAAAGCATATTGGTCGCCGGCGGCGCGGGCTATGTCGGTTCGCACGCCTGCAAGGCTCTGGCGCGGGCGGGCTATCGTCCGGTCACCATCGACAACCTGGCCACCGGCCATGCCGACGCGGTCAAATGGGGGCCGCTGATCCAGGCCGATATCGGCGATCAGGCCGCGGTGCTGGCCGCGCTGGACCAGTACGAGATCAAGGCGGCGATGCATTTCGCGGCCTCCAGCCTGGTGGCGGAATCGGTGGCCAAGCCTGATGTTTATTACGCGAACAATGTGATCGCGACCTTGCGCCTGATCGAGGCGCTGACCAGCCGCGCGGTGCGCCACATCGTCTTCTCCTCCTCGGCGGCGGTCTATGGCGCGGTGGAGCCGGGACTGATCGGCGAGGCCGCGCCGCTGGTCCCGACCAATCCCTATGGCGAAACCAAGCGCGTCATCGAATCCGCCCTGCGCTGGATCGGCGAGGCCAAGGGTTTCACCTGGGCGGCGCTGCGGTATTTCAACGCCGCCGGCGCCGACGAGGATGGCGAGATCGGCGAGCGGCACGACCCCGAGACCCATCTGATCCCCAATGTGGTGCGCGCGACGCTGGGGACCGGGCCTGGCCTGAAGATCTTCGGAAGCGACTATCCGACGCCGGACGGGTCGGCGGTGCGCGACTATGTGCACGTGAGCGACCTGGCCGACGCCCATGTCGCGGCGTTGAGCTGGCTAAAGGCCGGCGGGGCGAGCCGCGCCTTCAATCTGGGATCGGGTCGGGGCCTGTCGAACCTGGAGATCGTCGCCGCCGCCGAGCAGGCCTTGGGTCGCCGGCCGCCCTTCGCCATGGCGGGGCGCCGCGCTGGCGATCCGCCTAGTCTGGTGGCTGACCCCGCGGCGGCCAAGGCCGCCTTCGACTGGACCCCGAGCCGCTCGGACCCCTTGACGCTGATCCGCACCGTCGCCGCGTTCGAGGCCGCCCGACCACCTCATTAAGGCGCGCCGTTAAGGCAGAGCTAAGGTTAAACGGCGAACATGCGGGACGTCCCGTCCAAGCCAGAATCGGCCGTCCGTATGTCGACAGCGTCCGCCTCAGCGCAGAAACTGACTTCCAGCGGCCCGGCGGCCTGGCGATCCAGCGTGGTCACCCTGGAGCCGCTCAAGCGGGAGCCGTTTGACCTGAGGCTCAGCCTGACCCCGGTCTGGGACCTTAGAACCGGCCTGATCGACGGCTCGGTGATTGCTCGCTTGGGCGCGCCGACCGAGGTCGAGGCCGCCGACCTGGAGGAGATCGACGTCGCGAGCTTCGCCTATGCGGCGGCCATCCTCGAGGAAGACGGCGGCATGGGCTGCGAACGTTTGCAGATCCCGGTCAGTTTCGTGACCCTGGCCACCCAGCGCGCCCGCGAGCGGCTGCTTCGGCTGACCGACTCGGTTCGTGAAATCATGCGGACGGCGGCGGTGATCGAGATTCGCGACCTGGACGCGGTGCCGCCCAGTCGTCTGATGGAGGTGGCCGGCCTGGTTCGGGGTCTCTGCGTCGCCGTGGTCGGACGCGTGCGCCCGAACCGAGCGGCTCTGGAGGCCGTGCGGGCCTGCGGCCTGCGCGGGGTCTCGGTCGAGGCCGCGCGGCTGGGCCTTCAGGTGTCCGACCCCGCCGGCCGGCTGAATGCCTTCGCAGGGGCCGTTCGGGACATCGGTCCCGACATTCTGGTCCACGATCTGCCGTCGGCGGGCATGGTCGATCTGGCCGCCGCCGCCGGTTTCAGCCACGCCACCGTGGCGCCCGAGGCCTAGATTCGGTCGATTGCGCCAGTAGCTGGCCGCGCTAAAGTCCGTCCGCCACAACAGCCGAGGGCCACCCGCTGAGTTCGCCGGACGAGCCCCTTTTGTCCATCACCGACCTGACGGTCGATTTCACCTTGCATGACGGCTTGGTCCAGGCGGTGCGGGGCGTCTCCTTGAGTATCGCGCCGGGCGAGTGCCTGGGAGTGGTCGGCGAGAGCGGGTCCGGCAAAAGCCAGACCTTCATGACGGTCATGGGTCTTTTGGCCCAAAACGGCCGCGCCCAAGGCTCGATCCGGTTCCAAGGCCGCGAGCTTTTGGGCCTGAAGCCGCGCGAATTGAACCGGCTGCGCGGCTCGCGGATGACCATGATCTTCCAGGATCCGCTGACGGCGTTGACCCCGCACATGCGCGTTGGCGAGCAGATCGCCGAGCCGCTGCGCCGGCATCTGGGCCTGTCGGGCGTCGAGGCCTCGACGCGCACGCGGGATTGGCTGGACCGGGTGCGCATGCCCGACGCCGCGCGCCGGATGCGGCAATATCCGCATGAGCTGTCCGGCGGCATGCGCCAACGGGTGATGATCGCCGCCGCCATGGCCTGCGGCCCACAGCTCCTGATCGCCGACGAGCCGACCACCGCCCTGGATGTGACCGTCCAGGCGGAGATCCTCGATCTGATGGCCGAGCTGCGGGACGAGACCGGGGCGGCCATGGTGCTGATCACCCACGACATGGGCGTGATCGCCCGTCTGGCCGACCGGGTCTGCGTGATGAAGGACGGCCGCTTCGTCGAACAAGGCTCGGCCCAGCGGATCTTCTCCGCGCCGGCCACCGACTATGCCCGCGACCTGCTGAACGCGATACCGCGGTTGAACCGTGAGGCGCGCGGCGGACGGCCGGTGATCGATCCCGTCGCCGCCGACGCCGAGATCGTGGTCGAGGCCCGGGACCTCAAGGTCTGGTTCCCGCTCAGCCAGGGCTTGTTCGCCCCGCGCCTGTCGTTGCGCGCCGTGGATGGGGTAAGCCTCGCCGTGCGCCGGGGCGAGACCCTGGGCGTGGTGGGCGAAAGCGGCTGCGGCAAGTCGACCCTGTCGCGCGCGGTCCTTAGGCTGCTGCTCGCCACCGGCGGGTCGGTGAGCGTACTCGGCCGCGACATCACCGCCTCGGACCGCCAGGCGCTGCGGGCGGCGCGCAAGGATATGCAGATCGTCTTCCAGGACCCGCTGGCCAGTCTCGATCCGCGCATGACCATCGGGGATTCCATCGCCGAGCCGCTGAGGGTGTTTCAGCCCGCGATGGACCGGGCCCAGCGGGAGGTCGAGTGCCGCGCCATGATGCGGCGCGCGGGCCTGCCGTCGGATCTGATCAATCGCTATCCGCACGAACTGTCCGGCGGCCAGAACCAGCGGGTCGGCATCGCCAGGGCGATGATCCTGGAACCCCGCCTGGTGATCTGCGACGAAGCGGTCTCGGCCCTCGACGTCCAGGTCCGCGCCCAGATCATCGACCTTTTGATCGAGCTCCAGAAGGATTCCGGCATGGCGATGATCTTCATCAGCCACGATCTGGCGGTGGTGCACGAGATCAGCCACCGGGTGATGGTGCTCTATCTGGGCCGGGTGATGGAGCTGGCCAGCCGCGAGGACCTGTTCGCCAACCCCCGCCACCCCTATACGCGCGCCCTTTTGGCCGCCGCGCCGGTTCCCGATCCGGCGCTTGAGCGGGGGCGCCAAAGGGTGAGACTGAGCGGCGAGCCGCCCAGTCCGCTGGATCCCAGAAGCGCCCTGCGGTTTCTGCCGTCGCGGCGATCCGACGATCCTGGCGCGCCGGTCTATGTTCCAAAACTGGTCGAAGCGGCGCCCGGGCACCTGGTGGCCGAATTCGATCCGGTCTGACCGGGCGACGTCCTTAGCCTCGGAGCAGCTCCCGCGAGTCGTTCGCGCTAGGTTTTGGCGCGGCCGAGGCTATTTTGCGCGCATGTCTAGGATCGCCTCCGCCCTCAGCTTGCAGGAAACCGCCGCGCTTACCCGCGGCGTGACCCGGCTGTCGGTGGCGACGGCGCTGGTCCTGACCGCGATCAAGCTAGCCGCCTGGCTGGCCAGCGGGTCGGTGGCCATGCTGGCCTCGCTGGCGGATTCCGGCCTGGACGTGCTCGCCGCGCTGGCCGCCTATTTCGCCGTGCGCTACGCGGCCGAGCCGCCGGACCGCGAACACCGCTATGGGCACGGCAAGGCCGAGGCCTTCGCCAGCCTGGTCCAGGCCGGCCTGGTGTTCGCCTCCGCCGCGCTGATCGGCCGCGAAGCGGTGGCGCGGATGCTGCACCCTCGACCGATCGATCATCAGGGCTGGGGCATGGCGGTGATGGCGGTTTCGGTCGTTTTGACCGCGGCGCTGATCTGGGCCCAAAGCCGTGTGCTGAAAAAGGCGAACTCGGTCGCGGTGAGCGGGGATCGGATGCACTATCTCGCCGACCTGGCCTCCAACCTGATCGCCTTCGCCGGGATCGGGATCAGCGCGGCGCTGGCCAATCCGATGGCGGACGCGGTCGGCGGCCTGGCCGTGGCGGCCCTGCTGGTCTGGGGGGCGGTGAATGTGTTCCGGGCCTCGTCGCTGGAGCTGATGGACCATGAGCTGGACGACGAATCACGCCGCCGGATCGCCGCGTTGATGATGGCCGACCCCAAGGTCCGCGACGTGCACCAGCTGCGCACCCGCGCGTCCGGGCCCTATATCCATGTCCAGATGCACGCCGAACTCGACCCGTCCCTGACCCTGGTCGAAGCCCACGCGGTCATGGTGGCGGCGGAGCGGCGGGTGCTAGAGGCCTTTCCCAGCGCCGACATCATCATCCACCCCGACCCCCGCGGCCAAGCCGAACCCCATGGCGGCGCCTTCCCCGAACACCACGACGGCCCCACCTTGGAAGCCATCGAAAGTCGCTAGCCGTTAACGCGGTAAACGCAACCTTAAGAGGCTGGAGGGTTTGGTGCGCCGATGCTTTTTGCGCCACATCCGCTAAACCCCCTGTTGGCATGACCGTCGAGCGCACCCTGCATCACTTTCCTCTGGACCCGGCTTCGCGCCAGGTGCGGCTGGCCCTGGGCGAAAAGCGGCTGCCTTTCCTTGAAGTCCAGGAACGCTATTGGGAGCGCAGGCCGGGCTTCCTAGAGATGAACCCCTCGGGCGTGACGCCGGTGCTGGTCGAGCTGAACGGACAGACGCGGACGGTCATCTGCGAGAGCCGGGCGATTCTGGAGCATCTGGAAGAGGCCGCGCCAGAGCCGGATCTCATGGGCCGCGACCCGGCCGAGCGCGCGGAGACGCGCCGGCTGCTGCAGTGGTTCGACCGCAAGTTCGATTACGAGGTCAATGGCCTGCTGTTGCATGAAAAGATGGAAAAGCGGCTCCTCGGCCTTGGCGCGCCGGAACTGGCCAATCTGCGCGCCGGTCGTGAGGCGCTGCGCGCGCACCTGACCTATCTTGAGACGCTGCTGCAGGAGCGCGATTGGCTGAACGGCCGACGGCTGAGCCTGGCGGACTTCGCCGGCGCGGCGAACCTGTCGGTGATCGACTATTTCGGCGATATTGCCTGGCGTGACTTTCCGGGCGCGCGCACGTGGTACATGAAGCTGAAATCGCGGCCCTGTTTTCGCCCCCTGCTGACCGACCGGTGGCCGGGCCTGGCGCCCGCGGCCCACTATGACGATCTCGACTTCTGAAGCGCTAGGAGACCGCATCCGCGCTGAAGCCGGGCGGCAGGGATTCGACGCCTGCGGGTTCGCGGCTGTCGACCGGCCCTGGCCGGCCACGGCCCGCCTAGCCGAGTTCGTCGCGGAAGGGCGGCACGGCGAGATGGGTTGGATAGCGGAAACGCAGATCCGGCGAGGCCACCCCCAAGCCATGTGGCCGAACGCCCGCTCCGCGATCATGTTGGGGCTGAACTATGGCCCCGATCATGATCCGCTGGCGGCGCTCGGTCATCCGGACATCGGCGTCATCTCGGTCTACGCCCAGGGCGACGACTATCACGACTTGATCAAAAAACGGCTGAAGACCTTGGCGCGCTGGCTGGTGGCCGAGACCGGCTGCGAACTGAAAGTCTTCGTCGACACAGCCCCCTTGATGGAAAAACCCATGGCCCAGCAGGCGGGTCTGGGCTGGCAGGGCAAGCACACCAACCTGGTGTCGCGCGCTTTCGGCTCGTGGCTGTTTCTGGGCTCGATCCTGACCGACCTGAACCTCGCGCCCGACGCCGCTGAAACCGATCATTGCGGCGCGTGCCGCGCCTGCCTGGACATCTGCCCCACCAAGGCGTTTCCCGCGCCCTATCAGCTGGATGCGCGCCGCTGCATCTCCTATCTGACGATCGAGCATGCGGGTCCGGTCCCGCTGGAGTTTCGCGCCGCGATCGGCAACCGCATCTATGGCTGCGACGACTGCCTGGCCGTCTGCCCGTGGAACAAGTTCGCCCAGGCCGCCCGCGAAGTCGCCCTTCAGCCAAAAGAGGCGCTGCGGGCGCCGGACCTGGCCGATCTGGCGAGGCTGGACGACCAGGCCTTTCGCGCCCTCTTCTCCAAAAGCCCGATCAAGCGGATCGGCCGCGACCGGTTTGTCAGGAACGTACTCTATGCGGTCGGCAATTCCGGAGACGCTGAGATGGCCGTGGCCGCGCGCGAACGGCTCGACGACCCATCGCCGGTGGTGCGCGACGCCGCGCAATGGGCGCTCGAGCGCCTCGCCACCGCACCGATCGCAGGCGCGACAAGGCTTGAGCATCCGGACAGCGCGGTAGTAGCTCTTGATGAGGGCGCCATATCGGCGCTCATAACCTTACCTGCCTCACACACCGGGTTTCGCCAGCTGGCAGACAACACATGACCCCATCGGA
>Ga0302311_10003328_pt1 | contig 17609 bp, 16 predicted proteins | sample III_Palsa_N1_3_FD_200449 | JGI IMG/M metagenome (GOLD analysis project Ga0302311, IMG submission 200449) | Peat permafrost microbial communities from Stordalen Mire near Abisko, Sweden - III_Palsa_N1_3 | ecosystem: Environmental > Terrestrial > Soil > Palsa > Peat permafrost | place: Sweden... | reverse complement strand
AAGCGCCGCAGCCGCGCCGCCAGCGCCGTTGCTCCCTGCCCGATCAGCCACAACAGGCCGAAGCCGAACAGCACGCCGCCGATCATGATCCCCGCGACCAAGGGGCTGGGCGCGGTGACCAGGGCGAGACCGACCAGACCGGCCACCGCGACAAGCAGGCCCACGGTCTCCAGTCCGAAGCCGACCCGGCCGGCCAGGTCCCGGCGGAACAGCGAGGACGGCGGCGTGGTCCGCGCGCGCGCCAGCGGCGCCAGGCTGAACGCGGCGGCGGCCAGCAGGCCGAACAGGCCGGCCTTGAGCAGGGGCAAGGGATAGACCGCGAACAGCACCGGCACGGGCAACCGGTTGCGGGCGATCCAGCCCAGCAGGAACGGCGAGGCCGCGCCGATGGCAAGGCCGATACCGATCCCCAGCGCCGCCAGGACGCCGATCTGGATCAGGTAGAGATTGCGGATCAGCACCCCGTCCGCCCCCAGCGCCTTGAGCACCGCGATCGAGGGCTTGCGCGCCTCGAGATAGGTCGAGACCGCGCTCGACACGCCGAGCCCACCGGCCAGCAAGGCGGCGAGGCCGATGAACCCCAGGAAGAACTCAAGCTGGTCGATCAGCCGGTCGAGCCCCGCCGCCGCCTCGTTGCGGCCGCGCACGCGAAAGCCGCCCTCGGAGAAGGCCTTGGTGAGCGCACGGGCGACCGCGGCGGGCTTGGCGTCCGGCGGCAGGGCGATGCGGATGGTCTCGCCGAACAGGGCGTCGGCGCCGAGCAGGCCCGAGCCCTCCAGCACCCGGCGCGACACCATCACGCCCGGCCCAAGCGAGAAGCCGCGTCCGAGCCGGTCTGGTTCGTTGACCAGCACGGCGCGCACCACGAACGGCTGATCGCCGATCAGCAGCCGTTGACCGACGCCGAGATGCAGGCGGTCCAGCAGTTCGGGCTCGACCGCGGCGCCTGGGACGCCATCGACGGTTCGGGTCGCATCCTTGACGTCGCGCGCGCCCTTCAGCTCGACCTGGCCGGCCAGGGGATAGGCGTCATCGACGCCGCGCACCTCCGCCAGCCGCCGCCCGCCCGGCGCATCGGCCATGGCGCGGACGCCGAAGCTCTTGGTGGTTCGGCCGAGCCGGCTGAACGCCGCCTCTTCGGCCGGCGTGAACCGCCGCCCCTGCACCGAGACCGCGACGTCGCCGCCGAGGATCGAACGCGATTGGGAGGCCAGCCCCTCGCGGAACGCCTCCGCCGTCGAGCCCGCGGCCGCCAGGGCCGCGACGCCAAGCGCCAGGCAGGCGAGGAAGATGCGAAAGCCGGCGACGCCCGAGCGCAGCTCGCGGCGGGCGAAGACGAAAGCCAGGCTCATGCGGCCGCCAGCCTGCCGTTCGACATCGCCAGCTTGCGGCGGGTGCGCGCCGCCAGGGCGTCGTCATGGGTGACCAGCACCATGGCCGCGCCGGTATCGGTCAGGAGCGCGAACATCAGGTCGGCCACCTGCGCGCCGGTGGCCTGGTCGAGGTTGCCGGTCGGCTCATCGGCGAACAGCAGGGCCGGCTCGACGGCCAGGGCCCGCGCCAACGCCACCCGCTGCTGCTCGCCGCCCGACAGCTGGTGCGGATAGTGATCCAGCCGGTGCGACAGGCCGACCCGGCCGAGCCAGTCGCGGGCGACGGCGCCGGCCTTGGGGCGGCGGGCGATCTCCAGCGGCGCGGAGACGTTCTCAAGCGCAGTCATGTTGGGCAGGAGGTGGAAGGACTGGAACACCAGCGCCGCCCGGCCTCGGCGCAGGCGCGCCCGGCCGTCTTCATCCAGGTCGGTCAGGCTTTCGCCGAACAGGCGCACCACGCCCGAGGTCGGCTGCTCCAGGCCCGCCGCCACCGCGATCAGCGACGACTTGCCGGACCCTGACGGCCCGACGATCGAGACCAGCTCGCCCGGGAAAACGCTCAGGTCGGCGCCCTGCAGGATGGTCACCGGGCCGGCGGACGAGGGCAGGATCAGGCCGACGGCGGACAGCTCCAACACGGCGGGATCGGTCATGCGGGAGCCTTATGGCGCAGGGGTCGGCGGGGCATACATAGGATGCCATGCTCCGAACGCTCATCGCCATCGCCGTCCTGCTCGCCGCCGCGCCGGCTACGGCCGCGCCGCCTCCACCTAAGGCGCCGCCGCCCGCGCCAGTGGTCACCATCCTCGGCGACTCGATCACCGCCGGCCTCGGCCTGCCGGAGAACCAGGCCGCGCCCGCCCAGCTGCAGGCGGCGCTGAAGGCGCTGGGCGTCGAGGCGGTGGTGCGCGGGGCCGGCGTCTCGGGCGACACCACCGCCGGCGGCCTGGCGCGGGTCGATTTCAGCGTCCAGCCCGACACCCGGGTCTGCGTGGTCGAGCTCGGCGCCAATGACTACCTGCAGTCCGTCGACCCTAAAATCATGCAGGCCAATCTGGTCGGCATCGTCCGCCGGCTGAAGGCGCGCCACATCCGCGTGGTGCTGACCGCCAGCGCCACACCGCGCGTCGGCTCCGGCGCTTACGGCCGCGCCTTCGACGCGGTCTTCCCAACGGTCGCCCGGCAGGAGCACGTCGCGCTGGCCGGCGACCTGCTGGTCGGGGTGGAAGACAAGATCGCCCTCAAACAAGCCGACGGCCTGCACCCCAACGCCGCCGGCGTGAAGATCATCGCCGCGCGGCTGGCGGCGGTGGTGGCGCGGGTGCTGAAGACGAGCGGCTGAGGGCTGAAGCAAGGCGAAGCGTCCGCTGCCCGCCCGAACGAAGCGACCCAGATCGGAGCTTGGGACCGCTGGTAGGGGCAGTTCTTCGCGGCTATCGGCTATGATGATCACGGGCGAGTTACCTGTGGCTCCGTGATGCAGCAGGCTTGAGGAGAGGCAAATGATCACGGGCGATCCCCGCCCTTGCTCGACCGAGGTTCGATCTTGCGCCCTCCCTTCGGAGATCGAGGGCTAGCCAGCTTCTACCAATCGGGCTAGACGCGATCTGGGGTCGGGGGATTGGATCTATGGGCTGCGGTCGTGGCCGGGGTAACCGGCTTATCGCGTCGGTATGCGCTTTTCTGGCGATACCGGTGCTGTTGACGCTGGCCCGTGTCGTCCCTGCCGCGGCGCAAGCACTCCCGGCCCAATCGCCGCCACCTGCCGCTCCGTCCCCGGCGCCCTGCGAGTTGGACATCTGGCCTGCGGCCACCACTCACACCACGTTTCAGGGGTGGGTTCACGCCGGCGCTGTCGACGGCGCCCAGCGCGGCATAAAAGGCTATCCCGATCTGCATGCGAACGCGCTCGACACCGGCCAGCAGGTCCGCTTGCTCGCGACCGTCGATTGGCGCGGCGCTTTCAACGATCCGGCTCTCGTCGTCGTTGTTCATCCCCAGCCGACAGAGTCGGACAACGACCGATCTCGCACCAAGCGGCTTGTGACAGAAGGGTCTTCAGCCTGTTATCGCGAATTGATCATCGCCAGTTCCATCGTCGAGTCTGAAGTATTCTCGAAGCAATCTGTCCGCATCCTGGCCCTGCGCAAGCGGTTCGACGGTGCGAGTTCGGCGCCGGTCAATTTCTCATCCATGAGCGAGGCGGCGATTCCGTTCACGGATGCCGATAAGGCCGCCCCAGATTCCGCGGCGCGCATGGATACGGCAGTACAGGCCGCATTCGTCTCGGCGGTCAGCAAGTTCGCCACGATCCAGTCGTTTCACTAAAATTTGGCTTGAGGGAGGGAATACGTGCCTCGACTTATATATGCCCTTTCGCTGATCGGTGCAGTGCTGGTCGCGCCCGCCGCTTTGGCGCAAACCGCTGCGGCGCCAGCCGCGCCTCCGGCGGCTGAGCCGACCCCGGTCGCCGCCGCAGCCCCCCCCTCGACGACCGCGACCGCGCCGGTGGCGACCACAGCCCCGGCTCCCGCCGCTCCGGCTCCCGCCTGTGAGCTACACGTGTGGCCGGCGGCGCGCGTCAGCGCGATGACGCAGGGAGTGGGCGCCGGTTTCGGTCTGGTCGGCGCGCTGATCGACATCTCCGCCCACGCCGATCAGAACAAGCGCGATACGGCGTTCATCACAGGGACGCTCGACGCGCATGCGCAGACGCAGGTGCTTCGCGAACTTGACCTGCCCGCCAAGCTGCATCTGCCGCCGTCGCAGGTCATCTTTCACGAGCAAGGCATCGATATAAATCGGGACAATCCGCAGCGCCTCAGCGATTCCACTGCGCAGTGCTACGCCGAGTTCGTGGTCCGTAGCTTGGCGTTTTTCCAAAACGTGGTCTACCCCGGACAGATTCGGACATTCCTTGAAGTCCGCCGGTTCGACGGCGCGACGGTTACTGTCGATTTCCGCGATTCCAAACATGAAGACCTCGCCGCTAAGCTGCCCAAGGAAGGCGAGGATACCGGGCCAGCCATAGATGCACTGCTCACTGCTTTCCGGGGCGACGTCGCTTTCTTTGCCGACAAGTACGCTCGGAAGTACAAGTGAGGCCTTCGATCAACGTAGAGCCTACACCGGCCGCCCGGTCGTTTCGTATGATCTGGCGGGCGGGCGTGCTGAGCGGGGCTGCGTTGATGCTTGACGGCTGCGCCACGGTCGTGCTCGGCGCCCATCAGCGGTTCCAGATCGTCTCCTCACCATCCGGCGCTCGCGTTCAACTGTCGACGGGTGAAAGCTGCACGACCCCCTGCACGCTGGAATTGCCCCGAGCGGTTGCCTTTCAGGCGCGTGTATCGCTGCCCGGCTATTCCACCCAGATGCTTCAGGTCGCCTCCCGAACTTCCATCGGCGGTGCTGTCGGCTTCGTGGGCAACGGCTTGATTGGCGGGGTTGTCGGGGCGGGCGAGGACCTGGAGAGCGGGGCGATGCGAAGCCTCACGCCCAACCCGCTCAACGTGCGATTGGATCCGTTACCGGCGAAAAGCCGATAAGTGGTCGCACGCCGGAGGAAGGGTCATTTCACGCGAACTGGCGGCAGTGGTCGAGGTAGGCGGCTTCGTGGCTGCCCATCAGGTCGACGACGCTGCGCCACAGCCAGGATGGCGCGTCGAGGGTCTTTGAGCGGCCTTCGCCCAGGGTCTTGACCCAGGCCTTGCGGTCGACGGCCGACATCTGCCGGCCGTGCGCGCGCCCGACCACCCCGGCCAGGAAGCCGGCGACGGTGACCGCCTCATCGGGTTCGAGGGCGTCGATCTCGAGCTTCAGATCCTGGGGCAGGAGTTCGCGCACGAACACCGGCCGGTCCAGCACTCGGCCGGCGCACATGCGCTGGCCAAGGTAGGGCGCCAGATGCCGGGCGCCTTCGACGACCCGTTCGCCGTTGTCGCGCGGCGTCGGCCGGTCGGCGGAGCGCGGCGCCCGGGCCCGGGTCGCCTCCTTGACGTCGATGAGACTCAGTTCGCCGGTCTTGCCGCCGCCGATTTCGACCAGTACGGCGAAGCGCATCAGACCGAGCGAACTGCAGCCCTTCACCCAGTAGGCGGCGTCGACCAGCTTGATCTCCGCATCGCTCGGCCGCGAATGCAGGCTGGTGATCAACTCGCGGATATCGGCATCGGCGATCAGGTCCCGGAGGGCCCCGTGCTCGTCCTTGCTGAGGGGCCAGAACCGCTTGCCCAGTGGGATCGACGGCTCGAGATCCTTGATCCGCTCGCGCGCCAGATGCCGCCAGCTACGCTGTCGGGACTCGCGGAGCAGGCCCCGGATCAGCGGCGGCTTGTCCGACGCTTCGCTGGGCTCGGCCGCCAGGGCGGCGAGATAGCCCTCGACCGCCTGCTCCACCAGCCGCGCGGTGGTCACACCCGGCAGGTCGAAGCCCCGTGCCGCGCTGGCCAGCGAGAAGGCCAGCCGGATCAGGTCGTGCGCCGGGTTGCCGACCACCGTCTGGTCCAGGTCGCGGATCTGGATCGCCACCTCGCCCTTGGCGTTGGCCACCGGTCCGAGGTTGCCGTAGTGGCAATCGCCGCAAATCCATACCGGCGGCCCCTCGGGCAGCTCCCTCCCGTCCTGGCTGAGCCAGTCGTAGAAGCGGACGGTCGCGCCACGCACATAGGTCTGCGCGGAGCGCGCCATCTTGCGGCGCTGCCGGTCCTTCAGCAGGTCCGCACGCTCGTCCGGCGTGGGCAGCTTCAAGCGTGCAGGTCCCGCTCCTGACCGCCGATCGCGGCGGCGACCGAGGCGATGAAGGCCCCGACCAGCAGCGAAATGCCGGTGAACACCGAGAAGGCCGCGCCCGCCTTGCGCGCCGCCTCGACGGCGTCGGCCGAGGCCTGCCGGGTCGCGGCCGCCGCGTCAGGCGCACCGGCGCTGGCCAGCGCCGCCCCGAGCCCCGCTACCACCAGAGTCGCCAGGGCCCAGGTGATCAGGCCGCCCGCGGTGTCGCGGAAGAACGCTTCGTGGGTGTGAAGGCCGTGCCAGCGCGTGCGCAGACGCCCGGCCAAATAGCCGCCGACGCCGGCCGAGACCCACTGGGTGACGATAATCCACACCCCGGTCCACACCGAGAAGCTGGTCAGATGGCGCCCGGGATTAGGCCAGGCTGACAGGCTGCCGGTGGCGAAACCTGCGCCCAGAACCGCGAAGATCAGCGACACGGCCATGGCCACCACGGCGCCGGCGAAGATCGCCGGCCACGATACGGCGGATGCAAGCGGCGCAGCGGGCGCCTCCTGCACGATGACGAGTTCGTCGGTCATGTCCGGCCTCAGTGCCAGATCAGAGCGAGAAGAATCACGATCGGCAGAGGAACGCCGAGAAGAAGCAGAAGAATACCGCGGCCCATGTCAGCCTCCCAAAGCTGTAGTTGAGCTCCCAACGGCCGGGGTGATCGCGCGGTTCCGGCGGCCGGCGAACCCAGCGCGGCGCGATCGGCAGCTTCCCGTTGATCGCATCTTAAGCTCACGGATGTATCTGGTTCCCAGTCAGTGCGTGGACCCGAATGCTCTCGCCCATCGAACTCATCGTACGGTTTCGTCGTCGCGACGTCCTGATGGTGCTGCCGTTCACCATCGTCGCCGCCGCGGGTTCGGCGGTGTGGCTGCCGCAGGCCTGGGTGTTCGCGTGGCTCGCCATCAACCTGATGTTCGTCGCCGGCGGCCAGCTGTTCTATGCCGGCCTGCTTCGCACGAAGGAGCCACGCCTGCCCCCGCCGGCTGTGTTGGCGGTCAGCACCTTCGTCACCACCGCCATCTACGCCCTGCTGCCCGTGGCCCTGCTGATACAGGGCAGCCACGGCGCGGCGATCGCGGCCCTGGCCATGTTCGCGGCCGTCGCCCTCAGCAGCACCAGCGAGTTCGTGCTGTCGACCCTGGTCGGCGCCGGCTCGCTGAGCGCCCTGTTCCTGTCGACCCTCGTCGCCATCACGGTCTCGACGCGGGCGGACTCGCCCTGGTCGCTGGCGATCGCCCTGACCGCCAACGCCTGCTTCTTCGCCTATTTGGTCGGCCATGCGCTGGACCGGCAAAAGGTCGAGCGCGCCCTCGGCGATGCACGCCGCGCTGCCGAGGCCAACGCCCTGGAGGCCCAGGCCGCCACCGCCGCCAAGAGCGACTTCCTGGCCACCATGAGCCACGAGATCCGCACGCCCCTGAACGGGGTGATCGGCATGGCGCAGGCGATGGCCGGCGACGCGCTCTCCCCCATCCAGCGCGAGCGCCTCGGCGTGGTGCGCCAGTCGGGCGAAACCTTGCTGACCTTGCTCAACGACGTGCTCGACCTGGCCAAGATCGAGGCGGGCAAGCTCGAGTGCGAAGCGGCTCCCTTCGACCTCGGCGAGCTGTTGCGCGGCGTGGAGGCGTCCTTCGCCACCCTCGCCAGGGGCAAGGGGATCGACCTGCGGTTATCGCTTTCGCCCGCCGCCGCCGGCGTCTACCGCGGCGACCAGGCGCGCATCCGCCAGATCCTGGCCAACCTCTTGTCCAACGCGCTGAAGTTCACCGAGGCGGGCGAGATCCGGCTTGCGGTCGACTGCGCCCCTGACGGCGCCCTGCGCCTGGCGGTGTCGGACACGGGCATCGGCATGCCGGCGGACCGGCTGGACCGGCTTTTCGGCAAGTTCTCGCAGCTCGACGCCTCGACCACCCGGCGCTACGGCGGGACCGGCCTCGGCCTCGCCATCTCGCGCCAGATCGCCGAGATGATGGGCGGGACCATCGTCGCCGAGAGCGTCCTCGGCGCCGGCTCCACCTTCACGGCGACCCTGCGGCTCGAGCGGCTCGCGGACACGGCGGAGACCGCCGAGGCCGACGACGACACGCCGGTCGCCCTCCTCGATCCGGACGCCCCGCTGCGCGTGCTGGCGGCCGAGGACAACGCGGTCAACCGGCTGGTGCTGAAGACCCTGCTCGAACAGGCGGGCATTGAACCGACCCTGGTCGAGAACGGCGCCGAGGCCGTCGCCGCCTGGGCCGGCGGCGATTGGGACGTGATCCTGATGGACGTGCAGATGCCGATCATGGACGGCGTGCAGGCGACGCGGGCGATCCGCACCCGCGAGCGCGAGGACCGGCGGCCGAGGACGCCGATCATCGCGCTCACCGCCAACGCGATGAGCCACCAGCTCTTGGAGTACGACGCGGCGGAGATGGACGATTGCGTCTCCAAGCCGATCCAGGCCGAAGCCCTGTTCTTCGCCCTCCAGCGCGTGCTGGAAGCCGGCGCTGCCGACCCGGCCGCGGCCGCGGCTTAAGGCTACGCGCAGAGGGCCCGACCGCCGGGCGGCGACCGGGCCCTCCTTACGCGTCATCCCTTCACGCACACGACCTGGCGCAGGGTGTGGACGATCTCCACCAGGTCGCTTTGCGCGGCTATCACGGCGTCGATGTCCTTGTAGGCCATCGGCGTTTCGTCGATCACCTCGGCGTCCTTCCGGCATTCGACGCCCTCGGTCGCCTTGATGTGATCGTCGACGGTGAACCGCCGCTTGGCCTCGGTCCGGCTCATCGCCCGACCGGCGCCGTGCGAGCAGGTGCAGAACGACTCACGATTGCCCTTGCCGCGCACGATGAACGACCGGGCGCCCATCGAACCCGGGATGATCCCGAGTTCGCCCTCGCCCGCCCGCACCGCGCCCTTCCGGGTCACGTAGACATCCTTGCCGAAGTGATGCTCGCGCGAGACGTAGTTGTGGTGGCAGTTCACCGCCGTCTCCGTCGCCGCGAGATCGGGGAAGTGCATGCGCAGGACCGCCAGCACCGCCTCCATCATCACCTCCCGGTTGGCCCGGGCGTAGGCCTGCGCCCAGCTGACCGCCTTGAAGTAGTCGCCGAACCCCTCCGACCCTTCCGGGAAGTAGGCCAGGTCCTGATCCGGGAGGTTGATGAACCACCGCCGCATGTCGGCCTTGGCCCGCTCGATGAAATAGGAGCCGAACCGGTTGCCCACGCCCCGCGAGCCGGAGTGCAGCATCACCCACACCGCCCCGTCCTCATCGAGGCAGAGCTCGATGAAGTGGTTGCCGGTCCCGAGCGTGCCGAGATGCCCCGGGCCGCGCGGATGCGCCGCCTTGGGGTGCTTGCCGACCACGGCCTTGTAGCCGTCCTCGAGCCCGGCCCAGCGTGCGGCCGCCGCCGCCGGCGGGTCCGAGGCCCAGGCGCCCACGTCGTTCAGCCCACCGTTGTCGGTCCGCCCGTGCGGCACGGCGGCCTCGATATCGGAGCGGATCGCCGCCAGGCTGTCCGGCAGGTGTTCGGCGCGGATCGAGGTCTTCGCCGCCATCATGCCGCAGCCGATGTCGACGCCCACCGCCGCCGGGATGATCGCGCCCACGGTCGGGATCACCGAGCCGACGGTCGCGCCCATACCCCAATGCACATCGGGCATCACGGCGATGTGGCGATGGATGAACGGCAGGCCGGCGACATTGCGCAGCTGCTTCATCGCCGCCTCTTCGATCGGCACACCCTTGGTCCAGGCCTTGATCAGGCCGGCTTCGCTTTCGATCACGTCGAACCCGCTCATGGGGCTCTCTCCTCTTTCCTGCCGCCCTCCCGGCGTCTCGGCATGTCGGAGCTCCAAAACGAAGAACCCCTCCAGGCCGGGCCGGGAGGGGTTCTGCGTACAACCGAGATCAGGATCCGGCCGCTACCCCCTCCACACGCGCGCATAGACGCCCTCGACCTGGCGGTCGAAGGCGGCGATCAGCACGCTCATGGTCGGTTTGCGGTTCACGGTCCGGTTCCTCTCGGAGGCGGCGGCGTCTACCATAGCTCTTTTGGGAAAGCGAGATCAGCAAGCGCCGCCGTTTCGCGATCAGAACCGCTCGCCGACCATCTCCTCGCTCTTGGCCCACAGGGCCTTGGCGTTTTCGGGGTCGAGCGCGTAGGTGCGCACGCCGCCGCGGAAGCCCGGCTCGTCGACGATCTCGGCCACGTGGCAGTCCTCGCAGAAGTGCGCCCCCACCGCATCCGCCGAGGCGACGACACCGGCCCAGACCGAGGTCGCGGCGCCCTGCGGGATGGTCTTCCAGCTGAACGCCGGGGCCCCTTCCGGCTGGCTGGCGTTGATTTCGCGGATCAGATTGTCCCTGACCTCGGTGGTCATGTAGCGGCCAAGCTCGGTCTGGATGCCGCCGGGATGCACCGCCGTGGCGCGGATGCCGTCCGCCTTGTGCCGGCGGTCGAACTCGACCGCGAACAGGACGTTAGCGGTTTTGGACCGACCATAGGCGACGAACTCGGCGTAGGGGGTATGGTCGAAGTTCGGATCCTCGAGATCGACGTCGGCGAACCGGTGGCCCGACGAGGACAGGTTGACCAGCCGCGAGCCCGGCTTGAACAAGCCGGCGATCCGGTTGACCAGCACGAAGTGGCCAAGGTGGTTGGTGCCGAACTGGGTCTCGAACCCGTCGGACGTCGCGCTCTTGGGGCAGGCCATCACCCCGGCGTTGGCGATCACCAGGTCGAATTTATCGCCCTTCGCCACCAGGGCGTCGGCGCAGGCGCGCACGCTGGCCAGCGAAGCCAGGTCCAGTTCCACCAGTTCGAGGCCGCCGCCATGCTTGGCTCCGTTGCGCACCACCTCGGTGGCGGCCCGGGCCTTGTCGAGGTTGCGCGCGGCGCCGACCACCAGGGCGCCATGCGCCGCCAGCACGCGCGCGGTCTCGACGCCGAGCCCGGCCGACACGCCGGTGACCAGGATCCGCTTGCCGCTGAGGTCCACGCCGTCCAACACCTCGTCGGTGGTGGAGGTCGCTCCGAAAGGTCCAGCCATGATCGTCTCCGCTGATAGGCTCGCATCGAGCCGTGACGGTCCTCCGGTCGGCGCCCCGGTTGTGGGATGCATCGCCGACGCCTATAAGCGGAGGGCCTCTCCGGTAAATATGCGGAGGCTACCTCCGGATATCAAGAGCGGATATTGAGCGTCGAACCACAAAAGATGGCCCGCAAGCCGCGCATCGACGCCCAGCGCAATCGCGAACGGCTGATCGACGTGGCCAAGACCGCCTTCGCCGAAGCCGGCGCCGACGCCAGCCTGGAGGAGATCGCCCGCCGCGCCGGGGTGGGCATCGGCACCCTCTATCGGCGCTTCCCGACCCGCGACGCCCTCATCGAGGCGGTCTATCGCCGCGAGGTGCAGAACCTGGCCGACGCGGCGGAGCGGCTGCTGGAGACCCGTCCGCCGGGCGAAGCCCTGCACGAATGGATGCACGTGTTCGTCGACTACATCGCCGCCAAGAAGCTGATCGCTCCGGCCCTGGGCACGATGGTCAGCGGCGTATCCGATCTGTTCGCCGCCTCGGGCGTGCTGATCATCGGCGCGGTGAACCGGCTGGTCGACGCCGCCAAGGCCCAGGGCGAGATCCGCCCGGACATCGACCCTGACGACCTGCTGCGCGCCCTGGCCGGCTTTGCCTACGCCAGCTCGGCCCCCGGCTGGGAGGCCAGCGCCAAACGGCTGATCGATATCCTGATGGACGGGCTGCGGCGGACGGGCTGAGCGGCGGCGGCTCTACACCACCGCGCCCGCCGCGCGGCGGATGACGACCGTGCGTTCGAGTTCGTCGCGGGCCTCCAGCACCTTGCGGCGGATGTCGATCGGCAGGCCGGGCTGGCCGGCGAGGAAACCGTCGACCGCGTCCAGCGCCGCCTGGCTCTCCTGGCCGTCGATGAAGGCGTTGATCCAGGCCGGCAGGAAGAAAATGCGGCGGTGTTCGCGGATCCACTCCAGCCGCGCCAGCGCCGGGGCGAGAAACGGTTGGGTCAGAGCGGTCTGGTCGGGGTTGTTGAATGGGCCGAGGCTGGCGGAGACCCACTCCTCGTTCAGGCTGGAATCGTCGAGATAGCGGCCGAAATAGTCGCGCTTGACCGCGCTGTCCGGCGCAGCGGCGCGAACAACGAAGGCGCTGCGCCCGGCTTCCGGTGTCGTGTCGCGCTTCACCTCCGCTTCGAACAGGGCCTGGGCGTCCGTCTCACCCAGCGCCAGCAGGCGGCGGACGACGCCCCAGCGCGTGACCTGCTTCACCGGTGCGCCGTCGAACAGCACGACACCCGCGAGATAATCGCGAAGCCGCCTGCGGGCGTCCGGCCCGCGGGCCGTGCCTATCAGCATGTCCAGACTGTCCTTGCGGAGGCCGTAGGCCAGGGCCGGGTCCTGGGCCCGCCGGGCCAGGAGATCCTCCCACAGCGGGAACAGCCGGTCGGCGTCGGCCGCCGAGACGAAGCGCACCAAGGCCGTCGCCGCGTGGCCGAGGATGACGCCGGCGATCTGCTCATCGGCCTCGCCCGGCAAGGCGCCAAGGGCGATCTCGACGAACCGGGCCGACGGCAGGCGAACCTCGCGCACCAGGTCCCACAGGGCGCCCCACAGCATGGCGCGGAGCAGGCCATCCTGCACCGATCCCACATGCGCGGCGATCCAGGCGGCGCTGCGCGCGTCCGGCAGGAACAGGCCATAGCCGTAGTCGCCATCGTTGGCCCACACATAGTCGGGCGCCGGCAGCCCGTGCGCCTCGGCGATCACCACCTCTGCCGCCTCGAACCGCACCGGCAGCACCACGTCCGGCCGGCCGGTGTAGCCCAGCCGCACCTGCACCTTGATCGGCCAGAACCCGCCGGGGTCGGCCGGCAAGTCCCGCACCGGCCGCTGGGTCAGCACCAGCCGGCCGACCTTGCCATCGGTGATCTCGAGCGCCGTCTCCACGCGCGGCATGCCGGCGCGGAGGATGTACTGCTCACCGAAGGACTTGAGCGGAACGCCCGAGGCCGCCTCGACCGCCGCCAGCAGGTCGCGCCAGGTGGCGTTGGCGTAGGCGTGCTGCTGCAGGAACCGGTGCAGGCCGGCGCGGAAGGCCTGGTCGCCGACCAGGAAGCCCAGCTGCTTTATGATCGACGGCGCCTTGTTGTAGACGATCGCCCCGTAGTTGCTCTTGGCCCCATCGAGGTTGGCCAGCGGCTGCCACACCGAGTTGGTGCCGCGCGTGCCGTCGGCCGCGTAGGCCGCGGGCTTGTTGCGCAGGTAGAAGGTCTTCCACGCCTCGCTCTTGGGCTGCAGTTCGGCCTGCACACGCGCGCCCATATAGGTGGCGAAACCCTCCTTCAGCCACAGGTCGTCGAACCACTTCATGGTGACGAGGTCGCCGAACCACTGGTGGCTGACCTCGTGATAGATGGTGGAGTCGCGCCCGAGCCGCTGTGACAGGGTCGGCGGCTCGCGGAAGATGAAGCTGTTCTCGTTGTAGAATATCTCGCCCACGTGCTCCATGCCGCCGAATGGGAAGGCGGGCGCCAAAAGGGCGTCGAGCTTGCTGAACGGGAACGGGACGCCGAACCAGCCTTCCAGCCAATGAGCGGCGGCGCGGTTGGCGCCAATGATCGCCTGGGCGTCCACCTCGCTGCGGCGCGAGGCGCGGGCGTAGAGAGTGATCGGCCGCTCGCCGGCCGGCGCCGAAGCCCACTGGGCCCACGGCCCCGCGGCGAAGGCGGCCAGATAGGTCGGGATCGGTTCGGTGGGGGCGAAGGTCCACAGCACCGACCCATCGGTGCTCTCACGGGTCTCGACACGGGCGTTGGCCAACACGCTCCAGGCCATGGGAACCTTGAGCCGCCAGCGGAAACGCGCCTTCAGGTCCGGCTGATCGAAGCAGGGAAACAAGAGGTTGGCGTCGCTGGGGACCAGCAGGGTGTAGAGATAGGTCGCCCCGTCGCTCTTGTCGTCGAAGCGGATGATCGGCGCACCGCTGGGCGCGATCAGAGTGGTGAAGCGGGCGCCGATCCGATTGACCCCCGAAACCAGATACCGCTCCGGAATCCGCAAATGCCCGTCATGCCAGTCGAGGGTCTCGACCACGTGGCCGTTGGCGCGGACCTCGGTCAGGCTCGGGCCGCGGAAGTCGACGATCAGGTCGCCGGCCCCAGGGCGGCGGCGCACCTGGATGCCGATCCGGCCTTCGGCGCTGTCGCGCTGGGTCAGGTCGAGGCTGATGTCGTAGTGTACGTCCGACAGGACGCCGGCGCGCTGGACGGCGAGATCGTGGGCGATGCCGGGCTGCATCAGGGGTTTCACCTCCGCCGCCCGCTGGCCCGCCGCCGCCGGCGGACCCAGGGCGGCGGCGACACCCGCACTCACAACACCGCGCCGATCGATCTGAGCCATCGGCCCCTCCCCGGCCGATCAATGTCAGCTTCCGCGCGCCAAGCCAACGGTGGCCCCGGACTTACTCCGCAGCGACCGTCGTCGCGGTGCGAGGCGCGCCGAGCTTCAGCGCCGCCGCGGAATAGACCGCCTGATAGTGCGGGTGTTCGGTCTTCATCCAGCGGTCCCACCAGGTGAAGTAGAGGCCATAGTTGCCGCCGCGGCCGTGGTGCATGTCGTGATGGGTGGTGGTGGTCAGCCAGTCCAGCCACGGCCGCCCGTCGCGCCGGGCCGGCATCAGCTCGTAGCCGCTGTGCAGCAGGGTGTTGCGGAAGATCTGGTGCAACATGAACAGGTCGATCACCAGCCAGGGCGTCGGCGTGACCAGCGGCCACAGCACCACGAACGACACCATCAGGAGCGCCTCCCAGACGTCGAAGCTGTAGGCGGTGAACGGCGACGGATTGTGGCTGCGGTGATGACGCAGGTGCAAGGTCCGGAACACGCGCGGATGATGCATGGCCCGGTGCACCCAATAGTAATAGGCGTCGTGGGCGAGGATCATCAGGACGAGGCTGGCCCAGAACCAGCCGGCGCCCCACGCCGCGCCGAGGGTCGGCAGGGGATAGAGCCCCGCCCGGTCGGCCAGGGTGATGCCGACCGAAACGGTGGCGAAGATGGCGATGGTGCGGAGCGAGAACAGGAACTCCAGGGCCATCTGCCGCCAGCCTGGCCGATCCTCCCTGAGCTTGCGACCGCGCAGCACGGCGGCGAGGGCGACCCACAGCACCACCCAGACGCCGACCGCGAAGATGGCGTAGCGGCGGAGATCGACCGCCACGTTCGAAACCCAGATCGGGCCGATATTGTCGAAGAGATGAGACACCGCGTCCTCCCGTTGTACCTGCGGAAAGACTGCCCTCACCCTGGGCCGCCGGTCTCGCCGCGCCCGGAAGGGGCTCGCCGAATTCGAAATCAGCGCGCTTCGCCCGGATTCGGCGAGGCCTTCAGCCGATCCTGGCGCCAGGCGGTCGGACTGGTTCCCGTGGCGGCGCGGAAGGCGCGGTTGAACGGGCCGAGCGAGCCGTAGCCGAGGTCGAAGGCGATCACCGCCACCGTCCGGTCCGCCTGGGCGGGATCCGCCAGCCGCGCCTGCGCCGCGGCAATCCGCCGGCTGTTGAGGAAGTCGGCGAAGTTGCGATAGCCGAGCCGCCGGTTGATCAGCCGGCGCAGCCGGTGCTCGCTCACCTGCAGCTCTTCGGCCAGCAGGCCGATGGTCAGCCCCTCACGGCGCCAGGCCTCCGCGTCCATCGCCGCGCGGAGCCTGTCGAGCAGGACGAGGTCCGCTGCTTCGGCGCGGGCGTCGATCCCGGGTTCCGCGGCGAGGTCATCGGCGGCCTTCGGCGGGCGGGCCGCGCCGAACACCTCCGGCCGAGCCTGCAGGATCAGCACGCAGATCGCCAGCATCAGGACACAGAAGATGGCGGCGCCGAGCGGCTGGCCCACCTCCAGCTGGAGCCAGGCGCCCGGCAGACCGAGGCGCAGGCCGAACGCGGTGACCACCTCGACGATCACATAGAGCGAGACGAGACCCAGCAACACGCCGCGGAGCCGGCGGCGGCCTTCCAGCAGATCGCCCGCCTCCCCCTTCAGGATCAGATAGCCGGCATGCACGGCGAGCGCCGCCGCGAACAAATTGTTGGCGATCCACACCCCGTCGTAGTCCGGCTCGGCGACGGCGAAGCTCAACAGGGCGGAGAGCAGCAGCACGCCGGCCGGCGCCCAGTCCCAGGGCGCGAGCTTGCGGTCGTCGAACACCGAGCGGACGAACAGCCAGAACAGGCCTCCCGCCGGAGCCGAGATCAGGACCAGGAGCACCGAGTGGCCGGTCATGGCCCAGGCCTGCGTATTCTCGGTCAGGAGCCAGGCGATGATGCTGAGCGAGACCAGGGCCGTGACCAGGCGCACGTGCGGCGCGACACGGCTGCGCGCCACGCTGATCAGCGTGACGATCAACGCCCCACTGGCGAGGCCGCGGACATAAAGGTCGAACATCGGAAGGCCGCCCCGCTACGGGCTTAGCCTAGCATGGTCCGTGTGGCCGGCCAGTCGCCCGCGGAGCGCGACGATCCCCGGACGGCGCCCACCGCCCGGGGTCTCACGGCGATCAGGGCATCAGCACCGTGTCGACGACGTGGATCACGCCGTTGGACTGGTAGACATCGGCGATGGTCACCCTCGACATCCCGCCCTTGGAGTCGGTGAGGATCACGTGGTGATGCTTGACCGAGACGGTCAGCGGTTCACCTTCGACGGTGGTCAGGGTCTTGCCGTCCTTGGCCATCTGCGTCAGGTCGGCGGCCGACAGCCGGCCGGCCACCACGTGATAGGTCAGGACCTTGGTCAGCGTGTCCTTGTTCTCGGGCTTCACCAGGGTGTCGAGCGTGCCGGCCGGCAGCTTGGCGAAGGCTTCGTTGGTCGGGGCGAAGACCGTGAACGGACCGGGCCCCGACAGGGTGTCGACCAGGCCCGCCGCCTTGACCGCCGCGACCAGGGTGGTGTGGTCCTGGGAGTTGACCGCGTTCTCGACGATGGTCTTGGACGGATACATGGCCGCGCCGCCGACCATCGGGTCCTTCATCGGCATTTGAGCATTGGCCAGTGAAGCGCCGCTCGCCGCCAAACAAAGCGCGAGCGTCGACGCCGCGAAAACGCGGTGATTCAGAATAGACATTGGATGATTCCAGACTTGCCTTCCCCAATCGCGGGGCATGTCAGAGTTACGGCAGCGACGCGGCTCGGGATGACCCGGGCCGCGCTTTTTTCCGAACGCTAGAGCGCGTTCCGAAAAGTGGGAACCGGTTTTCGGATCAAACGCGCGTCAAACCAAAAGCCTAGAGCGCCGATCTGATTCCATCAGATCGGAACACGCTCTAGGTGTGTAGTCCCACGGAGTGATGGTGCATCATCGATCCTGACTCGTCAGGAGGAGGATGCCCTATGGCAAGCGTTCTTCACGGCAGCGCCCGCACGACGCCGCGTATTCGAGCTGAG
>Ga0302311_10003324_pt1 | contig 17618 bp, 9 predicted proteins | sample III_Palsa_N1_3_FD_200449 | JGI IMG/M metagenome (GOLD analysis project Ga0302311, IMG submission 200449) | Peat permafrost microbial communities from Stordalen Mire near Abisko, Sweden - III_Palsa_N1_3 | ecosystem: Environmental > Terrestrial > Soil > Palsa > Peat permafrost | place: Sweden... | reverse complement strand
GAAGCTGCGGGATCAGACGCTGTTGTTGAGCGAGTTCCTGGTGCGGTATGCGCCGAACTACCGGCCGCCGCAGATAGCGGAGAAGATTGTTGTGCATGGGCATTGTCATCATCGAGCGACGATGGGCATGCACGATGAGATGACGATGTTGCGAGCGACGGGCGCAGAGGTTGAACTACTCGACTCCGGCTGCTGCGGCATGGCTGGGCCGTTTGGATTCGAGCGCGACAAGTTTGAGATCTCGCAGAAGCTGGGCGAGCGCGTGTTGCTGCCCGCAGTGCGGCGTGAGGCGGAGCGATCCATCATCGTGAGCGACGGGTTTAGCTGCTGCGAACAGATCACACAGAATACGACGGCGCGGCCGATGCACTTTGCGGAGGTTCTCGCGCGGGGCCATAAAGGAAGGGAAGACAACGCATGACAAGCAACAAAAGCTCGCTCGAACAAGAGGTACATGATCTGCTATCGCAGCTCGGGGTGCCGGTGGAAGCTTATACGGGTGGCGAACTGGTTGTGAGGACACCGCTCACCGGCGAGGTGATTGCGAATGTCGCAACAACGCGGCAGGCAGCGGCCAACGAGGCGCTCGCAGCCGCGAAGAATGCCTATGCGCAGTGGCGCAGTGTGCCTGCACCGCGCCGCGGCGAGCTGGTAAGAGTGCTGGGCGAAGAGCTGCGCGCTGAGATCGCCATATTGGGACGACTGGTGACGATTGAGACCGGCAAGTTGCTCTCCGAGGGCTATGGCGAAGTGCAGGAGATGATCGACATCTGCGTCTTCGCGGCGGGCCTTTCACGTCAATTGGCCGGACTCACGATCGCTTCCGAGCGTGCCAACCATCGCATGATGGAGACGTGGCATCCGCTGGGCATTGTCGGCGTAATCTCCGCGTTCAACTTCCCAGTTGCGGTGTGGGCGTGGAACGCCGCGCTGGCGCTGGTGTGCGGCAACGCCGTGGTGTGGAAGCCTTCGGAGAAGACTCCACTAACCGCGTTGGCAACGCACGCGTTATTTGAGAGAGCAGCAGCCAAGGTCGGCGGCGTGCCCGCCGGCATCTCCGCACTACTGATCGGCGAACGCCAACTTGGCGAGCTACTCGTCGAGTGCCCCTTCGTGCCGCTGGTCTCCGCAACCGGCTCGACCGCAATGGGCCGCGCGGTAGCACCCAGGCTGGCGGGGCGCTTTGCCCGCGCGATCCTGGAGCTCGGCGGAAACAACGCCGCCATCATCGCCCCCAGCGCGGACCTCGATCTCGCGCTCCGGGCGATCGCGTTTTCCGCGATGGGCACGGCGGGCCAACGCTGCACGACACTGCGCCGCCTGATCGTGCACGACACCGTATACGACGAGCTGGTCGCACGCCTGAAGAAGGTTTACCTCTCGGTCGTAGTTGGCGACCCACGCGACGCCGGCACACTAGTCGGCCCCCTGATCGATGCACGCTCATTTGACGCGATGCAGAAGGCTCTCGAAGAAGCGCGTAACTCCGGCGCAACGGTTACCGGCGGGGAGCGCATCTCCATCCCCGGCTCGGAGAACGCGTTCTACGTCCGCCCCGCGCTGGTCGAGGTCGCCGAGCAGGCTGATGTCGTGCGCCGCGAAACCTTCGCCCCGATCCTCTATGTCTTGAAATATCGCGAGTTGGGCGAGGCGATTGCCCTACAGAACGACGTCCCACAAGGTCTTTCGTCGTCCATCTTCACCCTGAACGTCCGCGAAGCCGAGCGGTTTCTGTCGGCGATCGGGTCGGATTGCGGCATCGTGAACGTCAATATCGGCACCTCGGGCGCGGAGATCGGCGGCGCCTTCGGTGGCGAAAAGGAGACCGGCGGCGGCCGCGAATCGGGCTCCGATGCCTGGAAGCAGTACATGCGTCGTGCCACGAACACGATCAACTACGGCACGGACCTCCCGCTGGCCCAGGGAGTGACTTTCGATATCCTTTAATGGTTACTCCTGTTCCGCCTCAGCCATGTCTTTGCCCGAATCGCTGTAGAGGAGGGCCACGTTCTCCACACGTTTTGTCATCCTTCGACATTTAAATGACATACGCGACCGAAATTCTTGGCAAATTCATCGCCGATGGTGCTATGTTCGGTCTATCCCCAAATCACGCGGTGTTCACGGGCCATAGGGCTTGTGGGCATTTTGTTTTTTGGCTGCCGTCGCAAGACCAACCTATTTCACGGTGAGAGAACGCTCGAATGCGAACCCTCATCCGTAACCTCTGCGCTGTCGAGGAGTTTATCTTCGTGTTTTCAATGTCTCGCATGTCTGGCTTCCCCCTTCGTCTTTCCGTCGTCTCTACGGCCCTGTTCGCCCTTATCGGTATTGGCTCCCGCGCTGGTGCGCAGACCGCACCGCAGCTTTTGCCCTACACGTCCCGGCTGATCGCGGGCGGTGGTTCGGCAGTCGTCGGCCTCAACGGCACCTGTCCTGTCTCCGGCTATAAATCAACCGATGCCTATGGCGATGGCTGCCTGGCGACCGAGATTGAGCTTGGCAACACGGCTACCGGTGCCAGCACGCCTGGCGCCCGCGCCGCTGTAGCCGACGCCAACGGCAATGTCTTCTTTACGGATTACCAAAATGCTCTCGTGCGCCGCGTGGACGCAACCACGGGCATTGTGACTGCAGTGGCTGGCGGTGGAACAACGGCGGCCGGCACGAGCAGCGGTCTGCTTGGTACCTCGGTCAAACTCTCGCACCCTGTGGCCATTGTGTTTGCCCCGAACGGCGACCTCTACTTCAGCGACACAGGCAACGGCCAGGTCTTCAAGATCGCCTCAACCGGCGGCGTGATCACGACAACGGGCGTTATATCGCTCGTAGCGGGCAATAGCGCTGGAACCTATGGCTATGCCGCTAGCAACGCAACGACAACCATTAACGCTGCTACGCAGGGCTACCTTCGCGCTCCCTATGGGCTGGCCTTTGACTCGAAGGGCGATCTGTTCATCATCGATGAGTACACCGAAGCGATCCTGGTAGTAAATACCAATACGACCGGAACGAACACTGTGAACAATGTTGCGGTGGCAGCAGGCACCATCTGGAAGATTGCTGGTACTTCGACTGGTGCAACTGCTCCCTACTGTGTAAACGGCACAGCAACTGGCTACGGTTGTAACTATGGGCTATACACGGAAAATATTCCAGCTAATACGGACACCTTCGACTCCACTTATTCGGTTGCAGTCGATTCAGGTGGCACGGTGTATGCGGGCAATGAGTATTACAACTCGGTGTTCAAGGTCACTCCAGCCGGGATTCTCTCTACCTTTGCGGGTATTCAGAACTCTGTCGGTGCCAAGCCCACCATTGCCAAACGCGGTGTTGCCGGCAGCTTCGGTGTAGGCAGTATCTTTGGCGTTGCGGTCGATGCGAACACCAACGTCTACTTCACCGATGCCAGTAGCGGTGTGATCTGGCGCGTCGATCACGCGGGCCTGTCGCAATACGTCATGGCCGGCGGAGCCAGCACGGTCTGTTCGAGTGCGACCGATGCCTATGGCGATGGTTGCCCGGCAACGCAGGCGAAGTTTGGCTCGAGCGGCACTGGCAACTATGCCACTGCAACCCTGCCCGGTCCGGGTATCTACGCGGTTAGCGTTGATGCGAACTCGAACCTTTACACGGGTGATACCGAACTCAACCTGGTCCGCGAGATCGCCTCGGGTACGCAGTTTGGCAACGTAGGCGCTATCCAGACAGACCTGATTGACGTCCACTTTGCTCCCGGCGACGGCCCGGCTGCTACGGGCGCCTATACGCTCACTACCGGCGCTACGAACTTTACGCTCGGCACCGCGACCTGCACGACCAACAATGACAATAACCCCAGTGTAGGCAATACAACGGACTGCATCTTGCCCGTTACGGCTAATCCCACCGTGCTCGGTGCCTTCACAGGCACGTTGCAGGTGGTCTCCATGCTTGGCGGAACGGCTACCTTCCCACTGACCGGCAACTTTGTTCAGAGCCCCGTTACCCGAATCTCGGTAACCGCCACAGCCTCTGGAGTTGGTTCCTGCGGCACCGGTACTCCCGTCTATCCCACGACTGCGACGATCACCTTGACGGCGAAGCTCACCGCCAATGGACCGGCTGCTCCAGGGGGGACGATCATCTTCTCGTCGAACGGAACAGCACTTGCTCCGACCACAGGCATTCCGGTCACCAATATCGGTACGACATCCTCCCCGGTCTATGGCGCGACCATGACCTATACATTCCCGACCGCCGCAGCTTATACGATCACGGCGACATATAGCGGTGACACCTACTTCAAGACGTCCACCACTACGACCCCGGCAAAGTTCAGCACCTCGCTTCCCGGCCTTGCGCTGACGTCCAACTCCACTCAGCAAGCGACGGTGGCAGCAGGCCAGACGGCGCTCTACAACTTCACCCTGGCGCAAAACGTATACAGCGGTACGATCACCTTTAGCTGCTCGGGCTTGCCGGCATACTCTTCCTGTGTCTTCAATCCAACCACGATCACGGCGTCTGGTTGCTCAACGACCAGCCTGGTTGCGCTCAGCATCGTCACGCAGCAGAAAACACCGGTGGCCGTCACAGCCGGAATCGGCGGCGGCCGTTGGCAGGCCCTTGGTGTCTTCACGGGCTTGGCGCTCGCCTTGGTGGTTGGCATCCGCCGCCGGCGAATGGGTATGCGATTGGGACATATCTGGATGTCGCTGGCTCTGTTGATTGCGGCGTCCTCTTTGGTCGCTTGCGGTAATGGCACATCCACTCCGCCGACGCCGGCAGGTACCAGCACCGTTACAGTAACGGCCACCGGAAGTACCGGCACCGTTGCAACGGTTACGGTGCCACTCACGGTCACAGCCTACTAATTCGGTCCGGCGGGCAAGGAACGTTCTTGTCCGCCTTCCATTTTCGCCGCAGCCCGGTTTCAAGTTCAGATACGGTTCATGGTTCAGGAGAATCACAAGAATGTTCGTTAAGTCGCTTTCCTTATCCAAATTTGCCAAGGCCTCGCTCCAAGCTGCGATGCTCCTGGTTGTATCGCTCTCCCTTCTCGCGCCCCATGCAGCCATGGCGCAGTCAGCCACAGCGGGCGCCATCAGCGGCACGGTCGCCGACGCCAATGGGTCGCTTCTGCCAAATACGGTTATCACAGTAGTCTCCACTGAGACCGGCGTCACACGCACCGTGAAGTCTAACTCCTCCGGTGAGTACCGCATCTCCGATCTTGCCCCGGGCGTTTATAAAGTGACCTTTGTTGCCGATGGCTTCAAGACAAAGCAGGAAGACTCCGTTACGGTAACGGTCGGCAGCATCTCGCCGCTGTCGCCCAAGCTTGACGTCGGTTCCGTCTCTGACAAGGTCGAGGTCACCGACGAGACTCCTTTGATGAATACGCAGGACAATGGCATCTCGACGACCATCAACCAGGAAATGATCGACAACCTGCCGATCAACGGCCGCCGCTGGTCCGGCTTCGCCCTCCTCACGCCGGGCGTTGTCTCTAACAGCGATGGCTTCGGTCTCCTCAGCTTCCGCGGCATCAGCTTCCTGCTCAACAACAGCGAGGTAGATGGCGCCGACAACAACCAGGCCTTCTACTCGGAAGAGCGAGGCCGCACCCGCGCCTCCTACAGCATCTCCCAGGCCGCCGTGCAGGAGTTCCAGGTCAACAGCTCGAACTACTCCGCGGAGTATGGCCGTGCGGCAGGCGGCGTCATAAACACCGTCACGAAGTCCGGCAGCAATACGTACCACGGTGAGCTCTTCTTCTACGACCGTGATAATGATTTCGGTGCTTCAAACCCTTATACGCAGTTGATCACCCAGACTCCCGGTACCAACACCTTCGTAGCTAAGAACTATAAGCCGAAGGACTGGCGCAAGCAGTGGGGCTTCGGCGTAGGCGGTTATCTCATCAAGGACAAACTCTTCTGGTTCTACTCCTATGACCAGTCGCGCCGTAACTTCCCCGGCACGGCACGTGCTTCGGATCCCTCCGACACCTTCGCTCCAGCCGATTCGGTACTGCCCACCGGCGCCACATGCACTAGCGGTGCTTTCTCCGGCACTCCGACCTCCGGTTCTACGGTCGGTGATCAGGGTGCCTGCCAACTTGCCTATGCTCTCTATCTCGGTAACGGCGCATCGGCCTATCAGGCGGGCGCGGCCTACTATGAGCAGGGTCTTGGCATCATCAATAGCTTCCTCGGCGCTGTACCGCGCACCAGCGATCAGGTTCTGAACTTTCCCAAGCTCGACTATCAGATCAACGATCGTAACCGCCTCACCGTCGAGTACAACCGCTTGCGGTACGGCGCTCCCGCCGGTGTTCAGACCCAGGCGTCCAACTTTTACGGTCGCGCCAGCTTCGGCAATGACTACGTGAAAGATGACTTCGGCATTCTTCGGTTCACCTCGGTGTTGAGCAATTCCATCGTGAACGAGTTCCGCGCTCAGTACGGCCGAGACTTCGAGTACGAAACCTCGCAGAAGCCGCTGCCGAACGAAATTCCTATGTCCGCCAACCAGTTCAATCTACCCGTCGGCGCGCAGCTTGGTTATGAGTTCGATCTGTCCGGATTCGATATTGGTACGCCCTATCTCTTCCCCCGCGTCGCTCTGCCCGATGAGCGTCGCATCCAGGGCTCAGACGGCATCACCTGGTCGCATGGCGCTCATACCATCAAGTACGGCGTAGACATCAACCGCGTCTACGAGCACGTCAATAATCTTTATGAGGGTGTCGGTTCCTATAGCTATGACTATAGCTGGGACTTCATCGCCGACTACCTTCATACAACGGCAGGCCTTGGTACCGCGAGTTACACACCGTCCTATTACAGCTTCACCCAGGGGCTCGGAAATCCCAGTATCGTAATTTCAACCACCGACTACGATGGCTACATCAGTGACGATTGGCGTGTTACTCCTCGTCTTACGATCACGGCCGGCCTGCGTTACGAGTACGAATATGTTCCGCCAAGTCCCTTTGTTAATACTGGTAACGTCGCACTGGGGCTTCCTGCTCTCCCTCAGACAGCCGACCGTCCGGACGACCGAAACAACTTCGGTCCTCGCGTCGGGTTCTCGTTTAATGTCTTCGGCGACGGCAATACAACCCTTCGCGGCGGCTACGGCATGTACTATGGCCGCATCATCGGTGCCAGCATCGCAACGGCTTATCAGAATTCAGGATCAGCCAATAGCCAGCTAGCCGTCTCGACTACGACGACGAGTTGCATTAGCTTCCCGAACATTCTTCCCTCTTCGGAAGCAGCCGCCCAAACCAAACTGGGTGCGTCCGGATGCGTCATTGAAAGTCCCACGGTCGCCTACCTCGATCCGCACATGCAGAACCCGCAGGTCCATGAGATGGATTTTTCGTTGGAGCAGAATCTCGGTTGGAAGACCATTCTCAGCCTGACCTATATGAGTTCTCTGGGCCGCGAGTTGCCGTCCGTCTATGATACGAACGCGCCTACGACGGGCAACGGTACGGTCACCTACACGGTCCGTAATGATCTCACCACCACCGCTGGTGGTGGAGTTACGGGGACTGTCCTCCCACGCGGCGGCCACAAGCCACCCCTGCTCCAGGGCACAACACATACCTACAAGCTGTACTCCGGCACTCGTCCCAATTCGGCTTACTACAACATCTATGCCATGCAGAGCGAAGTTAACTCCAGCTACAACGCCCTTGCAGCTCAACTCAACAAACGATTTAGCAGCTCCCTGTCATTTATCAGCAGCTTCACCTGGGCGCACGCGCTGGACTACAACCCTTACCTGAGCACGTCCTATGGTTCTTCGTCTTATCTGCCTGTTGATCCGGAAGACAAGCGTCAGGACTATGGCAATAGCAATCTCAATGTAAACAAGCGCTTCATCTTCGCCGGCCACTGGAACCCCAAGTTCAACACCAAGGGCTACAAGAAATATCTGATCGAAGGTTGGGGTCTCTCACCGATCGTTACGGCACAGACTGGCCTGCCGTACTCGGCAACCACCAGCGGAACCCAAACGGGCGCTGCTCTCTCCGGTCCTCTTGGTGCCGGCGGTGCTGCCCGTCTGCCGAAGTACGATATCTATGGAAACCTGGAGACTGAGCGCAACATCTTCAGTATGCCGAAGACTGCTGATCTTGATGTCCGTCTTGGCAAGGACTTCCCCATCGACAGGTTCGGCCCACATGTTCGTCTTGAGGTCTTCGTCGAAGCGTTCAATACGCTCAATCACCAGAACATCACCTCGGTAAGCACCGGTTCCTACACCATCTGTACTAAGCCGGGCACTGCCGGTGTGGCGGGTGGTTGCCCATCAACGGCAGTCGTTACTTATCCGACAGGTGGAACGACAACAGCCGAGAAGGGACTGCTGATCTTCAACCCCAACTTCGGCACCTACAACAACTCGAACAGCAACACGATCTACACCCCCCGCCAACTCCAGATCGCGGCTCGGTTGCACTTCTAGTCTCATTCCCAAAATGGGAAGGGCGGCCCTCGGGCCGCCCTTCTTTTTGTGCAATCTCCGTCCGCCGTCACGTGAAATTCCACCGTAAATTACATCAGCGGCACCGTAAAAAAGACCTCTCCCACCGTGTTTTTCACCGTCAAAAACGACGAAAATCAGCGTCATTCTGCCAGTTACTTAGCCTCCGGCGCCGGCAGCGGCTTCCGCCCCGCCTGATCGGCCTCAGGCGCAACTAGTAATCGATTCAACACTCTAGCCAGCCGCAACCCACCCAGCGCAAGCTCCGCATCAACGATTTTGATCTCTTCGTTGTAATATTCATGCGTAATCAAAGCCCCATTCGGCGCATATGCCTCTACAGCATAGTGATGCGAGATATTCGCCCACGTCGACGGCGCCCCACCCGACATCTTCTCCCAGTTATTGTCCTTGATCTCTTGCAGCAGCAGCGCAGTATACTTAGGCTCGCTGAGACCGCGTTCCTCGATCATGGAGTCGTCCCAGACACCATGCAGATTGCAGGTATAGCTACCGCACTGCGTAGAGCCAAGAAAGTGAACACCGACGTTGTTTCCGCCGCGATCATCGCCCATCGCATGGAAGGGCTGATGGACGTCGCCAATGAGATGTACCAGGAACTTGAGCGCCATGGCGCGATCTGCCGGAGGCAGCGACGTATCTCCAAGCCGTCCCTCGAAGTAAAGGATTCGGTCGGTTACACAGTCACGCCATGGAGATTTCGGGTCCGTCGAGGACACGGGGCAGTCGCGATCACGGTCGAACGCAGCCGCGGACTTGGGGATGTCGACAAAGTGCCAGGGGGCGGTCTCGGGGTGATCGCTACGGTAGGTATCTGCCCAGGGCGCCACGTCGGCAAGCGATTCGCTGCTCAGAAGCTCTTTGATCTGCGCCTTAGCTTCAGGTGTCAGATAAGCTTCGGCGACGAGGGCGGTAAGTCTGTGCCCCTCGCGCCCCCACGCCCAACTGCGTGGTGTTGCCAGAGAAAGAAAGATGAGGCCAAGGAAAACAGCACGGGAGGCTTTGTTCGTGAAAAAATCAACCATGCGCTGATGGTACGCTTGGCGCACTACAATTGAGAACCCACCCGATGATGCAATTGCATCCTCAAAAAAGGAAAGAACTTTGTCTCGGTCTACTGTCCGTCGTTTTATTGTCCCGTGCCTTGCCGGGCTCGCTCTCGTCAGTAGTCTTTCAATGTCTCTCGTTGCCCCATTAGCCGCGCAAGACGCAGACACGACACAGGCTCCGCACACTCCCACAATCACCGTGAATGCGCGGCTGGTTGTCCTGGATATTGTAGTCACCGGCAAGGACGGCAAACCCGTCGATGGCCTTACGCGGAAGGATTTTCAGGTCTTTGAGGACGATAAGCCTCAGAGTATCCGTTCCTTTGAAAGCCCCTCGGCGCATGTCTTGCCTACGGAGCAGGGGCAGGCTAATGCAGCGACGGTATTTGACCCCGCAAAGCCTGCTTCGTTTGGTCAATCGCCGGTCACGATCCTGGTGCTTGATGAGCTGAATACGCACTTTGCGGATAGCTCTTTCGCTCGCCGCGAGTTGCGCGACTTCCTGTTGAAGCAGCCGCCGGTTTTATCGAAGCCTACAACGCTGCTCTCCGTTTATGACAACAACTTCAAGTCGTTGCAGGGCTTCACGCGAGATCGTAATGCTTTACTGCATAGCCTTGAAGCCGAACCCACGAAGTATGCGTGGAAGCTGGAAGAGAACGGGAAGGCGGACCACGGGCCGATCGAGAGGCTGGACCAATCCCTGCGCGCGCTGGAACAGATTGCGCAGAGCTATGCCCGCATTCCCGGCCGCAAGAACCTGATATGGGTTGGCGGAGGTTTCCCAACAGTTGATATGACTACGCTCGATAGTGTCGATGCGAAGGAGGTCAAAGACACGTTGCAGCATGTTACAAACGTCCTGCTCGATACGCGGGTGACCATGTACGCTGTTGATCCGTCGAGTTCGGCCATGGGGATGACCGAGATTGTGGATGCGACACAGATGGCATTTGCATCGGCTGCGGGCGACGCGCTTTCTGGCGCACTTGATCCGTTCGGTGGCAACGACGACTTTGACAATCTTGGTCCGGTGACAGGTGGGCGTGTGGTTCGCGGGATGAACAATGTCGCGAGTCAGATTGCTGATTCGATCGACCTTGGAGCCAACTACTACACGATAGGATATTCCCCGAGTTCTTCAAGCCAGGCGGAGAGCAAGTATCGCAAGATCCGCGTGGAGTGCCTGGTCCCGGGGCTGAAGGCGACGACGCGCGCGGGTTACTATACCGAGAGTCCGCATCCGGAGAAATCAACGGACACGATGGCGTATGACCTCACGACCGCCGCTGAGACCAGCATTCCACTGAATGGTCTGCACGTCACGGTGGAACCAGATCACTCGGTGGCCTCTGAGGAAGAAAGCTATATCGTGCATGTTGGAGCTTCAGAACTTACGTGGAAGCCAGGCGACGATGGCACGTCTTCCGCTTCGGTTGCGGTGATGGCGGTTTCGCTCTCGTCGAAGGGCAAGATGCTTGGCCATGTTCTGCACGGCATGACGGCCAATGCACGAGCTGGCCTTGATCTAAGGGATAGTACCAAGAGTGCGAACTTCAGCATCACAGTAAAGCTTGTGCCTAAGGCTACCGCGCTTCGGTTCATTGTCCGCGACTCTGCTACTGGCAGAATGGGTTCAGTGGATCTACCTATGGCAGCAAGCAAAGGACACTAGAACGGCATGTATCGTCAGTGAACGAATAGAGCCTTCGACTGCGCATGTCGCCTGTGCGCAGTCGAAGGACGGACGTGGGTAGAAGGCGAGGACAGGAGCCTGTGAAGACTTATTTCCCGGGGCTGGTTTCAACGAGACCGCGGTCCTTCAGCATGGGTTTAGTGTCGGGTTCGGCGCCTAACCAGGTGGAGTACATCTTATCGAGATCCTCGGTATTGCCGCGAGAAAGGATCATGTTGCGGAAGCGGTCGCCGTTAGCGCGAGTGAGGCCACCGTGGTCTTCGAACCACTGGTAAGCGTCATCGTCGAGCATCTCGGTCCAGAGATAGGCATAGTAGCCGGCGGAATATCCGTTTGCCCAGATGTGCAGGAAGTAGCTGGAGCGATAGCGGGGTGGGACGGTTTCCAGATTGAGGTGGGTGCGGGTTAGAGCGGACTTCTCGAAGTCGTCTACGTTTTGGAGTGGAGCGGCATAGGGCAGCGAGTGCCACTGCATGTCGAGCTCGGCCGCGGCGAGGAGCTCGGTAAGCATGTAGCCTTCGTTAAAGGTGGCTGCTTTCTTGATCTTGGCGGCCAACTCTGCGGGCATGGGGGCGCCGGTTTTATAGTGCTTCGCGAAGTGCGCGAATACCTGCGGGTTGGTGGCCCAATGCTCGTTGAACTGCGAAGGGAATTCCACGAAGTCGCGAGGGACGGATGTGCCTGAGAGGCTTGGATAGACGGTGTTGGCGAAGATACCGTGGAGGCCGTGGCCGAACTCGTGGAACATGGTGGTAACGTCGTCGAAGCTGATGAGAGCGGGTTCGCCGGGTGCGGGCTTGGCGAAGTTGCCGACGTTGTAAATGACAGGAATGGTGCCGAGTAGCTTCGACTGATTGACGAAGTTGCTCATCCAGGCGCCGCCCTGCTTGTTGTCGCGCTTGAAATAGTCGAAGTAGGCGAGAGCGAGAGTTTTGCCGTCGGTGTCGAAGACCTCGAAGACGCGGACGTCGGGGTTGTAGACCGGGATATCATGGCGCTCTTTGAAGGTAAGGCCGTAGAGCTGGTTGGCGGCGTAGAAGACACCATCCTGTAGGACGCGATCGAGTTCGAAGTAAGGCTTGACCTCGTTTTCATCGAGATCGTACTTGGCTTTGCGGACCTGCTCGGAGTAGAAGTTCCAGTCCCAAGGCTTGAGTTGGAAGCCGCCTTTTTGGGAGTCGATCAGGGCTTGAATTTCGGCGGCTTCCCCTTGGGCTTTCGCGGTTGAAGCGGGGACAAGATCGTCCATGAATTTGAGGGCGGCTTCGGGGGTCTTGGCCATCTGGTCTTGTAGGGTCCAGGCTGCGTAGTTGGGGAAGCCGAGTAGATGAGCTTTTTCGGCGCGAAGCTGAGCAAGACGCGAGATGGTGGCGCGGGTGTCGTTTGCGTCGTTGCGCTCGGTGCGGTTTATGGAGTTTTCGAAGATAGCCTGGCGTGTGGCGCGATTGGTTAGCTCGGCGAGGTCGGGCTGCTGCGTGGTGTTTTGCAATGGGATGCGGAAGCCTTGCTGCTTGGTGTCCTTTGCGGAGAGAGCGGCGGCGGAGATTTGTGCGTCGGTGAGCCCGGCGAGTGCTGCCTTATCGCTAGTGACGTACGCACCTGCCTTGGCGGCGGCGAGAAGCTTGTTCATGAAGTCGTTGGAGAGCGTTGCGTCTTCTTCATTGAGCTTCTTGAGCTTGGTCTTATCGGCTTCGGAGAGGTTGGCACCGGCTTTGACGAACTGTTGGTAGTCATATTCGAGGAGGCGGAGGGATTCGGGATCGAGGTGAAGGTTGGTGCGCTCGTTGTAGAGCTTGTGGACGCGGGCGAAGAGCTTGGTATTGAGATAGATGGCATCCTGCGCGGCGGCCAGCTTGGGGGTTTCGATGTCCTGCACTTTTTGGAGAAGGTCGTTGGTGTTGGCCTGCGTGACGCCGCCGAAGACGAGCATGACACGGTTGAGCAATTGGCCGGAGCGCTCCATGGCGACGATGGTGTTATCGAAGGTGGCCGGGGTGATGCTGTTGGCGATGGCTTCGATCTCAGTGCGTTGCTGGGCGATGCCGGCTTCTATGGCGGGCTGGTAGTCGGTGTCGTGGATCTTGTCGAATGGCGGCGCCTGGTGGGGCAGCGTGCTGGGGGCGTAGAAGGGATTCGCGGGGCCGAAGTCGGCGTGTTGCTGGGCCGATGTTGTGGTGGTGCCTACGGTGAGGGCGCCAGCGGCGAGGATAGTTGTGGTTCTGGCCAACGCGCGAGTCCTCCGGGAGAGATTGATGCTTGCCATTCGATGATGCTCCTTTGAGCGGGTGGTGCGGGCGGCTTGGCCCTGTTGAGAGGATATAAAGAAAGTGCGATGGAGACTAATCTGGATGGGAGGGCTAGTCGATGTCTGAAGGATGCGATGGCGATTTGATTGCAGGGCAAGCGTGTTGTGCGCCGCAGGCTGATGGGGATAAGCGGGCTTGCGAGCCTGTTGCGGTTGCAGTGATGCCACGTGAGACTCCTGAGGCTGTGGTGGCGCGTATGCGGACCTTGTCAGGCGGGACGTTTCTGATGGGAACCGATGACGCTGAGGGCTTTCCGGCGGATGGCGAAGGGCCAATTCGTCCAGTTACGCTGGATCCCTTTTCAATCGATATCTATCCGGTTACGAATAAGTTGTTCGGGAGGTTTGTTGCGGCTACCGGATATAAGACCGAGGCAGAGCAGTTTGGCTGGTCGTTTGTGTTCTGGGCACACTTGCCGAAAGTTCGGTTCAACGACCTGGTGAAGGATACTGTCGCCGCGGCGCCTTGGTGGTGCAAGGTGGAGGGCGCGATGTGGAGTTCCCCCGAAGGCCCGCAGTCGGACGTGACGAGACGTGACCATCATCCGGTGGTGCATGTGTCCTGGAAGGATGCGCACGCGTTTTGCCGGTGGTCGGGACAGCGATTGCCGACAGAGGCCGAGTGGGAGTACGCGGCGCGTGGTGGGCTGGAGCAGAAGATTTACCCATGGGGAGACCAGTTGAGGCCAGGGGGTGAGCACCGGTGCAACATCTGGCAGGGAGAGTTTCCAAAGCACGATACAGGCAACGACGGGTACAAAGGAACGTGTCCGGTGGATGCTTTTGCAGCCAATGGGTATGGGCTTTATTCGATGACGGGCAATACGTGGGAGTGGTGTGCGGATTGGTTCGACCGTGACTTCCACAGGACGGCGGATGGCAACAATCCAAAGGGACCAGCGACGGGAAAGGCGCGGGTGATGAGGGGAGGGTCGTTCCTTTGCCACAAGTCTTATTGCAATCGCTATCGGGTGGCGGCGCGTAGCTCGAATACACCGGATAGCTCTACATCGAATATTGGATTTCGGTGTGTGTTGTGAACATCAGTAACGAAAAAGGCGCGACGATGTTCTGTCGCGCCTTTTGCTTTGAAATTTTGGAGCACCGGGCGGGGATCGAACCCGCGAATACTGGTTTTGCAGACCAGCGCGTTAGCCACTTCGCCACCGGTGCTCGTTATCAGGGGTTAGGGTTCAGAAGCCAATGCCTATTCAGCCCTAAGCCCTGGACTCTGTTACTTAGGCTGCGCGGTTGTGCGCAGGTAGGGCTTCACCGTCTTGTAGCCGGGGAAGATCTTATCGGCTTCTTCGTTGGAGACTGCACCGGTGATGATGACGTCTTCGCCGGGCTTCCAGTTGGCAGGCGTCGCGACCTTGTGCTTCGCGGTGAGCTGCATCGAGTCGAGCACACGGATGATCTCGTCGAAGTTGCGACCGGTGGTCATGGGGTAAGCCATCTGTAGCTTGATCTTCTTGTCGGGGCCGATGACGTAGACAACGCGCACGGTGGCATTGTCAGCGGGTGTGCGGCCTTCGCAGCTATCGCCGGCTTCGGCGGGGAGCATGTCGTAGAGTTTGGCGACCTTGAGCTCTGTGTCGCCGATGACAGGGAAGTTGACCTTGGAGCCGGTGACGTCTTCGATGTCCTTGGCCCACTTGCCGTGGTTCTCGACACCATCGACGCTAAGGCCGATTGGCTTTGCGCCGCGAGCGGCGAACTGCGCTTCAAGTGAGCCGACGGCTCCGAGCTCGGTGGTGCAGACGGGGGTGAAGTCCTTGGGGTGCGAGAAAAGCACGGCCCAGTTGTCGCCGATCCACTCGTGGAAGTGAATGGTGCCCTGGGTAGTTTCAGCGGTGAAGTCTGGCGCTATATCGTTGATGCGGAGAGACATCGTTTTTTCCTCTTCCTGAAGTAAATTCTTCTGGCTGATGCCAGGTGTTCTGGTTTGATTCGTGAGCCGATTTGGGTGAAAGCAGAAGACCCACCCGGCTTGGCCTTGGGTGGGTCTTGATGTTCGCTTGTCGACGCTAGAGTCTCGATTCGCTCATCTACTCACCGCAGGGGGCCGCAGCAACAGCAGCAGCTACCACAGCAGCGGCAATCGGTCGTCGAATTGAGAAAATCAGAGGTCATAAGAGATCGTTGAACCGCAGCCGGTGACTTGGCCAGCATGGAGCGGTTTGGCTCCATGTGCGGTGATTTCAAGGGTAAGACGGCGCAGCGCGGGTGTCAAATGCGGTTGGGCTGGTGAGCGTGGCTGGGTAGACTGGAGGGATGATGCGCAAACTGGAGTACTCGGTGTTGGATGTGTTCGCAGAGCGAGCGCTTGAAGGAAATCCTCTGGCTGTGTTTCATGATGCACGGATGCTCTCGGATGCGGAGATGCAGGCGCTGGGGCGGGAGACCAACCTGGCTGAGACGACGTTTATATTGCCGAGCGATGATGCTGAGGACGAGAGACGGAATGGCGTGCGAGTGCGGATCTTTACGACGCAGGAAGAGCTGCAGTTTGCGGGGCATCCTACGTTGGGAACGGCGAGTTGGCTGTATCTGAATCATCCGACGTTGCGCGGGGCCGAGAGCATCACGCTGAAGCTGAACGTGGGGCCGATCACCGTGCGCTTCGAGCGCAATGACGAGATCAATGGCGTGAGAGCGACGATGACGCAGAACGATCCAGTGTTTGGCGCAACGCATGATCGTGCGGACGTGGCGGCTGCGATTGGATTGCGTGTCGAAGACCTGTCGGAGGAGTATCCGCCACAGACAGTCTCTACTGGGATGCCGTTTTGTATTGTCCTGCTGCGGTCGATGGAGGTTGCAAGGCGATTGCAGATCAATCAGCGCGAGGCTGCTGTGTGGTTGGAGAAGAGCGATGCGAAGTTCTTCTACTGCATCGCTGCGACAGAGCATGAAGATTCGGTTACGGCGATGTTACAAATGGCCTGGCACGCGCGGATGCAGTTCTATGGCGGTGAGGATCCGGCTACGGGTTCTGCGGCTGGATGCTGCATTTCATGGCTTGTGAAGCAAGGACTGGCGAAGCCGGATGAGCCGGTGTTAATCGAGCAGGGAATCGAGATTTTACGGCCGAGCCTTATCACAGTGCGAGCGAGTTTGGAGAGTGGCCGTGTTGGTTACGTGCGTGTTTCTGGGCGCACCATTCCTGTTGCAAGTGGCTCGTTTTTCCTGCCTGAAACTGGGAGTTTCCCACAGGGCGGGAACCACAATCGCCAATAGCGACGCAGGAACGCGTAGGAGCGGTGGATGCGCTAGGTCTAATCGTGCGAATTTTCGCCAAAATTTCGCTGTTGCCATGAGGGATTCCCCCGCGTAGAGTCAGCAAGTCGCACCAAGGTTCAAAGCCAAGGAGCGAATAACTTTCGCCTGTTTTTACTAACAATATGTGTTGAAAATGGCCGGCTGGTCCGCGGTTTCGCAGTCTTTACTTAAACGCTACAATGCGTATGGGTGGTGGGCGGAACGTAAGAACTAACCGATCAATTTCACAAAATCCGGATTTGGCGGCTGTGAGCAGAAAAGCTTGCTGTCGCGGGTTCGGGCACTGCTCCGGGTCGATTAAGACCCTACAGAGTGGAGGGAGAGCCTCGGCTTTTCCACCGTTGAACCGCGCATGTGCAAAACAAGCGCCAGGAAACCTGCGCCCGAGAGGGGAGGGGATGGCGTGAATGGGCAAACCTGCGCCCTTTTCCGGGCAGGCTGAGGTTGTAGGACGTGCTGGATGGGAAGGCAGTAATGGCAACGTAAGTGCAACAAAAGGCAACGGTAAGCCGCCTAGCGGAACTGCTGGGCGGCATACCGAGAACTATAACGAACGACTAAGGCCGGAAAACACCGGTCAGAAAAAGGAACGATGATGCGCCCACGTAAGACGATTTTGGTTGTGGAAGACAACGAACAGATTCTCTCGGTACGGAAGTTTTTGCTGGAAACCCGGGGTTATCGGGTAGTTGCGGTGATGACGGCAGCGGAGGCGATTGGGGAGTTGGAGCGGGCGCTGCCGGGCTCGATCGACCTTCTGCTTTCGGATCTAATATTG